>Ga0210394_10000506_pt1 | contig 80867 bp, 78 predicted proteins | sample IncBWC12MmetaG_FD_160121 | JGI IMG/M metagenome (GOLD analysis project Ga0210394, IMG submission 160121) | Forest soil microbial communities from Barre Woods Harvard Forest LTER site, Petersham, Massachusetts, United States - Inc-BW-C-12-M | ecosystem: Environmental > Terrestrial > Soil >...
GCGCCTTTGGGTATCGCCGGGCGTTCCTCACGGAGCGGTCTTTCAGTTCGTTTTGCCGATCACACGGGCATGAGACCCAAGTGAGCGCGAGCTCGTACCATCTTTGCGCTTGAGCAAAGAGTGGAGCTCAGACCGAAACGGGCGGCGGCTAGTCCTCGAATAAAAGCGGCCGGCGCAGGCGCAAAGTCTGCAGCGCCAAAAGCGTCTTCACATCCGCCAGCGTGCCCTCCTTCGCCATGCGCGCGAGCTCGGCGAGGCCGATTTCGACGGCAATGGTTTCCTCATCCTCGCTGGCAAGGCCGCCGCGCACTTCCGATCTGGCCTCGCCCGTATAGACCGCCAGATAGAAATGCATGCGCTCGGTCGAAATCCCGGGCATGGTCCAGGCGGTGAAGATGTGCTCGAGCGAATCGAGCTCGAGTTGCGCTTCCTCCCTCGCTTCCCGGCGGGCGCAGGCCAGCGGATCTTCACCTTCGATCACGCCGGCGATCGCCTCGAGCGTTTCCTGCGCGCCGCTGGCGAACAGCACCGGCGCGCGCGCCTGCCGCACCAGGATCGCGGTCTTGCGTTGCGGATGGTAGGGAAGGACGCAGACCGCCTCGCCATGATCCTCGATCTCGCGCTCGATGGTGCGCCCGTCGGGCGAGCGGACGGTGGCGATGAGGAATTTCGCCCAGCCGGCATGCGCGGTGTGCGTGCGCAAAATGGCGTGACCGGCGCTCTCGATGGCTTTTTTCGTCATCCGTTCCTTGCCGTTCTGTTGACTGAGTTGCGGGCGATCGCCGGCTAGAGATCAGGAGAGCGGGCGTCTGGCAATGGCCCCTTCCGGCCGCTAGCGGGTGACCAGCGCGACTCCGATCGCGACCAGCACCGCCGCGGCGGCTTTTTGCATGAGCTCGCCAGCCGACAGTTTCTCCCGCCCAAAACGCGGGTAGAAAACGCTGAGCGCGATTCCGAACGCAAAGACGAACAGCGTCGTCGTGGCGCCGATCGCCTGCACGATGCTCAGCGGCGCGAACAGGAGGGCATAGCGGCTTCCCACCGTGCCGCCGAGATTGAACAATTCGTTCGATCCGCTGACCGTGATAAGCGCCGCCGTGTCCTGGCGCAGCACGGCGATGAACTGGCGGCGATAGGAGCCGATCGTCAGCAGCGCGCCGCCGAAGATCGCTTCGCCGACGAACAGCCAGAAGGTGGTCGCCCAGAAATCGACCCGCAGCGCGAAGATCTTGAAGATCAATCCGCTGAGCGCCATCGCCAACCCGCAGGACAGCATGAGGAGGACGAGCCGCGCCTTGAACACGCGCACGCTACTGTCGAAGCGAATCGAGACGATCAGCGTGCCGACGATGATCATGCCGCCGCCGGCCAGCTGCATGGCCGACAATCTCTCGCCGAGGACGAAGTAGGCGAGCACATAGCCGAACAGCGGCGCCGCCTGGAACAGCGGCGCCACCACCGAGGCTTCCTCGGATTGGATGGCGCGCAGATAGAACAGCAGGCCGCACATATAGAGCACACCCGACAGCACGATGAGCGCGATGCTGCCGACGGGAAGAGCGACGGCCGAAGGCTCGAAGAAGGCGATGAACGGCAGGACCGCGATGCCCATAAAGGCGGTGAAGAGCAACAGCAGTACCACGTCGCTGTGCTTGAAATATCGCTCGACCAGATATTTGTCCAAGTGGGTGGAAATGGCCCATAGCACCGGGCCGGAAAATGCAAAGATGAGCCAGGACATTTTCTGCAGCTCTTTCTGACGGCTCACCTGCGGCGGCGCATGCGTGACGCGCCGCACTCATAGCAAACCGCTCGCGCAGGCAAGGAAGTTCCCCGGCGCGGCCACCAAGAGGCCCCGGCCCCGGCGCAATTTCGCCTTTCTGGCCAATAGAGTAGCCGCCGACGGGGACGACACTCGAGGCTTCATCGTAGCGGTAAGCCGAGGGTAACAAAACTATGCGCATTGTCGTGCGGGCGGCGACTGCCGAACCGCAGCGATGCCCGAGGTCGGGACCCCGTGATGAAGAATCGTCTTGCCGGATGCCTTGCCGCTGCTGCCCTCTTCGCGGCGCCATGCGCCAGCGCGGCCGATCTCTCGCTTGCTCCGCTCTACAAGGCGCCACCCACGGAAGTCACGCAAGCCTACAACTGGACCGGCTTTTACTTCGGCGTGAACGGCGGCGGCGGCTGGGGTCATTCCTTCTGGAGCGCACAACCCACCGGCGTCGGCCTCTCCGGCGGACTCGTCGGCGGCACCGCCGGCTACAATTGGCAAGTCGGCAAAGTGGTTCTCGGCCTCGAGGGCGACATCGACTGGTCGGGTTTGCAAGGCACCCGCGCGTCGACGCCCTGCCCGCTCGGCTGCACCACGAGCGATACGTGGCTCTCCACCGTGCGCGGGCGTGTCGGATATACCTTCGATCGCTTCATGCCCTACATCACTGGCGGCCTCGCGGCCGGCGACATCCGCGCCGCCACGCCCGGCTTCGCCGGCGGCACCGCGACCAACGCGGGCTGGACCGTCGGCGCCGGGTTGGAGGTCGCGCTACCCGGCAACTGGACGGCCAAGGCGGAGTATCTGCGCGTCGATCTCGGCGGTTTCAATTGCGGTACCGGCTGCGGCGTCTCGCCGACCGACAACGTCTCGCTGCATGAGAACGTCTTCCGCGCCGGCGTCAATTATCGCTTCGGCTGGGGCAAGTAGCTTCCCTTCTCCGCCGCAGCGTCAGGTTCTTCCCTAAAGAAGAGACAATGCGGACGATTCTATCCGTCGGGGAAAGGCGCCGGTAAGAATGAGCTGCTAGGAACTTCCGGATCTGCTCGCCTGGGGCGTTGGGGAAACGCAGTGCCGACCGTCGCGACCTCGCATTTTGTCATCGACCTGCCGACCTTGTTTGTGCTGACCGTGTTCCTGTCGGTCACCGGCGGGCTGTTGCTGCTGTTCTCCTGGGCGCAGAACCGCAATACCCCGGCGCTGGCGTTCTGGGGCATCGGCTACCTCTTCGGCGCCGCCGGAGCCGTATTGCTGGGCGCGCACGGAGCCGTTCCCGGCGTTTGGTCGGTTTGCAGCGCCAACGCGCTGTTATGCCTCGCTTACGGCATGATGTGGGGCGGCGCGCGTTGCTTCGAAGGCCGACGCGTCCACGGCCCGCTCATCGCTGCCGGCGCGGCGATCTGGATTGCGGCGTTCCAGTTCGAGAGCTTCGCGCAGTCCTTGCCGGCGCGCGTGACGCTTGTTTCCTGCATTCTCGCAAGCTACGCGCTCTTTAGCGCCCGCGAGCTTTGGTACGCGCGCGACCGCGAACTGATCTCACGCTGGCCGACATTGGCGCTGGTGCTGGTGCATGCCGGCTTTCTCCTGGCACGGATACCCTTCGCAAGCGCCCTGACGTCTTCGCTCGCCGCCGGCCAGCCGCAGAGCCTTGTTACCACGGTCATGGCTTTCGAGGCGCTGTTCGTCACCTTCTGCTTGCCGTTTCTTCGCGTCGCCATGACCAAGGAGCGTGCCGAATTGGAGCAGCGCAGGGCCGCGCTGACCGATGCCTTGACCGGGATTGCCAACCGGCGGGCGTTCCTTGAGCTCGGCGCATCGCTCCTCAAGCGGACGCTCGCCGACCGGCGGCAGGCCGCGCTCCTCCTCTTCGATCTCGACCGCTTCAAGGAAGTCAATGACACGGCCGGGCATCAGGCCGGCGATCGTGTGCTCAAGGCATTCAGCGATCTGGTCGCCGGTTCGATCCGGCCCGGCGATCTGTTCGGCCGTCTTGGCGGCGAGGAATTCGCCTGTCTCCTGGCCGAGGCGACGATGGCGGAAGCGCTGCAAATCTCGGAGCGCTTGCGGCGCGACTTCGCGGCGATGCGCTTTCCCGGCCCGGCGACGAGCGCCACCGTCAGCGTCGGCGTCGCCATGGCGAGCGATGCCGGCCGCGACCTGCCCGCCTTGCTGGCGACCGCCGACCGCGCGCTCTATCGCGCCAAGGCCGACGGACGCAATCGCGTAGCGCCGGCCCCGCTGGTGCTCGTGCGCGACGCGCCGCGCCTGGGCATCGACGGCCCGGCGATCGCGGCGCCGATCGCCGGCTAGCATTTTCCGATTCCGAATTTCGCTTACCGCGTGCGCGTCAGCACACGCGCCGCGACGTCAGCCCAGGTGTACGAGGCTCTGCAGATGCGCCTGCAAGTAGCTCTGCGTCACGCCGGGGAGCGTGATGCTGTCGTTGTGGCCGAGTTCGATGACCGCGTCGCCATGCGCGTCGGTGCCGATCAGCGCCGCTAGTTGCTGGACGTTTTGAATATTGGCGAAGTGGTCGAGCTCGATGGTATCGACCCGCGCGTTGAAGTTCGCGATCGTGTCAGCGCCGATGCCTGGCTGGAACACGAAATTGTCGTTGCCGGGCCCGCCATAGGTCACAGATCCGCCGACGGACGGCGTCGCGATCTGAGCCTGCGCCAGGTTGATTTGGTCGTTGGCCCAGTTCAGGGCCACATTGGTGAATGCTCCGCCCCCATCGGCCGGCGACGGGTGCGAAGCGGCCGGCGGATCAGTGATCAGAGTGCCACCGCTACCGTCGCTTCCGACGTTCAGCGTTCCGGTAAAATCATCGAAGGTCAGCGTCGCGACCTGGGCGCCGTCTTGCAGCTGCACCACAAGATTTCCATCGGCAGCGGTCTCCGATTCGACCGTCCACACACCGGCGAGATCAATCGCATCGGAGTGGGCGAGGTCCGCCGCGGTTCCGCCAAAGCCATTGACGGTGGCGTTGAGGCCGTTCGGACTGTCGAAAATGACCTCGCCATAAGTTGGCGTCTCGCCGCCGTTATTGAAGGTTACCTCGCTGATATTCGCCGCCTGCTCGAAATGCACGACGCCGCCCGCGACGAGCGCGCTCCCGCCGCCGGTCACGGCGTCATCGACCAGCAGCGTGCCGCCGTTCGACGCCTCTAGGGTACCTTTGTTGGTCACCGCATGGTCGGTGTCGATCGTGAGCGTCTGGCCGGCGAGATTGGCGTCGATCACGCCACAGGACTCGTTGATCAGCGTCAGCTGGCCGTCGCCGATCGAGCCGGCGCCGGAGATCGCGTTGTCGACATTGTCGAGCACGCCGCCGCAGGCGCCACCGACGATATTGTCGCCGTCGCCCGACAGCACGATTTCACCATGCCCGGTCAGCGTCACGCCGCCGTCGATCACCAAGGACGGATCGGGCGCCGCCGCAAGCGTAATCGTGCCGTGGTTGTCGATGGTGTCCTGAAGCGTGAGCGAGGTCTGGTCATTGACCAGCACGTTGCTCCCCCAAGCGATCGTCACGCCATCGAACACGCTGTCGCCGCAGGCCGTCTGGATGAGACCGCCGCAGCTCGTTTCCAGCGTGCCGCCCACGACCGTCGCATGATCGAGATTGATCTGTGAATTGCAGCCGTCGGCCGCGAGCACGCCGTCGCAGCCTTGCGTTATCGTCGAATGGCTCACGTCGACGACGCCGCCGAACTTCGCCTCGATCCTGCCGTCGTTGCAGACGCTGCTCCAGGAGAAGTCGACCTGCGAGGAACACCCGTTGGCTTCGATCGTGCTGCAAATCTCGTTGGTGACGGTGGAATCATTGAACGCGACAAGACCGCCCGACCAGGCCTTGATCGTGCCGCCCTCGTTCCAGACCGCAGCCTCGAACGTCACGGTGCCGTAATCGCTCGCGGAAATGCATCCGGCATTGCCGACCTGGTCGTGGAAGAAATCGACGAACGACTGGCCGCCCTGCGCCGCGATCGATCCGCCCGTCTCCACGCGCACCGGACCGTCGATGTGCAGATAGGGGTCATCGTGGTTGGAATTGACGATGATCTGGCCGCTGTCATCGAGCGCATTCAGGACCGTGAGGCCGCCGCCATCGATATCGAGGGCTGCACAGGCGCCGATCACCAGATTGCCGACCTGCTGGTGATCGTCGAGAGTGACCGTGACCGGCTTGTCGATGACGGCGGTGCTGTCGATACCCGGCGTGCCGCTGCTCCAGTCCCAACCCGTGGTCCAATAGCCGTTGTGGTCCTTCCAATAATCCACGGCGCCAAACACCACCTCGGTGCCGCCCCACGGATCGCTGAGCAGCACGAAATCGCTCTGCGAGTAGCAACCGATGAGCGCGAAGCTTTCCGATATTCCGCAGTCGGTGATGGTCAGAATGCCGTCGTGAAAATGCAGGGTCTCGTGCGCCCAGAATTGGAGGTCGGTCAGGTCGATCGTGTCGCCCACGCCGAAACCGGACACGGTCGCGATCGGATAATGGTTGGAGTTCGGATCGATCTCGAGCGTGCCGCCCGTTCCCGAGAAGGTGACGGAAACCTGATCGGCCGGAGTGACCACATTGGCGAAATCGACAATGCCGTAGTCACTGATCAAGACGCTGATCGGGCCGAAAAGCTGGGAATCGCTGCTGACGAAGATCTTGCCGCCGTCGGCGTCGAGCGTGCCGCCGTTGATGTCGGTGTGATAAAAATCGACCGTGGAGCCCCAGCCGATGGACGCGATCGTGCCGTCGTTGAAGAGCCCGCCGTTCGTGTCGCCGGCAACGTCCTTGAAGATGACGGTGCCGTGATCTTTGGCCTCGATTATGCCACCACTTTGGTTCGTGACGGCGATATCGTCGAAGGTGACAGTGCCGTGGCGCTCGGCTTTGATCGTGCCGCCGTTTACAACCTGACCGTCGCCACCCTCGCCGAAGCCGACGAACTCGATCCTGCCGTAGTCCTTCGCTGTGATTTTGCCACCCGAGTCGTTGGTGACGGAGATGGGGTTTGAATCGGTGCTCTCGAACTTTATGAAGCCGTGGTCCTTGGCTTCGATCTTCGCCCCGGACTGGTTGTCCACACCGCCGCCGGCGAACCTGATCGCGCCGTGGTCGGCGAGGATTTTGGCGCCGTCCTCGTTCGTCACTTGCTCGCTGAACAGCTCGATGATGCCGTCGTGCTTGGCGGCGATGAAGCCGGCATTGTCGAGATTGCCGTCTGAAAAGACGACGCGGGAATCGCAGCCGATCGCTTCGATCTTGGCGCCGGCGTGGTTGTCGACGTCGCCCTCGAGCGAGATCTTGCCGCCGAACAGCGCCAGCACCGTACCGCCGTCCTGATTGTCGAAGCTGCCGCCGTTCGCCCTGATGTCGATCGTCGAATGGCGCCCGATGGATTTGATCTCGCCAAAATTTCCACCATTGCCGCCGCCATTCAACCCGGCGTCACCGCCACCCCCACCGACATTGAGGAAAATCTTGCCGCCGTCGATGGCTTCGAGGAGGCCGTCGTTCCTGCTGCCGCTTTGCAGGTCGCTGATGAAGATCTTGCCGCCGTCGGCAGCCAGGATCGTCGCCCCCACCTCGTTGTCGAGCTGAATATTCTCAAGCCGGATCGTGCCGTGATCGAGAGCGGCCATGAACCCGAAATTAGCGAGGGACCCGGTCTCCAACTCGATCAGGGACCCGCGCCCGAAAGCCTTGATAACGGCGCCGGCTTCGTTGGTGAGCGCGGAGTTGTCGAACTCGATCTTCCCGTGATGCGTAGCAAGGATGGCGCCGAAATTGTCGACGCTGTCGTTGTTGAAATCGATCTCCGAGCCTCTTCCGCGAGAGACGATTCGGCCCTCCACCTGGCCCACGCCGGCGGGTTCGTTGACGACGTTGCCGCCATTGAACACGATCTTGCCGCCGTGCGTCGCAGCGATGGTACCGAAATTGAAAACGGGACCCTCGAAATCGACCGTCGATCCGGTTCCGGTCGAGATGATTTTGCCGACGGAGTCGCGGGTGCTGCCGGGCTCATTGACGACGGTGGCATCGAATAAGAGTTCGCCGCCCGCCGACGCGGTCAACGATCCGGAATTGAACACATTGCCGGCGAATTCGATCTCGTCGCCGCTCCCGGTCGCGAGGAAACCGCCGCCGCTCATGACCGTGGTCGGCCCAGTGATCGTGAGCGTCGGCGGATCGCCCTCGACAATGACCATCCCAGAGTCGAGGACGGCGCCGAGAACGGTCAGTGTGCCGCCCTGGATATCGAGAGTGGCGCCCGGGCCAATGATCAGCTCGCTGATGGTGAAATTGTCGCCGGCGGGATAGACGACCTTGCCCGACAGGATTTCGACAATATCGCCCGCCGTAGTGGGTACGCCCGGCTGGCTCCAATTTTGCGTCGGATACGTTCCATCTCCGCCGTTCCAAATAAAGACATTCGACGACGGCCCGTGAGGCGGTTTGTGCGGCGGCGGATTCGGCGGCAGCGGGATGAGGAATACGGTGGGCGTCGCCCCCGGGGCCCCGCCGTTGGGGTTCGGCGGCGGAGGATTGAAGGTGAATGGCAGGCCGGGAATTTGTTGGAAGATTTGCGGGCCGAACAGCTGGTTCGGGCTGTCGCCGCTGCCGGGGCCGTGGATCCCGCCCGGGTTGAACTGGCCGTAGCTGTCGACCAGATCCTGAAGGATCGGACGATCACTGAACAGCCGCGAATTGGTGATCGGCTCGGTGGTGACGATCGGCGGCAGGCCGGAGCCTTGCGGCTCGACATAAGTCACATATCCGGAATCCGCGATGTAGCGCAGGATCTCGCCGAAAGTCGGCGAATCCGGCCGGTTGTCCCTGACCTCGTAGCTGCCGACGTGATGGCCGTGGCGGCGGATGTCGATTTCGTCGAGCACCAGGAACGAATAGATCAGGTCGCCGGCATTGGCCCTGAACTCGTGCCGCACGATGCCGGCGGGCCCGATCACGCGCGAAACGGGTGGTCGCGCCATACTTCAATACCGTTGGCGCCCGCCGCTGGGTATTTATGTAGGGTGGCGCGGGAATCGGGAGCGGACGATGGATACCGAGCGCCCGAGCGCGCTGCTGACGGACCTTTACCAGCTCAACATGATCCAGGCCTATCTGGACCATGGCGAGACCAAAACCGCGGTCTTCGAATTCTTCGTCCGCACGCTGCCGGCCCGCCGCGGATTTCTCGTTGCCGCCGGTTTGGAGCAGGCGCTCGATTATCTGGAAAACTTGCGCTTCTCGGAAGCCGAGATCGAGTGGCTTCGCAGCACCGGCCGGTTCGGTAGGAACCTTCTCGACTACCTCGCCGATTTCCGCTTCAGCGGCGACGTCCATGCCATGCCGGAGGGCACGGTCTTTTTCGCCGGCGAGCCGATCCTGCGGGTGACCGCGCCATTGCCGCAGGCGCAATTCGTCGAATCGCGCCTGATCAACATCCTGCATTTCCAGACCCTGATCGCCGCGAAAGCGGCGCGCATGGTGCTGGCGGCGCCGAACAAGGTGCTGGTCGATTTCGGCCTGCGGCGCGCGCATGGCGCCGAAGCGGGAGTGATCGCGGCGCGGGCGAGCTACATCGCCGGCCTCGCCGGCACTGCGACCGTACTCGCCGGCCGCGATTTCGGCATCCCGCTCTACGGCACCATGGCGCACTCCTTCATCGAGGCGTTCGACGACGAGATGGCGGCGTTCGCGGCATTCGCGAAAGCGCGGCCGGACAATCTGGTGCTGCTGCTCGACACCTACGACACCGAAGCCGCGGCGCGCAAAGTCGTGAAGCTGGCGCCGAAACTGAAAGCGGCCGGAATCGCCATCCGCGGCGTGCGTCTCGACAGCGGCGACCTCATCGCGCTGTCGCGCAGCGTGCGCGCCATCCTCGACACCGGCGGCCTTGCCGAGGTGACGATCTTTGCAAGCGGGGGGCTCGATGAGGATTCGCTCGCCGCCTTCGCCCGGGCGAATGCGCCGATCGATGGGCTCGGCGTCGGCACCAGCCTGACCACCTCCGCGGACGTGCCGAACATCGATTGCGTCTACAAAATGCAGGAATATGCCGGCCTGCCGCGGCGCAAGCGCTCGGCGAAGAAGGCAACCTGGCCGGGCCGCAAACAGGTGTGGCGGCGCTACGCCGCAGACGGCCGCATGGCCGGCGATCGTCTCGCTTTGGACGACCGCTCCAGCGCCGACGGCGGCGAAGGCGGCGGCGAGCCGCTCATTGCGCTCGTCATGCAAAACGGCCGGCGTGTTGGGCCGACGCCATCGCTCGATGCGATAAGACGCCGCGCGGCACGCGAGTTCGCGCGGCTTCCCGAACCCTTGCGCCGGCTCGAGCCGGGCACGACCTATCCAGTCGAGGTCGCCGAGGAACTCAAGGATCTCGCGGCGGAGGTCGACCACCGGCTGCAATCGGAAAAGGCGCCGCAATGAAGGAAGGCGCGACGATCGACGGCACCGACGTCCTCATCGTCGTGGACGTGCAAAACGATTTCTGCCCGGGCGGCGCGCTCGCGGTGCCGCGCGGCGATGAGATTGTGCCGGTCGTCAACCGCCTCGCCGCCCGGTTTCGCAACGTCGTGCTGACGCAGGACTGGCATCCCGCAGGCCATTTCTCGTTCGCCTCGACGCATCCCGGCAAAAAGCCCTTCGAGACCATCGCTGCGCCCTATGGTCCGCAGGTGCTGTGGCCGAACCATTGCGTACAGGGAACGCCGGGCGCCGAATTTCATCGTGCGCTGCAAATTCCGCACGCGGCCCTCGTGGTGCGCAAAGGCATGGACCGCACGATCGATTCCTACTCGACGTTTTACGAGAACGACCGCACCACACCGACCGGCCTCATCGGTTATCTGCGCGAGCGCGGTTTTTCCCGCGTCTTTCTCGCCGGGCTCGCCTTCGATTTTTGCGTGCGCTACTCGGCCGAGGACGCGCGCCGCGAGGGCTTTACCGTTTTCGTCGTCGAGGACGCCTGCCGCGGCATCGATGTGGATGGCTCGGTGGCGTTAACGCGCGCGAGCCTGACCGCCCTCGGCGTCGCCTGCATTTCGGCGCTGGCGGCGGCCTGAGCGGCGCCACAAAGCCCCTCCCGCCAAGCGGTTATGGCAATGCAGCGCCGGCTGTGTGCAACGCACAAATTTGTTGACTCCGGGGCGAAAAAGGGAAGAGAATTTGTAAAATTGCCATTCCAGGGAAGCCGATGCGTCACCAGAGCGTCGCACCAGCGTCAAGCCTGCCCTCGCTGATGATGCCTTGCCCGGTTTGTGCCGGTCGCATGGTGTTTCAAGCCCGCCGTCCGGTCGCCGCCGAGGTCGAAGACACGGTCTATGCCTGCCGGAGCTGCGGCACCGAGCTCATCCGCACCACCGTGCGCCGCGAGAACGGCGCGCAAGCCGCGTGACCCTAGTCATCGGCGCGCCGCGAAGCGGCAGCGACCGGGAACGACATCACCCCAAATTCAATTCCTTGAAGAAGTCATTGCCTTTGTCGTCGATGACGATGAAGGCGGGGAAATCCACGACCTCGATGCGCCAGATCGCTTCCATGCCGAGCTCGGCATATTCGACGGTTTCGACCTTCTTGATGCAATGCTCGGCAAGGTTCGCCGCCGCGCCGCCGACCGAGGCGAGATAGAAACCGCCGTGCTTCTTGCACGCCTCGCGCACGCTCGCGGCGCGATTGCCTTTCGCCAGCATCACCATTGAGCCGCCGGCGGCCTGAAAATCCTCGACGAATGAGTCCATGCGGCCGGCCGTGGTCGGCCCGAACGCGCCCGAAGCGTAGCCTTCCGGCGTTTTCGCCGGGCCGGCGTAATAGACCGGATGGTTCTTGAAATAATCGGGCAGCCCATCGCCGTGCTCGAGCCGTTCGCGCAGCTTGGCGTGGGCGAGATCGCGCGCGACGATCATCGGGCCGGTGAGCGAGAGCCGGGTCTTGATCGGATGTTTGCCGAGCTGCGCCAGGATATCCTGCATCGGCCGGTTGAGATCGATCTTGACTACTTCGCCGCCCAGCTTTGCCGTATCGACCTCGGGTAGATATTTCGCCGGATTGTGCTCGAGCTCCTCGAGGAACACGCCATCGCGGGTGATCTTGCCCAGCGCCTGGCGGTCGGCGGAACAGGAGACGCCGAGCCCGATCGGCAGCGAGGCGCCGTGGCGCGGCAGCCGGATCACGCGCACGTCGTGACAGAAATATTTGCCGCCGAACTGCGCGCCGACGCCGAGCGACTGCGTCATTTTCTGGATTTCCTGCTCCATGGCGCGGTCGCGGAAGGCGTGGCCGTCCTCGGAGCCGTGCTCCGGCAGCGTGTCGTAATATTTGCAGGAGGCGAGCTTCACCGTCTTCATCGTCAATTCGGCCGAGGTGCCGCCGATGACGATGGCGAGATGGTAGGGCGGGCACGCAGCGGTGCCGAGCGTCAGCACCTTCTCCCGGAGGAAGGCGGCAAGGCGCTCGCGCGACAGGATCGACGGCGTCGCCTGGAACAAGAACGATTTGTTCGCCGAGCCGCCGCCCTTGGCGATGAACAGGAACTTGTAGGCGGCGTCGTGTTCGCCGGCGCCCTCGGCGTAGATCTCGACCTGCGCCGGCATATTCGAGCGCGTGTTCTTCTCCTCAAACATGGAAATCGGCGCGAGCTGCGAATAGCGCAGATTGCGCTTGAGATAGGCATCGCGCGCGCCCTCGGCGAGCGCCGCCTCGTCGCCGCCATCGGTCCAAATGAGCCGGCCCTTCTTGCCCATGATGATCGCGGTGCCGGTGTCCTGGCACATCGGCAGCACGCCGCCGGCGGCGATATTGGCGTTCTTGAGAAAGTCGTAAGCGACGAACTTGTCGTTATCCGACGCCTCCGGATCCTCGACGATCGCCTTGAGGCTGGCGAGATGCGCCGGACGCAGGAGGTGATTGATGTCGGTGAAGGCGGCCTCGGCGAGCGCGCGCATCGCGTCAGGCGGCACGACGAGGACCTCCTCGCCCATGACGCGCTCGACCTTCACGCCCTCCGCGAAGATTTTGCGGTAGGTCGTTCGATCCGCGCCCAGCGGGAACAGCGGCGTGTGCTTGTAGGGCGGCGTCGGGTGGGCGGAAAGGGGCGCGTTCATGGAATTGATCTTCTCGCGATTGAAGAGCGGTTATTGCATTCGCAACGCCTCAGATACCATCGCCGGCGTAGCTACAGGAACGCTAAAAATTCCGCCACGGTTAGTCCAGCCTGCGCGATAATCGCTCGCAACGTGCCGCGTTTGAGATCGCCGCTGTGCACAGGCACTGTTACTTTGCGCGCCGGATCAGTTTCATGGATGAGCCGGCAGTGGCTACCAGACGTTCGCGATATCACAAACCCTGCGCGTCCAAGCCCGCGGATGACCTCGCGTGCCGTGAGCGCCGGCAGGCGCTCGTTCATGCTGCAAGCGTAACGGTGACTTCCCGGATGCGCGGCGGTTCACCGCCTGGTACGGGTTCACCGCGGGCGACGCTGTCGGCAATCACAAGCCGGATGGCATCCTCCGCCATCGCCAGCGCCTCGCGCTCGTCCTTGCCGTAAGTGATGATTTCAGGAAATGCGGGAACGCGCACGGTGAACCCGCCCTCTTCTTCGGGCTCGAGTACCACGGCAAAGGTCCGTTTTTCAGGCACGACGGTAAATCCTCGATAGCTTTCCGGTGTTGTACCATCTACCGGCGGGGATGCGTAGCAAACGTAGCCTGGATGGAGCGGAGCGCAATCCGGGATTTAGTGATCCGGCGTCGCCGCCTGCCCCGGATTTCGCTGCGCTTCATCCAGGCTACAGGCTACAGCCAGGTTGCATCGAATTTTACGCGATCTCACGCCGCGCGCTTAACGCTGCGTCGATAATGTCCCGTTCGCCTTCACAATCGCGCAAAGCAAGGGATATTCGAATGGATTTCGGAAAACGCTTTTCGGTGCACAACGACCGCGCTCCCCCGGTCGTCCAACAGACTTGCGTCCGCTGCTGCGGTACCGGCCGCGTCCGCGAACGCGGCGAGCGCATCGTCTGCAAAGCCTGCGCGGGGACGGGACGGATCAATATCAAAACCGACCGCGCTTCCTGATCGGCGCAAAGCGCGTCATGCCGATAACGTAGGCAAGCGGAACCGGCACAGCCAGTCATCCTCTCCTCACATGCGACCGCTACCGCTGCTACGATGAAGCGGCTGGGGTCCCGCTGCCCGTGTCTGGCGCTGACACGAAAAGAGGAGCCGCGCATGCCAACGTTCAAGCTTCCCTTGTCCGGCGACGTGGTGCAATCGATCAACCCGTTCGCGGCGTTCATGACGGGCGGCCAGCTCGGGCTGATCAACATCAATATGGGCCAATCGAGCGAGCCGAAGGTCGAGGAAGAGGTGCTCACCGACGTCGCCACCTACGGCAAGCAGCTCGGCCGCATCGGCGATGCGCTGATCGTGCTGTTGGCGCATTTCCATCCGCGCGCGCCGCTCACCGCCGAAGAGACCAAGGCGATCGAGGCGCTCAAGGAGATGCTGGAGAAGATCGCGGCGGTGAAGGAGAAGCACCATCGCCCGGCGTTGCATCCGGCGCCGTAGCTGGTCGGGCCGGCCGCCAGGCGTAGGGTCGGCACAAGATCGTAGCCTGGATTGAGCGGAGCGAAATCCGGGGGAGGCCTCGCTGCAAATCCCGGCTTTCGCTCCGCTTAAGCCGGGCTACCGGTTTCCACGCCCTTTCCTCGCAGCGCGCTCCCGATCTCGTCGAGAATCGCCGGATCGTCGATCGTCGCCGGCATCGCCCAGCTTTCGCCGTCAGCGATTTTCTTGATGGTGCCGCGTAAGATCTTTCCCGAGCGGGTCTTCGGCAGCCGCGCCACCGTAATGGCGAGCTTGAAAGCAGCGACCGGGCCGATCTTCTCGCGGATGAGCGCGATGCATTCCTTCTCGATCTCCGCCGGCGGCCGGTTGACGCCGGATTTGAGCACGATGAAGCCGCACGGCACTTCGCCCTTGAGCGCGTCCTTGATGCCGAGCACGGCGCATTCGGCGACGGCGGGATGCGCGGCCAGCACCTCCTCCATGCCGCCGGTCGAGAGCCGGTGGCCGGCGACATTGATGATGTCGTCGGTGCGGCCCATCACGAAGATGTAGCCGTCCTCGTCCTTGAAGCCGGCGTCGGCGGTCTTGTAGTAGCCGGGAAACTCGTCGAGGTAGCTTTCGCGCATGCGCGCGTCCGCCTGCCACAGCGTCGGCAGCGCGCCCGGCGGCAGCGGCAGCTTGACCACGATCGAGCCCATCTTGCCGGGCGCGAGCTCGCGGCTCGCCTCGTCGACGACACGCACGTCGTAGCCGGGCATCGCCACCGTCGCCGAGCCGAGCTTCACCGGCAGCGTGCCGAGGCCGACCGGATTGCCGGCGATGCACCAGCCGGTCTCGGTCTGCCACCAGTGATCGAGCACCGGCACCTTGAGCAGATTCTCCGCCCACACCACCGTGTCGGGATCGGCGCGCTCGCCGGCGAGGAACAGGGTGCGGAATTTCGCCAGATCGTATTGCGCGAACAGCTTGCCTTGGGGGTCTTCTTTCTTGATGGCGCGGAACGCGGTCGGCGCCGTGAACATGGCGGCACAGCCATGCTCGGAGATCACCCGCCAGAACGCGCCGGCATCGGGCGTGCCGACCGGCTTGCCCTCGTAGAGGATCGTGGTGCAGCCATGCAGCAGCGGCGCATAGACGATGTAGCTGTGGCCGACTACCCAGCCGACGTCGGAGGCCGCCCAGTACACCTCGCCCGGCTCGACGCCGTAGAGGTTCTGCATCGACCATTTGAGCGCGACCATGTGGCCGCCATTGTCGCGCACCACGCCCTTCGGCCGCCCGGTCGTGCCCGAGGTGTAGAGGATGTACAGCGGATCGGTGGCCGCGACCGGCACGCAGTCATAGACCGAGCGGGCGTGGATGAGCGCGTCATCTCGCATTTTCGCCCAGTCGTGGTCGCGGCCGGCAACGAGCGGCGCCGGCGCCTGCGGCCGTTGCAGGATGAGGCACGCGTCGGGCTTATGCGCGGCGAGCGCGATCGCCTCGTCGAGCAGCGGCTTGTAGGCGACGATGCGGCCGGGCTCGAGGCCGCAACTTGCCGAAAGGATCACCTTCGGCTTGGCGTCGTCGATGCGCGTCGCCAGTTCGCGCGCGGCGAAGCCGCCGAACACCACCGAATGGATGGCGCCGATGCGCGCGCAGGCGAGCATGCCGATCACCGCCTCCGGCACCATCGGCATGTAGAGGATCACCCGGTCGCCCTTGCCGACGCCGAGGTCGCGCAGCATCGCGGCGAGCACCTGCGTCTCGGTCATCAGCCGGTGATAGGTGAAGGCGCGCTTCTCGCCGGCGAGCGGGGAATCGTAGATCAGCGCCGCCTGCTCGCCGCGCCCGGCATTGACGTGGCGGTCGAGGGCGTTGAAGCAGGTGTTGCAGACGCCGCCGGGAAACCAGCGGCCGTAGATACCCGCCTTGGGATCGAACGCCGCCTTCGGTTGCTCCAGCCAGTCGATGTCCTGCGCCGCCTCCGTCCAGAAGCCGTGCGGATCGCGCTGCCAGCGCGCGTAGACCTCGTGATAGCGGCTCGAACGGGCGTCCATGGCGCGGCCTCTCCTGGCGAAACTATATCGTCGCCGTGAACTAAAGCGAATGGCGGGTGCGATCGGGTAGGAACGGGCAAGAGGCCGTTTTCAGCGCCGCTCGCCAGCGCCGTCCCGCCATTGGTCAACGCCGCCGCTGTTCGCTAGGCTCAACGGCGGCAGCGACTCATTCGCGCACCGACGAGCGTCATGATCGACAGCCTCAAGCCCGCCTCCGCGGACGCCCTGCCCTGCAAGATCTGCGGCAGCGCCACCGCGCTCTATGGCGTCGTCGATTTCAACAAATCCTGCATGGAGGGGAACGGCGTTCGGCTGCCGCTCTGCGGCGTGCCGATCTATTACCGCCGCTGCGCCAACTGCGAGTTTCTCTTCACCGATGCATTCGACGGCTGGAGCGACGAGCAATTCAAAGCCCACATCTACAATGACGGGTACGGCGCGGTCGATCCCGACTACGAGACCACCCGGCCGCAATCGAACGCGGAGGTCGTCAGGCAGCTGTGGGGGCCGCACAAGGCGCAAACCCGCGTCCTCGATTATGGCGGCGGCAACGATGCGTTCTGCGCCGCGCTGCGCGCCGACGGCTTTCCGGTGGCGGTGAGCTACGATCCGATGGTGCCGGCGCACGCGCGCCGTCCGCAGGGGAAATTCGAGCTGGTTACCTGCTTCGAGACACTCGAGCATTTGCCCGACCCGGTCGGCGGAATAGCCCTGCTCGCGGAATGCGTGGCCGAGCCGGGGCTCGCCCATATCTCGACCTTCGCGCAGCCCGCCGATTTCGCCACCATCGGCCTCAACTGGTGGTACGTCGCGCCGCGCAACGGCCACATCTCGATCTTCAGCAGGAAGGCGCTGGCCCTCGCCTTCGGCCGGCACGGCTACAAGACCGTTTCCCTTTCCGATAACCTTCATTTCGCATTTCGCACGCTGCCGACGTTTGCCGACCAACTCAGCAAATGAACGACCTCCCCAGCCGCCGTTCGCGGCGAGGGGGCCGGAGCGGGCCGGATGTCATCGAGGAGTAGCGATGAGCACCTCTTACGATCTCGACCTCGACCGCAATGCGGCCAATTTCCAGCCGCTGACGCCGCTGACTTTCCTCGCCCGCGCCGCCGAGGTTTATCCGGACGCGATCGCGATCATTCACGGTGCGCGGTCCTGGAACTATCGCGATTTCCACGCGCGGGCGAAGAAGCTCGCTTCGGCGCTCGCGCGGCGCGGCATCAAGCGCGGCGACACCGTCTCGGTCATGCTCGCCAACACGCCGGCGATGATCGAGGCGCACTACGGCGTGCCGATGGCCGGCGCGGTGCTCAACACGATCAACACCCGGCTCGATGCGGCCATCGTCGCCTTCGGGCTCGATCACGCCGAGACCAAGGTGCTGATTATCGACCGCGAATTTTCCAAGGTGATGAAGGAGGCGCTGGCGCTCGCCAAGGCGAAGCCGCTGATCATCGACTACGACGATCCGGAATTCACCGGCGCCGGCGAGCGCCTGGGCCGCATCGAGTACGAGGAATTTCTCGGCGCCGGCGACGCCGACTTCGCTTGGCAGATGCCGGGCGACGAATGGGACGCGATCTCGCTCAACTATACCTCGGGCACCACCGGCGACCCCAAGGGCGTGGTCTATCACCACCGCGGCGCCTATCTGCTCGCGCTCGCCAATGTCGTGACTTGCGGCATGGGCAAGCACCCGGTCTATCTGTGGACGCTGCCGATGTTTCATTGCAACGGCTGGTGCTTCACCTGGACGCTGTCGGTGGTCGCCGGCACGCATGTGTGCCTGCGCGCGGTGCGCGCGGCGTCGATCTTCGACGCCGTCGCCACGCACAAGGTGACGCATCTGTGCGGGGCGCCGATCGTGATGTCGACGCTGCTCAATGCGCCGGCGCAGGAGAAGAAGCCGCTGCCGCATGTCGTCGAGTTCGTCACCGCCGCGGCGCCGCCGCCCGAATCCGTGCTCGCCGCGATGAAGACCGCGGGCTTCAACGTCACGCATGTCTACGGCCTGACCGAAACCTATGGGCCGGCGAGCATCAACGATTGGCACGATGAATGGGACGCGTTGCCGCCGGCCGAGCAGGCGGTGAAGAAAGCGCGCCAGGGCGTGCGCTATCCGGTACTCGAGGCGCTCGACGTGCTCGACCCGGAAACGATGCAGCGCGTGCCGCGCGACGGCGAGACCCTGGGCGAAGTCATGTTCCGCGGCAATGTGGTGATGAAGGGCTATCTGAAGAACAAATCCTCGACCGAGGCGGCGTTCGCCGGCGGCTGGTTTCATTCCGGCGATCTCGGCGTCGTCCACCCCGACGGCTACATCCAGCTCAAGGACCGGTCCAAGGACATCATCATCTCCGGCGGCGAGAACATCTCCTCGATCGAAGTCGAGGACGCGCTCTACAAGCATCCGGCGGTCTCCGCCGTCGCCGTCGTCGCCAAGCCGGACGAGAAATGGGGCGAGACGCCCTGCGCCTTCGTGGAGCTGAAGCCGGGCGCCGGCGCCACCGCCGAGGAACTCATCGCCTGGTGCCGCTCCCACCTCGCCGCCTACAAATGTCCGCGCCACATCGTATTCGCGGAAATCCCGAAGACCTCGACCGGCAAGCTGCAGAAGTTCAAGCTGCGCGAGGTGGCGAAGGCTATCTAAGTCTTTGTCGTCCAGAAAATTTATAGGAGCGCTCCATGACCACATTGTTTACCGTTGTTGGCCCATTCAAAATTCCTGTTTATCAAGGACGGGCTGGACGAACTATTACTGACGAGAATACGATCCAATTTTGGAAAGAGCACAGCAGCTACGCGTCTCAACGCGGATGTTACGTTTTTGGTGTTCGTGCTAGCAAAGGCTACAGGCCTGCATATGCAGGCAGGGCGACGAAAAACTTCAAGCAGGAAGTTTTTTCCCATCACAAGCTCACCAGATATCAACAATATCTTGCCGACGTGAGCAAAGGCTCGCCCGTTATGTTCTTCTTGATCGCTCCTAAAAAACGCGGAACTCCAAACGCGAAGCATATCGAGCAACTTGAAGATTTCTTGATTCAAGCTGGCGTTGCCGCGAATCCGGCGTTTCTTAACATAAGAGGCACGAGGGTTGAAGAGTGGGGAATTGCTGGAGTTCTTCGCAGTGGTAAGGGAAAAAGATCAGCGAGTGCCAGTGAGTTTGTAAAGCTTATGAAAATTTCGGATTAGTGATCCTACTTAGACGTTTTACGCCGCCTCCGCCTTCATCACGCCGACCACGAGCCGCTTGCCGAGCGCCCGCAGGACGGCTGTCAGCGCCGGCAATTTGGTCGGATGCTTGGGATCGAGAATGCGGCGCACTTCCTTTTCATCCTTGCCGATGCGGCGGGCGAGTTCACTTTTGCTGATGCCGGCGGCAGCAAATGATTCCAGCACGGCGAGCTTGGCCGCCACGTCTGGCATGACGGCCACCTCGATAAGGCCGCGGCCTTTGGCGCGCGGCTTCGGCAGCGGCCGGCTGCGCCCCAGATAGCTCAAGAGCACAAGACCAAGAGATTCCTCGGCCATGGCGCGCGCATCGGATCGCCCGCGTCCCTGCGTGATGGCCTCCGGCACATCGGGGAAGGTGACGACAATGGTGCCACGCCGGTCTCCCGGCTCGAACAGCGCACGATAGCTGTAGGCCCTCACGAGTTGCTCTCCTCAATCGACCAGTCCCAGTTGCTTGCGGATCTTCCTCGCCGTCTTTGGATCGATTTCACGCGATGGTACCGTGGTCAGGCGGTCGCCGACGAAGACCATCATGTGACCGCCCTTGCCGCGCCATCTTTCCGCTCTGAATGGCAGACCCTTCTTCCGGGCTTCGTCCCGCAGCTCAGCAATGAATTTGTCGCGCTTATCCATTGACGACGCGGTGTTCGCCGCAAGAACGAGAAGATTCGGACAAAAATGTCCGAGCGTCAAGACAATTGGCTACTGAAGCCGAAGAGAACGAAAAAAAGCGGGCGATAAAAAAACACCCGTCGTCCCGGCTCACGCCGGAACAGGCGCCACATTCGGCTCAATCTAAGTCGACTAATGGACCAGCGTGTCTTGCCTCAGACGCGCGATCTCGTCTTTGACGTGCAACTTGCGCCGCTTCAGCTCTACAATTTTCAGATCATCCGACGATGGGTGGGAAAGCGCTTCGCTAATTTCCTGTTCGAGTGCCTGGTGTCGTCTTTCAAGTTCCGCAAGATGCGATTCGATCGCCATGTGGCATCTCTCCTTGCGTCAAAATGGCTGCCTGACCCTCTACACCAGCTTGATCATCTGTGATCATAGCCGGTTTTCGTCGCGGTGAAAATCCCGCTGTGCACTGCGGCGCCCGCGGGCTTGTCGGAGATTAACCAAAACGCGATAATCCATAGGCACTTACGGTCCGAAGCCCGCGCCAAGGCGCGACCCAGGCGGCGATGACAAAAGAGGAAGAACGCGAGCTTCGGGCGCAGCTGGCGCGCCTGCAGCAGGAGCATCGCGACCTCGACGCCGCGATTGCGGCGCTGCAATCCTCTCCCGGCTCCGACATCATCCAGGTGCAGCGGCTGAAGAAGCGCAAGCTGCAGTTGCGCGATCGCATCACCTTCATCGAGGACCAGCTCACGCCGGATATCATCGCCTGAGCGGCGCCAGCCGGCGCTCGCCCTTGCGCGCGTACATCGCCGTGTCGGCGCGGGCGAGCGCGTCGGCGGCGCCGTCGAGCGGGCCAAGCAAAGCGACGCCCGCCGAGGCGCCGACGACCAGCGTCGAACTTCCCCAGCGCACCGGCGTCGCGTAGACCGCCGCTTCGAGCGAAGCGGCCTTGGCCGCGACCGCCGGGCCGGTGACATTCCACAGCAACACCACGAACTCGTCGCCGCCGATGCGGGCGACGACGTCGGAGGCGCGCACGTGACGAACCAGCGCGGCGGCGACCGCCTTGAGTACGGCGTCGCCGGCGGCGTGGCCGTGGCGGTCGTTGACCGGCTTGAATCCATCGAGATCGATGTAGATGAGCGCGGCGCTCGCCTCGTAGCGTTTGACGTAAGCGAGCGAGCGCGTGAGTTCGCGCTCGAAGCCGCGGCGGTTGAGTGTCTCGGTGAGCGGATCGACGTCGACCCTCGCCTCGAGCTCGGCGACGCGGGCGCGAAAAAGCTCGAGCTCGGCGGCGAGCCGCTCGACCTCGGCCGCAAGCCGCGCGGCAACCGGACGCGAACGCGGCTTCGACGGGCGCTCCCCGGCGGCGGCACTGCTCGGTTCGCGGCTCTGCTCGCGCAGCCGCTGCGGCGGCCGCAGTGCCGGCGCCTTGCCCCGCGCCGTTGCCGACTTCCGCTTCAAACGTTTCCCCCAAGCGAATCGCAAGAAAGACTACCGTGAAGGCCGCGCCGCCGCGGCGTCGCACCGCGATGTGCGGCGGATTGTCGCATGCAATTCGGGCGTATCAGCGGGTGCGAAGATGAGGCCTCCACATGCCGACGCGCGACTTAGTCGGCCTGTAGAAATCCGATCGGCCCCGTCTGCGCGGCGGCAAAGATCGCCGCGGTCAATGGGCCGCCGAACACGGCGCCGGTGTCGAGGTTCAACCGATTGCTCCGCAGATCCGGCGCTCCGCTCAGCAAGGGCGTGTGGCCGTGGACGATGAGACGGCCGTAGTCGCGGGGGTCGGAGAGAAACGGCTCCCTGATCCAGAGCATGTCGTTCTCGTCCTGCGCATCGAGCGGTCTATCCGGGTTGACGCCGGCGTGGACGAAGAAGCGGTGGCCGTCGTCGTAACTCAGCGGCAGCGAACGGAACCAATCGACATGTGCGCGCGGCAGTGCGCCGGCGTCAGCGACGCCATAGCTGCGCAGCGTCGCCTCACCGCCTTGCGACAGCCAGTGCTCCACCTGCGTGCCGGCGTCGACGACGCCGAGCGCAAATTCCTCGTGGTTGCCCTTGAGCGCAATCGCGCGGTCGCGCAGCCGCGATTGAAGCGCGATCAGGTAACTGACAACACCGGCGCTTTCGGCTCCGCGATCGATATAGTCTCCGAGAAATACAAACGTCGCCTCGCGTCCGCGCGCATGTTGCGCACAACGCGCCATCAGCATGCGCAATTTTCGCAGCGAGCCGTGGATATCTCCGATGGCATAGAGGAACGACATTGCAGGCCGCTAGCAAATAACTCCGGCGATCGCCAATAATGGCCGTATTCGGGCAAGTTTGTTCAGTGCCCGTTCACCAATAAAGGGGAACCTAGAGACCAGGGGGCGGTTTGGTGGTGTGAACACACCATGCTGTCGAGGTGATGCTATGAGAAAGGTTCTGACTGCGCTCGTCGCCGTTGCCGCGCTCGGCGCCGCGGCGGTCGCGACATCGAGTACGGCAGAGGCGCGCTGGTGGGGTCGCGGCTGGGGCTGGGGTCCCGGTCCGTTCTTCGCCGGAGCCGTGATCGGCGGCGCGCTCGCCGCGCCCTATTATTACGGCTACTACCCCTACGGTGCGTATCCCTACTATCGCTGCCGTCCGGTGTGGAACGGGTATGCGTGGACGCGCGGTTGCTACTGACGGGATAGGGTCTGCCCCATCCGCCCAAGCAGGGCGTCCCTTAGCAGGGGACACCCTGGGCCGTTGTGGCCAAATCTCAGGTGCCACAACAAACTTCCGCCAAAGAGTGCGTCCTTTAATCGCGTCAGGGGCCGCAACGGATTCGGGGGTTTACGGGGACTTCCCGCCTAACTGACGTTGGGGATCGGCGCCCGACCGATCGCACGAGGAGAACATATGCACAAATCGCTCATCGCGCTTGTGGGCGCCACGGGCATCGGCTTGGCCGCGTTGTCTGTGCCGTCAACCGCAAACGCTGGCTGTTTCGGCTGCGCCGTCGGCGCCGGGGTGCTCGGCGGCCTTTTCGTCGGCGCGGTCGTCGGTAACGCCATCGCCAACAGCCCGCCGCCCGGCTACTACCCGCCGCCGCCCGGCTACTATCCGCCGCCACCCGGCTACCCGCCGCCTCCCGGAGCTTACTATCCGCCTCCGCCCGGGGCAGGTCCCGCCTATGCGCAGCTCGCTCCGGGTTGCCATTGGGCCAAGCGCCGGGTCTGGGTCGAGGGCGTGGGTTACGACTGGCGCACGGTACAGGTCTGTCCCTGATCGCGCGGTTTGGCGCTGAATTTCACCCGGCCGGCTTGCCCAAGCCGGCCGGTTTGTTTTTGTGACATACGACTCGCCGATGCTGACCTGCCGTCGCCCCGGTCGCCCGCGGGCGCGGCGAAACGGACGAGAGACTCGATCATGGATTCCTTTTCGGTTCGGCGCGAAGCCGGAGCCGGGGACGCCGGTACACCGGGCGGCTCACCGCCCCACGCCGACGGCAACAGGAATCGATTGCCTGCTCGCCGCGCCATCGCGCTTGCGGGGGAGTTTGCTACGCGGATCTGGCGCAAGGAACCACGCCCGGTCTGGGTCGGCTACGCGGTGACGGCGCTCATGGCTTTCGCCATCCTCTTGCTCTGCGTCTATATCGGCTTCGCCGCGGTCCTCTACGTGACGCAGCGTTCGATGATGTACTTCCCGGAGACGATTCACACGACGCCGGCGCAGGCGGGCCTCCCGAGCGCGCAAGAGGTCACGCTCACCGCGGCCGACGGCGTTCATTCCATCGCCTGGCACGTTCCTCCGCGCGGCGACAAACCGGTCATCCTCTATTTCCACGGCAATGGCGGCGCCTTGCGTTATCGCGTCGACCGCTTCAGCAAGCTCGTCGCTGACGGCATCGGGCTCGTCGCCCTCGAATATCGCGGTTATGGCGGTTCAAGCGATAGTTCGACCGAGACCGGCCTCATTGCCGACGCCGAGGCCGCCTACGCCTTCGCCGCGGCGCGCTATGCCGTGAAGCAGCTGGTGCCGTGGGGCGAGTCGCTCGGCTCCGGCGTCGCTGTCGCGCTGGCGGCGGAAAAGCCGGTCGGCCGCGTGATCCTGGAAGCGCCGTTCACCTCGGCCGCCGCGGTCGCCGGCGCGCGCTATTGGTACCTCCCGGTACGGCTCCTGATGAAGGACCAGTTCCGTTCCGATGAGCGCATCGGAAAAGTCAACGCGCCGGTCCTGATCCTGCACGGCGCGCGCGACCGCACCGTTCCCTTCGCCATGGGTGAGCGGCTGTTCGAGGAGACCAAAGCGCCCAAGCACATCGTGCGTTTCATCGAGGGCGATCACGAGGATCTCGACATGCATGGCGCGCTGCATGCCGTCGGCCGCTTCCTCGCCGGCGATTTGGATCAGTAAGACGCGATCCTCATTGCGGCACGGTCATCAGCTCGAGCACGTGGCCGTCCGGATCCTGAAAATAGACGCCGCGGCCGCCGTTCCAATCGTTGAGCTTGCCGTCGTCGAGGCTCCACGGCGCGCTGCCGAAAGCGATTTTCGCCCGTTTGACGCGATCCAGGATGGCGTCGAATTCGCGGTTGCTGACGTGGAACGCCAGGTGGTGGCTCGCGAATTTGCTCTCGGTGTCGAACAACAGCGTCAGCGATTTGTTGATCCGCACCGGGGCGAAATAATCCGTGCGCCCGCGCTTGAGGCCGAAGATGCCGGCGAAAAATTTGGCGGCGGCGACCTTATCGCGCGCCGGCACGATGGTGTGATTGAGCGTGATGGCCATGAGCGCCTCCTTGCGGCCGGCAACCCTCAAAACGTCTGGTACGACTGCCCGACCTTGCCGCCGACGCGGGCAAAGCCCGCCTTTGCCGGTTCGTACTTCTCGCTGATGTTGAGCGCCTTGGCGTACGAACCAGCCGCCTTGTCCTTCTGTCCAAGGCGTTCATAGGCGAGCCCGCGGCTCGCCCAGGCCTGCAGGTTCCCCGGCGCGATCTGCACCGCCTCGTCGAGATCGCCCGCCGCCGACTTGGCGTCGCCGAGCGCCAGATAGCTCAGGGCGCGGGCGATGCGTGGTTCGGCCTTCTGCGGGGCGAGCCCGATAGCCGTGGTGAAATCGTCGATGGCGAATTGCTGCTGATGCTGGATTTGATGGAGCAGGCCGCGATCGTAATAAACCTGGGCATTTTCCGGCTTGAGCGCGATCGCCTTGTTGAAGTCCTCGAGCGCTTGCGGGCCGCGGCCCTGCTGGCGGTAGACGACGCCGCGGCCGAGATAGGCGGGCGCGTAGCCGCCATCGATCGACAGCGCCTTGTTGTAGTCGGCGAGCGCGAGGTCGAGCTTGTTGGTCTGGCGATAAAGCAGTCCGCGATTGGCGTAGGCCTGCGCGTAATTGGGATCGAGGCTGATCGCCTTGTTGAAATCGGCGAGCGCCTGTTCGCTGCGTCCGGTCTCGCCGAAGACCGAACCGCGCATGTTGTAGGCTTGCGGGTCGTCGGGATGCTTTTCGACGACTTCGGTGAGCGAGGCGAGGTTGGATTGCGAGGTGCCGGAGGGCGGGTCGTCGCCCGATGATGACGGGCTCCCGAACGTCGCGCAGCCGGCAAGCGCGAGCGCCGCAAGCGCCGGCACGGCACCGGCCAAGCCCGCAAGCGGCCGGACACGCCGCCTACTCCTCGCCAACGCTGGTCTCATGATCCGATGCCTCGGGGCACCGCCGCGCTCCCTTCGCGCCTACGGTAGATCACGCTGATGCAAGATGATAGCCCGGAGCCGGCAAAGACAAAGCGCGGGCAAAGAGCCCGCGCCGCCATCATGACGCCTGCAATGTCTCAGCCGAAACGGGGTGCCCGCGGCGGCCCGGACCTGCCGCCCGCGGCACCGGGGGCCGGCTTCGGCTTCATCGGCAACAAGCCCTCGCGCTGCAACCGCTTGCGCGCCAGCTTGCGGGCACGGCGGATCGCTTCCGCCCGCTCCCGCGCCTTTCTTTCCGATGGTTTTTCGTAGTGACCGCGGAGCTTCATCTCGCGGAAAATGCCCTCGCGCTGCATCTTCTTCTTCAGCGCCTTGAGGGCCTGGTCGACATTATTGTCGCGAACAAGAACCTGCACGCATCCTCCTCGTTCAGCTGCGCTCAGCGTATGCGCCGGTGAATGGAATAGCGGCGCTGGCGTTCACGCCTGCGCCACCTTGCCGCTTCGCGTAGCAGAAATGCCGGGCCAAGTCCACAGATTGTGGCGCCCGCCTCAGTCCGCGAAGACTCTCGTGACATGCCCCATCTTGCGGCCGGGGCGGGCGGCGACCTTGCCGTAGATGTGCAGGGCGGCACCCGGAACGGTCAGCCAGGACCGGTAATCGTCGATCTCATGGCCGATGAGGTTCACCATCTCGACCCGGCCATGCCGCAGCGGCTTGGCGAGCGGCCAGCCGGCGACCGCGCGGATGTGCTGCTCGAACTGCGAGACCGAGGCGCCGTCGAGGGTCCAGTGACCGGAATTGTGCACCCGCGGCGCGATCTCGTTGACCAGGAGCTCGCGGCCGTTGCCGAGCACGAACATCTCGACCGCGAGCACGCCGATATAGGCGAAACTGCCGGCGATCGTCCCAGCGATCCGCCGCGCCTCCTGCGCGGTTGCATCGGAGAGCGCCGCCGGCACGCGCGAGATTTTCAGAATGTGGTCGCGGTGCTCGTTCTCGGTGACGTCGAAGCTTTCAACCGTGCCGTCGCTGCCGCGCGCGGCGATGACCGACACTTCGCGCTCGAACGGGACGAACGCTTCGAGGATGCAAGGCTGGCCGCCGACTTCGCGCCAGACCGCCTCCGGATCGGTGCCGTTGCGGATCGTCGCCTGGCCTTTGCCGTCGTAACCGAAGCGGCGGGTCTTGAGCACGGCGGGCCGGCCGATCTGGCCGAGCGCCGCGGCGAGCTCGATGGGCTGAGAAACCGCGGCATAAGGCGCGGTACCAATGCCGAGGCTGGCGACGAAGCTCTTCTCGACGAGGCGGTCCTGCGTCGTTGCCAGGACCTGCGGGTCCGGCAGCACCGGCACGCGCGCGGCAAGAAAGGTCGCCGCCTCCGCCGGCACGTTCTCGAACTCGTAGGTCACGACCTCGACCTCCGCGGCGAAGGCGTCGAGCGCGCGCGTGTCGCCATAGTCGGCGCAGGTGATGCGGTGGACGACGTCGAAGGCTGGCGACTCGGGATTGGGAGAGAAGATATGACACTTGAAGCCAAGCCGGGCCGCGGCGAGCGCCAACATGCGGCCGAGCTGACCGCCGCCGAGAATGCCGATCATTGCCCCCGGCTCGAGGACGGGCGCGGAGGCGCTCACGCGCCGGAATCCTTCGGCTCTTCGGCGACGGCGGCGGTCTGCCGCTGGCGCCAAGCCTCGAGCCGCTTGCCGAGCGCCGCATCGCCCAGCGCCAAGACGCTCGCCGCGAGGAGCGCAGCGTTGATGGCGCCGGCCTGGCCGATCGCCAAAGTACCGACCGGAACGCCGGGCGGCATCTGCACGATGGAGTAAAGCGAGTCGACGCCCGACAACGCCTTCGATTCGACCGGCACGCCGAACACCGGCAGGGTGGTAAGTGAAGCGGTCATTCCCGGCAGATGCGCGGCCCCGCCGGCGCCGGCAATGATCACCTTGAAGCCAGCGGCCTTCGCGCCCTTGGCGAAGGCGTAAAGCCGCTCGGGCGTGCGATGCGCCGAAACGATGCGCGTCGCATAGCCGACGCCGAGCGCGTCGAGCGTCTCGGCGGCGTGCTTCATGGTCTGCCAGTCGGACTGGCTGCCCATGATGATGGCGATGGATTTCGCTTCCGGCGGCGCCAAACGAATCCCCTGCGCGAAGGAAGCGGCGCATTATAGGCACGCACCCCCTGGTGGCAAGACTCCGTCTATCAGAATGGTTTCTGATCTGCTGTTGCAGCGATCTGCGCGCGCCGGCACGCCTCCCACAGCCGCGCGGCGCTCGCCGGCATGTCGAGATGCGCGGCTACACCGCCGGGAATGGCGTCGGCCACCGCGTTCATCACCGCGGCGATCGAAGCCGTGGTGCCGGCTTCGCCGACGCCCTTGACGCCAAGCGGATTGGTCGTCGCCGGCACGCAAACAAGCGCATCGCGGATCGGCGGCATGTCGTCGGCGCGCGGCATGGCGTAGTCCATGAACGAGCCGGTGACGAGTTGGCCATTGCCTTCGTCGTAGACCACCCGCTCCATCAGCGCTTGCCCGAGGCCTTGCGCCAGCGCGCCGTGCAATTGGCCTTCGACGATCATGGGGTCGAGCACGTTGCCGCAATCATCGACCGCGGTGTAGGCGACGATGTCCATGTGCCCGGTCTCGGGATCGATCTCGACCTCGGCGATGTGCACGCCGTTCGGGAAGGTGAGCGGCGTCTCGGTCGTCGCCCTGGTGTCGAGGTCCTCCTCGATGGTGCCTTGCTGCTTGAGTGTGCGTGCGCGCGCCGCAAGCTCGAACAGCGAGATGCGGCGATCGGTGCCGGCGACGACGAAATGGCCGAGTTCATAGACGATGTCGCCTTCCGCCGCTTCGAACAACATCGCCGCGATCCGCTTGCCCTTTTCCAGGATGAGGTCGACGCACCTGACGATCGCGGCGCCGGCGGTCATCGCCGAGCGCGAGCCGACCGAAGCGTAGCCGGCGATCTCCAGCGCCGAATCGCCGTGCCGGTGGCCGACCTTGTCGCGCGCAATGCCGAGGCGCTCGGCGACGAGACGCCCGAACACCGACGCGTGCCCCTGCCCGGTCGATTGCACATTGAGATTGACGGTCAGCGTGCCGTCGCCGGGAAACGTCAGCCACGCGCCTTCGAGCGGCGTGCCGCCGGCGTGTTCCAGCATGCAGGACACCCCGATGCCGCGATATCGGCCGCGCGACTTCGCTTCGCGGCGGCGCGCCTTGAAGCCGTCATAGCCGGAAAGCGCCAGCGCCTTGTCGAGAATCGGCGCAAAGTCGCCGCTGTCATACGTGGTGCCGACGGCGGTTTTGTACGGCATGGCGGACGGCCGGATGAGGTTGCGCCGCCGCAGCTCCACCGGATCGATCCCGGTGACGCGCGCCGCCTCTTCGACGACGCGTTCGAGCGTGTAGTTCGCCTCCGGCCGGCCGGCGCCGCGATAAGGCGCCGTCGGCAGCGTGTTGGTGAACGCGCAACGGGTGACGATGTCGATATGCCTGATGTCGTACATGCCCGGCAGGCAGCGGGTGAAGCTGAGACTCGGAATGTTGGCGCCGACCGCGCCGATATAGGCGCCGAGGTTACCGGTGTTGCGGACGCGCAGCGCCAGGAACCGCCCTCTTTGGTCAAGCGCGAGTTCCGCCTCCGAATAAATGTCGCGTGCCTGGTTGTCGCTGAGGAATGCCTCGGAGCGGCCGGACATCCAATGAATTGGCCGGCCGAATTTCTTGGCGCCGACCATCTGCGCCACATATTCCGGATAGGGCCCGGTTTTCAGGCCGAAGGCGCCGCCGACGTCATCGGTCAGCACCCGCAACCGCTCCTTGGGTACCTTCATCACCGCGACCAGATTCTCCCGCAAAGCGGTAGTGCCCTGCGAGCAGACGCGCAGTGTGTGAATGTCGGCGGCCGCATCGTAGCTTGCGGTCGCGCCGCGCGGCTCCATCGAGGCGACGACGATCCGCTGGTTCATCACCGCGATCCGGGCCACGTATTTCGCGGCGGCGAAGATTGCATCGATCTCGCGGGCATTGGCCGTGGGATCGGCGGCGGGCCCGGGCCAATCGATGGCGAGATTGCCCGGCGCCTCCGGCCAGATTTGCGGCGCACCGGGGGCTAGCGCAGCGCGCGCGTCGGTGACAGCGGCGAGCGGATCGTACTCGACAACGACGAACTCGGCCGCGTCCTGCGCCGCGGCAGCGCTTTCAGCGACGACCATCGCCACCGGCTCGCCGATATGCAGGACCCGCTCGGCGGCAAGCGCCGGGCGGTGCGGCACGATGAGCGGCTTGCCGTCTCGCCCGACGAGCGGCGGATGCCGGCCGATGCCGCCGACCCCTCCCATGTCCGCGGCGGTCAGGACTCCGACGACGCCGGGCGCACGCAGAGCGGCCTCGAAGTCGACGGCGACGATGCGGGCGAAAGCATGCGGCGCGCGCACGAAGAACGCGTAGGCTTGATTCGGCAACGGCGCGTCGGCGGCGTAGCGGCCGTGGCCGCGCAGCAGGACGTCGTCCTCGACGCGCGGCGCTCTGGTCGCGCCAGGTCTTGTAGGTCCAGGCCGCTGTTCCGTTTTTGCATCCATGCTCTGTGCCGGAAACGCTTTTGGGGTCGGAGCGGGCCCCTTATAAACGAAATCGCCGGCCGCTGAAGGCAACCCCGCTCCGCGTGTTTCAGGAGCCTCTCCGTCCTCCAAGCTCTGCGCTCCCGGAACCCCGGGGGAGGAAAAAGCCAAATCTTCCGCAGCGGCGGACGATCCCGATCACAGTACTGGACCTGCCGAATGCTCCGCCCTGGTTCGCGCGCGCTTACCACGCTCCTGGCGATGCTGACCGGGCTCGGCCCGATATCGATGGACATGTATCTGCCGTCGCTGCCGGCGATCGCCCATGTCCTCGATGCGCCGACGGCGAAGGTCCAGCTGACGATTGCAGGCTATCTGATCGGTTTCGCCGTCGGGCAGGTGATCTGGGGTCCGATATCGGATCGCCGCGGCCGCCGCCCGGTGCTGATCGTGGCGCTCGCGCTTTACGCCGCCGGAACGCTCATTTGCGCGGCGGCGCAATCGATCGATACGCTGATTGCCGCCCGCGTTCTCCAAGCGATCGGCGGCTCGGGCTCGATCGTGCTCGCGCGCGCCATGGTGCGCGACCTCTATTCCGGGGTGCGGGCCGGACGCGAGCTTTCGCTGATGGGGGCGATCAGCGGCTTCGCACCCATTGCGGCGCCGATGATCGGCGGCGTGCTGCAGACCGCCTTCGGCTGGCGGGCGAGCTTCATTGTCATGGCCATCGCCGGCGCCGCAGCCATTGTCGTCGTCGGCCGGTTGCTGCCGGAAACGCTGCGCAAGCGCACTGCCGACCCGATCTCGCTCCCGTTCATGCTGCACAGTTATGCCGCGGTGCTGCGGCAAGGGGATTTTCTCGCCTATCTCGGCATCCTCACCATCAGCTTTGCCGGCTTGTTCGCCTGGATCTCCGGCGCGCCGGTGATCCTGCAACGCGTCTATGGCCTTTCCGCTTTCGCCTTCGGCTTTACTTTCGCGCTCGGCGCGGCGGGCTATGTGTTGGGAACGACGATCGCGTCGCGCCTCGTGGTCCGCCTCGGCATCGACCGCACCATTGGTCTCGGGGCGACACTCCTTGCAATCGGAGGGCTCGGGGTGGCCGCGGTCGTGGCGGCGGGAATTTCCGGCGGCGTCTGGCTGGTGGCGGCGATGGCGGTCTACCTCGCCGGGCTCGGGCTGGCGATGCCGCAAGCGATCGCCGGAGCGCTGACGCCGTTTCCGGAACGAGCCGGCACTGCGTCCTCGCTCATGGGCTTTGCGCAGCAAAGCGTCGCCGCCATCGTCACCGCAGCGGTCGGCGATTATCTCGGTCCTTCAGCCTGGCCCGTTGCCGGAGTTGTCGTCGCGATGGGCTGTGTCTCGTTCCTGCTCTGGGCTTCGACCCGCCGGCTGCGCGAGCGTGCTCTTTTGCGCCTGCCTTAGACGCGAACTGCGGTTGCCTGCTGCGCCGTGTTTGTTACCATGGCTGGATCGGGGGCATGTGATACGGCGTAGTTCCAGCCCCGGCGAACGAGCCGGCACCGGTGTCGGTGGAAGGAAAAATCATGCCGTCCGGCGACCCACTGAGCCGCCGTTCCTTCCTTGCTGGCATAACCGCCGCGGGCGGCGGCTTGACGCTCGCCTTCGCGATACCCTTCGGCTCTGCTCGCGCCGCCGAAACCGCCGAAATCACCGCCTGGCTGCTCATTCACCCCGATAACTCGGTCGTGGTCCGGGTCGCTCACGCCGAGATGGGCCAGGGCATACTGACCGGTCTCGCCATGCTGGTTGCCGAAGAACTGGAATGCGACTGGGCGAGCGTGCGCACCGAATACGTCTCGCCAGGCGAGAATCTGCGGCGCGACCAGATCTGGGGCGACATGTCGACCGGCGCCAGCCGTTCGGTCGCGTCCTCGCAACTTCATCTCCGGCAGGCCGGCGCTATCGCCCGTCAACTGCTGGTCGCCGCCGCCGCGGCGCGGTGGCAAGTCCCGGTCGAGCAATGTGTCGCCCAGTCGGGCATGATCACCCACACGCCGAGCGGCCGCAGCGTGTCATTCGGCGCCGTCGCCGAAGCCGCCGCAAGGATCGAGCCGCCCGTTGAGGTCAAGCTGAAGGACCCGAGCGAATGGAAGCTCGTCGGCAAGCCGCGCCGCCGGCTCGACGTGCTCGCCAAGGTCATGGGGCAGCCGGTCTATGCGATCGATGTGCGGCTGCCGGACATGCTCTACGCCGCGATCGTGCAATGCCCGGTCTATGGCGGCAAGCTGCGCTCGGTCGACGAGAACGCCATCGCCGCCATGAAAGGCGTGCGCGGGGTAGTGCGGCTGCCTGATGCGGTCGCGGTGGTGGCCGATTCCTGGTGGCGCGCCAAGTGCGCGCTGGAGGCGCTGCCGATCGTCTGGGACGACCGCGGCAACAAACGCGTGTCGAGCGCCGGGATCGCCGAGTTCGTGCGCGCCGGCCTGGAGGCGGAGGAGGGCCAGATCGGCCGCGTCGACGGCGACGTATCCGCCGGTTTTGCGGGCGCCGTGCGACGGGTCGAGGCCGACTACACGGTCCCGTTCCTCGCCCACGCGACCATGGAGCCGCAGACCTGCACCGCGCATGTCAAACCCGACGGAGTCGAGATCTGGGTGCCGACCCAGGGCGCCGCCACCGCGCTCGCCACCGCCGCCGTGGCCGCCGGCGTCGCGAATGACAAGGTCGTGGTGCACAGCACGCTGCTCGGCGGCGGTTTCGGCCGGCGCGGCGCCATCCAGGAATATATCGGCCAGGCGGTGCTCATCGCCAAGGAGTTCAGCGAGCCGGTCAAGCTCCTGTGGACGCGCGAAGAGGACGTGCGGCACGACCTCTACCGGCCGTTCGGCATGGCGCGGCTCGTCGCCGGTCTCGATGCCGATGGCATGCCGATCGCCTGGAAGATACGGCTCGCCGGCCCGTCATTCGTCGCCTCGCTGGTGCCGGACTTCGGTAGCAGCTTTACCGATCGCAGCTTCCTCAGCGGGCTGACCGACGAAATGCCCTATGCGGTGCCGAACTATCTCGTCGACTATGTGGTGTGCCAATCGCCGGTGCCGGTCGGCGTCTGGCGTGCGATCAACTACACGCAGAACGCCTACTACAAGGAATGCTTCGTCGATGAGATGGCGCACGCGGCGGGATCGGACCCGTATCTCTATCGGCGGCGGCTGTTGCGCAACAGCCCGAAGAATCTCGCGGTGCTCGACGCCGCGGCCAAGCGAGCCGACTGGGGCGCACCGCTTCCTGCCGGCGTGTTTCGCGGCATTGCCGTCAATGAGGCCTGCGGCAGCTATTGCGCGCAGGTGGTCGAGGTCTCGATCGAGGACGGCAGCGTGCGCGTGCACCGGGTCGTGGCGGCGATCGATTCCGGCCACGTGGTCAATCCGCTTTCGGTCGAGATGCAAACCCAGGGCGCCGTCGTCTACGCGCTGACCGCGGCGCTCTATGGCGAGATCACCATCAAGGACGGCGCCGCCGAGCAATCGAACTTCGACGAATACGAGATGCTGCGGATCGGCGATGCGCCGCTGGTCGAGACGGTGATGGTGCCGAGCGGCGACTTCTGGGGCGGCGTCGGCGAGCCGCCGGTGCCGCCGCTGGCGCCGGCGCTGTGCAACGCCGTGTTCGCCGCCACCGGCAAACGCATCCGCTCGCTGCCGCTGAAGAACCACGACCTGAAAGCGACCTGACGCGCGACGGCTTCAGCCGGACGGAAACTGCAGCTCGACTTTCAAGCCCGGCGCATTGTCGAGTAATTTGATCCGCGCTTCGTGCAGCCGGGCGACAGCGGAAACGAGACTAAGGCCGAGCCCGTTGCCCGGCGTCCGCCGGCTGCGCTCCAGCCGATAAAAACGGCGGAAGACGTGCTGATACTCGTCGGCGGGAATTCCCGGGCCATCGTCTGAAACCGAGATAACGGCGCCGGTATCGCCGCGATTGAGCTCGACCGTCACCTGCCCGGCGCCCCGGCCATGCTTGATCGCGTTGTCGACCAGATTGGCCACGGCGTCGAACAGGAGGTCGCGATCGCCGGTGACCAGCACCGGCCGCTCGCCGACCGCCTTGAGCTCGACATCCTTGTTCTCCGCCGCAGCATCGAACAATTCGACCACGGCCTCGGCGATCTCGACCAGATCCACGGGGCGGAACGCCGCCGTTCGGCTGGTCGTCTCGATCTGGGAAATGCGCGTCAGCGAGGAAAACATGCGCAGCACGTCGTCGAGGTCGGCCATCGTGTCGGTGATCAGCTTTTGATCGAACCGGGAGTCGCGCGCTCCGAGCGAAGCCCGCTCGAGCCGGCCGCGCATGCGGGTGAGCGGCGTGCGCAGATCATGCGCGACATTGTCGGTCGCCTGCTTCACTTCCCCCATCAGGACTTCGATGCGGTCGAGCATCGTGTTGAGATTTTCCGCCAATTGATCCCATTCATCCTGGGTCCCGAACAGCGGCACGCGCTCGCCGAGACCGCTCTGCATGATGGTCCGGCTGGTGGCGTTGATCGATTCGATCCGGCCGACCGTGCGCCGGGTGACGGCGAGACCGGCGACGACGGCGAGAACGAAGATCAGCGCGACTACGAGCGCAAAGGCGAGATCGATCTTCCGCCGGAATTGATCGAGATCGCTGATGTCCCTCCCGACCAGCAGATGCGACCCGTCCGCGAGCGTGGCAAACTCGGCGCGGAGAAGCGGCGGCTCTGCCGCGTCCGGCTTCCATTCCGGCACGCGGAAGTCGCTTCGCCCCGCGTTGCCTGCCAGGATCGGCGGCCAGCGTGCAAGATTTCCGGCCAGCACCGCGAACGAGGCGTCGGCGAGCAGGAATACGCCGTCGCCGACAGCGGCATCGGCCGCGCGCCCATTGATAGCGGCCGCGAGCGCGTCGCGGCCGCCGCGGTCATAGGCGGCCATGAGCAGGGTCCGGTCGGCGTCGATGGCGCGATCCGACCGATGCAGGACGTACGACTCGGTCGACGAATACGCGTAGCTGAACAGCGCAATGACCACGGCGCCGAAGACAACGATGCAGATCAGCGCCACTCTGAAGGTCGACGATCGTAACGTCTTAGTGAGGAGCACGGACACAGAATCCCACGCCGCGTATTGTGTGGATCAGTGGATAGCTCTGCTGACTGTCGACTTTACGGCGAACGCGCCCGACATAGACATCGATGATGTTGGTCGTCGGATCGAAATGAATGTCCCAGACGCGCTGCAACAGCATCGCGCGCGGCACCACCTGGCCCTCGTTGCGGACCAGGTATTCGAGCACCTGAAATTCCCGCGGCAACAGTTCGATCTCCTTGCCGCCGCGCTTGACCGTTCGCGATACCAGGTCGAGCTCGAGATCAGCGACGCGCAGCACCGTCTCCTTGACGACGGTGGTGCTGCGCCGGGCGAGGGCCTCCACCCGGGCCAATAATTCGGCGAACGCAAACGGCTTGATCAAATAATCGTCGCCGCCGCTGCGCAGGCCGCGCACCCGGTCGTCGACTTCTCCAAGCGCGCTGATGATCAACGCCGGAGTGACGACGCCGGCTTCACGCAGACGCCGGATGACGGCCAAACCGTCGATGCCAGGCAGCATGCGGTCGATCGTCATCACCGCGTGGACCGCGGAAAGCCCGAGCGCCAGTCCATCATCGCCGTTGATCGCGAGGTCGACCTGGTAGCCCTGCGTCGTGAGGAAATCCACGAGTTGCTGCGCAGTCTCCGGATCGTCCTCGACGACAAGGATGCGACGGAGCGATCCCGTCATCAGCTCAATCTCCAATCCATTTCTGGGGAGGCGCGAGCCTAGCACAAACCGCGGAATCAAAAAATGACTTATCTGTCAGAAATTGACGCATTCGTAATTTGAAAACTTCGCCGTTGCTCCATATCCCATCATTGGGGGCGCTCCATCGGTGCAATCCCGCCTCGCGGCCACGTGACGCGCATTTGCACCGAGCTAAACCAAAGGAGAAAGCCTCATGATGCGTAGCGTGATGTTCGCACTTGCGACGTTGGCGGCAGCCGGTCTGGGTTCGGCGTCGACTGCTTCGGCAATGGGCCATGGCGGCGGCGGCGGCCACGCTTCGTTTGGTCACGCAATGGGTGGCGGCCCCTCGGCCGGCTTCCATCACTTCGGGTCCCCCGGTCATCACTTCGCGTTCCATCACCGGTTCTTGCACCACCGGTTCGTCTTCGTCGGCGCGCCATACGACTATGGATACGACTATGGCTATGACGCCTGTTACGCCCGCGTACGGACCGCTTGGGGCTGGCGGCTAGTGTCGGTCTGCTACTGAGACCGGGTCGTTACCGATGCAACACGCGAGCGGGGGCTAGTCTGTGGTCCGAGCCTACATCAACCGTCTGGGCGTCGCGGTCCCGGAGCATGAGGTACACGGCACCTTCGTTCGTTTTGCCGAACGCTTGCTCCGGGATCGGCGCTCACGGCTCCTCTTCGGCCGGATGGTGGCGCGCTCGGACATCGAGCAGCGATGGTCCTGTCTGGCACCGGCCGCGCCAGGGAGCAACGAGGCGGTCGATGCCGGCGGCTTCTACACTCTCGGCAGCTTTCCATCGACCGGGAAGCGGATGGACCGCTACGGGGTCGAGGCGCCGGCGCTGGCCAAAAAGGCGGTCGATCGGCTCGATCTCGGCGACATGGCCGGCGAGATCACCCATCTCATCGTGACCTCCTGCACCGGATTTTCCGCGCCGGGCATCGACCTCGAATTGGTACGGCGCTGCAATCTCGATCCTTCCGTCGAGCGAACGGTGGTCGGCTTCATGGGTTGCAACGCGGCGATCAATGCGCTGAAGCTCGCTCGCCATATCGTTCGCTCGGCTGCCGATGCGAAGGTGCTGATCGTCAGCCTGGAGCTGTGTACGCTTCACCTTCAGGAATCCGAGGACGTCGGCCGGCTGCTTTCATTTCTGGTGTTTGCCGATGGCTGCGCCGCGGCTTTGGTCAGCGCCGAGCCGTCCGGCTTCGCCATCGACGGATTTCATGCCGAGCTGCTGCCGCAGGCGGCAGAGCAGATCACCTGGGCGATCGGCGATTCCGGCTTCGACATGACGCTTTCCGGGCAAGTCCCGGCGACGATCGCGAGCGCATTGCGTTCGGCATCGGAGCGCGTGCTGTCGGGCGCGTCCTCCGCCGCCTTCGATCTCTGGGCCGTTCACCCGGGCGGCCGCACCGTGCTTGATGCCGTCGAGGACGCGTTCGATCTCGATCAATCGGCGCTTGCCGCCTCGCGCGCGATCCTGCGTCATTTCGGCAATATGTCGTCGCCCACGGTTCTGTTCGTGCTTGACGCGATGACTCGCGGGCCGATGCCGGCGGGAGCGCGCGGCTGCGCCATGGCGTTCGGTCCCGGTCTCACCGCCGAGACCATGCTGTTCAGCGCGGCGGCCTGAGCCCGTGGCGCCGATCGATTTCTCCCGCCGCAATGACCTGTCGGAGCTCATGGATTCCGATGAAACCGATTTCGAGACGTTTCGCGATTGCCTGGTCGATCTTTCGCGGGTGAACCAGCTCACCTTCGCGTACCGCCCGACCCTACGGTTTTTTGAAACTCTTGCCCGATGCGGACGGCTGCCGCGGGACCGGACCATCACCATTGTCGATGTCGGCAGCGGCTACGGCGATATGCTGCGCAAGATCGATGGCTGGGCGCAAGGCCGCGGATTGAGCGTCGATCTGACCGGCGTCGATCTCAATCCGTGGTCGGCGCGCGCCGCCGAGCAAGCAACCGCGGCCGGGCGGCCGATCCGCTTCGTCACCGCCAACATCTTCGACTATCAACCGGCGCGGCCGGTCGACATCGTCATCAGCTCGCTGTTGACGCACCACCTCGACAACGCCTCGCTCATTCGCTTCATCGCCTGGATGGAGGCGACGGCCGCGATCGGCTGGTTCGTGAACGACCTGCATCGCAAGGCCATTCCCTATCACCTCTTCGGCTTCGCTTCGCGGGCGCTGCGCTTTCACGAATTCGTCCAGCACGACGGGCCGATCTCGATCGCCCGCGCGTTCGACGCGTCCGACTGGCGGCGTGTCATCGATGCCGCCCACCTGCCGCCGGCGGCGGCCGGGATCAGCAGGGTGTTTCCGTACCGGCTCTGCGTCACAAGGCTGCGCTGATGAAGGCGACGACGCAAGCGCTGGTGATCGGCGGTGGAATCGCCGGCGGCGCCATTGCCGCGCAGCTCGCCCGCGCGGGACGCGAGGTCGTGTTGATCGAACGCAAGGCCGGAGCGCACGACAAGGTCTGCGGCGAATTCATCAGCAGCGAAGCCGCGCTCTATCTGCGCGCCCTTGGCGTCGATCTGGAAACGCTCGGCGCCGTGCGCATTTCAACGATCAGGCTTTACGCCCGCGACGAGGTGGCGACCGCGCGCCTGCCGTTTCCCGCCTTCAGCGTCTCACGCCGCACGTTGGATGAGGTGGTGCTCGGCATCGCGGCGGCGGCCGGCGCGGAAATCCGCCGCGGGCGCAGCGCCCGGTCGCTCAATCCGTGCGCGGACGGATGGACCACTAGGCTCGAGGACGGCCACGAGGTGATGGCGCCGGACGCATTCCTGGCGACCGGGAAGCACGATCTGCGCGGCTGGCGGCGGCCGCCGGGCCGGCAGGACGATCTCATTGCCTTCAAGCTGCATTGCCGCCTCGACGCCGCGCAGACGGCCCAACTCGGCGGCTGCGTGGAGCTGTTTGTCTTTTCCGGCGGCTATGCCGGCCTCGAGCTGGTCGAGGATGGCATCGCTAACCTCTGCCTGGTCGTCCGCCGCGAGGATTTCGCACGGATCGATCATCAATGGAGTGCCTTGGTCGACCGGCTTCGGTCGGATTCGCCTCCGCTCGACCAGCGTCTCTGCGGTTCGGATGCCTGTTGGGAGCGCCCGCTGGCGGTGGCGTCGATTCCCTACGGCTATGTGCAAGAACTCGGCGACGGCCCGTGGCGCGTCGGCGATCAGGCCGCCGTCATCCCTTCTTTCGCCGGCGACGGCATATCAATCGCGCTTCACTCGGCGCGGCTCGCGGCCGAATATTATCTCGCCGGCAAGCCGACGCGCCTGTTCCAGTCGCAGCTCGCGCGCGATGTCTCCGGCCAGGTCCGCTGGGCAACGCTGCTCTCCCGGATGCTGGTGCACTCGCGCGGCCAGAGGATCGCGACCGCAGCGGCGCGAATGGCGCCGAGCCTCATCGGCTACGTCGCACGCCGCACGCGAATCCCGAGTCGCGCCTTGTTAAGCACAGCGTAACCGCTGCCGGGCTGCGGCGGAGACTGAAAGCGGAGCGCAGGCGGCGGATAGCGGCTGAACGACGCAGCCAGCCGTCGAGCGGCACGCCTTGCGGATGCTATAGACTGCGGCAACAACAACAGCCTTTAGACGCGGACGGCGGCGGCGACGCCGGCCGGGACCCGGGAGGAAATGACATGAGAGCAGCCTTCCTGCTTGCCGCGGTATTGCTGGCCGCACCGGCTTTGGCCGCCGACGACGATACGCTGACCATCGGCATGACGCTGTCGCAGACCGGCCCGTTGAACATCGACTCGCTGGCGCAGCAGCGTGGCGCCGAGCTGTGGCGCGACCAGGTCAACGAGGCCGGCGGGATCAAGGCCGGGGACAGACGCTACAAGGTGCGCTTTGTCACCTATGACGACCAGTCGCAGGGCGGCCGCGTGCAGCAGCTCTACACGCGCCTCATCGTCCAGGACAAGGCGCAGTTCCTGTTCAGCCCCTACTCCTCGGGACTGTGCGCGACCGCCGCCGTGATCAGCGAGCAATACGGCAAGCCCATGCTGATCACCGGCGGAGCAGAACCGAAGACCTATGCGCTCGGCAACAAATATCTCGTCCAGGTACTGAGCTCCGCCGATCATTATCTCACCGGCGCGATCAACGCGCTCGAATCGAAGGCGCCGCATGCGAAGGTGGCGTTCGTCTATTCCGACGATCCGTTCTCCAAGGCGGTGACGCTCGCCGCGCGCGAGCAGGCCAAGGAGAGCGGGTTCAACATCGTGCTCGACGAATCCTACGCGCCGTCGACGACCGACTTCAGCCCGATCATCAACAAGATCATCTCTTCGTCGGCCGATGCGCTGTTGGGCGGCGGCCACTATGCCGACGGGGCGACGCTTGCGCGCCAGCTTTACGATCAAAAGGCGAACCTCAAATACGTGTCGCTTCTGGTGGCGCCCGACAGCCCGGAATTCGTCAGCCTCGGGCCGGCGGCGTTCGGCATCACCGTGCCCTCGCAATGGGAGATCCAGGCCACCTACACGCCGCAAATCGGGCCGACCGGCGCGGAATTCGCCAAGACCTTCGCGGACAAGTTCAAGACGCCGCCGGACTATCACGCGGCCACCGGCTATGCCGGCGGCGCGCTCCTACAGCACGCGATCGAACAGGCCGGCTCGATCGACGCCGACAAGGTGGTCGCGGTGCTCAACGGCCTCGACGTCACCACCTTCTTTGGTCGTTTCAAGATCGCGACCGATCCAGGGCACCACGGACTGCAGATCGGCCACGAGATGGTCCTGGCGCAGTGGCAAAAGAAGAACGATCAGCTGCAGCGGGAGGTCGTTTGGCCGAAGGCGGCGCAGACCGCCGATCTCCTCTATCCGCTTCACTAGGATATCCGCTACAAGGGCGAGATAGGACCGGCGGCGGGCGCTCCGCGGTCGGTCTTGGCACGACTGACGATCGCTCAAGTCTCGAATGCTGGGTATCATTGCTTTGATCATCGACGGCGTGCTGATCGGCTCGGTGTACGGGCTGGCGGCCATGGGCCTGACGCTGATCTGGGGCGTCATGAACGTCGTCAACCTGACGCACGGCGCCGCAATCGTCGCCGGCATGTTCGCGCTTTATCTCTTGACCAGCGGGCTCGGCATCGCGCCCTACGCAGCCTTGCCGCTCATTCTGGTCGGCGGCTTTTTCGTCGGCGTGGGGCTTTACTGGATCGCCGTGCACCGGATGATCGGGCGGCCGCCGCTGATGATCCTGCTCTCGACCTTCTCGGTGAACCTGGTGGTGATCGGGCTCGGCACCGCGGTTTGGGGCACCGGCCTGTTCAATGTCCAGGTCAGCCTGCCGGGCATCACCTGGCAGCGCTACACTTTTTCCGGAACGCACATCCTCGCCGCGGTGCTCACCGCGGTGATCGCCGGTTCGCTCTATCTGTTTCTCTACCATACGCGCCTCGGCAAGGCGGTGCGCGCGGTCGCCAACAACCGCGAGGCGGCGGAGCTGTCCGGCATCCCGACCACCCGCGTTCTGTCCCTCTCCTTCGGGCTCGGCGTGGCGCTGGCCGGCGCCGCGGGCATGCTGATCGCCACCATGTTCCCGTTCACCGTACTCGCCGGCGACGCCTACCAGCTCAAGAGCTTCGTGGTGACCGCCTTGGGCGGCCTCGGCAATCCGGCCGGAGCGCTCCTCGGCGGCGTCGCGCTCGGCCTGGTCGAGGGATTCGCCGCGCAGTTCATGCCGGTGAGCTGGACGCTGGTCATCGAGTTCGTGCTCTTCGTCGTGGTGCTGATCATCTTCCCGCGCGGCGTGTTCGCCTTCACCCGCACATGAACACCGCCGCCACCGGCGCCATTGTCGACGACCGGCCGACGCCGATTCTGCGCCGTCCGTTCTTCTGGATCATGGCGCTCGTCATCGCCGCCTTCGTCGCCGCCCCGCTGATCGGCGACAATGTCGAGCTGCGCGAAAGCCTGCTGCTCGCGGCCGTCTACATCACGCTCGCCAGCAATCTCAATCTGATGCTCGGCTATGCCGGCTACATCAATTTCGGCAGCATCGTCTTCTTCGGGCTCGGCGGCTATATCAGCGTCTATCTGATCAGTGCGCTCAATTGGCCGCTGGCGGCGGCCGAGCTTGCCGCCGGCATCGCCGTGAGCCTGCTGGCGCTCGTCTTCGGTCTCGGCATTCTGCGCTTGCGCGGGGCTTTCTTCGCGCTCGCGACCAGCGGCATCAATGAGGGAGTCCAGGCCTTCGTCGCCAATTTCGAGCCATGGGGCGGCTCCGCCGGTCTTTATCTTCCGACCACCATATTCGCCCCGCTCGGCGGCCCGATGCGCGCGTTGTGGGTCATCTATTTCCTGCTCGTCGCGGTGATGGGCGCCTCGCTCTATCTGAGCTACGCGGTCAAGACCTCGAAGTTCGGCCTCGGGCTGATGGCGATTGGCCAGAACGAGGATGCCGCGGTCGTACTCGGCGTGCCGGCGCCGCTCTACAAGGCCCTCGCCTACAGCCTCTCGGCGTTCCTGCCGGCGCTCGCCGGCGGCCTTTATTTTTTCAAGAGCGCGTTCATCCAGCCGGCGGACGCGTTCGACTTGGGCTTGTCCACCGAGGCGATGGTCATCGTCATGCTCGGCGGCCGCGGCACCATTACCGGGGCGGCGATCGGCGCTTATCTCTACGAGGAGCTGCGCGGCTTTTTGCTCACCTCGCAGACCTTCTCCAATTTCCAGCTGGTAGTCTCCGGCGTCTTGCTCCTGGTCATTGTTCTGTTCGTTCCCGGTGGGCTCATGGGTTGGATCTACGGGCGCTGGCCGCGGATGAAGCAGGTACTCGAATGAGCGCGCTGCTCGAGGTCGACGGCCTGAGCATGAGCTTCGGCGGGCTCAGGGCGGTGAGCGATCTGAGCTTCGCCGTCGGCGAGCGCGAGATCCTCGGCCTGATCGGGCCGAACGGCGCCGGAAAATCGACCGTGTTCAACCTGATCAACGGCGTTTTCGCGCCCAATGCCGGGCGGGTGATGTTTCACGGCGCCGACATCACCGGCCATGCGCCCTACCGCGTGGCGCGCGCCGGTCTCGCCCGTACCCACCAGATCGTGCAACCGCTTCCCGATCTCACCGTGCTCGAGAACTGCACGGTCGGCGCCTGCTTCGGCCGCGAGCACCTCCCGCTTGCGCGCGCGCGCGCGGTCGCCCGCGAGGTCGCCACGTTCGTCGGCCTCGAAGACCGGCTGGCGACGCCGGCGGCACAGCTCACCATCGCCGGGAAGAAGCGGCTCGAGCTCGCCCGCGCGCTCGCCGCCCGGCCGCTTCTCCTCTTGCTCGACGAAGTGCTCGCCGGCCTCAACCCGACCGAGATCGCGCGCATGCTGACCGTCATTCGCAGCATCCGCGAGCGCGGCGTCGCCATCCTGATCATCGAGCACCTGATGCAGGCGATCATGGGCCTCTCCGACCGGATCGTCGTGCTCAATTCGGGGCAGAAGCTCGCCGAAGGCACGCCGAGCGAGATCGCCAACAATCCGGCGGTCATCGAAGCCTATCTTGGCGATCCGGAGCTGGCGGCGAAGCTGCATGCGGGCGGCGCACCATGAGCGACGCGCTCCTTGAGGTCGAAGCGCTGGCGGCCGGCTATGGCGAAGTGCAGGTGCTCTGGGGGCTTTCGCTCGCCGCCGCCCGCGGGCGGCTGACCACGCTCGTCGGCGCCAACGGCGCCGGCAAGACCACGACGCTGCGCGCCACGCTCGGCACCATCTCGCCGTGGAGCGGCCGGGTGATCTTCAAGGGCGAGGACGTGACCGGCCTGCCCGCGCATGCCAAGGCAGCGCGCGGGCTCGTGCTCGTTCCCGAAGGCCGCCAGCTGTTCAGCAACATGACCGTCGACGAGAACCTGGAAATGGGCGCCTTCACCAAGCGCGGCGCGCATGGCTATGCCGACCGCCTGGAGCGGGTGTTCACCCTCTTCCCGCGCCTCAAGGAGCGCCGGCGGCAGAAAGCCGGCACGTTTTCGGGCGGCGAGCAGCAGATGCTGGCGATCGGCCGCGGCTTGATGACCGATCCGGAGATTCTGATCATCGACGAATTGTCCTTGGGACTGGCGCCGCTCGCGGTCTACCAGCTGTTCGGCGCGCTCAAGGCGCTCAAGGACGCGGGGCTGACCGTGCTTCTCGTCGAGCAGAACGTGCATCTGGCGTTCGCGGTCAGCGACTACACCTACGTGATTGCCGAGGGACGGCTGTTCACACAGGGCGAGCCCGCGGCACTCGCCGCCATGCCGGAAATCCGCCGGGCTTATCTCGGACTGTGACCAAAGTTCCCGCGTTGATCGGCGGCCGAGCCTTCCCCATATACCGCTCGAAACGGCCCCGGAGTTCGCATGTCGAAGCCGCTTGTCGTCTCCATCCCGCATCGCCTCGGCCAGGCGGAAGCCGTGCGCCGCCTCAAATCCGGCCTCGCCAGCGCGCAAACGAATTTCGGCCACCTCTTCACCGTGCAGGAGGAGACCTGGACCGATGCGCACCTGCAGTTCCGCGTCAGCGCGCTCGGCCAAGTCGCCAGCGGCACGATCGATGTCGCCGACGATCACGCCCGACTGGAAGTCATGCTGCCTTGGCTCCTCGCCAAGCTTGCCGAAGCCGTGCAGCCGCGCCTGCGCAAGGAAGGCACGCTGATGCTGGAGAAGAAATGACGGGCTGCTACCGCTTGGTCTCGGCAACGATCTCCAGCGGCAGAACGTCGACCGAACCGCCGCTGGCGAGCCTGGTCTTTTCCTTGTAGCGCGCAAAGAACGCGCGTTCCTGCAGCGTCTTGACCGCCTGGTCATCCGCCGCCGCGGCTAGATGAAAATATTCCGGGCCGTTGCGGCTCTTCATGCAGCGATAGCTGATTTTTCCTTGCAGCGCCGGGTCGCCGTCCAAGGCGGCGATGAACTCGGCGATGTCGCTATGCCACGCTTCCTCCGATCCGTTCTGAAAGCGGTACTTGATGAGCGAATATTTCATGGCTGTTGCTCCGCCTCTCTTGTCTGCGCGTGACATGAACGTAGGCGTTTAACAAACGCCGATGCAAGTACGGACAAAAATGATACTATGAGCTTTACGGCAATCGTGATATCTGGCGTTGCCGGGCCGGTTTCCCGGCCGTCCGGATCGGAACACCATGCGAAATATCCCGTCGAACCATATCCGTCGCTGCCCGGTCGCCGCGTTTCAGAGGATGATCAGCGGCAAGTACAAGCTGCGCATCCTCTGGGATCTGCAGGACGGGCCGCGGCGCTATGGCGAACTCAGAAGCGGTCTCGTGCGCGGCGTCGAGGGAAGCCCGCAGATCGCCCCGCGCGTGCTCAGCCGCGAACTCAAGGCGCTGGCGCAGAGCGGGCTGATCGCGCGAAAGGACTATGGCGTGGTGCCGCCGAAGGTAGAGTATCGCCTGACGCCCATGGGGCGCAGCTTCATCCCGGTGATCGGCGAAATTCGCAAATGGGGTGCGCGTCACCTCGGCGGCGAGCGGCTCAGCCTCGCCAGCTAGTTCCTTCTCAGTGCCGGCCGAACAGGCGGTCGAGCAGCCAGCCGTCGAGGCCGCCCCGCTCCGGCAGTGACGGCCGTCCGGCTGCGGCGCCCTGCGGCGGCGGCGGCGCCGCGAGGCTCCAACCGCTATCGACGACGCCGGGCAGCGCCGCCGGCGCGACGCCCTGATGGGCGACCTTCATGAACCGGCTCCAGATCTCGACCGGCAGGCCGCCGCCGGTCGCCTTGCGCGTCGGCGAATTGTCGTCATTGCCGAGCCAGACGCCGGCGACGAGATGTGCGGTGTAGCCGATGAACCAGGCGTCGCGGAAATCCTGGCTGGTCCCGGTCTTGCCCGCCGCCGGCCAGCCGGGAAAATCCGCCCGGCGCGCGGTGCCGCTGGTGAGCGTCTCGCGCAGCATCGCGTTCATCATCGCCACATAGCGCGGCTCGACGATGCGGCCGAGCGCCTGCGTCTTGCGCGCGTATAGTATTTCGCCGTCGGTCGAGCGGATGCGCTCGACGACATGCGGCGCGACGGCGAAGCCGCCATTGGCGAACGGCGCATAGGCGGTCACGAGCTCGATCGGCGAGACCTCCGACGTGCCGAGCGCGATCGAGGCGTTGGGTTCGAGGATCGAATCGATGCCGAGCCGGTAGGCGGTGCGGATGACGGCGGCGGGGCCGAATTCGAGCGTCAGCCGCACCGACACGGTGTTGAGCGAATTCGCCAGCGCCTGCGTCAACGTCACCGGGCCGAGATATTCGTGCTCGTAGTTCTCCGGCTTCCAGCCCTTGACCGCGATCGGCGCGTCCTCGCGCACGCTGTCCGGCGTCAGCCCGTGCTCGAGCGCGGTGAGATAGACGAAGGGCTTGAAGGCGGAACCCGGCTGGCGCTTGGCGGCGATGGCGCGGTCGAACTGGCTGTCGGTGTAGCTCTTGCCGCCGACCAGCGCGCGCACCACGCCGTCCGGCGTCATGGCGACGAGCGCGCCTTCGCCGACGCCGAACTTCTCTCCCTTCTGCGCCAGAACGTCATCGAGCGCCCGCTCCGCCGCATTCTGCAGCGCCGGATCGACCGTGGTCTCGACCACGATGTCCTCGTCGTAGCGGCCGATCAGGTCGTCGACCGCGTCCATGACCCAGTCGGCGACATAGTTGACTGCGCCGGCTCCTGCCGGCTTCACCGCATGCGGCGGATGCGCGAGCGCGAGTTTCGCCGCGTCGTCGCCGATGAACTTCTGCTCGGCCATGGCGGCGAGGACGAGGCGGGCGCGGCGCTCGGCGCCGTCCGGATTGTGGCTCGGCGCCAGCCGCGACGGCGCCTGCACCAGGCCGGCAAGAAGCGCGGCTTCCGCCAGCGTCAGGTGGCGGGCCGATTTGGCAAAGTAGCGCTGCGCCGCCGCCTCGATGCCATAAGCGCCGGAGCCGAAATAGACGCGGTTGAGATAAAGCTCGAGGATCTCGGCCTTGCTGAATTTGTGTTCGAGCCAGAGCGCCAGCACCACCTCCTGCAGCTTGCGCGAGACGGTGCGCTCCTGCGTCAAGAACAGGTTCTTGGCGAGCTGCTGGGTGATGGTCGATCCGCCCTGCGCACTGCCGCGCCGGGTCACGTCGTGAAGGGCGGCGCGAACGATGCCCCAGGGGTCGACGCCGCGATGGGAATAGAAACGGCGATCCTCGATGGCGATGAACGCCTTCGGCACATAGTCCGGCAGTTCGCGCAACGGCACCGCGGCACCGCCCATGTCGCCGCGGGTGGCAAGCGTGGCGCCGTTCACTCCGAGAATGAGGACCGAAGGCGGGCGTTTGGGGATTTCGAGCGATTGGATCGGCGGCAAATGGATGCCGACCCAAACCAGCATGGCGATCGCTCCGATCACCGCCCACAGCGCCAGCACCGCCGCCCAATAGATCAGGCGGCCGGCGGGGAACCCGCCGTTGCCGCCGCGGCGGCGGCGCCGGCTTTTTTGCTGTGGCGGCGCGTCCTCCCCGCGCCGGTGGCGACCCGCCTCGCCGCGCGCCGCCGGCGGACCTCCAGCACGATCCTGCGGGCGCAGCCGCAGATCGAGGCTGGCAGTGCCATTGCGAGAATCTTGCGCCCGCTTTCGACCGGCTTGCCGCCGCGCCATATCCCGTCCCCAGCGCGCGGAACGCGCTGTCGGGACGGTAGAGAGCGCGGTTTAAGGGGCGGTTACTGGGCTTGGGTTTCAGGACCGCAGCCCGCTTGAACAGGACCGTTCTTGCGCCTCAGCCGGCCGCCGCCTCCTGCGCCGGCCTTGCCTCGCCGTCCACCGCGGTGAACAGCGCCAGCAACGGCCGCTTGATCGCGGCCTGTCGCGTGGGGGTGGCGATTTTGGCGCCGAGCAGATCGGTCACGTAGAACACGTCGACGACGCGTTCGCCGAAGGTCGCGACATGCGCCGAGGCGATGTTGAGGTTGAGCTTCGACAGCGTCGTGGTCAGCTCGTAGAGCAGGCCGGGGCGATCGAGGCCGGTCACCTCCACCACGGTATAGCGCTGCGACCATTGATTGTTGACGGTCACCTCGGGCTCGATGGCGAACGCCTTGAGGCGCCCTTTCGGCGGCGCGCGCTTCGGCACCACTTCCGGCAACCGGATCTGGCCCCGCACCGCCTTCTCGATGGTGTCGCCGATGCGCGTGGCGCGGCGTTCCTCGTCCTCGTCATGCTCGAACTCGCGCGAGACCGCGATGGTGTCCAGCGCGAGCCCGTCGGTCGTGGTGTAGATCTGGGCGTCGACGATGTTGGCGCCGGCGAGCGCGCAGGCGCCGGCGATGATCGATAAGAGCCACGGATGGTCGGGGGCAAACACCGTCAGCTCGGTGACGCCGCGCTCGACATCGAAGCCGACGCTGGTCGCCAGCCGCTTGCCCGCTTGCTGCGTCGCATGCACGAAACGCGCATGCGCGAGCTTGTGCGCCAGATCGACCTTGAGCCAGTAGGCCGGATAGTGGCGCGTGAGATAGATGTCGAGGGTCGCGTCCGGCCAATCGCCCATCTGCGCGCGGAATTCGGCCTTGGCGAGCGCCACGCGCTCGGCGCGGTTGACCTCGGAGAAGCCGCCGGTGAGGACCGGCTCGGTCTCGTAATAGAGCGTGCGAATGAGCTGCGCCTTCCAGCCGTTCCAGACTCCGGGCCCCACCGCGCGGATGTCGGCGGTGGTGAGGATGGTGAGGAGCTTCATGCGCTCCAGCGACTGCACCACCGCGGCGAAGTTCTCGATCGTCTTGCGGTCGGAAAGGTCGCGCGATTGCGCCACGGTCGACATGACCAGGTGCACTTCGACCAGCCACGCCACCAGCTCGGTCTCCGCGGCGCTGAGCCCGAGCCGCGGACAGAAGCGCCGCGCGATGCGTGCGCCGGCGATCGAATGGTCCTCGATGCGTCCCTTGGCGATGTCGTGCAGGAACAGCGCGACGTAGAGCACCAGGCGGTGCTGCGGCTGGATGGTGCGGATGAGCTCGCTGGCGAACGCGACGTCGCGATTCTCGCCGCGCTCGATCTCGCTGAGCGCGCCGATGCAGCGCAGCAGATGCTCATCGACCGTGTAGTGATGATACATGTTGAATTGCATCATCGCCACGATGCGGCCGAAGGCGCGGACGAATTTGCCGAGCACGCCGGCCTCGTTCATCCGCCGGAGCACGGTTTCCGCCTCGTTGTTCGAGGTCAGAATCTCGAGGAACAGGCGGTTCGCTTCCTTGTTCTCGCGCAGCTTCAGATCGATCAGGGTGAGCGAGCGGGTCGCCGCGCGCATGGCTTCGGGACGGATCGCGAGATTGTGCTTCTGCGCCAGATGGAACAGCCGGATCAAGTTGACCGGGTCGCGCTTGAAGACGTCGGGCCCGGCGATGTTGATGCGGTTATTGTCGATGACGAAATCGTCGGTCTCGGTCAGCCGCTGCTGGCGGCGCGCCGGGCGCAGCCGGGCGATGACCCGGCTCAGCACCGGCGCCGGTTTCGCCTGGCGCTCCTCGAGGCCGGCGCAGAGAATGGCGGTGAGATCGCCGACGTCCTTGGCGACGAGGAAGTAGTGCTTCATGAAGCGCTCGACGTCGCGCAGACCCGGATGCTCGGTGTAGCCGAGCCGCACGGCGATCTCGCGCTGGATGTCGAACGACAGGCGTTCCTCGGCGCGGCCGGCGAGGAAATGCATGTTGCAGCGGACCGACCAGAGGAAATCCTCGCAGCGGCAGAACAACCGGTACTCGTCGCGGTCGAACACGCCGCGCTCGATCAGCTCCTCCGGCTCGCGCACGCGGTAGACGTATTTGGCGATCCAGAACAGCGTGTGCAGGTCGCGCAGCCCGCCCTTGCCGTCCTTGACGTTGGGCTCGACGAGATAGCGCGACTGGCCGGCGCGGCGGTGCCGCTCCTCGCGCTCGGCGAGCTTAGCGGCGACGAATTCCGGCGCCGTCCCCTGCACCACCTCCTTGTCGAAGCGCGCCGTCAGCTCGCCGTAGAGCGTGGCGTCGCCGAGCAGGTAGCGCGATTCCAGAAGCGCCGTGCGGATGGTCATGTCGGCTTTGGCCTGGCGGATGCATTCGTTGACCGAACGCGTCGCGTGACCGACCTTGAGGCCCATGTCCCACAGGCAGTAGAGCAAGGCCTCGGCCACCGACTCGCCCCAGGCGGTCTGCTTGTACGGCAGCACGAACAGGAGATCGATGTCGGAGCCCGGCGCCAGCAGCCCGCGGCCATAGCCGCCGGTTGCGATCACCGTCATGCGTTCGGCCTGCGAACGGACTTGCGCCGGATAAAGGACGCCCGTGGCGAACTCGAAGAGGATGCGGATGATCTCGTCCTGGGTCTGGCACAACCGCTCGGCGCAGCGGCGGCCGTGGCGGTCCTTGAGCAACAGCTCGTCGGCGCGGGCGCGCGCCTGGGTCAGCGCCGATCTGAGGCGCGGCACGACCGCCGCGCGCAATTCCCGCTCGCGCCCGGCGTGGGTCGCGGCGAGCGCTTCGAGATCGGCGACGATCGCAGCGCTGTCGATGAGTTCGGCGACGCGCGCCTGGCGTTGGGTGTCCAGCAGCATCTCGTGTAGCCTGGAGACGGTCCTATGCTACTATTCTTAATACCTCCATTCGAAAAGCGGCAACCGCCACAGGGAAGGATCGTCCGATGAAAAGCTATGATGTCTGCGAATGTGGCGCGCCGCTGCGACTGATGGAACGGCCGACGCCGAAGCCGACCGGCGCCGAGGTCCTGCTCAAGGTCATTGCCGCCGGCGTCTGCCATAGCGACCTGCACATCTGGGAAGGCCACTACGATCTCGGCGGCGGCAAGCTGCTCAAACTTACCGATCGCGGGGTCAAATTGCCGCTGACCATGGGGCATGAGAATGTCGGCGAAGTCGTCGCCGTCGGCCCCGACGCCAAGGGGGTCAAGATCGGCGACCGCAGGCTGGTGCATCCCTGGCTCGGCTGCGGCGAGTGCGCGGTGTGCCGCCGCGGCGATGAGCAGCTCTGCCGCACCGCCTACAGCATCGGCGTGTTCCGCCCCGGCGGTTACGCCGACCATCTCATGGTTCCGCATCCGCGCTATCTGTTTGACATCGGCAGCATCGCGCCGGAGAAGGCCGCTCCGCTCGCGTGCTCGGGCATCACCACCTACGGCGCGCTCAAGAAAGTCGGGCCGGTCCTGCAGGAGGAGCCGGTGGTCATCATCGGCGCCGGCGGGCTCGGGCTGATGTGTCTGTCGCTGCACCAGAAGATGGGCGGCAAGGGCGCGATCGTCGTCGACGTCGATCCGGCGAAGCGGCAGGCGGCGCTCAAGGGCGGGGCGCAGGCCGCCATCGATGGCAGCGCTGCGGATGCGGCAAAGCAGATCATCGAGGCGACCAAGGGCGGCGCCTGGGCGGTGATCGATCTCGTCGGCGCCTCGCGCACCGTGCAGCTCGCGCTCGACAGCATCGTCAAGGGCGGCAAGGTGATCGTGGTCGGCCTGTTCGGCGGCGACATCACCGTGTCGACGCCGTTCTTCCCGCTGCGCGCGATGAGCATCCAGGGTTCGTATGTCGGCAGCCTGACCGAAATGGCCGAGTTGCTCGACCTCGTGCGCCGCAAAGGCGCCCCCGACCTTCCCGTCGGCACGCGCCCGCTCGCCGCGGTCAACGACGCGCTCAACGACCTGAAGGCCGGAAAGGTGGTCGGCCGCGTGGTGCTGACGCCGGCCGCCTGATGTCATGCTGTCGCATGTCCATATCGGCGTGACCGATTTCGCGCGCGCGTTCGCGTTCTATCAAGGCCTGATGGATGAGCTTGGGTTCGTGCTGAGATTTTCCGAACCGGAGAAGCCTTGGGCCGGCTGGATGCGGCCCGGTGCGGACCGGCCGCTGTTCCTCATCGGCCATCCGTACGATGGCCAGGGCGCCACCGCCGGAAACGGACAGATGGTTGCGTTGCTCGCTCGGGACCGCAGCGCGGTCGACCGGTGCTACGCCCGGGCCATCGCCAGCGGCGCAGAAGATGAGGGCAAGCCGGGGCTGCGGCCGCACTACCACGCGAATTATTACGGCGCCTATTTCCGTGACCCCGACGGCAACAAGCTGTGCGTTTGCTGTCACGATCCAGCCGGGCCGTGATCGAACCGTACAAGGTAACGCCGGGCTCACGATGAAGTTGTCATGCCGACCTTGTGCCGGGTATCGCCGTCCTTATACACGTCGGCGACAAGCTGGACGATGCAAAGGAGTTGGAACTCATGGACGCTGCCGGGTTGCGGGCGCTGCAGGCGCCGATCAAGGAGCGCTTAAAGGCCGATCCCAAGGCCGGCTTCATCACGCTCGAGGCCAAGGGCACGCTCGACGACGGCAACATCGCGTGCAAGGTGGAGACCGGCCGCGCGCTTGCGATCGCCGGCCTGCACCCGGCGACCGGCGGCTCCGGCATCGAATTGTGCTCCGGCGACATGTTGCTCGAAGCGCTGGTCGCCTGCGCCGGCGTCACCCTCAAGGCGGTCGCGACCGCGATCGACGTTCCGCTCAAGTCCGGCGCGGTCTCCGCCGAAGGCGATATCGATTTCCGCGGCACGCTCGGCGTCGCCAAGGAAGCGCCGGTCGGTTTCACGCAAATTCGCCTGCGCTTCGACCTCGACACCGAGGCGCCGCAAGAGAAGCTCGATCAACTCCTCAAGCTCACCGAGCGTTACTGCGTCGTCTATCAGACGATCAGGAGCGGACCGCCGGTCGAGATCAGCCTCAAGCGGAAATGACGCTTCTCCCTCTCCCCGCGCGGCGGGGAGAGGTGAATAAAGCGCCATGCATTTGACTTCCCCCGAACTGACGTTCTGGTTCGGCCTCGCGCTGAAGATGGCGATGACGGCCGGGATTGTCGTTACCGTCTCGGTGGTGGTCGAGCGTAGCGGCCCGTTCCTCGGCGCGCTGATCGCGGCGCTGCCGACCGCGGCCGGCGCCGCTTATATCATTCTCGCCGCCGAGCATCCGCCGGACTTTATCGCCGCGAGCGCGCTCGGCAGCATCGCCAGCGTTCCCACGGTGTCGATCTTTGCCTTGACCTACACGCTGCTGGCGCAACGTCATGGTCTTCTGATCAGCCTCGGCCTCGCGCTGTTGGCGTGGAGCGCCGCCGCCGCACTGTTGCATCTTATCGGATGGACGACGCTCGGCGCGGTGGCTTTCAATGCCGCGGTGTTCGCCATTGCCGTGCCGCTGAGCTGGCGTTACCGCACTACGGGGCGGCCGCCGAAATTCTTGCGCACCGCGTTCGACATTCCGCTCCGCGCCCTGACCGCCGCCCTCGTCGTCGTCGCGGTGACCGCTGCAAGCGACCGCATCGGCTCGTTCGCCTCGGGTTTGTTCGCGCTGTTTCCGATCGTGATCTGCTGCTCGATCGTCATCCTGCATCCGCGCGTCGGCGGCAAGGCCTCGGCCAGCGTATTCGCGCACGCGCAGATCGCCTTCCTCGGACTCACATTCGGCTTCCTCGCCGTGCATTTTCTCGCCGAACCGCTCGGAGCATGGTGGGCGCTTTTGCTCGGCCTTGCCGTTTCCGCCGCCTGGAGCGGATTGCTCTGGCTCCTCCGCGCCCGGGTTATTTCGCCGGCGCCAGCCGCGCCTTGAGCGCGTAGAGCGCTTCGAGCGCGTCGCGCGGCGACATCTCGTCGGGATGCAGTGCGGCCAGCGCCTCGAGGAGGGCAGCGAGCGCCGCGTCGCGTTGCGGCGCGGGCGCCGGCCGGGTCGCGGCAAACAGCGGCAGGTCGTCGATCAGCCGGCGGGCCGGCGAGATGCGGTCCTCGGCTTCGAGCTGCGCGAGCACGAGCTTGGCGCGCTCGATCACGCTCGGCGGCAGCCCGGCGAGCTTCGCCACCTGGATGCCGTAGGAACGGTCGGCGGCGCCGGGCACCACTTCGTGCAGCAACACGACTTCGCCCTGCCATTCCTTGACCCGCATGGTGGCGTTGTGGAGCCGCGGCAGCCTGGCGGCGAGCGCGGTCATCTCGTGGAAGTGCGTGGCGAACAGAGCGCGGCAGCGATTGCTCTCGTGCAGATGCTCGATCGTCGCCCAGGCGATGGAGAGCCCGTCGAAGGTCGCGGTGCCGCGACCGATCTCGTCGAGAATGACCAGTGCCCGCTCCCCGGCCTGGTTGAGGATCGCCGCCGTCTCGACCATCTCGACCATGAAAGTCGAACGCCCGCGGGCGAGATCGTCGGCCGCGCCGACGCGCGAGAACAGGCGGTCGACCACGCCGATATGGGCGGCCCGTGCCGGCACGAAGCTCCCCATCTGCGCCAGAACGGCGATGAGCGCGTTCTGCCGCAGGAACGTCGATTTGCCGGCCATGTTCGGCCCGGTCACCAGCCAAATTCTTCCTGCGCTGTCGCCCGGCCGCAGCGGGGAGAGATCGCAATCATTGGCCACGAACGGGCCGCCGTCGCGTGCCAACGCCTGCTCGACCACCGGATGGCGTCCGCCGGCGATGGCAAAGGCGAGGCTGGCGTCGATCTCGGGACGCACATAGTCGCGCTCGACCGCAAGCGTCGCCAAAGCCGCGGCCACGTCGATAACGGCAAGCGCGGCGGCCGCGTGCTTGATCGCGTCGCTCGCGGCGGCGACCGCAGCGCCCAGGCGATCGAAAATCTCCAGTTCGAGCGCCAGCGCGCGGTCGGCGGCATTGGCGATCTTCGCTTCGAGCTCGCCGAGCTCGATGGTGGTGAACCGCACCTGGCCGGCGAGCGTCTGCCGATGGATGAAAGTCGCGCTGAGCGGGGCGCTGAGCAATTTATCGCCATGCTGCGCCGTGACATCGACGAAATAGCCGAGCACGTTATTGTGCCGGACCTTGAGCGAGCGGATGCCGGTCGTCTCCGCGTAACGCACCTGCAGCGCGGCAATGACGCGGCGCGATTCATCACGCAGCGCGCGCGCTTCATCGAGCCCCGGCTCATAGCCCGCGCAAACGAAGCCGCCGTCGCGACGATAGGCCGGAAGCTCGTCGCCGAGCGCCCGCTCAAGTTCGCCGGCGAGCGCCGCATCCGGCCGGCGGAGCGCCGCGATCGCCTCGGCGAGGTCGCGCGGAGGCTCGGCAAGCGCGGAAAGCCGCTCGGCGATGCCGTGCGCGGCGAGGATGCCGTCGCGGATCGCGGCCAGGTCGCGCGGCCCGCCGCGGCCGATGACGACGCGGGCGAGGGCACGCGCGAGATCGGGCAACGATTTGAGCCGCTCGCGCAGATCGGCGCGCAGCGCATTGTCGTCGACAAACGCGGCGACGGCGTCGAGGCGTTGCGCGATCGCGCGCGGATCGGTCAGCGGGGCGGCGAGCCGCTGCGCCAACGCCCGCGAGCCAGCCGCCGTCACCGTGCGGTCGATCGCTGCGAGGAGCGAGCCGCGCCGCTCGCCGGCAAGGGTGCGGATGAGCTCGAGATTGCCGCGCGTCGCCGGGTCGATCGCGAGCGTCGCGCCTTGCGCCTCGCGCACCGGCGGCGCCAGCGGCGGGCGCTTGCCGAGTTGCGTGCGCTCGACATAGGTGACGGCGGCGGCCGCCGCGGTGAGCTCGACACGCGAGAACGCGCCGAAGGCCGCGGTGGTGGCGACGCCGAAGAATGCAGCGAGCCGGCGTTCGGCGGTCGCGCCGTCGAACACGTCGCGGGTGAGCGGCATCACTGCCGGCAGCGTCCGCAGCACCGGCGCCAGCTCCGGATCCGCGTAGAGCGCATCGGAGACGATCATCTCGCCCGGCTCGAGGCGGGCGATCTCGGCGGCAAGCGCGGCGCGGTCGCATTCGGCGACGCAAAATTCGCCGGTCGAAATATCGATCCAGGCGAGCGCGAAGCGATCGTCGGTCGAGGAGGCGCGACTGCGCGTCAGCGCCACGAGGTAGTTGTTGCGCCGGGCGTCAAGAAGCGAATCCTCGGTCAACGTGCCCGGCGTCACCAGCCGCACGACGTCGCGGCGGACGACGCTCTTGTTGCCGCGCTTTCTCGCTTCGGCGGGATCTTCGAGCTGCTCGCAGACCGCGACGCGATGGCCGAGCGCGATCAGGCGATGCAGATATTCGTCGGCGCGCTCGACCGGAACGCCGCACATCGGAATGTCGCGGCCGAGATGCTTGCCGCGTTTGGTGAGCACAATGCCGAGGGCACGCGCGGCGATCTCCGCGTCATCGAAGAACAATTCGTAGAAATCGCCCATCCGGTAAAACAGGAGGCAGTCCCGATTGGCGGCCTTGATCTCGATGTATTGCTCCATCATCGGGGTGATCGGCGGCGCGCGCGCGATCGCAGCGTTTTCGGGGTTTTCGCCGCCGCCCGTCAGCATGATCTACCCCGGTTCTCCACTCATCGTGGATGTTCTTAAGAGGCTCGCGGTCGAAAAGACAGTGCAGGCGCAAAGCGGCAACGGCCGCAGCTTGGCGGCCGTTGCCTCGAGGATATCCATCGCGAAGATTTTCCCGTGCGGCCCTATCCGGACCGCGTCAACTCAGTTGGCAGCAGACGCCTAAGCGGCGCTCTGTCCGGTCACCGGGAACGGAAAGTACGGGGTGGGATCGGAATCGGGCGCCGGATCCGGCGCCATATTGTAGTACCTCTGCTGCTCGCCATTTTGCCGCGCAGCGTTGGTCTTGGCAGATTCGGCGGACGCGAGAGCCGTCGACGCAAGCAAAATCGCCGCGCTCATCGCAGCGATCATTTTACCCGACATCATTGAGTGACCTCCATGTCAGCAGTTGCCGCATGAAGATGGGAACCGCACGGTTCCCGCGTCAGGGTCCATACCGCATTGCACCCATGCCGCAAATTCCCGTGATCATGGAGATTTTTTCAAATTACAGACATCGAATGCTGCATCGCACTCTGGCCGATTCCGAATCGCGGCGCTGGACCAAGAAAGCGGCACCTCCCAGACGCGGGAACGGCCGCACAAATGTGTGCGGCCGTTCCCGTAGGCTGAGCCACGATCGGCTGTCTTACCAACCGAGCGTGCTGTTCTGCAGTTAGCGCGTCGACGATGACCCAGGATTGTAGTCGGAGAACCCGGACCGCGGCGCGGAATTGTACGCCGGCGCGTAGTTGTAGATGTAGCCGCCGTTACCGGAATACCCGGAGAAGTCCGAGTAAGCGCTGACGCCGCCTGCCCCTTCGGCGGACGGGGACTGAGCGGACGCTGCCACGGTCCCTGCGAGCAGGATAGCCGAGACGATGGCGGGAATGATCTTGCCAGACATTATTGACCTCCGTGTCTGCTGGTTGCGATTGGCACATGGTTCCCCAGAGCCCCGCTTGCCACCGCCTATGTTGCATTGCACCTATGCGACAAATTCCCGTGAAACGCCGCAATTTGTTAAAATACTGACATTGTGTGTTGCAGCGCACCCGGCCGAATCGAATCAGCGGGGAATTCGGATGCCGCGGGCCGGAAATGGGTAGGCGCGCACGTGAGCAGGCGGGCACAAGCGCTCAGCCGCTCTCCGCGATCTTCCGGCTTGGCGTAGGGCGTTTATTCTTGTCGCTCGTGATGCTCGATGGCGCGATCAATCGGCGGCGGACGGGAAACAGGCTCACGTCGAGCGCGCTGGACACGACGCCCCACACGCCGGACGGCGCAAACAGCATGAGCAGGATAGCGAGCACGCCGAGAAGGATCAGATACCACGAGCCGAGCGCGGCGAGATAATATTGCAGCAGATAGAAGATCACCACGCCGATGATCGGGCCCTCCATGGTGCCGATGCCGCCGATGACAACGATGAAGATGACGTAGGCGGTCCAGTCGATCAGCGAGAATGCCGCGTCGGGAGAGATCCGCGCCTTTTGCAGGAAGATGAGCGCGCCGGCCATGCCGGTCACGGCGGCGGTCACGACGTAGATCAAGAGCTTGGTGCGGAACACGTCGACGCCGACGCTCTCGGCGGCGGCGTCGGAGTCGCCGATGGCGGAGAGGGCGAGGCCGTAGCGCGAGCGCAGCAGCCGGTACACCAGCAGGAAAGTGACGAGCGCGAGCGCGAGCGCGAGCCAATAGGTCAGCATGTCGCGCGCCGCCGAGCCGCGGACGTGAAAGAGATTGCGCACCAGGTCGAGACCAAGGATCGAGCTGGCGACATCCGGCGAAAGCGAGGTGCCGGTGCCGCCGCCCAGCTGCTTGACCTGCGCGAGCACCAGGCGGCAAACCTCGGCGACGACCCAAGTGCCGATCGCAAAGTAGGCGCCGCGCAGGCGGAAGACGATCAGCGCCGCCGGGACGGCAACGAACCCGGCGACGGCGCCCGCCAGCACGATCGCCGGCACTGCATCGAGACCTCCGATCACGGTCAGGGCGAAAAGCGCGTAAGCGCCGATGCCGACAAAGGCCTGCTGGCCGACCGACATCAGGCCGGCGCAGCCGGCGAGCAAGTTCCACAATTGCGCCAGCGTCAGCATGGTGAACACGTAGAACAGCTCCTGCAGCAAAGCGCGGCTGGCGAAAGCCGGCAACGCGAAGAGGAGAAGCAGTACGGGAATGGCGAGGAGAAGCGTGGTCGTGGAGGCGCGGGTCGTGCGCGTCACGGCGTAGCGGGACCCGTGATCACCGCCTTCGCTCGAGCCGGTCGGCTTGATCTCCCCGCTGCGCATCCGTGCGGCCCTCAATCCACCGCCCGCGGAAACAATCCGCGCGGCCGGATCACCAGCACGATCAGGAAGGCGATATGGCCGGAGAGAAGCTGCCATTCGGGATTGATATGCGCGCCGATCGTCTGTGCGACGCCGACGACGATGCCGCCGGCGAGCGTCCCCCAAAGGCTGCCGAGGCCGCCGATGATGACCGCCTCGAAAGCATAGAGGAGACGCGCCGGGCCGATGCTGGGATCGAAATTGGCGCGCGCGCCGAGAAACAGGCCGGCGACGGCGCACACCGCGAGCGCGATGCCCATGGTCAGCGCATAGATCGACTTGTTGTCGATGCCCATGAGCTGGGCGATCTCGACGTCGTCGGACGTGGCGCGGAACGCCCGGCCGAGCGCAGTGCGATAGAACACGGCGTTGAGCAGCACGATGACCGCGATCGCCGTGGCAAGACCAAGGAGCGGCATCAGGCCGACCGCGATGCCGCCGCCGAGCGGCAGCGAGGCGCTCTCGAGCGCGCCGACATGCAGCCGGCGGGTGTCGGCGGAGAATGTTTCCAGAAGCCCGTTCTGCACGATGATCGACAGCCCGAAGGTGATCAGCAAAGGCGGCAGGATGTTGCGGCCGAGGGCACGGTTGAGCAGCACGGATTGCAGCGCGTAGCCGGCGAGGAACATCAGCGGCACGACAAGCATCAAAGCAAGAACGATCGGCACTCCGGCGGCAGCGGCCGCGAGCATCAGGAACGCGCCGAGCACGATGAGATCGCCATGCGCGAGATTAACGAGGCGCATGATGCCGAAGATGACCGAGAGCCCGGTGGCGTAGAGCGAATAGAGCCCGCCGAGCAGGACGCCTTGCAGCAACGTGTCGATCCAGCCGAGCATGCGCTTACAATCCGAAATAGGCGGCGTGAATGGCGTCGCGCGTCAGGTCCTTTGGGCGCCCGGCGAGGCTCACCCGGCCTTCCATGAAACAATAGGCGCGATCGGCGACCGACATGGCGTGGACGAGATCCTGCTCGACCAGGACCACGCTGGTTCCGCGCGCCTTGATGTCGGCAAGCGCGGCATAGATGTCGCGGCTGACGATCGGCGCGAGGCCGAGGCTGAGCTCGTCGCAGAGCAGGATGCGCGGGTTCGACATCAGGCTGCGGCCGATGGCGACCATCTGCTGCTGCCCGCCGGACAATGTCGTCGATGGCGCGTGGCGCCGCTCCTGCAGCACGGGAAACAGCCGATAGACGGCCGCGAGGCTCCAGGGGCCGTCGAGCCGGCGGCCATACGCGCCGACCTGCAGGTTCTCCTCCACGGAGAGTGACGGGAAGAGCCGCCGGCCTTCGGGTACCAGCGCCACGCCGAGCTTGACGATCTCGAATGCGGGAAGCGCGCCGATGTCGCGGCCGTCGAGGCGCACGGCCGCCGTGGGACGCGGCAGGAGGCCGGCGATCGCTTTGAGGAAAGTCGATTTGCCCGCCCCGTTGGCGCCGATGATGGCGACGGTCTCGCCCTCCTCGAGCGCAAAGGTGATGCCGAACAGCGCCTGGAAGTCGCCATAGAAGGCGGTAAGCGCGCGGGTCTCGAGCACGGTCACGGCGAGCGCCTCACGCGGCAATGCCCATGTAGATCTCCCTGACCTCGGCCGAGGCCATGACCGAGCGTGGCTCGCCTTCGACGATCTTGCGGCCGAAATTCAGCACCACCAGGCGGGAAACGACGGCGACGAGCACATGCACGATGTGCTCGACCCACACGATGGCCATGCCCGATTTGTTGATCTCCTTGACCAACGTGACAAGCTCGGCGCATTCGGCTTCGGTGAGGCCGCCGGCGATCTCATCGAGCAGGAGGAGGCGCGGCGCGCCCGCGAGCGCGCGGGCGAGCTCCAGGCGCTTCCTCCCGAGGAGATTGAGCGTGCCGGCGCGGCGGTTGGCGAAGGCGATGAGGCCGGTGCGCTCGAGAATGTCGCCGCAGGCATCGATCACCTCGCGCTCACGCCGGCGGCGGCCATGCACGGCGGCGACGAGGAGGTTCTCGAATACGGTCAGGTTCTCGAACGGATGCGGGATCTGGAACGAGCGGCCGATGCCGGCGACGCAGCGGGCGCGCGGCGGCGCCCGCGTAATGTCGCGCCCGTCGAACGAGATCGAGCCGGCATCCGGCCGCAGCAGGCCGGTGACAAGGTTGAACAGGGTCGACTTGCCGGCGCCGTTCGGCCCGATGATGCCCAGCGCCTCGCCCGGCGCGACCGCGAGATTGACGCCATCGACGGCTTTGAGCGAGCCGAACGATCTCGTCAAATTGTCCAGCCCCAGGATCACGCGGCGGCCCGTTGAAGAGCCCGGTCTATGCGACCGGGCCCTGCATTATATCCCATCCGCTCCGGTCGGGCCGCGCGGAACGCCGACGACCACGGTTCAAGCGATCGGTTCCATGTGGCCGCCGACCGGGATCTCCGTCGCGGTCTTGTTGTCGGTGATGACGATTTCGTACTTGTTGCCGTTACGCAGGCGCCACTGGCCGCCGACGAGCGGCGTCTTGGCGATGTTCTTCTGCGCGAATGGCGGCAGGTTCTTCTGTCCCCATTCGATGTGCCCGACGACGGTGGCGAGCTTGGTCGCGGCAATCGCCTTGACGATCGCCTTGTTGTCGACCTCGCCCGAGCGCTTGAGCGCATCGACCGCGACCTCGAACAGCGCATGCACGAACCCGATCGGCTGCGTCCACTGCTTGCCCGAGCTCTTCTCGTAGGCGTCGGCAATGGCCTTGGCCGACTGCCCGGTCAGCGACGATTTGAACGGGTGGCTCGGCGTCCACCACACCTCGGAAGAGAGGTTGTTGCCGTTCTTGCCCAACGCTTCGACCGCGACCGGGAACAGGATCGCCTTGCCGATCGAGGCCGCCTTCGGCTTGAAGCCCTGCTGCAGCGCCTGGTTCCAGAAAGTGGTGAAATCCGGCGGGATCACCACGCCGGTGACGATGTCGCAGTCCGCCTTCTTGAACGCGTTGATCTGCGCCGTGAAGTCGTCGGTGAGGTTCTGATAGCGGCCCGGATCGGTGAGCTTGTAGCCGAGCTTGTCGAGCACCGGCGGGAAGCCGACATGGGTGTCGCCCCAGGCATTGCCGTCGCCGTCATTGGGGAAGAGCCCACCGACGGATTTATCGGTCTTGAGCTGGCCCCACATGTTGGTGAAGACGGAGATCACATCCTCGAGGCCCCAGAAGAAGTGATAGGTGTAGTTGAACGGCTTCCACGAGGCCGGATCCGCCGGGTTGCTCTGTCGGCCGATGAAGAAGGGCTGCCACGGCGCGACCGTGGAAATGCACGGCAGCTCCTCGATCTCGCATTGCGTCGACACCGGGTTGGTGGTCTCCGGCGTGGAGGCGACCAGCATCAGATCAATCTTGTCGGAAACAATCAGCTCCTTGGCGACTTCGGCGGCGCGGTTGGGATTGGACTGGCTGTCTTTGACCACGACCTCGACCGGATAGCTGGCGCTCCCGATCTTGAGCCCGCCTTTCACCGTGTTGAGAAAATTGGAGACGACGAAGTTGTCCGCTTGCGCAAAAGCGGCGAGCGGTCCGGTCTGCGGACTGACATAGCCGAGCTTGATCGTTTTGGCGGCCTGCACCGCAGGCGCAAAAACCGGGCCCGCGGCGAGCGCCGCTCCGGTTGCCGCCGATGCCTTGATGAAGCTGCGGCGGTTTACTCGAATCGAATCTGATGTCCGCGCCATAACCGTCCTCCCTGCACGATCGGCACGCCGCCTCGAATTCGGGCCGTGCCCTGTTTGGCGTTCACCCCCGAAGCGAACCCGCGTCTTGCGCCTTTCGGCGTTTGGTGATTATGTTCGATTATCGAACGAAGGTTCGCACTGTGGGATATACTTGCCGAGCGCCATCCTGCTGTCAATCGCCGGCGCGGCGCCCGCGCCAACAAAATACGCGCGAGCGCAATGGCCGAAGATAAGGAATTCATGGCGACGCTCGCCAAGGGGCTCGCCGTACTCGGCTCGTTCGACAAGGAACGGCCGGCGATGACCTTGTCGCAGGCCGCGCAAGCGACCGGCCTCTCGCGCGCAACCGCGCGGCGCATTCTGCGCACGCTGACCGCACTCGGATATGTCGAGCAGAACGGGCGGCACTTCACGCTGTCGTCGCGCATCCTCAAGCTTGGCTATGCCTATCTCGCGACCCAGAACTGGATCGAGCAGGCGGCGGCGCCGATGCGGCAGCTCAGCGAGCAATTTCACGAATCATGCTCGCTGGCGATCCTGCAAGGAACCGAGATCGTCTATGTCGCGCGCATCCCGGCGAGCCGCATCATGTCGGTCGCGCTGGCGGTGGGAACGCGTTTACCCGCTTTCCATACAGCGCTTGGCAGGATCCAGCTCGGCTATCTCGATGACGCGGAGCTGTGGCGGCGGCTGCGATCGTTGAGCATCGAGGCTTTCACGCCATCGACGATCATCGACATCCAGGCGCTGTTTGACCGTGTCAGGGAAGACCGTGCGCAAGGATTTTCCATCGTCGACGAAGAGCTCGAGCGCGGCCTGCGGGCGATCGCGGTGCCGATATTCGACCGCAGCGGCCAGGCGGTCGCCGCGCTCAATTTGAGCACTCATACGACGCGCACGACGCGCAACGAGATGCGCGAACGGTTCCTGCCGAGCTTGCGCGCCGTCGCCGCGCAGATCTCGTCGTCGGTCGTGTAATCGGTGAAGCCCATCGTTGGGCGATCCGTCCGCGCCAATGTCTTGCTTGCGCGCCAATCGCCGAGTATCGTTTTTCAGCGGTCGAATACCGCACGGTCGTTCGATAATCGAACGAAACTGCAAAGAGGGGAGCGCCATGAGTGTAGCCGCCAAAGGAGGCAAGCCGGGAGCGCATGTCGGCGTCACCACGCCGCAGACCGGCAACGAGTACATCGACTCGCTGCGCGACGATCGCACGGTGTTCATCTATGGCGAGCGGGTGAAAGACGTGACCACGCATCCCGCCTTCCGCAACACCGCGCGCATGGTGGCGAGGCTCTACGACGCGCTGCACGATCCCAAGCACGCCGACAAGATCATGGTGCCGACCGACACCGGCAATGGCGGCAAGACCCACGCCTTCTTCAAGGCGCCGAAATCGCTCGGCGATCTTTTGGCCGGACGCAGCGCCATCGCCGAGTGGGCGAAGCTCACCTATGGCTGGCTCGGCCGCTCACCGGACTACAAGGCCGCGTTCCTGGCGACGCTGGGCGCCAATGCCGAATTCTACGACCCGTACACAAAGAACGCGCAGCACTGGTACAAATTCAGCGAGGAGCGCGTACCCTTCGTCAATCACGCCATCATTCATCCGCCGGTCGACCGCGACCGCCCGCCCAACGAGGTCGGCGACATCTGCTGCCATGTCGAGAAGGAGACCGACGCCGGCATCGTCGTCTCCGGCGCCAAAGTGGTGGCGACCGGATCGGTGCTCACCAACTACACCTTCGTCGCCCATCACGGGCTGATCCCGGTGCAGGATAAAAAATTCGCCGTGGTGTTCATGGTGCCGACCAACCATCCGGGGGTGAAATTCATCTGCCGCACCTCTTACGAGATGACCTCGACGGCGATGGGCAGCCCGTTCGATTACCCGCTGTCGAGCCGGATCGACGAGAACGACGCGGTCTTCATTCTCGACAAGGTTCTGGTGCCCTGGGAGAACGTGTTCGTCTACGGCGACATGGAGAAGGCCAACAATTTCTTCCCGCGCACCGGATTCCTGCCGCGCTTCGTCGTCCACGGCTGCACGCGCCTTGCCGTCAAGCTCGATTTCATCGCCGGCTTGCTGCTCAAGGCGGTCGAGGCTTCCGGGACCAAGGATTATCGCGGCGTGCAGGCCAATGTCGGCGAGGTCATCGCCTGGCGCAATCTGTTCTGGGCGTTGTCGGACGCGATGGTGCGCGATCCGAAGCCGTGGATCGGCGACTACGTGCTGCCCAACATGGACCCCGGCAACGCCTATCAGATCATCGCCACCATCGCCTACACCAAGGTCAAATACATCATCGAGCAGACCGTGGCGTCGGGGCTGATCTATCTCAATTCACACGCCAGCGACTTCAAGAACCCGGAAATCCGCCCCTATCTCGACCGCTACATGCGCGGGTCCAACGGTTACAAGGCGGAAGAGCGCGTCAAGCTGATGAAGCTTCTTTGGGACTGCCTGGCGACCGAATTCGGCGGCCGGCACGAGCTTTACGAGATCAACTACGGCGGCTCGACCGAAGAAATCCGCCGCTACTGCCTGTTCGGCGCGCAGGCTTCCGGCAACGCCGATCGCTTCAAAGGCTTCGCCGAGGATTGCATGGCGGAATACGACATCGACGGCTGGAAGGTGCCGGATCTCACCGATCCGGGCGAGCTCAGCTACCACGTCTTGCGCAAGGGCCGGTGACGGTCACCAGAAACTCAGGATCGGATCCGACCTCCGCTCCTGCGAATGCGTGAGCGATGCCAAGCGGCCGACATGCAGCACGATCGGCGCAACCCCGTCGAAGTGCCGCATGGCGAAGATGTGGCCGATGAAGAGCGAATGGTCGCCGCAGGCATGGCGCGCGATTACCTTGGCGGCGAGCGTCGCGTAGGCATGCGCGAACAGCGGCGTGCTGCCGGCATATTCGTATTTCTGCTCGAGCTCCTCGACCGGATGCCCGGAGAAATGGCCGATCAGGGGCTCCTGGCCGCGGGCGAGGATGTTGACGCCGAAATGTCCGGCTTCCAAGAGGAAGGCATGCATCCGCGCGGTCAAGCCGACCGAGATCACGCATAGTGGCGGATCGAGCGAACCCGACATGAACGCGTTCGCGGTCATGCCGCGAACCTCGCCGCGCGATTGTGTGGTGACGACAGTGACGCCGGTGACGAAGGAGGCCATGACCCGGCGAAACTGCTGTTGGCTCACGGTGCCGTTCTGCGAATCATCTTCGCCGGCATGGGGCGATAAGACACTCATATCCGCATCCTAACCGATTGCGTGCCGGCAAGAAACGCCGCCTGCCGGCCGCTCAAGCCTTCACCAACCGGCGGCCGGTGACCGCTTCGAGATTCTTGAAGTAGATCTTGTCGCGGTCCGCCTTCGACAGATCGAGCGATTCGAGAATTCGCAGCGTCTCGCGCGGATACATCGCCCCGCCTTCGGGATCGAACGGGCAATCGGACGCGAACACGACTTTGTCGCGCGGGAAGAATTCCAAGCCTGCCCGCGTCGCTGGCACGGCGGTGAAAACCGCGGTATCGGCCCAGAAATCCTCCTTGAAATAATCGAGCACCCGTTTCTTCAGGCTCTGCCGCAGCGCCACGTAGTCCTCATCCGTGGTGCGCGAGCCGAGCACGTCGTTCCCGGGACCGAGCCGGCCTTCGAGCATCGGCACGATGCCGCCGAAATGGTGGGTGATGATCTTGAGGTTGGGATGCGTGTCGATGATTTTCGAGAACACCAGGCGCGCCATGGCGGCCGCGGTCTCGTAGGACCAGCCGAAAGTCCACCAGATCTCGTAGAGCGATTTCTGCTCGGCGATGTAATCCGGCGTCTCGGCGCCGCGCGCCGGGTGCATCCAGACCGGGGCGCCGAGCTCGTTCATCTTGCGCCAGAACGGGCGATATTGCGGAGCATCGAGCGGCTTGCCGGCGACGTTGGTGTAGATCTGCACGCCGAGCGCGCCGAGGGTCCTAACGGCGCGCTCCGCCTCGGCGGCACCTGCGTCGGGCGCGGCGAGCGAGACCTGCGCCACCCAGCCGGGGAAATGATCCTTCTCCTTGGCGATAAGCTCGGCAAAGCCGTCATTGATGATGCGGCAGAACACGTCGATCTGCGCCGGCGTGGCGGCGAAGTTCTCGATCGGAGGCTGCGGGTAGGAAAGGATCTGCTGATAGTCCACGTGCGTATCGACGATCTTCTTGCGCACATCGAGATCATAGAGCGCCGGAAGCGACCGCACCCGCTTGCCCATGTCTTTGTAGCCGGCGGCAACTTCGCCAAGCTTGTCGAAGAATTTCTTCGGGAAAAAGTGCGTGTATGCGTCGATCCGCATCGGCGTTGCTCCTGTGGCGGCCGGTTTCTCAACGCGATCGGCGTCGGTCGAACGCGGGCGGCGCAACACAAACGATTCAAGCGCCGCCGCGATTGAACCGTGCCAGGACCTCGGGCGGGATCGGCTGCGCCTTCAACTTCTTCGGATCGTCGGCCTGGCGAGCGACCCAGACACGGGTTTCCGCGCCTTCGGCCGCGAGCGTGCCGGCCTTGCTGAGGCGGTGCTCGAGCTTGAAACTCGAACGGCCGCATGCGACGAGCGCCGTCTCGATCTCCACCTCATCGCCGTATCGCGTCGGCAAGCGAAACCTTGCACGCGTTTCCACCACCGGGTGGCCGGCAAAAGCATAGGCTTTGAGGTATTCGATCTTGTTCATGCCGAGCGCGCGCTCGATCAGAACCGTGGTCGAGGTATCGAAGATCTCGAAATAGCGCGGATAGAAAATGATCCCGGCGGGATCGCAGTCGCACCATTCGATCCGTGTGCTGCGGGTGCTGGTGAACATTCCGGCGCTGAAATCTACCGCGGCGCCATGCGCAGCGCCGCGTCGATGCGAATGACCTCACCGTTGATGTAGCGGTTCTCGATCAGGTGGCGCGCCAGCGCGGCGAATTGCGTCGGGTCGCCGAGCTTTTTCGGGAACGGCAGCGAAGAGGCAAGGCTCTCCTGCGCTTGCGGGGTGAGCCCCATTAGCATCGGCGTCAGGAATATGCCGGGAGCGATGGCATTGACGCGGACGCCGAATTGGGCGAACTCGCGCGCCGCCGGCAGGACCAAGCTGACGACGCCCCCCTTCGAGGCCGAGTAGGCGGACTGGCCGATCTGGCCTTCATAGGCCGCGACCGACGCGGTGCAGATAATGACGCCGCGCTCGCCGTCGGTGAGCGGATCGAGCCCCTGCATGGCGGCGGCCGCAAGGCTCATCGCGTTGAACGTACCGATCAGGTTGATGCGAATGACGCGATCAAATTCGGCGAGCGGCATCGGCCCCTCCTTGCCGACGATGCGCTTGGCGACGCCGACGCCGGCGCAATTGATCAGGATGCGCGCGGGCCCGTGATCGGCGGCCGCTTTGGCGATCGCCGCCTTGGTGCTGGTGCCGTCAGTCACGTCGCAGTGGATGGCCAAGCCGTTGATGTCGATTGCCGTCTCGGCGGCGACCTTTTGATTGACGTCGAGGATCGCCACCTTGGCGCCGGCTTCGGCCAGCATGCGCGCGGTCGCCGCGCCGAGGCCCGAGCCTCCACCGGTGACGATGGCGGCGTGTCCCTTGATATCCATGTTCAACTCGCTCTTGCTGTTGGTGCCGGCGAAGGTCCGGCAACGATGACATTGGCCGCGCGCGCGGCGGCGTAAAGCTCTTCGACCATGGCGGCGCGATAAGTGAGCACGGTGCGCTGATTGATCGAGCCTTTGTCGGTCGCCTCGCCGACGTCGAGTGACGGCGGCTCGGCGAGCAGGATGGCGCGGCGGATGCGGGCCGAGGTGCCGCGGCTTGGCTCCGCCATGCCGTCGAGGCGCCGCTTGAACTCGGCGATCACGCGCGGATCGGCGAGCAGCGCCGCCGCGGGACCATCGTTTGCCAGATCGGGCGCCAGCTTGCGGCAGGCGTCGAGATCGGGAAACACCAACGCGCCGACCTCGTCGCGGTCGGCGCCGGCGAGCACCACGTCGCGCACGAACGGCGCGCAATGCGCGATGAACGCGGCGCGCAGCGGCCCCACGCTGACCCAGGTGCCGGTCGCGAGCTTGAAGTCCTCGGCCAAACGTCCGTCGAAGAGGAGGCCCTTAGCCGGATCGGCCGGATCTTCGAATTTGAGCGCGTCGCCGATCTTGTAGAAACCCTCCTCGTCGAAAGCCTCCGCCGTGAGCGCGGGCGCGCGCCAATAGCCCGGCGTTATGTTGGCGCCCTTGAGCCGCGCTTCGAGCTTGCCCTCGCGCGGGACGAGCTTGAGCTCGACACCGGGCGCGGGCAGACCGATGTTGCCGACGCGCGAGCTTTCCCAGTGGCAGGCGATCGCCAGCGGCGCCGTTTCCGTCGAGCCGAGGCTCGACAGAAAGATGATGCGCTCGCCCGTGGTCTTGATCGCCAACTGCTCCAGCGCGTCGCGTACATACTGCGACAGGCTCGCGCCGGCGTAGAACAACACCTTCAGCCGGCTGAAGAAGTTTTCGCGCAAGGCCTGGTCGGCCTCGAGATAAGGCAGCAGCATCTCGAAGCCTTTCGGCACGTTGAAATAGATCGTCGGCGCGATATCGCGCAGGTTGCGCACCGTCGCCTCGATCGCGGCCGGCATCGGCTTCCCCTCGTCGAGGTACAGCGAGCCGCCATTGTCGAGCACGAAGTTGAAATTGTGATTGCTGCCGAAAGTATGGTTCCACGGCAGCCAGTCGACGAGGACCGGCGGCTCGTCGGCGACAAACATCATGCCGGCGCGGACCATCGCCTGGTTGGCGCAGAGCATGCGCTGCGTGTTGATGACGCCCTTGGGCAGGCCGGTCGAGCCGGAGGTGAAGAGGATTTTGGCGATGGTGTCCGGACCGACCTCGTTGTGCGCCGCGTCCACCGCCGGCGTCGGCTCGCTCGACATCAGTTGCGCGAAGGATGTTGTCGGCCGGTCAGCCAGCGGGTTTGCGGTGACCGCGACCTCGGTGCCGGACGGCACCGTCGCCGCGATCGCCCGAGCAAATGCCGTTCCGTTGGCGGCAAATACCAGGCCGGGCGTCAAGAGACCGATAATCGCTTTGAGCTTGCCGAAATCCTGCGACATCAGCGAGTACGGCACCGAGATCGGCGCGTAGGGAATGCCGATATGCATGGCAGCTAAGGCGAGGAGCGCATGCTCGATGTCGTTGCCGGATAAGATTGCGATCGGCCGATCGGGCGAAAGGTTGCGCTGGAGCAGCGCCGCGGCGATCGCGCGCACTTTGCCGAGCGCCGCGGAATAGCTCAGCGTGCGCCAGCCGCCGCCCGGCGCCTGGCGTTGCGCCAGGAAGACGCGGTCAGGCTGCGCCTTCGCCCAATATTGCAGCCGCTCGGTGAGGTTGCTCGGATAGGATTCGAGCGCGTGCGGCGAGCGCAAAAGGATGGCGCCATCGCCTCTGCGCTCGACCAGAACGTTCGGCGGCGCAAGCCGAACCGTGCGCAGCGGCGGTCGCTGTTGCTCCGCACGCGCCCTCGAAGGCTTGGCGGGCATAGTACGGAAATCCCCGGCGTGGTCGTTCACGGCAAACTCTTCGGGCGGGTACTTCAATCCGCGTGACATTTCTGTCGTATCGCGTCAAGACGCGAGACAAATCAAACGCCCCGCGTGATTTGACCCTTTCCGCCGCGGACCCTAAATAGCGGACTGAGAAGCCGCGCTACGAAGTCCGGACGAACGCGCGGGGCCTTAAGGAGAGACCGATGCGAGACGTCTTCATCTGCGATGCGGCACGCACCGCGATCGGCCGCTATGGCGGGGCGCTCGCCAAGGTACGCGCCGACGATCTCGCGGCGGTCCCGATCCGGGCGCTCGTCGCCCGCAATAACAAGGCCGACTGGTCGCGGCTCGACGAGGTCTTCCTCGGTTGCGCCAACCAGGCCGGCGAGGACAACCGCAACGTCGCGCGCATGGCGCTCCTCCTCGCCGGGCTGCCCGACACGGTCCCCGGCCTGACCATCAACCGGCTTTGCGCCTCGGGATTGAACGCGGTGGGTGACGCGGCGCGGGCGATCCGCACCGGCGACATGGATTTCGCCATCGCCGGCGGCGTGGAATCGATGACCCGGGCGCCGATGGTGATGGGCAAGGCGAGCGAGGCATTCTCGCGCACCACCGAGATCTACGACACGACGATCGGCTGGCGCTTCGTCAATCCGGTGCTCAAGGCGCAATACGGCATCGATTCGATGCCGGAGACCGGCGAGAACGTGGCGGAGGAATTCCAGGTAGCGCGCAAGGAGCAGGACGCCTTCGCGCTCCGTTCGCAGCAACGCGCCGGCCGCGCCGTGGCCGCGGGCTATTTCGCCGAAGAGATCGTCCCGGTTGAGGCGCCGGGCGGCAAGGCCGGTCCGGTCGTCGTCGACAAGGACGAGCATCCGCGTCCCGACACCACGCTCGACAATCTCACCAAGCTCAAGCCGATCGTGCGCAACCCCGGCACCATCACCGCCGGCAACGCCTCGGGCATCAACGACGGTGCGGCCGCCATCATCCTCGCCAGCGAGGACGCGGCGAAGACGCACGGCCTCACGCCGCGGGCACGCGTGCTCGGCATGGCCTCGGCCGCGGTGCCGCCGCGGATCATGGGCATCGGCCCGGTGCCCTCGACGCGCAAGCTCATGGAGCGGCTCGGCCTCAAGATCGGCGATTTCGATCTCATCGAACTCAACGAGGCGTTTGCCTCGCAGGGGATCGCCTGCCTGCGTCAGCTTGGCGTTGCCGAAGACGCCGACTACGTCAATCCGCATGGCGGCGCCATCGCCCTCGGCCATCCGCTCGGCATGTCCGGCGCGCGGCTGGCGATGACGGCGGTGCATGGGCTGGAAAAGCGCGGCGGCAAACGCGCGCTCGCCACCATGTGCGTCGGCGTCGGTCAAGGAGTGTCATTGGCACTGGAACGGATTTGATGGGTACGCCGCGGGAAACGGAGACCGACGCGTGCCGATGAGTCCGGGATACGTCCCGTTCCACCCCAATCCGTCAAAGCCGAAATATAAACCACCGCCCGGCGCGGTGGACGCGCATTGTCACGTGTTCGGCCCGGCGCGCCAATTTCCCTTCGCGCCGGAGCGCAAGTACACGCCGTGCGACGCGCCGAAGGAGAAACTGTTCGCGCTGCGCGACCTTCTCGGTTTCGACAAGAACGTCATCGTGCAGGCCTCCTGTCACTCGAAAGACAACCGCGCGATGGTCGACGCGCTCGAAGCGGCACAAGGCCGCGCCAGGGGCATCGCCTTCGTCGGCGAGGAGGTGACCGAGGACGAGCTCGGATGGATGAACGAGGCCGGCGTGCGCGGCGTGCGCTTCAATTTCCTCAAACGCCTTGTCGATTTCACTCCGCGCGACGTGCTGCAGCGCATCAGCGCGCGTATCGCGAAATTCGGCTGGCATGTCGTGGTTTATTTCGAGATGCCGGATTTGCCCGAGCTTGAGGATTTCTTCACCTCGCTGCCCACGCCCGTGGTGGTCGATCACATGGGCACGCCCGACGTGAGCAAGGGCGTCGATCACCCGGACAACCAGCGCTTCCACCAGCTGATGGATGCGCACAAGAACTTCTGGGTGAAGGTCACCTGCCCGGAGCGCATGAGCCTTGCCGGCCCGCCCTATGACGACGTGGTCCCGTTCGGCCGCGCCCTGGTCGAAAAGTTCCCCGACCGCGTCATCTGGGGCACCGATTGGCCGCATCCCAACGTACGGGTCGCACCCGACGACGGCGTTCTGGTCGATTACATTCCGCGGATCGCCCCAACGGCGGCCCTGCAGCAGGGGCTCCTGGTCGACAACCCGATGCGGCTTTATTGGCGTTGACGGCTTGCGGCGCTGTCGCCGGGCCGGCATGACGAATTGGAAAGGTTCTATTGCAACAACGGTTACGTTGCCGGCTTGCTCTGCGCTATATATGGCGGACCAAACGGAGCGACGTCCGGGGAGAAACGTTCATGTCTCGCAAAAAACAGGTTTACGACGACATTCCCGGTACGTTCGTGTTCGATGCCGAGCGTTCCCGCCAGGGTTTCGGCATCAACATGTTCTGCATGTCGCTGATGAAGGACGAGAACCGCAAATCCTTCAAGGCCGACGAGGCGGACTATCTGAAAAGGTTCAAGCTGACGCCGGAGCAGACCGAGGCCGTGCTCAAGCGCGACTATAATCGCATGCTGGAGCTCGGCGGCAACATCTATTTCACCGCCAAGCTCGGCGCCACCGACGGGCACTCGTTCCAGCATCTCGCCGCCGTCATGACCGGAAATACGCAGGACGATTACGCCAAGATGATGCAGGGCGGCGGCCGTTCGATCGAAGGCAATCGCTCGCGCTCGGGCAACGACGCGCCGTCCAAACATATGTCCGGCGCCAAGCCGGCGAAGCGTCGCACAAAACCAAGCAAACCCAAGCTGAAACCCAAGTCGAAACCCAAGTTGAAATCCAAGTCGAAATCCAAGTCGAAATCCAAGTCAGCGAAACGGAAGTGAAGCCGTGGCCAGGATCATCGCAGGTATCGGTTCATCGCACGTGCCCGCCATCGGCGCGGCGATCGACAACGGCAAGACCGAGGAGCCGTATTGGAAGCGGGTATTCTCGGGCTTCGAAAAATCGCAGGCGTGGATGCGCGAAGCGAAGCCCGACGTGGCGATCGTCGTCTACAACGATCACGCCTCGGCGTTCTCGGTGGAGATGATCCCGACCTTCGCGCTCGGCTGCGCCGCGCAATTTCCGCCGGCCGACGAAGGCTGGGGCCCGCGCCCGGTGCCGGTGGTCGAGGGCCATCCGGCGCTCGCCTCGCACATCGCGCAGTCGGTGATCCTCGACGAATTCGATCTCACCATCTGCAACAAGATGGAAGTCGATCACGGCATGACCGTGCCGATGAACCTCTTGTTCGGCAAGATCGACAAGAATTCGCACTGGCCGTGCCCGGTGATCCCGCTCGCCGTCAATGTGGTGATGTATCCGCCGCCGACCGGGCATCGCTGCTACATGCTCGGCAAGGCGATCCGCAAGGCGGTCGAATCCTATCCCGACGACCTCAAGGTCGTGATCTTCGGCACCGGCGGTCTGTCGCACCAGATCTCGGGTCCGCGCGCGGGTCTCATCAACAGCAAATGGGACAAGAGCTTCCTCGACAACCTGTCGAAGGCGCCGCGGAAGCTCGCCAAGATTCCGCATGTCGACTACATGCGCGAGGCCGGCGCCGAAGGCATCGAGATGGTGATGTGGCTGATCATGCGCGGCGCGCTCGACGACAAGGTCGACGAGGTCTACCGCTTCTACACCGTGCCGGCCTCAAACACCGCCGTCGGGCACATCATTCTGGAAAACCGCAAGCGCGGCGGCAAGGCGGCCCGCAAGGGCAAGCCGGCGACCGCCAAGCATAAGCGCGCGGCGGCGCGAGCGAAGCCGACGCAGGTCAGAGGCCGCTGATGAAAATCTGCGTCGCCGGTCAAGGTGCCTTCGGCCAGAAGCACCTTGACGCCCTCAAGCGCATTCCCGACGCCGAGGTCACCTCGCTCGTCGGCGGCAATCAGGACGCGACCGCGCAAGTCGCGAAGAAATACGGCGTGCCGCATTACACCGGCGATCTGGCGGAGGGCATCAAGCGCGCCGACGCGGTGATCCTCACCACGCCGACCAAGCTGCACTTCCGCCAGGGCGAGCAGGTAATGCGCGCCGGCAAGCACGTGCTGGTCGAAATCCCGGTCACCGACAGCGTCGAGGACGCGGAGGCGCTGGTCAAGATCGCCAAGGAGACCGGCGTCGTCGCCATGGGCGGTCACGTGCGGCGCTTCAATCCGAGCCATCAGTACGTCCACAAGAAGATCGAGAAGGGCGAGCTGAAAATCCAGCAGATGGACGTGCAGACCTATTTCTTCCGCCGCAAGAACATGAACGCGGCCGGGCAGCCGCGCAGCTGGACCGACCACCTGCTCTGGCACCATGCCGCGCACACGATCGACCTGTTCCAGTATCAGACCGGGCAGACGATCTCGGATTGCTACGCGGTGCAGGGGCCGATCCATCCGCAGCTCGGCATCGCCATGGACATGGGCATCGTCGCCAAGGTGCCGGCAGGCGCGATCCTCACGCTGTCGCTTTCTTTCAACAATGACGGGCCGATCGGCTCGTTCTTCCGCTACATCTGCGACAACGGCACCTTCAGGGCCTATTACGACGATCTTTCCGACGGCAAGGACAACAAGATCGATCTGTCGAAAGTCGATGTCTCCATGGACGGGATCGAGCTCGAGGATCGCGAGTTCATCGCCGCGATCCAAGGCAAGCGTGAGCCGAACGCGAGCCTGGCCCAGCTGCTGCCGTGCATGCACGTGCTCGGCAAGCTGGAAAAGATCATCGACCCGCAACGACAGGCGCACGCGTAGTTGCTTTTCCTCCCCTCGCTTCGCCGAAGCGGACGGCTATTCACTCGACAATGCCGATGAGCTTCGCCAACCGGTCCGGATCGGTGCGCAGCGGCTCCGATGGACCGTCATAGACGATGCGGCCCTTGTCGAGGATGACGGTGCGCGGCGAGAAGGTCAGCGCCACCCGGCTGTTCTGCTCGACGAGGATGATCGACAGCGCGCCGTCGGCGCGGAGCTTCGCGAGCACGGCGATCAGCGTCTCGACAATGACCGGCGCCAAGCCTTCCGTCGGTTCGTCCATGAGCAGGACGGAGGGATTGGTCAACAGCGCGCGCGCGATCGCCAGCATCTGCTGCTCGCCGCCGGACAATTGGTTGCCCATGTTGTCCAGCCGCTCCGCGAGCCGCGGAAACAGCGCGAAGACGCGCGCCAGCGTCCAATGCCCCGGCCGGGCGCCGACGACGAGATTCTCCCGCACCGTCAGCGAAGGAAAGATCTCGCGCTCCTGCGGCACGAAGCCGATGCCGGCCAGCGCGCGGCGGTAGCGCGGCACGCCGACGAGGCTCTCCCCATCGAGGATGATTTCGCCCGAATGCAGCGTGCTGTGGCCCATGACGGCGGCGAGCAGCGTCGTCTTGCCGACGCCATTGCGGCCGATCACGCTGATGCATTCGCCGGGCGTGAGCGTGAGATCGATGTCCTCGATAACCACGGTCTCGCCGTAGCCGGCCGAGACCCGCCGCAGCTCGAGCGCGCTAGCCATTGCCGCTACCATGGCCGCTACCGTGGCCGGCCTGGCCGAGATAGACCGCGCGCACCTGCGGGTTCGCCTCGATCTCCCGCGGCGTTCCCTCGGCGCACACCGCGCCGCTGACCATCACGGTGACGCGTTTGGCGAAGCGGAACACGACGTCCATGTCGTGCTCGATGATGAGCACGGCGATTTGCTCCGGCAGCCGCTCGATGGCATCGAGAATGATGTGGGTCTCGGCGCTGGCGACGCCGGCCGCCGGCTCGTCGAGGAGCAGCACCGCGGGCCGCAGCCCGATCGCGATCGCCAGCTCGACGAGACGCTGGCGGCCATAAGGGAGCTCGGACACGCGATGGCCGGCAACGTCGTCGAGCCTGAGCGTTTCCAGGAGATACATCGATTCCTCGATGACATCGGTGCGCTTGCCGGCCGGATAGAACATCGACGGCGCGGCGCCGACACGCTCGGCGACCGAGATGCACACGTTTTCCAGGACGGACAATCCCCGGAACAGCCGGTTGATCTGAAACGTGCGCGCGATGCCGAGCTTGACCCGCTCGGCCTGCGCCTTGGCGGTGATGTCACGGCCGGCGAGCAATACACGCCCCTGCGTCGGCGAAACGAGGCCGGTGAGCAGGTTGATGAACGTGGTCTTGCCGGCGCCGTTCGGCCCGATCAGTGCATGGCGCGCGCCCGCCTCGAGCTTGAAGTCGATGCCGTTCACCGCCGTGAGCGCGCCAAAATGACGGCTGAGCCCTTGCGTCTCGAGACTGATCTCGGTCATGACGCCGCGCGCCGCGCGCCGTAGCGCCGCCACAGCATCTCGCCAATGCCGAGAATGCCGTTGTGGGCAAAGAGCGCGATCAGAACGAGGAGCAGCCCGAGGCCGAGCTGCCACGCCGTCGGATAGATGCGGGCGAGGAAATGCTCAAGCGCGAGATAGGCGACGGCGCCGACGAAGGCGCCGTAGAGCCGGCCATAGCCGCCGAGAATAAGGATGATCAGCACGGTCGCCGCGCGGTCGAGATCGAGCGCGCTCAGATTGACGTAAGCGTTGGTCTGCGCCCACAGACCGCCGGCGATGCCGGCAAGCGCCGCCGAGATGGTGTAGCAGACGACCAGGCGGCGGCGCACCGGAGAGCCGACCGCATGCATGCGCAGCAGATTCTCACGAATGCCGGTCAGGCTTTGGCCGAACGGCGAATAAACGAGCGTGCGCACGAGCAGAAAACAAATCAGCAGCACGGCAAGGGCATAGAGATATTGGGTGTTGTCGTAGAGCGGGTTGAACTTGAACACGCCGAAGATCGGCGCGATGGCCAGATTCGGCAGGCCGTCGAAGCCGCCGGTATAGTCGTGAGCCATGTTCGCCCCCTCCTGCAACAGCGCCATGGTGCAGATGGTGAGCATGAGCAGGGTCAAGCCGCGCGTGCGCAACAAGACGAGGCCGGAGGCGAAACCGACCACCGCGGCCGCTAGGGCGGCGAGCATCAGGCTCGTGATCGGCTCGGTCCAGATGCCGTGGAAGGCGAGCAGACCGACCGCATAGGCTCCGGTGCCGAAGAACGCCGCGTGGCCGAGCGTGATGATCCCGGCATAGCCAAGCGCGAGATCGAGCGAGAGCGCGAACAGGACGGTGATCAGAAGCTCGTTGCCGAAGGCGAGATACGCCGGAAAAGCGAAATAGAAGCCGACGGCGGCAAGCCATGGCAGCGCCTCCCACCAGCGAAAATGGTGACGCCTGATCAGGACGCGCGCCGCGGGATGCGCGATCCGTGCCGCGGCCGCGGCCTGCTCGGCGGGCGAGACCGCGACGTTCACGTCTCTTTCCTTCCGAACAGCCCCTGCGGCCGCCACAAGAGGATGAGGATGGTGAGCACGTAGATGAACATGGTGCCGCCTTTGGGCACATAGAGCTTGAGCGTGAAGTCGAGCACGCCGAGCAGCAGCGCCGCGTAGTAGACGCCGACGACGCTGCCGAGACCGCCGACCGAGACCACGATCAGGAAATACACCAGATATTTGAGCGGGTATTGCGGATCGAGGCCGAGAAACTCGGCGCCGAGCCCGCCGCCGAGCGCGGCCATGCCGCTGCCGAAGGCGAAGGTGATGGTGAACAGCCGGTCGACATTGATGCCGAGCGATTCCGCCATGCGGCGGTTGTCGACCGTGGCGCGGATTTGCGCGCCGATCCGCGTGCGCTCGACCGCGAGCCAGATGCCGGTAACGATCAGGAATCCGACCACGATGAGGAACACGCTGTAGGCGCGATAATGCGTAAAGCCGAGGTTCACCTGGCCACGCAACGCCGGCGGCAGCGTCAGCAGCTGGCTCTCCGGACCGACAACGATCACGATCGCGGCGATGAAAATGAAAATCAGGCCGATGGTGAACAGAACCTGGTCGAGCTCGTTCGCCCGATAGAGCCGGCGATAAAGGAGCCGCTCGAGCACCGCGCTAAGCGCGGCGGTGGCGAAAAAGCCGATCGCCAGCGCCGCGGCGAAACCGACATGCGCGCGGTTCATCGCCAGCACGATGACGTAGCCGCCGAACATCGCGAAGGCGCCATGCGCGAGGTTGACGAATCCCATCAGGCCCATGGTGATCGAGAGCCCGACCGAGACGATGAACAGCACCGTGCCGGCGGACAGGCCGCCCAACAGAATGCCGGCGAAATCAATATTTTCGATCACGAGCGGTCCCGCGGGCCCCATCCCCGAATGCGGCGAACAGCGAACGGCCGGGAAACACCCTATTCGCTATTTCGCTATCTCGCTATTTGCTTATTTCCAACAAGGATGAGGCCGCCGTCCAAGCGCATGGAGCAGCGGCCTCCGCTATCAAAAATCGCCGAGGTTGGGCGCGTCAATCTTTCTTTGGAGCGCAAGGGCCGACGGCGAGCTCCTTGCATTTGTCCTTCACCTGATCGATCTGCCCGATGACCTTCTGGTGCAGCTTGCCGTCGGCGCCCTTCACCACCTCGTCGAGGTATTCGTTCATAACGATGTCGCGGGTCGCCGGATCGATCATGATCGGCCCCTGCGGGCTGTTGAACTTCCAGCCGAGCAGCGACTTGACCGCCGCTTCGCCGTCCATCTTGCCCTTGGTGGCCTGCACGGCGTGAACGATGGCGGCCATGCCGTCATAGCCGCCGACCGCGGTGAAGTCGGGCGTCGAGTCGGCGCCGTAGTCCTTCTTCCAGGCGGCGACGAAGCGCTTGTTCTCGGGATTGTCGAGATCGGCGTTATAGTGGTGCATGGTGATCAGGCCGACGGCGGCGTCGCCCATGCCCTGCAGCTTGATGTCCTGGGTGATGTCGCCGGGCCCGATCAGCTTGATGCCGTCGGCGCGCATGCCGAGCGCACCGTAGGTGCGCACCACCGCCGAGGCGTGATCGCCGGACGGCACGAATACGTAGAGCACGTCCGGCTTCTCGTCCTTGGCGCGCTGGAAGAACGGCGTGAAATCGGGAACGGCGCCGGGCCCGCCCGCAGGGATGGCATCGATCACCTTGCCGCCATTCGCTTCGAACGCGGTCTTGAACGCCGCCAGGCTGTCCTTGCCGGGCGGGTAGTCGGTATAGGCGACGACCGCGGTTTTCGCGTGCAGCGTCTTGGCTGCCGCTTCGCCCATCGCGTAGCCGGAATGCCACATGGTGAACGACGTGCGCACGAATTCCGGCGCCAGGTTGGTGATGAAAGCGGTGCCGGCATTCATGATCACGGTGAGCTTGTCGCCGGCGGCGACGATCGGCGCCGAGCCGATGGCGTCGGGCGAATAAACAAAGCCGCCGATCGCATCGACTTTGTCCTGGGTGAGCAATTCCTGGACCGCGACCTTGGCTTCGGCGCCGTTCGGCGCCTTCGAATCGCGCTTGATGAACTTGATCGTGTAGGGTTTGACCTGGTCGGGATTGAGCTTGAGGTAAAGATCCATGCCGCGCTCGATCTGCTGAGCGAGCTCGGCGCCGATCCCGGTATAGGGAAGGACGACCCCGACCTTTACTTCCTGGGCGACGGCCCCGCCGGCCGTCACCGCAAGTGCGGCAAAGGCCGCGATCAGACGTTTGAACATAACAAAACTCCTCCCAGAGTTGCCGGATGTATTGTTGCTGATGCCCGGATTGATTGCCTATTTGATACTAGGGCGAAAGCTGGAAATGGCGCAAGCAAAGGCCCGCCGCGGCCGTGCGGGTCTTCGTCGCGGTTCGGCTTTAGGGTAAAAATCGCTGTGGCGGCCTCTTTTTGCGACGGCGACGGCCGGGACGAATGCTGGATTGGCCGGTAGAAAATCGCCTCACGAGCCGACCGAGCGACCGACCGTCGAAACCGAGGCGCTCGCTTGCCGACAGCCCTCCCCACGGCGCTCCCGCCGGCGATCAAGCGAACATTGACGATAAGTTGCACCGGATCGCGGCGGACGCCCGGCGCAAGCGGGCTTGAATGTGCCGCACGACCGAGGATCGCCGCAGCTCCGCGGCTGATTGGTTAATCAGGTCTTAACCTCGCCGCTCCTATGCTATCTGGGTCGGTGATGCGGCGGGCGACGCCGCTGCTCATGATGTACAGAATGACCCGCCAGGCTCCTCTTTCGCCCGTTCGCGCGCCGGTGGCCGACGCGCGCTCGCCTTTCGTGCGGCTGCGCGAGCTCCTCGACGACGTAGCACCCGGAAAACCGGCGATCAGCATGGCGGTGGGCGAGCCGCAGCATCCGATTCCTCCTTTCGTCGGGCCGGTGATCGCGGCGCACGTCGAGGAGTTCGGCCGCTACCCGATGAACAAGGGCATCGAGCCTTTTGCCGCGGCCGTGGGAAAATGGCTCGACCGCCGCTATGCGCTGGCGCGCCAGGTCGATCCGGCAACGGAAGTCCTGGTGCTCAACGGCACGCGCGAGGGGCTTTTTCTCGCTGCGCTCGCCGCCAAGCGCTGGGTGAGCCCGCGCGCCGGCCGGCCGGCGGTGCTCATTCCCAATCCGTTTTACGCCGCCTACGCTGCCGGCGCCATCGCCGCCGAGTGCGAGCCGGTGTATCTGCCGGCGACCGCGGCGACGGGCTTCCTGCCCGACCTTGATGCGCTGAAGGACGATCTCCTCGCGCGCACGGTCGCCGTCTATCTCGCTTCGCCGTCGAACCCGCAGGGCGCCGTCGCCGAC
>Ga0210394_10000507_pt1 | contig 80839 bp, 75 predicted proteins | sample IncBWC12MmetaG_FD_160121 | JGI IMG/M metagenome (GOLD analysis project Ga0210394, IMG submission 160121) | Forest soil microbial communities from Barre Woods Harvard Forest LTER site, Petersham, Massachusetts, United States - Inc-BW-C-12-M | ecosystem: Environmental > Terrestrial > Soil >...
ACGGATCCGAGTAGCACGCAAGTCCACCAGGAATACAGTGAGGGCGCGGAACGCACGAAGCCGGCATCCGTCTTGCTCAGTGAATTGGTCGCGCACTTGCGCGACAACCGAACCCAACTGCGGGAAGAGTGGGCACGGCGCATCACGGAAGCACAATTGCTGACGGCGATGAGCAAGGACGAAGTTTTCGCCGAGGCCACATCGGTCTACGACAATTACGTGGAGGCCCTGGAGACGGGCACCTTTGAAGCTTTGCAGGCCTATGCGCGTAACTTGTCCGAGCGCATTATTCCGCGAGGTGTAGAAACGCATGAAGTCGTGGGGATTGTGCTCCTGCTCCGTGACGTCCTGGCACGCTCACTGTTTGCCAAGTATCAAACCGACTTCACCAAGTTGAACCGCATCCTCGATGCCTACGAACCGGCTGCGAACCGTATCGCGAATACGGTCGCGGTCGGTTTCGTGCAAGAACGAGAGCGCATCATCCGCGAGCAGCAGGAAGCCATTCGTGAACTTTCGACTCCCGTGCTCCAGGTACGCGAGCGGCTGCTGATTCTTCCGATCATCGGCGTGATCGACCCGCAGCGGGCCCGCCAGTTGACGGAACAGTTGCTGCGCGGCATCCGCACTAACCGCGCCAAAGTGGTCGTGATCGACATCACCGGCGTGGCGGCGATGGACGCCACCGTTGCCAACCACCTAGTGCAGACGGTGGAGGCGTCGCGGCTGCTGGGCGCCACGGTGATCGTAACCGGACTTTCACCCGAAATTGCCCAAACTATCGTGAACATCGGGGTTGATCTGGGCAAGATGAACACCGTCGGCGACCTGCAGGGCGGCATCGAGCAAGCCGAGCGCCTGTTGGGATATAAAGTTGTACCGTTCGAGGAAGCCTCGTAAATCACGGCGCGGAGGCCGGTTGTGGAAGTCCCGATTCTCAAACAGGGAGATTTCTTGATTGCCACCATTCAGGCGGCACTCACGGACGCGGATCTTCTGCACCTTCGCACGGCGTTGCTCCAGCAAGTGGTGCGCTGCCGGTCACGGGGAGTGATCGTGGACGTCACTTCCCTTGATGTGATGGATTCGTTTGCCTCGCGTACTCTGCGTGAGATAGCGCAGATGATCCATTTGCGTGGAGCCGAAACGGTAATCGTGGGAATCCAGCCGGAAGTCGCTTTTGCGATGGTGCAATTGGGACTAAAGTTGGAGGACGTGGCTACGGCCCTGGATTTGGAGGAAGGCTTAGCCCACTTGAAACAAAAGTCCGAGAGGACTGCGTGAGAGTTCTCAATTCGTGGAAAACGAAATCCAGGTTCCGATCAATTCGGACCAAGATATTGTCACTGCCCGTCAGCAAGGCCGCTTGCTGGCGGCGGCGCTGGGTTTCTCCTCAGGAGACGCCACTCTAATCGCCACCGCCATCTCGGAGTTGGCGCGGAACATCGTTACCTACGCCAAGTCCGGTGAAATCCGTCTGGCAGTGATTAACGACGATGGCCGGCAGGGCATTCAGCTGGTCGCCCAGGATCAGGGGCCCGGCATCTCCGATATCCCGCAGGCCCTCCGCGACGGATTTTCGACATCGGGAAGTTTGGGCCTAGGGTTACCCGGCGTGAGGCGGCTAGTGGACGAGTTTGAGATCGTATCCGAGAAAAACCACGGCACGACGGTGAGAGCCCAAAAATGGAAACGGTAGCCTCGTCAATCCTAGAATGGGGAGTCGCCTCCCGCGCGCTTCCGGGGCAGCCCAGTTCCGGCGACCTGCATGTGGTGAAATCGTTCCCCAGCGGGGTGCTGGTAGCCGCCTTGGACGGAATCGGTCATGGGGGCGAGGCTGCGGCCGCGGCGATGGTCGCAAGGGCCATTCTGGAGGCGCATGCCGAGGAACCGGTGATTGCGCTGATCGAGCGGTGTCACCAGGGACTCCGCGCCACCCGTGGCGTCGCCATAAGCGTCGCGTCGTTCGATGTGACCCATGGATTGATAACGTGGCTGGGCGTGGGGAATGTCCAGGGTGTGCTGCTTCATCGCGGTGTAGCATCCGCGGTGGCGGAAGAATCGTTGTTGTTACGCGGAGGCGTCGTAGGAGTCAGGCTACCGTCCCTCCAGGCGGCGGTTCTCCCGGCAACCGCAGGGGACACGCTCATCTTCGCTACTGACGGCATCAGCGTTGACTTTACCCGGCGACTAGCCCGAAACTACCCCCCGCAAACGGCTGCCGAAAGCATTCTGGCGCAGCACGGCAAGGCGACCGACGATGCTCTGGTGCTGGTTGCACGATACTTGCAGGATCGCCCATGAATGTGAACAACATTCAGAAAGATCAGACACTCGATCGGGAGCGGGCGTACAGCCGCGCGCTTGAGGATTATCTGTCCAGGGGCGGAGAAGATGCTTTGCAAAACGCCTACGAAATCGGACGCATTGCCCTCGGCGAGGGCTTGGGCATACTCGAGATAGCAGCGTTGCACCATGCTGTCCTCGCACATGTGTTACCGCGTATGAGATCCCCCGAGTCTCTAAAGCAACACCTTGTCCGGGCGCAAGAATTCTTCGGCGAGACTCTTTCTCCGTACGAAATGGCCCATCGCGGGTTTCGGGATGCTATTTCGTCCCTTCGCCGACTGAATGAAACTCTGGAACAGGAGATCCAGCGCATCGCCCACGCCGTCCATGACGAGGCTGGACAACTCCTGGTGGCTGCACGCCTTGCCATGTCTGGTGTGTCTCACGAACTCAGCCCCTCTCTCCAAGAGCGTCTTCAGGAAGTAAGTACGATTCTCGATCAAGTGGAAAAGCAGTTGCGCAGACTTTCCCATGAGCTCCGGCCCACGATTCTGGACGACCTAGGTTTGGTGCCGGCACTGCAATTCCTGACCGATGGTATTTCCAAGAGAGCAGAGCTGTCTATCCAGATCCAGAGTTCCCTGAAAGGCCGGTATGCGCCAAACATTGAAACCGCACTCTATCGGGTCATTCAGGAGGCTCTTACCAACGTCACCAAACATGCACGTGCCAGGCACGTGGAGATTCAGCTCACCAACGTCGCTAAGCATCTACATTGTCTAGTTCATGACGATGGCGTGGGTTTTGACGCCCCCTCTGTGCTTTCTTGCAAGGAGCGAGGTGGCCTGGGCCTGGTCGGAATTCGCGAACGCCTGAATGCCGTTGGGGGAACACTGCAAATCGACTCCGTGGACGGCCGAGGAACAGAATTACTGATCAAAATTCCGGTGGAGAAGTGAAATGGCTATTCGAGTGGTTCTCGCGGACAATCACGCGCTGGTCCGCCAAGGTTTGAAAGCACTGCTGGAACGAGAGGGCTTCCAAGTGGCCGGAGAAGCATCCAATGGTCAGGAACTTGTCCGGCTGGTTGCCAACGTCCGCCCTGAGATCGCAATTCTTGACATCAGCATGCCGATCTTGAATGGGATTGATGCAGCCCGCGAACTGCAGAAGGCTTCTCCAACAAAGACTATCTTGTTGACACGTCACGACGAAGATCAGTACGTGACCGAGGCACTTCGCGCCGGGGTGAAGGGATACGTATTGAAGAGTCAAGCAGCCACCGACTTAGTCCATGCCATTCGGGAGGTTTCCCGCGGGGGAATTTATCTCAGCCCGAGCATATCCGGCACAATCGTGGGAGCGTTTCTGTCCAAAACGGACCTTCCGGCGGATCCCCTTACGTCGAGGGAGCGCCAGGTGCTTCAACTCGTCGGCGAAGGAAAGTCGACTAAGGAAGTTGCCACGCTCTTGGGAGTCAGCATAAAGACTGCTGAGTCTCATCGGACCCGGCTGATGCAGAAACTCGATATTCATGAAACAGCCAGCTTAGTTCGTTACGCGATCCGGCGCGGCCTGGTCCAGCCATAGGACTTTTCCGACAGGGTTTCCCCTAGCGCTTTCTCAGTCATTCCACTCAATCCAAATGGATGATTCACCGGCTTGTTTGTTTTTCCTAACGATCTATGCTGCAACCAGCAATCAGGGGTGCCTCCCCGGCAAGGCGATCTCGGGGGGGGAAGCCGTGCTCACGGAGGCAGCCCACTTTGCATTCGGTGACGCCGTAATGTCCTAGGCGCTTAGTCGGACAGGGAGAAACAACCTGTGCCACCTCCGTGGAAGGGGACCATGGGAGAGGAAACCGTGCTCGCGGAGGTGGCCCGAGTTGAATCCGGCCGTGCGGCAACGCCCGCTAGGTTTAGCGGCCAGGTAAGAAAACAACCGTGAATTAGGCATGGCAGAGGTAGATATGTGCGATCTTTTCGGGTCAGGAGGCAGTATGGCGCAACAGGTCGGGTCCGCGAAGGAGACGCCCTATTTTCCGTCTCATACTTTTCTTTCAACCACTGGGGAGGGTAGGCAGCTCGTGTCGTTCAAGAAGGATGCCACGATCTTCGCTCAAGGCGAGGCCCCGGAGGCGGTTTTTTTTATCCACAGCGGCAGGGTAAAGCTCAGTGTGGTCTCGGGTGAGGGGAAGGAAGCGACGCTCGGCATATTTAGCGAACACAATTTTGTCGGCGAGAGCGGTCTTGCCGGTCGGTTTCCCCGCATGTCGTCTGCAATTGCATTGACGGACTGCGTCCTCATGCGTGTCGAAAAGAAAGCAATGACCCTGGCAATTCGTCGGGATCCAACATTGGCCGCCTTTTTCGTCCAATATTTGCTGGAGAGGAACATCCGATACCAGGAGGATTTGGTCGATCAACTTTTCAATTGCAGCGAAAAGCGGTTGGCCCGAGCCCTTCTGCTGCTGGCCGATTCCGGTAAGAAAGGATCGTCTGGAAGTGTGGTCCCAAAGCTAAGCCAGGAGACGCTTGCAGAAATGGTGGGCGCTACCCGTTCGCGCGTCAGCTTCTTCCTGAACCGATTCAGGAAGCTGGGCCTCATCCACTACAGCGCCGGAGATGATTTGCACATATGCCGTTCACTGCTCCACGTTGTTCTTCGTGATGACAACCCAGCGGGAAGTCTAGCGAACCACAGCTCGAGTGTGGGCGCGAACAGAGGCCTCGCGTCGCTTCCGAATCCCGGGGAACTGCCCGGAGAGTTGTACGCGCGCCGCGCGGGAGGTCTGAGGACCGAGCGTGAATTGCATTGGCCCACGCGCCAGAGCAGAGGTTTGAATCTAGATATATGCACCGGAACAGTCTAACGTCGGCAACTCGGTCACTGGACACCGCGGCGTGGAGGTGGGTGTTCGAGTCCGGCCCCCTCTTGCGCGGTGAAGCTTCGACCTTGAACCTTTTTGGGGCAGAGAAGGGAGCCTTTGATAAGACCTTCCAGACTCTGCTTTCCGAAGCTAATCAGGAACTTGCAACTCTGTTGCGAGAAGTCGGCACCAAGTCTGACGCCGCGCGGGGAAGCACGCCACAGAATCAGCCCATCACTGAACTTCTGATGCGCGCGGTCGAGTGTGCGGTGAAGCAATACATGCTACGGGCAGAACTCAGCAATCTGGCGTTCACCGACGAGCTCACCGGCTTGTATAACCGACGCGGCTTTCTGCCCCTTACGCAACGGCAACTGAAATTGGGCCGCCGATCGGGTCGGGAAATGTTGCTGTTCTTCATCGACGTGGATGGCTTAAAGTGGATCAACGACTCCTTCGGCCATTCCGAAGGCGATCTGGCACTGGCCCGCACAGCAGAAGTCCTGAGAGGAACGTTTCGAGACTCGGACGTTCTTGCGCGCCTGGGAGGGGATGAGTTCGCAGCGCTCGCCATTGAGGCCTCCGGCCATAGTGAAGCCACCATCACGGCCCGCCTTCTGCAGAATCTGGAAACAGTGAGCACCAACGAATCTGGCTACATACTTTCCCTTAGTTTGGGAGTGGTTCGGTTCGATCCCCGAACTACAAGCTCCATTGCACAATTGATGTTGCAGGCGGACCGGGCTATGTACGAGCACAAAACACAACGACGAAGACCCTGCAGAGCAGGCGCTTTTGCGGTCCGATGTTAACGATTTCATAATCAGGAAGTAGACGCTTGCCTACGCGAACCGGACGTGTTGAGAAGAGAATCCACCGAGAAATGCCGGTGCAAATTTCCAGAGCGCAAAGCCTTGGCTTTACCGACCTTATTGAGAAGGCGACCACAGAAAACGTAAGCTCTCGTGGTCTCCGGGTGTTGACCAGGCGCGCTCTACTGCCGCACGAACGGCTGTTGGTCACTGCTCTTGTCGGCAGTGAGACGCCGACAAGAGCTCGAGTGGTTTACTGCCAGCCGCTCGCGGGAGAACTCTTCGGATTAGGTTTGCAGTTTGAGGAGGAGAGGCGACGGTGGTACAGAAAAATAAGGCCATCCCCTTTGGCGGGGGGCTTGCTTTCGCCATGGCTGAAATAGTCTGTCGGAACTCATGCTGACCGTACAAATTGAAACCCTGGGTGACCTGACAGTGGTTGAGTGCGCAGGCAGAATTGTACGCAGTGAGGCGGTTTTCAAGCTTCGTGATGCTGTGATGTCGCAAGCAGCCGCTCGCATCGTTGTACTGGATCTCTCGGAAGTGGTCGCCATTGGGGGTGGGGGCGTGGGAATACTTGTGTTTCTGCAGCGATGGGCTTGCGACCACGATATTCGATTAAAGCTGTATAGCCCCTCCAGATCGGTAGTCGCCGGACTGGAACGCCACAACGCAATTCGGAGCTTCGAGATTCCGAACCTCCGCGAAATGATGACACTCCTGGCCAATGCCGACAGCCGATATGCCCTCATTGCCTGAGGTGCAAGGCGGCTAAATGATGGTTGTGCCAACGATGATCACCAGAATGACTGCTAGTGTCACCGCATATTCAGCGAAGTCTTGTGCTTCTTCTTGCAACCACAATTTGCGATACAAGCTAGTCATCTTTTTCACTTTCATTGAAAGCATCCTACATTACGGATTTCCTTGATGTAGTCGGAATCTCCTTCTTGACGGCGAAAACGGCAGCGGTTGATGAGAGTCGCCAAGCCCCCCTGCCGAGCCTCCACCAAGAAGTTTCGGCATAACCGTGTTGTTTGGCCGCAGCCGTCCTTGCCGGGCACCACAGAGACCGGCCGCGGCCAAAGGAAACTGAACTACTTCTGATCGTCTGGCGCGTGTTCCTTGGCTTCCTGCGCTCTAGCTTGATCACTGATGTCTGCCACCGCCCGCAGGAACGGCGCTGCGGGGGCTGTAGCGGCCACATCGCCCAGCAAGATCGTCTTGAAAGGGACGTCGCTGCCGTATATGGCCATAGTGGAGTCGGCATCCTGCTCCACCACCGCTCCTTCCAGCGTCAGGCCGGCAAAGACGCCTCGGGAACGGGAGTAAGTCAGCATTTCGGTGTTCAGCTTCCAGTCCGTTCCGGCGGAAGCGTGGCGTCCCACCGGGCCGGCTGCAGCCGATCCTTCCCCGGTGATCTCAAACTTGCTCGAAAGCAAGTGTTGCAAGCCTTTGTCATTCATCACCAGCACGACCAGGTCCACACCCTCCGCGCCTATCTGCAGGCCCCAGCTTCCCCCGCCCACGCTAATGAAAGCGGGCGCGCTCCATCCGGCACTGGTGCGGCACACAGCGACTCCACGCCCATGCTTGGCGCCGATGATAAAGCCGCCTTTGATCAGATGGGGAACCACCACGATGCACTTGGCGTCATTCAAGACTTCTTCGGGGATGCCTTTGTCGGGAGCGGCGGCGATTTCCTTGACGACGTCGGCAGAATTCTGCAGCCGCTCGGTTGAGTCCTCACGGGCTGAGCCCGCCCAAGCAGTATTTCCCAGCAGTCCTGCCACACTGAGTACCACTAGAACCAGATATCGTTTCACGCTTGCTCCTTTGCACCGAGGAATCTTGATTTTCTTCCTAGCTCTCGAGGTGGCGCGATACATTGCGAGGATCGTCAAGAACATTGCGAGGATCGTCCAAAGCCGGACGCCCTCCACGGCCTGCAACTGAAAAACAGCACGTATTGTGCCAGACTCGCGAAGTCCCTTTTCTTACTGCTACATAACTTGCCGCAGAGGTGCGATGCGGCGAGTTGGCACTACTCGGCGGAATGTAAATTCTATGTACCTGGAATAGAGATGATCGAGTGGTTGGGTGCCCTTCGACAAGAGCGAAGGCGTTGTCACGACGTAGTTTCTCCTCGGCGGTGCGTGACCACTGCTTTCTTGCGGGAGAAGGTTGAGGACTTAGTCGGGACAGGGGCCGACGATCTCCCCAGGGTGTTCCTCCAGAGCCTGAAAGCTCTGTCGCGGCGCGACTTTCCTTCTTTCAGAACCCGCGACGAAGCCCTGGCTTGGCTGGTAAAGGAGTGATTCCGGGAGGGTCCGTCGCGCTCCCCCTTCGCGTTTACACTCAGAACCCGATTGTTGGCGAAACAGCGGTATTGCGTCAACTAAGCGACGTATTGGGCCAAAGGGGAACGAAAAGGAACTCTGCATCACTTTGGTTATTCGCCATCCACACGATCATCCAAGGGGCAATCACAAGAAAGCAGTTGGCCGGCACATACCGGGCACTCTTCGACATCGCAACTCGGTACCCGAAGTTCGCCCTTGAGCGCCCGGCAATCATGGCAAGCTTGTCGCTCCGCGCCCCAGTCGTCTTGTTCGTCGCCGTAACGAGTCCGAGGAACAGCTTGCCCATTAAGCGTGTATGACAAGATGTTCTGAGCAGCCTCGATCTTCTCAGGCTAGCCCCTCGATCATTACTGCGCCACGGTAGAGGATCCGCTTCGGCTCGGTCATTGGTTGTAAGGTCTTGTTGCGGGTTGATCCCTCTACGCCCGTGCTCACAACATTGTCGGTGTGGCGCTGGCGAATACGTTGGCGCGCATAGCCTGGGCCGTGCTCGCCAAGAATGAAGTCTACCGGCCCCCGAGACTGGCCAGTAGAGCTTCAACTTGCCTGGCCTGCAGATGACGCTTGGCTAACGCCAAGCTTGGAAATCGCATACGCGATTCCCACATCTACAGATCAGCGGCTGCTGCGGAAGTTTATGTTTCCTGCCAGGTCTGCAGGCGAACTATGAGATGGCACGATGGTCGAACCCGGTGCTCTCCAAACGCGTAACCGGCAAAAGTCTATCAAGACTGCTTAGTTAGCGGGGAAAGAGCGCAGCGCATTCCATCCTGGCTAGGAGTGATCAACTCCAACAATGGCCGTATACATTTGCGCAGACCAACCTGTCACTCTCTCACTTTTTGCTTGCGAAGGAGTGGCGGACCATAGATTCCGGTTTGCCGACCATCCAGCCTTTTGGCTTGTGAAGCCAAAGAGAAAGACCTGCGGACGGCTTCTTGTTATCGTGTTGCATTTGGAAGTGCGGATCGTCAGCATACTCAGCTTAGGCCAAGGAAGAAGGAGGTCAGGTCCCCCGCCACCGCCGCTGGTTCCTCGGCCGGGGCGAAGTGCCCGCCGCGCGGAAAGACTGTCCAACGCTGGATATTGTATAGGCGCTCCAAGTACGAACGCGGCAGTTCGCCCTCGGGAACGGTCTGGTGCGCGAAAACACCAAACGCCGTGGGCGTGCTGACGTAGGCGGGATCGACTGGGTGCCAGCGATTGTCCCAATAGTCGCGCATCGACGAGGTAATGCTCTGCGTGATCCAGTATAGGGTGAGCGTGGCGCAGAGGAAGTCGTCGGTCGGCGTAACGTCGCTCCACGAATGCCACTTCTCACCCACGTATGCCGCGAGCCCTGCCGGGGAGTCGTTGAGTCCATAGCCGACAGTCTGCGGCTTGGTGGACTGGATCGCGCTGTAGCCCCGCTCCGTCGTATCCCAGCCCCGGCTCACCGCAAGGTACGAACGCTCGACATCGGACAGCTCCGTATCGTCCACCACGGGGGCGAGATCCGACTCCAGTGTGGTGAGATGGATCCCGATCATTGACTCGGGATGGTCTAGCGCAAGGATCGTCGTCACCCCGGCCCCAAAGTCATAACCGCTCGCACCATAGCGGGAATACCCAAGCTCAGACATGAGCCGGTGCCAGCACTCCGAGACGTACCCATAGTTGATGCCGACCTTGGGTGGACGCGGCGAGAAACCATACCCGGGCAGGGAGGGTACGACCACGTCGAAGTGCTCGAGCATCGGCAGCATGCCCACGTAATCGAGGAAACTGCTGGGCCAGCCGTGCGTGAGAATGAGCGGCACACCCCTACCTGATGCCGCACGCCGGTACACAAAGTGGATGCCCTCCCAGGTGAAGTGGTTGAACGCGTTGAGCCTTCGCTCCCAGCCACGCCAGTCGAACTCGTCGGCCCAGTAGGACACGAGGCGTCGTAACCAGTCCAACTCGGTGCCCTGTTCCCAGCCTATACCGGGTATCTGGTCGGGCCATCTTGTATGGCGCAACCGTGCCCGCAAATCATTGAGCACCTCATCCGCGACGTGAATCCGGAATGGTTCCACTACAATAACCCCCCTCTTGGCCATAGCCAGTGGCCAGCTGAAGGCGCAGGCAACGTCGCACGGAGCCTCGTCGATCACCGTCAACCGATAGACATGGGGCGTTGCGGCCCGATCAATCCCGTTACGACGTAGTTTAAATCAGGCCCCTCTTTTCATGGATGATAACGTCCTCTACCGGGGGGTTAATTAGTCTAAGAAAATGCCGACCGCGGTCCTTATGAACAATTCTTCGGTCAGTAGATGATCCCGTCTGGATCACGGGCTACCCTTCCGTAATCCGATAAGGGAAGGTTTGCCGACCATTCGTTCGGAACTGGCTTCTTCGAGTTCTCAGCGCGAGAATACTGCGCCGTGAGGCGAGCCCGACCCTTTCCAGCCGTGCGGCCATTCCCGTTCTGCGAAGTCGAAACCAGGCTTGCCTTCGGCATCACGGAATGCGTCATCCATGGAGAGTGCACCAGTCGTCGGGTCCAGCTTCAGCACGTAAAGGCGACCTTCCTCTTTCCCGCCGCCTGTAACCGCGATACGGTGCGTTTTCGGGTCGTATGACGTCCAGTGCGGATAGAAGGCGTCGCTGATCTTTAGCCTGGCGACCTCCACTGGCTTCGCGCCATTCGCAATGTCGAGCACGATCAGGCCGTGGGTATAAGGGACAGGCTGAATTAGAAAATGTCCGACGATAGTAAGAACGCCGCAGAGCGGACCAGGAAACATGTAGACGAGCTTTGACGTTGGCGCGTCGGTGTTCAACCCGGTAATTCGCTGGATGCCACAGGTCGCAGTCGCCACGAAGACCGAGCCATCGGGGCCGAGGCGCGCCTCCTGCGGATCGATCTGGCCGTAGCGGTTCTCTCCTGGATCGAAATAGTCCGTCTTGAGCAGTTTGAGATCGGAGAGCCGCCAGACTTGATAGGTCAGCCCACGTGAGTTGTACAGGTAGTCCATCGAGGTATTGGTCGATACGACGCGGTCCAACTCAGGAAGCACGACTAGGTTGTAAGGGGTCAGCACCCCACCCGGAAACGCTGGGTCGGCGCTGCTGCTGGCGCGAATCAATTTGCCCTGATCGTCAATCTCCACCAGACCGCCACTTACGCCTACCTGTCCTTGGTTTGGGCCATCGTGCGAATGCTGGAAGGTGGCAAGGACATGCCCGTTGGGCAGACGCAAGAAAGAATGCGGATGCATGAAGCCACCCATGTCAGTGAACGAAGCCGCGATTCTTGGATGGACCGGATCGCGCAGGTCAAACACAAAAGTGCGGCCAGCATTGTGATCATTGGCGAAGAGCATCCCGCTGGCGGGCATCGTATATTCAGTGTGATGAATGAGCTTCGTCTGCTGGTCGGTGACAACGGTGGTCACCAAGTGCCCATACGAGGACGAGGATGGATCGGCGTCGATGACTGCGAGAAAGTCGTTGCCTTTGTTGGCTACGTCGCCCGTCCAGGCGAATAGGTAATGCCCTGATTCTGCCGCCTTTTGCGCTCCAGATTTCAACGGAAGATGGCTGCTGCACAAGAGCAGCGCGAGGACTAGGAGAAGACGTGGCATCGAACCTCCATCACCAAACAGAAACAGGAATCGTTTCTTTGCTAGTGCGAAAGTATATCAATCGGACGGCTGGCAACGAGAAATTCGATATTTCACGCGGCTAGCTGATGTTTGCTTTGTGGCGCTGGAGTTGAAAGGACGAAAAGTCGCACCGGATGGGTTGTGTCCGAGTGACGGGCAACCCGGAAGTAATGCATTTGAGTGTGTGGAAACCATGTGGTTTTGGCGGGCTCCAACTTCGGTCATTGCGAGGGGACGAATCAATAGGTTGGAAGCCTAGCGCCGAGGGGGTTTGTGGCACATTCGTTTACAGCCAATCAGGCACTGACACCCACCAGCAAGGTCAATGAGCGCTAACGCCTGGTTTCGCCAAGCCTCCCCGAAAAGTACTAGCGAACTGGAACGATTTGCCGAAGGTTTTAAGGCTCGTCGACGGTCAAGGATTCCGACGTAGGCTTGAGGTGACTCGATCCCTTACCACAACGCCGCCGGCAGTGGGAGAGTCTTGAACTAGCTATCAATTTTGCAGAATTTCCTTTAGGTACAAAATCCAAACATAAAGCAAAATCAAGAAACCGATCACTGAGCTGGTAAACAGGGCAGTCTCTCCCCCAACCGGGAGCGCCGTTCTCATCGCCTGCCTGCGAAAAACCAAGAATGAGCCATTGACTATGAAAGCCAGTAAAAATAGGCCAAAAGCATAATTCTTGAGCCTGAAGAGAGCTATCCCCTTGGCGATATTCAAAAACAGCAGAATTGCGATCATTCCCTGATCCAGGACGGTCAGTTTTATGTAGGCTTGTGCACTTTTGTCGAGAGGAATCATTCCAAGATTGGTGCCCACGATGGCAACAAGATTAAGAATTACGGAAATGCCAACGTAGATAGTTACGACCCATACACCGAACGGGCGAGAAAGTTTCACTGGTTCATCCAAGAAGATCGTGCAGCGGAACGACTTCCAAAACGTGCCATGGAGGTTAAGTCGATTGTGGTCGGCTGCGTAGGCATGTTCACATCATGCCACATCCTCAACGCAGGAAACCTCGTCATCAACTTTAACGGCACCTCACCCGGCCAGGCCAATGCGATAGCGCTCATTGCCCAGTGGTCAAAACGTGTAATCGCCTGTTTACAAGAGTTGACCCGTCGAACGCCCTCTTCAAGTGGCGGCCCGTTCCCGCCACTGGCGTTGCAGGAACCCAACGACAGCTTGATGGAAAGACGGCTGGTAAGGCGTCGAACTATGGTCACCCTCGCATTCACCTGAGCTCGCAGTTGGAATTTCTTCCAGCAAGCGAGCGGTTTTTTGGTTGGCAACGTCGTTCTTTCCATTGAGCACCAAAACCGGAACGCGAATTTTGTTGAGCTGTTCAGCCGTCATCTGGTCCGCAACGGCTCCACGAATCACGGCCCGCAAGTACCATTGGATCTGCTCTCGTGACCCGGGCAGCGATCACGTGCGCTGATCCCAGATTGCCAGCGACAAGCTCGTTCTTCTCAAGCACCCTGGCCCCTTCTTCGGCCCAAATTTTATGAGTGAGCGGTTTGGGTAGATGCTCAGGCACCGGCCAATTCTTGGGAAATTCCAAAACGGTTCCCTCTATGGCGTAATCCCCAATCCCGGCGAGGATGGCCGATTTCACTTGAGGCGGCCCCACAATAGCCACACGAGCGGCCGTCCCGGCCCCCATCGAGAAGCCAACTACGTCTACAGCGTCGAGGTGAAGATGTTCGATCAGCGCCGTCACGTCGCGGGCCATGGCCCAATTTGAGTAGAAGGTGACTTCACGTGATTTCGCAGAAGCACCAAACCCACGGAGATCAGGCAGAATCACGCGGGCATTCGCAGCGAGAAGTGGCGGGATGATCCCCTGGCGTCCTTCGGCCGGAGGATTGGGCAAGGGTGGGGCTCCACCGAAAGTTTCGATAAAAAGCTTTTGCCTTTCTTCAAGAATCGGCAGAATCAGCTCGAAACTTCCAAATTGCCCTAGGGCATCAACTCCATACCCATGTAAAAGGATGACGGGAGAACCCTCGCCTTCGTCATGATAGGCAATGGTTGCGCCATCGAAAGATGCGAAAGTCTTCAACGCAACCTCAAGAGAATGCGAACTTGCAGACGGAGCCGTCCGGAAAACTGGAACCCGATGTGTAAGGGTGTCGCAAGTTTACCAGAACGAATTTGAAATCAGGAGGGATACAGTTGTTGATTTGAGTAGGCTTACGTTACATCGCCATATCACTCATTGACCCAGCCATCGGGGGTTTTGAGTGTAAAAGCCTGTGGCTGTTGAAAAACTCTTTCGTGCGAAATTAGCAAAAACAAAATTGCGCTAGGATGCCCTACAAACGACCTTCTAAGTTGTCTGGACATTTTGTATCCCCCACATTTTGGCCGTTTGGGAGAAAACTGGAGTTTTTCAACACCCACGCCTGTTAACAATAGTTGTCCCGGTTTGGGTCTTTGAGGCCCTGCAGTCGGTTTCACAGTAGACTATTGCGACGGAGGACCGCATGACTCGACCACTCCTCGCATTGGCGATCTGGTTGTCGTCACCGAATGCCCTCACCCAGAATCAATCCCCGGTTACATGCCCCGCCACAGAGCAAGCTGTGCGCGAGGCTGAGCACCAGATTTGGGCTGCTTTTCACAACCGCGATCTGGCTGCGCTCGACAAGCTTATCGACGATGATTCCATCAGTACCGACGACGGCGGGACGAGCAAGGGAAAGCGCGAGCTTCTGGCAGGGATTAAGCGACCCGAAGGCGACATCCATACCGAGGCGTCTGAGCAGCCCCAGGATTTTCGTGTGGTGTTTACCAACGGAGTTGCGATTTCTAATTTCACGAGACACTGGACCGACTACGAAAAGAAGATGGGAATTGATTGGGGCGCTGCCGTCAGGGTCACGATGGTTTTCGCGTGCAAGAATGGCGGATGGAGGGAAGTGGCTTTCCACGAAACCGACATACCGAACAAGAACCGGAAGCCTTTCGCGGGCGCAACCGATCACCTCGACGACTACGTCGGCCACTATCGCCTCGGGGAGAACGGCGACAAAGGCGAGGTTTCGATCACACGAGTCGGTGACAAGCTCTATGACACTTGGGCGGGCGAGGAGGCTACCGAGCTTCTTCCCGGCAAATACGACACGTTCTTCAGCCGACAAGACGGTTGGGTGGAGAGGTTCATTCGAGACAAATCCGGCAAGATCAGCGGGATCCTTTACACGCATGCCGACGGAGAGCTAGAAGCGAAGCGAATACCCTAGCGTCATATCCTGACGCCCCGGTACCTCGGGCGTCAATTGGCGTAATATCGCCATAGCACTCATTGACCTTGCGGGTGGGTTGTCAGTGCCTAGTTGGCTTTAACCGAGTGTGCCGAAAATCCCCGTCGATGCCAGGCTTCCAACCTATTGATTCGTCTCAATCAAGATGACCGAAGTTAGACCGGGCCGAAACCACATGTTTTTGGACTAGCACGAAAAGCTGCTGATGATCGCCTTTGGTCGAGCCCGTGCCGCCACCGAGAATCACCAGGTCAAATTCTTCCGGCTGCGTCATCTTAACCAGGTGAGCGGCTGACGTGCTCTCCCTGCGGTTCATGCGACTTTTCCTTTCCGAGCGACAGATTTACTCTTGGCTCGCATTGATTTGACGAGGTCGGCCGACGACACTCCTTCAAGCGACAATCCGTAGCCAACTTCTCGCACGATGCGCTCCTTCAACGGTTGAATGAAGTGGATGCGGGTGTTGCGGCGTGTCACTTCCGGGGCCTTCAGGTACAGCTCGGCCAATTCCCGCGCCCGGGTGAGCGCCTTACCGTTCGGCACAACCTCGGCTACCACTCCCCATTCGTGTGCAGTATGCGCCGGCAGCGGTTGTGGGTTCAGCAGGAACGCCTCCGCTCGCCCCGCTCCCGCGCGATAACTCCAGGTTGTAAAGATTCCGTCACCGGGTGCAACGCCCGCGGAGAAGTGGGCCACATCCTGGAAGGTGGCACCATCCGCCGCCACAATTACACTGGCAAGCAGCGCGTAGTCTGAGTGCACATGGGCACGTCCCTCGATGGCCGCGATGACCGGCACGCGTATGTTGGCTATGTTTTCCAAAGCCTGAACGCCTTCGTCGTGAACCTGGCTCCAAACCCCGGGATCGGCGACATCGCCGAAAGAGGACCAATCGACATCAGTAATGAACTCCCCACCTGCACCGGTGAGGATGACGATCTTGTTCGCTCGATCTTGCGAAATCCGGTAGAAGGCATCGACAAGTCCCGTGTGAGCTTGCGCGGACATAATGAACGGCCCGCCGTTGCTGTGGAACTCAGCAACGAGCACACCTTTGTCATCTCGGGTCAGCTTTAGGTTGTGATAAGCAGTGAAATAGTCACTTTGAAGTTGCATCGTACTCTCCTCTCTGAGTTGAGACTACGTCGGCACGCTCTGATTGTCTTTTCAGCAGCGCAATTGCCTGATGATGTGGCAGCACAAACCGGAGTCCGAGCCTTGCACGGGCAGAAGGCAGAGCGTGCCGCCTTCCAAGACAAACCAGACCGCGACGGAGATCGTGCGCCCGGACTTCCTGCCGACCACGCTGATCCTGATCTGTCGGTAGCGGGCGAGGCGGTCTCTGAGGGTGTCCGTGGAACCTGCCATCCTGACCTTCGTCTGATTCACGGCTTTATGAGTGTTGTGAGCCCTTCAACGCCGCGTGCTGCTCACGACTTTCTTCGGCCGTCACGGCGATCTGCTTCGATTTCCGATAGACGTTTGCAACCGCCAGCGTCCAGAAAGGCACTAAATCGACTCCGGGCACCAGTTTGGCAAAAAACGATGGCAGAAATTCCCAGTGCCAGCCCAGAAGATGAACCATTAAGGCGGCGATACCGAAATCGAGGATGTCATCAGCGGGCGATAAAGCGCCTTCGACGAACAAGGGAAAAACGACGATCTGGAGCGCATCCGCTATGATGGCTAGCACCATAGCGACTTGAAAGCGTGGACCGGGTGAGATTGTGATGCTATCGTCAGTCACGGCGGTGCCGTTTTCGTACTTCAGGCGGCGATCTAGCCTATCCCCAGACTCATCGGCCACGGATGTGGCAGCAGCAAGAACATCAAGAGTGCCCCCACAAGCGCCATATTCTTGGTGAAGTTGATCATGTCAATCTGCTTCATTTGCGGGTCGTCCACCGTCCAGAAACTATGTATCTGGAACGACACACCCAGCAGGAAGACAATCAGCAGAATGATCCCGACCACAGGATAGACGCCCAGCAACATGCTGAGACCACCTAGCAATAGGATGACACCAGTTCCTGCCACCGCCAGCTTAGGAAACGGCATTCCCTTCGCCTTCGCGTATTCACTCATGTAGTTGAGATTCTTGAAGTGGTTAAAACTGGCCATCAACCAATATCCACCAAAAATGACCCTTCCGACCAAGAAAGCGATGTCCACCTCCGCTCCTTCCTTTCGCATGTTCAGCTTCCCCAATGGTTGCGACTTACTCTGAATCTTTGCGAAACTTCTTTCGGGCACGTTTTCGCGCCAAAGCTTGCTTCACTCGGCGCTTTTCGCCCGGCTTCAGGTAGAAGGAGTGACGCTTCACGTCCTTAATGATGTCTTCCGCCTGCACCTTGCGCTTGAACCGACGCAGGGCATTCTCCAACGACTCGCCCTCTTGCAGTCGAACTTCTGCCAAACCCATCACCCCCAAACCAGTTCCAATCAGACATCTTTGAGCTTACGCCCTTTGTGTCACGGTCCGTCAAACTGATTGCCAGCCCCCTTCATTTATTGGCGAACACGAGGGCAGACCGAAGGCGCACATTTCAGCGTGGGGAGCAGCGGCGGCGTGACTACTTCCTATCTACATGCGTCACCACATCCAGATGGAGAGCACCGTCGCCCTTGAAATACTTGCCGAAGAATTCCTCAACTAGGGATCGCGTGAGCGTGCTGGTGAGCACAGCACGTTCAAGTGCGCCGTTGTCTACTTTCGAATCGCGGGCGAAACGACTGAGGATCAGGGGCGAGTCGGTGAAGCTCATGTGGTCGGCTCCGCTCATCACTACGTAGTAAGTGTTCGATTCGCTCCCAACGTACTCACGAACCTGCACGTCTGGATTTGAAGCGTGTTCCTCAGTCATGATGAAGAGAAGAGGCTTGTGCAGTTCAATGGGGCGAACATCAGCGTTCATGCCGGGATAGGTCGAGCCGTCCAAGTTGACCGCTGCATGAATTCGCGGGTCTTCCTTAGCGGCCAAGGCTGCGGTGGTTCCTCCCATAGAATGACCGACAATGCCAACGCGGGACAAGTCCAATTGGCCGTGCCAGAAATCATCATTTGATTGCATGCCGCTGAGCTTATCGAGCACGAAACGCACATCCCGTGCCAGCACATCCTCTGCGAACTTCCCTATGGCTTCTCCCTGCGTCCTGCGATCTGCGTCAGCGGGCCAATAAGGCTTGAACCTCACTTCGTGCCCATCTGGGAAAACTGATATGAGCGAATCGGGCGTGTGGTTAATGGCAGCGACCACAAACCCCATGCTAGCCAAACCCTCAGCAAGCACCGTGTAGACAGACGGCACTACTCCCGTGCCGTGTTCGAGAAAAACGACGGGAAAGGGACCGCGCTGAGCGATAAGTGCAAGAGTTCTGGAATGTGTGTGCACCTGACGCTCAAAACCGAGTTGCAGTTTCCACTCTTCTGCCAATGCATCGGCAGTCTTTTTGTCCATATAGGGTGCAAAGGGAAACGTTCCATCCGTTGCGGGGTACCAGAACGTGACTACCAAGTCTCGGTTTCGGCTTGTATCTGTGAGCAAAAGCGTCTTCAATCCGACCGGGTAGCAGCCGTTCGGTTGGGGCAGATCGAGTCCTGTTTGCGCTGCTTCCGACGCTTGAGTGATAAAGCTGACTAGGCCTAAGGCAAAAACGGAAATGGCAAAAAAGAGCGGCTTCTGAGCCATTGGTCTCCCCAAGAAAGGCGTATCACGCTGCATCCTTCTGTTGTACAGACGCATGGGACGGGACTTCGTGAGCGTTACAGAATAGCCGATCCTGAATATCGGCAAGCTCCACGGGTGCGACGCCTGGGACGCCGCACGCTGGGCTGCCGCGTTGCCGGGCTTCGCCACTGAACTGGCCTCTTTCACGGCCTGGGCCAGACAGACCGATGACCTTACGGCCAGAACAGCAAACAGGGACCGAACTGAGCGTGGCAGGGCGCGCTTTTGAGACATAGCATCTTCGCAGCCAAACAGGTTTCCTAAAGCGATAGAGATAGCAACCGCAGACGGCTTGGTGCTGCACGAGCACGTACCCGGAGTAAATCTGGGGCGTGGGGGATTCACCCTCTACGAAAATAGCAAGGACTGTACACCAATTAGCCGGGCTGTGCAACCGTTAGCCTTATCAGCCAGCGCCGTGTGATCCGGGCACAATCCCGAGAGGCGCCGCTAAATCGGCCACGAGGCAGTGTCCTTTCTACGTCTAGTCAACTAGGCGGCAACCTACCGGCGTTTGGTAGACCACGGATGTGTCCGTCGGGAGCAATCCTTTGTTAATGGCAAAAAGGGTGCTGTTATTAACAATCGTTCGCCACTCCGAGCCACCCTGACGATGATTTTTGCCGTGAGACGTATCATTGTTGGGAGGGCCTAGCCGCTCGAATGAGGATATCTGCATGGCATCGCTGAAACTGCTTGTGGTTGAGGATGACATCCCAAGCTTGGAATTGATGGCCGAGGTATTCACTTCTCTTGAAGCCGAGGTCCGCCCAGTTAGCGATAGTCGGGAAGCAGCCCGGCTGATCGATAAGGAAAAAGTCGACGGAATCTTCCTCGATCTCGAAATGCCAAACCTGCATGGGGTCCAGGAGACCTCGCGCAGCGTCTCCTTCTGCGCACACGCCATTCACCAGCAGGGCATCTTTACCGTGGCCGATGCGCTGAACGACGCGCGATTCCGCGACAACCCGCTGGTGCAGGGCGACCCGCACATCCGTTTCTATGCGGGGGCCCCGATCATAACGCAAGATGGCTACGCGCTGGGAACCCTCTGCGTAATCGATTATGTTCCGCGCAAGCTCACCGACGATCAGAACAACGCGCTCATGGCGCTTGAGCGCCAGGTCGCAGCACAACTCGAACTGCGCCGCAACCTCGAAGAGTTGCGCGTGGCTCTCGAAGGCATCGAGACGCTCGGCGCTCTGATCCCCTATTGCTCCACCTGCAAACTAAACATCGTTATTCCCGCCGATACCGCGGCGATGCAGAAGGTGACCGCCGGCGTGAAAGAACTTCTCGCGAGCAAACAATGGCCCCCAAAGGAAATTGTGGAGGTCGAACTCGCCGTGCAGGAAGCGCTGGTTAACGCCATCCGCCACGGGTGCGGGAACGATCCGGAAAAGCAGGTGCAATGTTGCGTCACCTTCGACGCGGCGGGAGAACTCGTGATTGTAGTCAGGGACCCGGGACCGGGGTTCGATGCGGCGGCGGTGCCCAACCCGCTCGAAGGCGACAACCTGTTTAAGGGAAGTGAGAAGGCCGCCCTGATGATTAGGACGGCCATTCGGTTCTTCCAGATGTTTCGATTGGAATCGCGGTCACCGATTCATGCGAATCGGTTTTGCCGGCCCCAGGCGCGGCACCGAGTTCTGCCGCGAGTTGAGACTTTATGCCGCGCGTCGCATTCTCGAGTTCACCCTTTAGCCCGCGCCACGTGTTTCAGCATTGTGTGCAGCTGTTTTGGACCTAATACCAGCAATCCGAGCATAAGTATGAACAGGATTTCCGTACCCAAACCCACGATTCACTCCTTGGTTAGGCCTTGGTCGTTGGCAATGGTTGTTGTGCTGGCCGGCTTCTCTTCCTCAGGTTTCATGGCGGACTTGAAGCCACGGATACCCTCCCCAATTCCTTTGCCCAGTTCGGGAAGCTTTTTGGGCCCGAACACGAGCAGGGCAATTCCGAAAATCACCAGCAGATGCATTGGTTGAAAGAGTCCTTCGAACATAAGTGGGTCCTAACTTCTTTGTAAGAAAGCGGTAACAACATCACCGCGATGTTTGGAACGAGACTGAGTTGATAACTGGCGCGAGTCGTTTTTATCTCTAATTCCTATTCCTTGTGATGTTGTTGCAGCAGTATGTAAAACTCCGCTGGTCGAGCAATATTCCCCAATTCCAAAGAAATATTTTCCCTGACAAAACCAGTTGTGACCCAGTTACTACCGGAATGGCGCCACATACCATGCACAGTACGTTCCTACACCACTGAGCAGAACAATCGCCCAAAGCACCAGCTCCGTGCGCATCCACCACTTCCAATGTTTGAACCGCAGCCGCTGGGGAAGAACGTTCGTGCCGGCCACCAGGACGATATAGAGTCCCAGAAGCTCAGCCGTTATCCCTAGAACCGCGTGTATTGCAGCCGCTCCGTAATACCACTTATGGAGAACCTTGGACAGCGCCGGCTTCGCTTGTTGCTGGAACGACGGCCACATCACCAGTCCGATCATCAACAGGTTCAAGAGAAGCACCGTGGTCTGGCAGACACCATGGGCCTTGTAGCACCTCCGCTTGGCGAGAATGGCCCCTATAGCAAGCGCCACTCCCATGATAAGCTGCACTACTAGGTTGAGATCTGCCCCGAAGGTGGCGCCGGTACCGAAAAAGCCGTTCATTGGAAAGAGAGACCACCACTAATCATCCGTTCAATTCACCGATTCTGATTCTCAATAGCCTGCAAACTCTTCTGCCAGAATGTCGTCCTCAGCTACGCCCACCTCACCGAGCATTCAGCGTGTCGCCGCGACCATCGAGACTTGATTCTTGCCAAGGGCGCACCGTAGTGCGCCCTTGCCAGGGCTGTTTTGTTTCAGTTGACGGTGATGGCTACAACACTGGAATGGGTGATTGAGCCGGATGTGCCCGTGACGGTCAAGTTGACTTGCGACACGGGCGTCGTTGGTTTGTTGTTTGAATTGCCGCCGCAACCGAGGGTGAACAGTGAGATGAGCAGCAGCAAACCCAGCACACTCATCCCCACAATGCTCTTGCGTGTAGACGGTTTCCGTTTGCGAGGGATGAGAAGTGTTCCGAACAACCCCAACCCAGTTGGCAGGACCGCCATGCCGAGTACGCTGTAGCCGTTAACGGGTGGAGTTGAGGTAGCAGAGACGGTCAAGGTGGAAGATGACGCGTTCGACCCCGGAGAGATGGTTGACGGGTTGAAAGCGCAGGTGAGACCAGCGGGCGCGGAGCAGGAAAGCGAAATCTGCCCGTTGAATCCCCCAACTGCACTGACGCTAACCATCAGATTAGCCGAACCGCCCTGCGCGACAGTCGCGCTTTGCGCCGATAGATTCAGGGAAAAGTCGGCGGCCGCGACCGCAGCCGCTGGGACAAGGCTGGCGAACACAGCGGTTGTGCTGCCTCCAGCCGGGAAATTGGGTTGGTTGCCACCTCCAGCCGTGAGATAAAGAGTACCTGGATCACCAGACGTGCCGCCTCCGCCAAACACCATATCCCACAGTCCGGGGTTCACCAATACCTTATTGGAAGAGTCGGTGAGTTGGCCGAGAAACTTTCCGGTGGTGTCGAACGCGTTGATGGTGCCATCGCCAAAATTTCCCACCAGGATCGCATTCGGAAACGCTCCGAAGGTAGCGGGAGCAGCCACTACGCCCCAAGGCGCATTGAGTTTGCCGCCGGCAGCGACGAAGGTGCTCACGAAATTGCCGTTGCTGTCGAAGATATCCACCTGCCCCAGGCCAGCGCCAGGCTGAGCATCGTGCTTGGCAGCATCCTGCATGGCATAGGCCACGTAGATCTGGCTACCGATGACGTGGATGCCGTGGGGAGCGAGACCCGCGGGAAGGTTTGGATCGGTAAACGAACCGCTCAACGAAGTCAGGTTGAAGTTACGGTCGAGGACGTCAACCTTGCCGCTATTGAAGTTCGCCGCTAAAAGAAAGGTACTATTGAGCAACGCGAGACCTTTGTAAACCGCGCCGCTGGCAGAGTTATCGAAGGCTACCGTTGCCGTGTTGCTGGCGCCGGTCCAGTTGGCGACGATACCGTCTTCGGTGTCAAAGATGAACTGCCCGCCAGCGAAGTAACTGCCGTTGCCGTTGGCCACGTTTCCCGTAGGGCAACCGGGACTGCAATTACCGTTTGGATTGCCTGCGGCGCCGGGTATGGTCACCACCAGACCAGTGTCTTTGTTTCCCTGGTTGTCATAGAGAGTAGAAGTGCCGCTGTTATTGTTGGCGATCCAGAAATCCGACCCGGGAATGAAGGAGATTCCCCAGGGGTTCAACAATTGAGGGTCTGTAGTTTTGGCTACGCTGGCAGTATTGGAGACCAGGTTGGTCTGAGAATAGCCAGTCTGCTGCGCCCATGACCCTGAAGAAATCCCTAACGTCATGAGTAGTCCGAATAACAAAAGTGCTTTTTTCAAGTTGTCCCCCATAACCTTCTTTGTGATTTGTACGACGCTGGAGCCGGGTATTTCCTTTTCTGCCGCGAAGGCCTTGGTTGCAGGATGGAGAAGGAATTCAGGCATAAATTGATGCAATTTCTGATCCCGAACTCCCCCCAATCACGTAGCAACCGATTCTGTGCTCCTTAGTTACCGCCAGAGGAAGACACGGTATCGTGATCCTTCATCTGGGCTAGCCTGGTCATCGCTGGTGGTGTCGCGATGGCATAGGTACCCGCCGGTGTCCCAACCTTGCTGAGAAAGTACTTGTCCCCTACATGCTCGAAGCTAAGCTCTGCATGGTCAGCAGTAGCTCCATCGAAAACAATAGGGAGCAGAAGTGTGCTGTGGTCGTAGCTGCGGATGACTAAAACGGGTGCTGTCTCAGAGACACGGCTTACGCTGTATGTGCCCGCTGGAAGCATCTGGCCTCCAGCCACAAAGTCGAACGGGACATTCGTCACGACTCTGCCTGCGTCTTGAGCGCGGGCACTTATACCCAACCCAAGCAGGCAAGCCAGAGTAAGTACAACGGTAAAATAGGATTTGTTCATGATGTCTCCTTGTGCAATTTGTTTGTGTATTGTTCGTTATCGATAACTGCGCTCGTGGGACTTTATTCCACAACTGTGTCCTGAGCCTCATTTATCAACTGGTTTTCAGAACGTATGTGGGTTAGACGCCGTCATCAAGGGCGTGATGCGGACGGGATGTCATTTGATTGTCAACTCTTTGTCGGTGTTTGTCGCATGTTGCGGAAACATCACTGCGAGTTTGCGGGAGAGAGATCAGTAGCGTTACTATCCCTGCCACTTATTAGTCGCGGTGTAGTTGATTTACGCAGCGTTATAGGAGCGGGGGAAATGCTGCTGGAACTAGACGCTCAGGGGTCACCTTCGCTGACGCCCTGTCCGTTGCTGGGCGAGGCCTGAACCTTCTACGCGAGAAGCGTGTCGCCCGGCAGTTCTTAAGGAAAATCCGCGGAGCCACTAAGGAAACGAGACTCCGCGGACCTCGGCCTTAATGCGGTGGTCCAGGTTACTGTTGAACCTCGAATACAACGCCGCAGCCACCCGGCGTGTTGCCGGGACAACCTGTTTTGTTGACGTCGAAGTCGCCGCCTGCCGATGCCGAACCAAAGACGTTGCCGTTAGCGTCCACGGCGACGTGGTCGTCCAAAGGCTCAGCTCCATCAGTCGAACCGAGGAAGGCATACAGAATCGTCTCCGTCCAGGTGGTGCCGCTGGAGTTAGGCGTCAGCTTGTAAACAACGCCACAACCGATGGGGACAGAGCCGCCGACGCAGACGGTGGTGGTACCGCCGCCGTTTTGGACCGCGCCGTATAGATTCCCCGCGGCATCAATGGTCAGGCCGTTGAAGGGATTGAGCCCATCCGTGCCGCCGTCAAATTGGTGGATGATGCTCTCCGTGACTTTTCCGCTGCCTTCGGGTGTCAGCTTGAACACTAAGCCGCCCAAGTCATTTCCTCCGTTTACAGTCGTGCCGTACAAGTTACCCTCCTGGTCTATGACCAAGTTGGTAACGGGATTGAAGCCCGTGCTGTTGTCCGAGAAGCTAAACAGTGTGCTCTCGGTCCAGGTTCCGTTCGTATTGGGCGTCAGTTCAAATACCGTGCCGCAAACATCGTCGGCTCCGCATGTCGAAGACTTGCTACGGCCGCCCACCTGCGTCGTGCCCCAAAGGTTGCCAGACTTGTCGAATACCAGGCCTCCCAAAGGATTGCGGCCATCAGCGTTCTCTCCGGTGAACCTGTGGATCACTTTCTCTGTAAACGTCCCGTTCGCTGTCTTTGTCAACTCAAAGACTGTGCCGCAACCATGGTTGCAGAAGGTGTTGTTCAGGCCGCCTCCACCGGAGGCGGTGGCGCCGAAGAGATCACCCGCTTGGTCAAGGATTACAAACCCACTCGAGGTGCATCCATCACTGTTGCCCCCCAGGAACTTATGGAGGATAATCTCCGTCCACGCTCCACCCGTGGTTGCTGGAGGTGTCAGTTCATAGACGATGCCGCAGCCACCAATCCCGCCACTCGATGTGGTGCCATAAAGGTTGCCCGCCGCGTCGAAGACCACGCTGCCAGCGGGATTACCACCATCTCCTTTTGCCTGCGAAAAAGCGTGAATCGTTTGGAATGTAAAGCCGCCATTCGCGTCCGGCGTCAATTGGTAAACCGTGCCGTCCCCGAACTCTAGCGAGCCGCCCGTGTCGGTCGTGCCGTAAAGATTTCCTTTCGCGTCGAAGGTCAGGCCCGCAAGTGGAAAGCTACCGTCACTTTTGTTGATAAAACTGTGCAATACCGTCTCTTGAGCTGCGCACAAGGAACTGGCCGCAAGCCCCATCGCCACCGCCGCCATTGCCATCCCTTTGCTCATGGCGGTCCAACACTTTCCGTAGTTCATTTTGTAATTGCTCCTTGTTGAAATGGTTTTGGTTACTACTTTCGTGATAACCGCACTGGTGAGCTTTTATTCCACAAGTGTCTCGTCTTTTCACAACGTATGCAGGTTAGACGCAGCGACCAATGGTGAGATGCGGATGGGATGTCATGTAATTGTCAACTCTCGCCAGGTTTTGTAAGCACGAGGTATTAACACCATTGCGAGTGTAGAGCGGGGAGTGCTGCGTTGTAGATCACGTCGCGTTTGACTGATCTGCAAGCAGACTATGAGAATGTGGCGTCGCTTGTGTCAGACGTTGCAAAACAAACTGACTCTGCTCGACCAGATTCTGCGTGCTTACCGAAGTACTTATTCAGGCGTTCGCGAAGCTGCAAGCGAACCCGCCACAGCCGTGCCTTCACCGCGGTTTGACTCATGTTCAGCACGACTGCGGTTTGATCTATGGAAAGCCCTTCAATGTCCCGTAATACAAAGACCGTCCGCGAGATCGGCTGAATGTCTTTCAATGCCTTGAGCAGGATGCTTCTCAATTCCGAGGCCCAGCAGAGTTGTTCAGGATTGGGAGCCCAATCGGTAACTTCCGTTGGAAGCCTGTCTCCCCCGGCCTGAAAATCCTCATCCAGGGATATCTCTCTTGCGCTGCGCTGCTTGCGCAGCTTCATCAGCGACTGGTTCACGGTGATGCGAATCAGCCAGGTTGAGAATTGGCTAGCTTCGCGAAAGTCGGCCAGGTGTTGATAGGCCTTCAAGAAAGCCTCCTGAACCGCATCTTGCGAATCCTCCGTGTTATGCGTGACGCTTTGAGCAATGCGCAGAAGCTTGCGATCGTATCGCTTCACGAGTTCCTCGAAAGCGGTAATATCGCCATCTTTGCTCGCATGGACGAGATCCAAGTCATCGCTTGCGACTGTCCATGCTTCGAATTGTGTTGAATGTGCCGCCATATAAGTTCCAGATTTCGAGCCTTACTGCACCACGACCGTGCCAGTCATCTTGGGATGGATCGTGCAATAGTAGGGATACGTTCCCGCCTTGCTAAACGTGTAGGAGAACTTTTCGTCTGTATCCAGCACCTTGGACTTGAATACACCCTCTGTACTGACCGACGTATGAGGAATGTCATCACTGTTTGTCCAGGTAACCGTTGTTCCGACGGGTACCGTGACCGTCTGCGGCCCAAAACTGAAGTTGTCGATTTTCACCGCCGCGTTTGCCGCGGAAGGTTGTGAATTTGCTGTCACGCTGGATGATCCCGCTAACAGCATCATCGCGATCATTACCGGCACCGCCACGCCTGCAACCCACACATGTTTCCTCGTCATAGTTATGTTCCTTTCTAATGCTGATCTTCGTTATTTGCACCACAGTCCCTGGCTACCTACACCAAGGGCAAGTTAACTACCAAGTGGCGAATCGACGACCGCAAGACTGCGACCGCTCACCAGGTAATTCACATCAGTGATTCCCAACACCTGCTGCAACTGGTCGGCTGGCACTTTCATGGGTCCGGCTGAGGGAGCTGTTCCTGGTGCCGGCTGAGGGAAAGCGGTTGACATCGCGGTGTGGAACGAGACCTTGCCTTCGACCTTCTGCATGATCTGGTGAATGTGGCCGTTTAACACCGTCACCGAACCGAAACGCTTGACGTAAGACAAGGCTTGCTCGCTGTCGTCAGTCCCCCATCCCCAATCTGGATAAATGGTCCACAGTGGTATGTGGGCGAAGAGCACGATCGGAGTGCTGGCGGAACGGCCATGGAGATTGTCCTCAAGCCACTCCAGCTGTTCATTGCCGAGCGACCCCATGCCTCCCGCTTTCAAATTGGCGACATTCACCAGACCCACGAAATGCACACCTTTGTGATCGAAGCTGTACCAGCCAGTGCCTTTGGTACCCTTCCCATAGCGCTCGAGAAATTGCTCACCGTTGTCGGAGAGCATGTCGTGCTCACCCGGCACAAAGTAAATCTGTTTCGCCGACGCTCCCTTTAATACCTGGTCCAGCGTGTCGAACTCACTCGGCTTTGAGAGCTGGCTCAGGTCACCGGTGTGGATGATGAAATCCGGTTTGTGGGGCATCGCATTGATCTTGTTGATTGCGGTTTGCAGGGTAGCGGTGACGTCCGGGTTTGCCGGCTTGCTAAAGCCGATGTGGCTGTCACTGATCTGCACAAAGCTAAAGTCCGCGCCTTTGCCGGCACCTTTACCATAGCCTTTGGCGAATGCACGAGACGTCGGAATACCGCCGCTCAAAGTCCAGACCAGACCTGTACCCGCCCATGCCATGCACTTCAGGAACCCGCGACGGTCAATTCCGTCGTTGTTGAGGTTTTGCAAACTCTGATCGATAAGATCTCGCTTCTTGTCCGGCATTTGCCCTCCGTGGTTTGTGACTTTCAGAGTTGATAACTGGCATCGATCGTTTTTATTCCCGGAACAGATCAGAAAATGAACAAAAGCAGACGGGGACTTATCGGAGCATCTAACCGGGACCGTTTACGCCGCTTAGGAAGCCACCCAAATGTCCGGTCACCGCAATGACCCCTACTGCCAGAAGTTCAACTGCCAGGCGATAACTCGGCAAAACTACGGTGCGACGCCGCGCGCGGAAATGCAGCCACCACACCAGCCAGATCATCACCGTCGAAACACACGCGAGAACGAGGTGCAGCAATAGGATGCCCTTCAGTTTCTGTCCCTCGAGTTGGAACTGCCACGCGAGTAGCCCAGTAGCGAGAACGGGAACAGTCGAAATCGCGGCCCCGAGCAGGTTGTAGTATGCCGCGTCCGCCAGGCCACGGCGCTTCGTCCATTGCGAGATGAAGTCGAAGGCCACGGCCGCAATAAAAAGCGCGATCGGAAAGTGGATCAGCACCACGTGCTGTGCGTGCTTGGCCAGAACTGCGGTTTTCGGATCGAACGGATTTACCATTAGATACACCTTTTGACGCTCGAGGATTTTGCCGCGGGGAGCCTGCTGCCTGTGCAGGTTCCTTTGGCGTTGCTCCCCGCGTTAAGCCTCACCCTCCGTAGCTGTTCGATTCAGTTTGCTCCGGCCGGCGATCTGCTGGCTTTGAGACCACCCATAGTCCGTCGCCATTCAACACATACACAAAGTCCCGCTCGTCCTGAAGCCACTTGACCACGCCGGAAAACTTTTGCACTACTCGAGGAGCGGCTGGGTTCGACAAATCCCAAAATACAAGGTCGTCATCGGAGGCGCGGCTGCCCATGGGGAGGACGCCGGTTTCGGCAATGATCGCCAGATCACCCGTCACGTTCATCCTGCTCGACATAGCTGGATCCGGCCACGGGATCACCCCAATGGCTTTCGGTTCATCGGGCTTGCTAATGTCGATAATCGAGATGCCTTGGTCTTTTGAGTGCTGCACGTAGAGGTAGTACTTATCGTTCACTTTTCTCTGCATTGTCATGTCGACCGCCGATAGCCCAGGGAACGAGACGTGTGCGACCACGTGGGCTTGGTTGTCGGTCAGTTTGAGTTTGTGATCCTTGGCCGATGCTGCACCAGATACCAGCAACACGGTGGTAAGAAGTGCTGAAGCCGCTGAGCTGAATTTAACGAATCTGTTCGTTGCGCTGTTCACAATCGCCTCCCGTGAAATGAGTCTCACCGTAGATAACGGACTTTTTGAACTTTTATTCCGTCGAGCTCACGCAAATTGTGTAGGGCTTTGCGGGGTTCATGACAAGGTTGGCTTGATTATGGTTCTCTCTTGCTACTCGCTCAGCGTTGCATTGATTTCTAAAACAAATTGCTCTTTGAGGGGAATAAACTCACGACTTCGATGTTTTACTATGTGGGACGTGTCAGGAACGGATCTTCAACTTGATTCGTTCGAAGAACCGACGATGCCGCTCTTCGACCAGTTGCACAAGTTCACTCACCGGCTCGCGAGAAGCGCGAAGAAGGCGAAGACTGCTTCAGGAAACCTACGCCAAGACCTTGAAAGGGGAACGAACCTTGGTTTGTGAGTCTTGGAGCGCGCAACTCGACACGTACCTCGACGGTGAGCTTTCGGAGGCGGAGATACGCACCGTCGACGCTCATGTGCGCAACTGCCCCTCCTGCTCGGCGGATGCCCTTACGCGCGTACAGATGAAGCGTGCAATTCAAGTCGCCGGAAAACGTTTTGCGCCCAGTGCTGAGTTCCGGAGACGGATGCAGCAGAAGATTGCGCCACAACCGCAGCGCAGCCTGCGTCCGGGATGGATATTCGCTGCGGTGGCGGCCGTCGTTCTCGCGGTCGGGACGTTGACGTCAACCTATCTGGGAACTCGATCCGCCAGAGACCTGGTGTTTAGCGAGATTGCAGACTTGCACGTGGCGACGCTGGCCAGTTCATCGCCGGTGGATGTGATCTCCACCGATCGGCACACGGTGAAGCCCTGGTTCCAGGGAAAAATCCCCTTCGCGTTTAATTTGCCAGCACTCCAGAACTCCGAGTTCTCTCTGCTTGGAGGGCGGATGACCTATCTGGACCAAACACCGGGCGCCCATCTCATTTACGATCTGCGAAAGCACCACATCTCCGTGTTCGTGTTCCAGGAACGGTTATTACCAGCAAGGTTGGAGAATTCCTTCTCCCCGCAGGGACTGCCTTTCAACCTCGAAACATGGAGTCAAGGCGGGCTTCGCTATTTCGTGATCGGTGACGCGAGCGCTGCGGACATCGATAGTCTCGCGAAATTGTTTAAGGCCGCGTCATAGATTTGAGATCAGTAATTCTAGTGTCATGGGTCATAATTCATACTTAATAGGATTGGGGAGCGTCTGCCATGGCATGAGCGAAGCCTCCTACCTAAGGCACAAACTTATAGCCCTGACCGTGTACTGTGAGAAGGTGTGACGGGTGCGAAGGGTCGCTCTCCAGTTTCTGTCGTAGCCTCAGCATGTGGTTGTCGACCGTCCGCGTGCAGGGGTAGTCCTGGTACCCCCAAACTTTATCGAGAAGTTCATCCCGCGAGATCGTGCGTCCGGCGTTCTTTGTCAGGAACTCCAGCGTCTTGAATTCCTTTGCGGTAACCGTGATCTCCTCGCTGCCACGAGTGACCTCCGTCCTGGAAAAATTCACCACCACATCCTCAAAGGCATACAAGTTTTCTGGACTCACCTGCGATGCACGCCTGATTAGCCCACGCAAACGCGCAACCAGTTCCCTTGGGCTGAACGGTACGGTCACATAATCGTCGGCACCCATTTCCAGGAGAAGGACCTTGTCCGTGACATCTGAGCTCGCGCTAAGAATTACGAAGGGCAGGCCAGGAACCGAATTCGCAATTTGCTTGCAAAGATCACACCCTGAAGATCCGGGGCGTGGTAGATCGAGGATCACCGCAGAGGGTGGCCTTTGGCGAAGCCTCTCCAGGCCAGCGACACCATCTGCGACGACATCGACCTCATATCCTTCCGAGCAGAAAAGCCGCTGCAGAATCTTCCGCAAGGCGCCATCGTCCTCGATGACCAAAATCCGCTCCATTGGAGTCGGTCGCATTTCGGATATAGGTGTGTTCAAAGTTGCTGCCAAGGTAGCGGTTGCCATAAGCTTTTCCTCTTTCTGGGGGATGACCCCTTTATTCACACCTCAGGTATCACTGCGTTTGACCTTCTAAGGCCGATCTCTCGCAACTCCAGTAGCCCTCTCTTGTGTCTCGAGGTGATAAGACAAGTCTCTCGATAGCGGCGCACCGGGAGCGCGACAGAGTGACTCGCGAACCGCCCTCCGGGCTCGAGCCAGGCGTGACATAACCGTTCCTATCGGGATCGCCAATATTTCCGCGATCTCCTGGTACGACATTTCCTCCACCTCACAAAGCAGGAGGGTCTCCCGATAATGCACTGGCAGATCGTCGATGGCACTTTGTAGCAAATGAGAATTTGAGCGTTTCACTAGAATCGTTTCAGGCGTTTCCGGGTCAACTCCCAGTTCAGGTCCGTCCTCTTCCGGGTCCATCGCAACGGTAACCCGCCGCTCAAGTCTTGAGCGCGAACTCAGAAATGTGTTCTTCAGGATGCGAAACATCCACGCCCGGAAATTGGTGCCCGGCTGAAACGATGCGAAACTGCGCAAAGCCTTCAGATAAGTCTCTTGCACGAGATCCTCGGCGTCGTTCGAATCGCGCACCAGCCAGCGTGCAAAATTGTAAAGAGAATCGAAAACGGGCGTGGCCAAGTCTTCGAACGCTGCCGGGGGTTGATCGGTCTGTGAGGATGCACTCCCGAATCCGACCATTTCTTGAAGTCCAGTTCGAATACTCTTCATTTGCCCCCCAATCGGCGCGGCCGAGTCTCAAACTCTAGTGCCCCGCCTTGCGTGACAATCTGACTCGCCCGTTGTCCGGCGTCAATTGACCGCGAATTTTTTCCACATATCCAATTCACTGCCTGTTAAATAATTGCTGGCTAACGAGTTAGCTCTGCATATATCCCGAATCAGCGCGCGAAGTGCTAGACTTCCGTGTCACTCCCTAAGGCACTATGGAACCCTTGCGGCCCTCCTCCGTCGTGCGATTCGGAACCTATGAGGTTTCTCTCCAGTCGGGCGAGGTGCGCAAAGCGGGTTTGAGAATCAGGGTCCAGCAGCAGCCGATGAAACTGTTGGAGATATTGCTAGAGCGTCCGGGGGAAGTCGTCACCAGGGAGGAATTGCGCAGCCGGGTCTGGACCGACGAAAGTTTTGGTGATTTCGACCAAGCGGTCAATATCGCAATCGCGAAACTTCGGAGTGCATTGGGGGACTCGGCTGAAAATCCACGATTCATCGAGACTCTTCCGAAACGTGGCTATCGCTTTATTGCTGACGTGTCGGTTGTCGATACAGACGCCCGCCCCAAAAGGGGGGAATCTGCGGCTGGAGGTGTGCCTGGTCCGGAGCGTAAGACACAGCCTGGGGATAAGCTCCTAGATGCTGGGTTGTTAGACGCACCCAAACGCCCGCTGTGGCCGATGCGTTGGGTCATCGTCGCTTTGGCGCTCGCCCTGAGTTTTTCGATTCTTGCCGTCTGGCTATTTCGTTCGCGTGGCGGTGCGCCAGCGAGCATCCGATCCATCGCGGTGCTGCCGCTGGACAATCTTTCTGGTGACGCTTCACAGAATTACTTCGCCGACGGCATGACCGACGAGTTGATCACTGACTTGGCGCAGATCAGCGCTTTACGGGTAATCTCCCGCACCTCCGTAATGGTATATAAAGGAGCGCGCAAGCCTCTGCCGCAGATCGCTCGTGAGCTGAACGTGGATGCTGTGGTAGAAGGCACCGTGCTTCGCTCCGGCGACCAGGTCCGCATCACCGCGCAGTTGATCGAGGCCTCTACGGACAAGCACTTATGGTCGCAGAGCTATGAGGGTGAGTTGCGCGATACCTTGGCGCTCCAGAACGGGGTGGCTAGAGCCATTGCGGATCAAATTCGGATCAATTTGACTCCGCAGGAACAAGCTGCGCTGAAAAGCGCAAAGGTTGTAAATCCGGAAGCTTACGAGTCCTATCTCAAAGGGCGCTACTTCTGGAATAAGCGAACGCCGGATGCTTTGAAGGCTGCCCTGGCTTACTTCAACCAGGCAATCGAAGAGGACCCGAAATACGCCCCAGCTTATTCTGGTTTAGCCGATACTTATGCGTTGCTGGGAGACTGGCAGTACGCCGTGATGACCCCCAAGGAGGCTTTCCCCAAAGCTAAGGCTGCGGCGATCAAGGCTCTGGAATTGGACAGCGCACTCGGCGAAGCCCACAACTCCCTTGCATTCGTTTTGGATGGCTTCGACTGGGATTTTGACTCTGCCGGGAAGGAATTCCGCCGGGCCATCGAACTAAGCCCAGGCTATGCGACCGCTCACCATTGGTATGCCTGGCACTTGAGCCTGCTCGGTCGCTATGACGAAGCTATCGCGGAGATGAGAAAAGCTCAAAACCTGGACCCGCTATCTCTTATCATTAACGCCGATTTGGCAGAGCTCCTTGGCCTTGCACACTCTTATGACGAATCCATACAACAGAGCCGCAAGACAATCGAAATGGATCCGACTTTTGCTCTCGCGCATAATCAACTCGCCCAGGCGTACCTTGAAAAACACATGTACGATGAAGCGGTCGCAGAAATGCAAAAAGCGGTCGAGCTTTCAGGGAGTAGTCCAACATGCATAGCTAATCTTGCTCGCTCCTATGTTGCATCTGGCAAAAAGAGCGAAGCCGTGAAGCTACTGAGCGATCTGAAGAAGCGTTCAAATCCCAGCTATTCGAATGCTTCGGAGATCGCCATGATCTATGCATCTCTTGGAGATACGGATCAAGCCATGAATTGGCTCGAAAAAGGCTACGAAGAGCGTTTTAACCCGGGCGTTCTGCTGCGGCCGGGCTTCGATCCTCTCCGCTCCGATTCCCGCTTTCAGAACCTTCTCCGACGCATTGGTTTACCCGGTTGAGATCTGCGTCCCTCGTGCGTTTGCCAAGACACAGCGTTCGACTGACGCCCCCATTCAGGTAATTTCAATCACATCTTGTTCAGCAGCAGTCCAGCCAAAGCGATCCTCACCCGATCCACCACGTATCACTCCCCCGAATTCGTTCCAGCCAATTTGACAATTAATTGACAACTGGATCGTATCCTCAAAGCCCCATCTCAGGTCCAACGTTTGTTCCCGCTAGAAATCGGCGTTCACAGGTCCCGCAGGTCGTAGCAAGATAGCTCGGCTTATGCAGGCTGTGAAAATCGGGGTCGGTGCGTGTTCAAGAACCGATCGGCATGTATTCAAAGCCAAGGAGAAATGGAATGAACTTGCAATATTTTGTGGGCAAGAATCGCAGCCTTACATCGTTTGCCACCCTCGTTTTCGGTTTGTCGCTGGCGGTGACCGCCCGCGCACAAACTATCAATCAACTATTTGCTTTCACTTGTACTAGTGGTATCAGTAGCGACACGTGTCCACAAGGAGCGCGGCCCGATCTCATCCTTCAAGCCTCGGACGGAAATTTTTATGGCGCGGCGCAAGTTACCGATGAGGGCGTCTCCGATCCTCAGGGCGGCACACTTTTCAAACTGACCCCTTCGGGTGAATTCACCAAGCTCTTTACCTTCACCCAGGGCGCCAGCGGGTTCCTGAACGGCAACAACCCGGCAGATGGTTTTGTGGAGGCCAACGATGGGTTGCTCTACGGCACAACCTCTAACGGCGGCAAGCGAAATGACGGCGTGCTCTTCCGGATTAGCAAGACGGGCACCGGTTTCAAGGTTCTCCATAACTTCTGCTCATCCCCAAACTGCGCCGACGGCAGTATTCCCAACGGTCTCTTGCTGGGACAGGACGGCAACCTTTACGGGACCACACTGGAAGGCGGATCATCGGTTAGCCCGTGCCCAAGCTCCGGCTGCGGCACGATCTTCCGCTTCGAGCCGACGACCGGCGCTTTTACCGTTCTCCATAGACTGACAGCCGCTGCTGATGGGCTTCAACCATTTGGAATGATTCAGGCAGCCAACGGCAACTTCTATGGTGTTTCGCAAGGACTCGATATCAAGAGCTTCAATGAGGATATCTTCCAATTCACGCTGGCGGGCCAATTCACGGTTCAGTTCAAGTCGGCTTTGTTTGATACCGGCATTAGTGGACTGACCCAAGGCGCCAACGGCAATCTCTATGGAGCCTTCGAATCCATTACAGGGCGTACAGCGGGCGACATCAACTTTTTTGAAGTCAGCACCGAGGGCACCGGCTTCGTGGCTTTTGCGCCATTCACGTCGCTGGTAGGAACGACCACCATTCCTTCGCTCTTCCTGGCTTCCGACGGCAACCTGTGGGATACCAACTTTACGGACTCGACCGCTCCGCAGGGCAGCGTTTTCTCGATCAACCCGCAGAATGGAGCGGTGCTCCAGACCTTCGCTTTCGACGGTGCCAACGGCAACTCGCCTGAAGTTGGCGCGATTCAGGCGGCGGACGGCACGTTCGTGGGTACGACGGAACTTGGTGGCACAATCTCCGGTGGGAGCAACAAGTTCGCCGACGGCACAGTCTGGACTCTGGATGCGGGCCTGCCCGCGCCGGCGCCTGCTATTACCCTGCTTAATCCGAGTAGTGGCAGTGTAGGCTCGACGGTGCTGATTAATGGCAACAACTTCATTGGCACTACGGCAGTTAGTTTCAACGGAGTCAGCGCTTCGTTCCAAGTGCTCAACACCCAGTTTGTCAGCGCAACAGTTCCTACCGGCGCCACCACGGGTCCGGTCACATTAACCAACGCCGGTGGTAAGGCCACTAGCACGCAAACCTTCACCGTCAACTAGCCGGGGTTAAGTCGGCGCTTCCATCGCTGTTTCATACTCGGTCAGTAAACAACACGCGAGCGCTTTGCTAACACGCCGGGGAGAACTTAGACAGTTGTGAGTTCTCGCCGGCGTGCAGCCTTTAATGGGCCGGCAATGAACCGTCTTTAGAAAGCTTTCGAAGCTTGGGCTGCAATGGTTTGGCGGTGCCCTCGGCGAACCTCCTGTTACCAGTCAATTGAGGCTTCATGCCTTTGAGAACAAAGGAGATTTCCGACTCTCGGCCAGCGGGGTGGCAAAACGCTTCGAGGTCTGCCTTGTAGCAGCCGTGACGATGGTGCTTTTGCTTGGGCTCACAGGGCGCTCAACCCCCTACTTTTGGTAACTATTTACTAGATGGACCGCGACTGTTAGGCTGGTTAGGCCGTGACAGGGGAATAAGTTTCGCCCAGCGTTCAATTTGTGCTTGCGTAAATTCAGTTTGTGGCCCAGTCATATAGCTAAGCATTGCGTTCATGAGCTTTTCTATCTGTGACTGGTTCAGTGGTTCGCACTTCATGGACTCTATTTCTTGAAATTCGGAAGTGAGCCATTCCCATCCTTCGATATCGCTGGAATCTTGCCTTCTAGCGATCCATGCGAGCATATCAGCCGCTTGCAGTGGCCGGAATTTGGTATCCGAGAGAGAAATCATTTGCGATGGGTACATGTCCCGGAATTTGGATGGGGACTGGCTCTTGACAATCTCATAGAAGACTGGCACTGCCTTACACATTTCTATGGTCTGTTCATCAATGAACAAATCGAATTGATGCTTGTACCCGCGTTCCCGTGCGCCAATCGCGAAAGATGGGATAGTGTTCATAAGTAACCAGAACTGCGGATCGTCCACCAATTGCTCCATAAAAAGCAGTAGGTATGATTTGCCGCTAACCAACTGTCGCGCCCGTTGGATTGATAGGCTGACTATTGACCCGAAAGCCGCGACATCAAGCGAACAGTTAATCTTGTAACGAACGTGTTTCTTGATAACGGAAAAAAAGTCCAAAATCCTAGCGTCACGTTTTTTAATTGGACGCTTTGATTCGATTTGCATCTTGAAAACTTCAAGGTGGTGCCGTTTAAGTGCCGCATCCCAATCCTCCGAAAAGGCGGTCCAGTTTCCCCCGATATCTGCGAGGCCAGCAAAAGTAATAAATGGATGCTCTTTGGTTCCACTCGCATCGAAATAGCCTTGAAACATGAGCATCCACCTTGCGACACCTTCTTGCCGGGGCAGTCCGGTGACGTAACGCATGACTTCCCATGCAGGCTCGACATACCGTTGACATCGTGGGGACACGTCGCCTAGACTCGCTTCTAGCAGCAAGTGGCGACGTTCCCCGCTGGTCCCGTCAAGAATCCGCAGGGTGTCGCAACGTAATTATAAAATGAAACATCATGCAGAGATGATCGAGGGGCCGGAAGCATTCGAGAGGTTCAAGCGAGCAGTAAAGACCGTGCTATCCGTTCCAAAAAGCGCAGTCCCCAACCCCTTCAGCAAGCCACGTCAGAAAAACAAAAAGCGGTCAACCCGAAAGGGCTAACCGCGTTTTCGTTTGCCTCTGTTCTGTCGCCTGCGCTCTCGCTCAGTTAACGCACGTTTCCGCAAGCGCCTGTTTCCCGGTGACCTGATTCCATGTCAGGCGCTTTCCGACGATCTGCGATGCGGCCAGCTTGAAGCGGTCAAAATCATTCATGTCTTTGCGATTGTTGTAACGGTATGCCTGCTCGTCAAGGTACCGGAATAAATGGAACGGCTCTACACTTACATAGGTTCCGCTGATGCCGCGCTTCAACAAGCACCAGAAGTTTTCCAGCCCGTTTGTGTGGACCTTGCCATCCACATATTGAACCGCATGATCTACCACCTGATGCGCGTATTCACCTTCAAGGCCGTTGTACGAAAGCAGCGCATCGGTATAGAGTGCAGACCCGGCTTCAACATGCTTTCTCACTTCGGAATGAATTGCATGGCGCTTGCGGTTTGGCAGAACAGAAGTCCGCACCTTTCCGCCACGCTCAAGGATTCCCATCACGGCAGTTTTATCTTTGGTGCCAGTGGCGGTGATGCGGCGACGGCGCTGTGCGACGTGCATGTTTCGTGCTTTCCCGCCGATGAAAGTTTCGTCTGCTTCCACTTGGCCGGACAATTTCTCAAACGAGCCGTGATGCAGCGCATACCGGATGCGGTGAGCAAGATGCCAAGCTGACTTTTGAGTGATGCCGAGATCGCGGGCAATCTCGCAACTGCTGATTCCGTTTTTGCAGTTCACGATCAGCCACATTGCGGTGAGCCACTTGTCTATGCCTAGAGCGGAATCTTCCATGATGGTGCCAACCTTGAGCGAGAACTTCTGCTTCGGGTGGTTCTCGTAGCACTTCCACTGGCGGGCGTTCACTAGATAGCTGACTTTCTCGGAACCGCAGTAGGGGCAGCGCACCTTCGCGTCGGGCCAGCGCACTTCAATCACGAACTTCTGGCAATTCTCAAAATCCGCGAAGTGTACAATGGCATCTTGAAGGGTCTTTAGGTCTTTCATGCAACAAATATCGCATAATAGCTACGGTCTGTCAAGTAAATAGTTACCCTACTTTTTGGCACGAATCCCATGAATTGCGCTGGAGTCATAAGGAGCGAACTCCTTTTGCAGATCCGTGGCTTTGACGCACTGCCCCAAAATCACATGCCCGTCATCGTCCTGCTTCCAGCCTGAGCGCCAGGCCAGCGCAATCTTGGCGTCGGCCAGCTCGTCGTGATGATCGTGCCGAATATCGCCCAGCAGTTTGTACATCTTGACTGCAAGTTCAGCTTTCGACTCAGGATCGATCAGGGCAATCGGGCACGGTTTGCCCTTCTTTTGCTTCGGGCTCACAGAGCGTCCAACCCCCTGTTTTTTCGCCGCAAATCCAAGCCTTGCCCTAGTTGCCTACGGACAGGTTTACGACTGGCTGGTGGGAGCTGCTATTTCCCCCTGTTCGCCTGAGCCGGATGCCAACATTCTGGGGAATTATGTATGGACTTGCAACGTGATTGACTCTGCTGGTCAGCAAGAGCTGGCTGTCTGGTACTACTCTCCCAGTGAGAACGCGATGGCGTCCTATACACCGGGCTCGCAGTTCACGCACTACCTGGACTTGGCAGGGGGAATCAACACCTGGAGTGGTTCAACAATTACGATAACCGCCGAGCCAATTCTCTTGACGCCGTAATCCAACATCCGGCGCCTGACGCTACCCGATTCTTCCTCAGCCTATTTTTTCGAAAGACCCAAGACCGTCGGAGGCTGCGTGTTACCGTCTGAAGCGGTTTCGCAACGGGCCGAATGATTGGCTGGCCCTTCTTGCGCCCCTGCTCCGCAACAACAACCTGGAGGGATGGGCGGCTCACACACCCGGACCAATTCGCACAAATCTCGAACGCAAAACAAAACGTCCCGGACTCAAACGAGTCGTGGGACGTTAGGTCGAACAGCCCTCCCCGAAAACTGCTCAAACACAATCTACCGAGTTGAGGCTCTTCCGTGAATGGCCCAATCGTGCCAGTGACTCTAGGAACCATCCAACTGGTTACGAATGGGACGGGCAGTGCGGCTGGCGGTCTACGCAGCCTTCGCTCCAGCCTTCACCTTGGCCCACCTCGCCCTCTGAGCAGCCGCGATCTTCCGCCTAGCTGATGCTGACATGGTTCGCTTAGGTCTTATTGTTTGGACTCGGCTGTTCGAGGCTCGTTTTGCCCATCGTGCTTTCTGAGCGAGACTAATTTTCCTCCGAGCCGATACCGAAAGCGTTCGCCTCGGTTTGGTATGAGAACTGCCGCCGTTCAGCTTGCCCAGAACTGAAAGAGCCGCGTCTACATGCCTAAGTTGATTCACCAGACTCGCTCTCTCCGCCCTTAACTCCGACACTATAGACACTAGTCCCCTTAGGTTCGACATTGATTTCCCCCTCGGCTGGGGATTGTAACAGGAGAAACGTCGTATCTCTTGTTGCGTGGGCGTGAACTGCAGGATCTCGCGCACGGGCTAACGGATGATACGTTCTGGGTCTCTGCTACCCAGCCCAACTTGCAGTAATCGATCATCTCCTAGCAGCTCCCGGTCAATGGCTTCACTTCTAGGATCATGGCGGTCGTAGATTTCTGTCGCCCACCTCGGCATGTAACAGACTTCAGATGTGCGAGTGTCGGCTTCGACGCCGGAACCCTCAATCGGGTGACGCGGGGGGATACTCTTCCAATCTGGCTCAACAGCGAGAATCCTCGTTCTGTCTTTTAACTGCAGAAAGAGCTTTCCATCGGGAGTTTCGATCTCTTTCGCTGGCCAAAGCTCAGGTGGGAAGCTCGCAGACCACGCCTTCTGATACTGCTCACTGCGGGCATCCAGAGTCCTCCACACTATTCTCCGAACCCATTTTGGGAAGTAAGCGTGCGATGTTAGCTTGAATCGCTCACCATGAAGCGGGCACTTCAACCTCGCAGCGATTTCGAGTTCGACCGAAAATCCCACGTACAGTAGCTCGTTCTCACGGAAGCAGATGCAGCTCTGGGAGGTAAGGAGAGGCACCGGGGAGTTAAGAAGAGCTCGTGCTGCGGCACGAGACTGCAGCGACCCAAGCGGGAAATCTCCCGGTTTGAGGCCAGAAAGTGTTGCGGGTAGAAAGCGTGCTTCTCCGCGTTTTTCCATGGTTTCATTGCTCCTGACTGTCACCAGTTGTTACGCCTACAGTTTGTGTGAACCATGCGGGCAAGGTGCCGTCTCGCGCGTAGGCGTCCAATTCCTGTGCCGTCATTCTGTCGAACAACTCGTTTAGGTTTATGTGTTCGCTTCGGTCAACCCATTGGCCGACAGAGTTGATCTTTGAATAGGCTTGGACCGCAGAAACCACCGCTGGAGCCGTAGCTTTCACGTCGCCGGCGTGCTCGATGATCTTCTCCAGGGCTGCTCGGACGTTGCGCTGACGTTTTGGGAAGAGCCCGAAAGCATGGGCATGGCGATAGATACTGCTGCGGTCTGCTAGGTTGTATTCCTTGGCAATGGCAGCCGGGCTCCGCCACGAGATGAAGTCAGCTTCGATTTCTGCCTGCTTCGGGTGACGGCAAACCGAACAGTTCCGCTTATGCCTTCCGAGATTTGGTTGTTTCTCAGGTCGAGTCAATCCGATGTCCTCTCCGCCGGATTCCTTCGCTGCCACGTAGGCAACGACCCTTCAACTCTCTTGACACACATCCCCGCCATCGCGTCCTCACGTGGCTCCTCGCGCGAGCAACACAATCGTGCATGAGTGAGGCTTCAGTTTGCTTTACAGGGGGTCAGATAGGCCGTACGCGATGGTAGTGGCAGTGGGGCCGCACCCCGCCATTGTCTTGCCCGCGGCCCACCGACCGAGCGTACCAAAGCGTACCAAATACCGGCAAATGTACCGGTTTCTCCCGTTACTAACCCTATCTACCCTTTTTAGAATCAATAGCCGGTGGGTGGATGGCGACCGTGTGAAGATGGCACTCTACCGCTGAGTTAAGCGCCCGACTCTAACAGTGTCTAAGTTTGCCATCGCGTCTTGAAAATGTCCAACCCAAGTTCGCACCCGGCAGGAATGAAAAGAGGCGGCGAAGAGATCTAACGGCAGCGATCGCGAAGGTCTCGCAGAGGCATATTGAGTGGGCAAAGCAGAGTTAGCTAGAAGCTAGTTTCCGGCGCAATTTTGCAATCTGGTCTACTGAATCCGTGCTTGCTGAGCCGGCCCTGATTCCAGAGTCACGTTCTTCACGTTGTCATCGGGAATTCGGTCAATCAGCAACGCGAATGGATCGATTCCTGCTTTTTCCGGCAATTGGGCCGTTGTGAACGTGAACGTGGAATTGCGCTGTGTGATATGCATACGTTCGCGGTAGAGGGTATGACCATATTTTTTTCCACTTGCAGGCTTGGCGAATGCCCCGATGTCGATCCAGTCATCCACCAGCACTTCAGTTTCCTTGCCCTCAGCATCGGCTTTGAATTTACGGGCTTCTACGTTGATGGTGACGTCATATTTTCCATCCGCGCGCTTCACCGCCGTGGCTTCGAGGGTGCGATTCGAGAACAGGGTGATGTCTTCGAACAAGTCTTTGATCAGGTATTGCAGGTTGGGGGGAGTCTCGTCCCGCAGAGCATCCACCAGAGCATAGGACGTGGGATAGGGCGGAGGGGCATACGCATAGTGGTGAATCACGTTGCGCAAGGCTCGATTGACGGCATCCTCGCCGATCATCTCCTTCATGTAATAGAGCACCACACCCCCCTTTGCGTAGTGAATATAGCCCTGCCCGGACTCGACGGTCAGGAGCGGACGTTCCTTGAGCCGCTCCTGGCCGCGGGAGCGCAGGTAGTTATCCATCTCAAGCATTAGAAATTTTCTCATCAGATCCCGGCCATACTCTTTCTCCATGACCATGAAAGAGGAATATTGCGCCAAGGTCTCAGAAAGCACGGTTGCTCCCTCCATGTCGGCGCCGATCACTTGATGCGCCCACCACTGGTGCGCCATCTCGTGGGCCACGACATAGAAAACGGAATCGATGTCGTCGGAATGATTCAAATTGGCAATGAAGCCGATGGATTCGGAATAAGGCATGGTCCCGGGGAATGCCTGGGCAAAGCTGGCCACCCGGGGAAACTCAATGATGCGCGCTTCCTTGTGCTCGTACGGCCCAAAGTTCTTGATGTAGTAAGCCAAGGACTTCTTCATGGAGTTCATCATCCGGGGAACATTCCAGGGTTGTTCCTTGAGGTAATAAACTTCCAGTTTGATTCCGTTCCACTCCTCGCGCGCCACTTCATAGCGGCCGGACATGAAGGAGTAAAAATTCAGAGAGGGATGATCGAGTTTGTATTCGAAATAGCGCCGGCCATGCTGCTGCCATTCGCGCACCAGCGATCCCGGGGCAATGGCGATCTGATCGGGCGTCGTGCTGACGATGGCGCTAATGTCGACCCAATCTGAGTGCCCCGGGATGTACGTGTCACTGCAGTCGGCAGTGCAGTTGCGTTCCAGGGCGGGCATGAGGTCAAATTCCGGAAGGCCAAATTTCTTACGCTCAACCGCATCGCTTAGCTGGCGAAAGTAGTTGTAGCCGATGATGGGGCTGCTGTTGAAGAACGTGCCGTTCTGGACGACATCTGTATTGCTCACATTATTCTCAAACCCGCGGTTCTTGCTCTTCACGGTGAAACGCACGCTGCGCTCTTCGCCTGGCTGCAAGGGCGAGGTAAACCGATAAATGCGATACGACAGACGCTTGTCATCCTCAGCGAGCATGGCTCCGGGAATCTCGATGGAGGTGTCGTAGAGCGGGTTGAGTGAGAAATGAATTTCGTCCAGAGGATGAGAGTAGGGATTGTAGATAACTTCATCGCCGCGTATGGTCGCGTTGCGGGTCGAGGGGAAAATGTCGATCGCATACTTCACGCTGCGCACGCGCGGCTGGGGCACTTTATCCAATGGCTTATAAGTCTTCTCATAATCAGCCTGAACGCGCTTCACGTCCCTGGGGCCCAGGAGACGATTCAATATTTCGGTGTTGTACCAGATCCATCCTCCGCAAATGGCAAAGGCCAGCAGGGAAAGAGCTGTGGCGGCTTTCCACCCGGGACCAAACCGCAAGGCTGCGTTGCGGCTGCCGGTTTGCCATCTCTCTTGCTTGCCACGCGGCCAGAACATTACGGCGGCAATGGCCATGAGCACGGAGAAAAGCAGCCAATAGAGAGTGAACCAGTTCCACGCCGAACGGTAAGGCGCATCGCCGAAGAAATCTGAATAAATGACGTTGGGCCTGGCCGCAAATTGAACCAGGTTTGTGGCCACATTCAACGGCTTCCACAGAAAACTGTTTACGCAATAGAAGGCTATGAAAACGAAATATCCCACGTACTTGTTGGGCGCCAGGGCCTGGATAAAGAATGCCAGAATCGCCATGAGGACAAACCATGAGGCGTCTCGCACCAGCAATTCGTGAACATAAAGACCGACCTGGAAGCGATAGTAGCCATGAGCTGCCTGGACGACGATGCCGGCTGCCAGGGCCACAGCCTGTATCAGCATCACCATGGCGATGAGCGTAACCAGCCGCGCCGCATAGGACACCCACTCCGGGGTGGGCGTTGCATCGGCGATTTCGTCCATGCGCTCGTCGCGGTCCTTCCAAACCAAAGCGCCGGAGAAGTAAGTGATGATGACGATCAGAAGGAAATCAAGAGTTCCTCGAATCAGCTCAATCACCCAGTAGGTAACGGGAAATGTTTGAACGGTTTGATTGCCTTGGAACTGCGTAGCTTCAAGGGTCAGAGCTAGAGTGCAAATCATAGTGGCGATCATGACAATTACGACAAAGGCTGTGTTCCTGGCCATTCCTCGAAAATGAATTCTGAACGATCCCAGGAACTTTGCCCATGGCGCATCCGCCAGTTGCAGATGGGGCGCGGGAGTTACGACCGGAGCGATCGCGGGTTGCGCGTCAGGTTCGAGCGCTTTGGTTTTCGTCCGCTTCTCGGCGAAGCTGAAGCGGGAGTAAGCGAGAGCAAAAGCTGCGAACCCGACTCCAAGCCAAATCAAGCGGTTCCAGAGAAGTAAGCCACCGAAGCCGAGAGAAAGGATGTTCTTGTCGGCCACCGTCCAGTATTTGGTGACCACGAGAAATGCGTTGACGGCAAAAGGGTCGAACAGAGATCGGATGCGATCCCACTGCGGGCCCTGCAGCAATGATAGGGTCACAGCGCGGCCTGCCAGCAGGAGAATCGCGGCCACAAAGGGCGCGATGTCCCTGCGCCACACCACCGCCACCGCAAACAGCATGGCGGCCGTGAAAAACGTGTCGGGCAGGGCGAACAGCAGAATACCTTTCAAGTGCGCGGTCCAGATCACCGCCTCCCAGCGTTCTCGATCCGCCCACGGCATGTATTTGGCCAGGAGAATGCCGAGCGAAACCCCCAGCATGGGTATCGCCGAGACCAGGGTGGCCCCCAGAAAGCGCCCCAGCAGGAAGTCGCGGCGCCGCACGGGCGTCGAGAACATCATCTGGTGGGTATTGCAGCTGAAGTCGCGGAGAGCCGCAAAATTGACAAATACGGCCGTCATCAGCAGGGCGAACACGCCCATGGCTGCGTAAAACGATGCGATGGCGAATGGCGCGTTACGGTAAATATTGGAGAGATTCAGTTCCGCCATGACCTCATCGGAGCTGATCGCAGCAAAAATCAGCAGGCCAACGACGAAGAGGAAGATCCAGAGCATCCAGGAGCGAAGCCAGAAACGAATTTCGAACCATGCGATACGCCAGAGCATAATCGTCATCTAATTCCACGAACGAATTTTGGTGAAGAAAACGTCTTCCAGATTCGGCGCACTGGGAGCAAATCCCCCGCTGAGGGGCGAGGCGCTATAAACGTGGAGCAGAGGACGCCCGCCGACGAGCTTGCTGGAGACCACTTGGTAACGCTGCTCGTAACCGGCCAGTTCGGCTTTGGCGATGGAAACTTGCCAGATTCGGCCATTCAATTGAGCGATGGCATCCTGCGGACGCCCCTGATATAGCACCTGGCCGTTGTTGATAATCGCCGTGTTGGTGCACAGGTCGGTTACGTCTTCCACGATGTGAGTGGAAAGAATCACGATCACCTGCTCACCAATCTCAGCCAGTAGATTGTAAAAACGGTTCCGTTCTCCGGGGTCTAAACCTGCAGTAGGCTCGTCCACAATCAGCAGTTGCGGATCGCCAATCAGCGCCTGGGCAATACCGAAGCGCTGGCGCATGCCTCCGGAAAACCCGGTGAGCGCCTTCTTGCGGTCGTCGTAAAGGTTAACCCGCTTGAGCATCCACGCGACCACGTCTTTTCGTTCCCTGGCTTTGGTGACGCCTTTGAGCAGGGCGATGTAGCTGAGCATGTCCTGCGCGGAGGTGCGAGGATACACCCCAAACTCCTGGGGCAGGTAGCCCAGCCGTTTGCGCACTTCGTCTTTTTGCGTGAGCACATCGATGTCACCCAGCGTGGCCCTGCCGCTATCCGGCTCCTGCAAAGTTGCCAGCGTGCGCATGAGGGTGGATTTCCCGGCGCCATTAGGACCGAGCAGCCCGTACATGCCTGCTGGAACGGTTAGGGAGACGTTATCAAGTGCCTTCACACCATTTTTGTATGTTTTTGAGAGGTTCTCAATTCGAAGTTCTATGCTCATGTCTTCACTCTTACGAAACTCTTACGAACCCGGAGGTAATTCCACCCTAAAAGGAATCTCGTGCGAGATCGTGCCAGTGCGAACGCTCGCGGCACGATCAAGATAACCTTGGAAGATGGTTGCGTCAATTTCATAATATGCAGAATTAATTTGCGTATTATGCAATATTAGATAATCCTGGTTCGGAGGGGAGACCTCTTGTTTGCCGAACTCAAAGCCCTTGTTGCCCTTGCTGAGACCGGCTCGATGGAACGAGCTGCCAATGATCTCTACCTCACGCCTTCAGCATTGACTCGAAGGATTCAGCGGTTAGAGGTCGAACTTGGGGTTGTTCTGCTGGACCGACATTTCAAACCTCCAAAGCTGACGCAAGCGGGATTAGAGGTTCTAGAGAAGAGCCGCGCCATTCTTTCGTCTCTGAGCGATTTGAAGGCTTCCACGTCCGGGGACACGGCCCCGGTTGGGCCTTTTCGTCTGGGCCTCTCGCATGCTCTGGCGCGGCCAGAAATATCCGAGGTCGTTATCGAACTGAGCAAGCAATTCCCGCTCCTTCAACCGAGCATTTGCAATGATATTAGCTGCCAGTTATTGGCACGCCTGCACCTTGGTGAGTTGGACGGGGCGCTTGTCGTCTTGCCCATTGAAACGGCGCTGCCGCACGACCTAGAGGGAGTAACGCTCGCGCTTGAAGCCATGCGACTCGTTCAAGCACGAACCTCGGCCCGCCTAGGGGCTTCGATGTCCTCAGAATTTTATCGGCGGAATTGGGTCCTTAATCCAGCCGGATGTTTGGTGCGGGAAGAGATAAAGAATCGGGTTGAACGGCTAGGTGCTCCACTCGTGGTTGCCGCTGAGCTGCACAATCCGGATTTACAACTCTCGCTCATTGCTGGAAATGTGGGTGTGGGAATGTTACGAGCCAGTTTTCTACGGACACACTCTCTGCGCACGCGACTAAGCATTATCGAGCATCCGAATTTCAATATTTCAATCAGGATCGCCTTCTTTCGCGGCAGGTATCTTGGCACACGAGAGCAGGTAGCCCTCGAACTTCAGCGGATTCTCGTGAAACACTTCGAAAGTGCCAGTGAGGCCCCCCTCCGAGTCATTCGTTCTTGAGAGGATTGGAGAAGTCAAAGGGGTGAAGATGGCACCCTAGCGCCGGGCTGGGCGCCCGCTCGAAGCAGCCGCTATATTCTAGCAAAGAAACAGTTTTATCGCGGCTTGCCGCATGGTAGGCTAATTCCCGGCGGCTCCTGCGCAGGCTTTCACGGCATTTTACCGGCGTCCAGGCTGATCTCTCGATGGCAGGCAAACCAAGACCCGTTGGTCCCTCCCTAGCCCCTTCCAAACAGGGGACTTCCGAGGCAGACTCAACTCCCGAGAAGGCGCAACTTTCGACCTCGAAGAGGGTTCAATCTGATGTGGGCACGGCAGCCATGGATCGTGGTGTGCTCGCGATGGCGGGCGGCTCGCCTCGGGTGGAGGCGGAAACAGCAGCGGCTCGGCCGGGCGAAGTTTTGACCGACGCCGCAGTCATGCTGCGGGTGAAGACCGGCGATGACTCGGCGTTTGAGTACCTGGTACAGAAATACCGCCGACCGATGGTGAGCTTCATGTACCGCATGGCGCATAACGCGACGGTGGCGGAAGACCTGGCGCAGGAGGTTTTTCTTCGCGTCTATCGCTCGCGCGAGAAGTACGAAGCCAGCGCCAAGTTCACGACCTGGCTGTATCGCATCGCGACCAACCTCGCCGTTAACTACGCGCGCGACACCCGCCACGAGCGCCCGGAGAGTACGGTCAGCATCGATGAACCGGATGACGACACCGGATTAACGGTGGACGTCCCCGACACATCGCTCAGCGCGGAAGAGGCTATTATCCGGCGGGAGAGGATGTCGGCGATCCGGGAGCGGGTACAGGCACTGCCGGAGCGGCAGAAAATGGCGGTGATCATGCACAAGTATCAGCAGATGGACTACCGCCAGATTGCCCAGATCTTGAAGTTAAGTGAGTCAGCCACCAAGTCATTGCTGTTTCGCGCCTATGAAACTTTGCGCGAGCAGTTGAAACAGTTTGTATGAAAGACGGATTGTGTAAGGACAAATTTATGACCTGCAATGAGATTCGCGAATTAATGCCGGACCTGGCCGCCGGACTCGGCTCCATGACGCCGGAGCTGAATACGCACATTCAGAGCTGCGATGGTTGTGCGGGAAAGCTGGCGGAGCTGCAGCAGACCATGGCGCTGCTCGATGAGTGGCAGTCTCCAGAGCCTTCTCCGTATTTTGACGTGCGGCTGCGGGCGCGTCTGCGGGAGGAGATGGCGAAGGCGAACCAGGTGTGGTTCCGCTGGATTCGCAAGCCGGCGCTGGCACTTGCGCTCAGTGTGCTTCTGGTGATGAGCGTTACATTGCTGCATTTGCGAACGCATACCAAGGAATTCGCAGGCAATGAACCACCGATGGTTCTCACAGTCGAGCCCGGCACCGCAGTGGGCGATCTGCAGGCGCTGGACAAGAACAACGAGCTCTATTCCGATTTTGACGTGCTTGACGACTTGCAGGTACAGGCGGATGTGAACGCCAATCCGTAACTGCTGCGAGTAGAAATTGCAACGGGGAGAAACGGGGGGACGAGGTGTTGGGGCTGAAGTCCATGAGGGGATGGTTGACGGCGACCGCTCTGGCGGTGGCGTTTGCCAGCGTGTCTTCTGCCATGGCCACGCGACCCTTTGGGCAGCGCCAGGCACCGCTGCGAGTCCAGCGCCAGGGGCCGGGCCCCCGAGGCCAGCAGGGTGGCCACGCCGGACAATGGTTGCGGCGGTACAAGGATATGTCTCCCGAGCAGCAGCGCAGGGCGCTTGAATCTGACCCGCAATTTCGCCGGCTTCCGCCGGGTCGGCAGGAGGAACTGCGACAGCGGCTGCAGCATTTCAGCAGCCGGCCTCCGGCAGAACAGCAGCGCATCCTGAATCGGATGGAAACCTGGGAGCACCTCACACCGGAACAGAAGGGCCAGGCGCGGCAGGTTTATTCGCAGATGAAGAATCTTCCGCCACAACGCCGCCAGGCGGTGCAGAATGCAATCCAGGCGCTGCGCGGGATGCCGCCCGAGGCACGCCAGCGAGAGATCGAGTCGGAGCGTTTCAAGAGCCAGTTTTCGCCCGAAGAGCGAAGCATACTGGGCGGCGCGTCCCGGCTGCCATTAGCGCCGCCAGAAGAGTAAGTCCGCTTCATCCCCGCTTTGTACCTGCGTCATCCCGACCGAAGCCGTTTTTCAGGCGGAGGGAGCGATCTCGCGTGCATCGCCACGAGACAAAAGAACAACTGAGGTCAGTTCATCAACGCCAGCGATCGGCGGATGGAAAGCGCAGTCTGGCGGATTTCGTCAGCGTCAGATGCGTCGGGAGATATCTTCAAATACTGTTCAAAATCTTCCGCTGCACCCTTGTTTTGTCCGAGGCTGTAACGGAGCAGCGCGCGTTGCTTCACGTCCTCCGGAGACTTGGGATAAACCACCAGTATGAGATCCACCAGCGGCAGCACCTTGCGAAAATTGCGCCCGGAAAGATAGATCGTCTTCAGATTATTCAAAATGCGGGTGAGGATCTGGCGGCGGCTCACAGCGAAGAAGAACTCGGGGCGCAGCGTCATTTGCCCGGAGTAGATTTCATCGAGTCGGCGCTGGCAGTCCTGGGCGCTGAGAATGTTGCCGCCGCTGAAGCAATCAATGATGGTTTCGTGACCGTCTATATCGTAGTGCTTGAGCAGGAAATGCCCTGGCATGCCGACTCCGAACAGGGGGAAACCCAGGCGGCGGCCGACTTCCATATAGATCAGAGCCAGAGTAATAGGAATGCCCAGGCCGCGGTCCAGCACATCATTCACAAAAGAGTTGCGGGGATCGTAGTAGTCTTCGCGGTTGCCCCGCAGACCGGCCTCTTCAAAGAGCACGCGATTGATGACAGAGATGGTCTCCGCCGCGTCGCCCACGTCACTGATGCGGGCTTCCGCCATGCGAGCGAACTCGTCCACGCAGGCGACGTAGGACTCGATATTCAGATCGGAGTACTCCGTGCGGGCAATGGTTAAAGCCGCGCGGACCAGATCAATGTCCTCGTCTTCCACCTGCGGACCGGCGAGAGCGGCAAGCGCTTCCGCAAGTCCGCTTTGCCCACTGTTCCGCATGTAAATATGCTAGCACGAAGGAAGGTGAGCAGCTTACGTGCGGGAGCTTCGGTGTTGCCTTAATCCTGCGAGGATTAGGACACTACCGGAACTTCCCCGCTTAGGCCGAAAGAAGGCTTGAGGGGCCACCGTCCCGGGGCACCACGCACCGGCCCGCATAAACTTACGGCGTGATCTCAAACACAGTCCCATAGTTACCGTGAAGGCCGCCGAAGTTGGTGGTACCGTAGAGATTGCCGGCTGCATCGAAGATCAAGCCATTCTGGGGATTGATCCCGTCCTTGCCGTTGTCGCTGAAATTATGCAGCACCTTCTCTGTCCAGCCCCCGCCCGCTTTGGGCTCTAACTCGAACACCGTACCGCAGTTGGAGCAAGTGTCGCCCCCGAGAGGGGTCGTGCCGTAGAGATTACCGGAAGCATCGAAGATCAAGCCAGCGTCGGGGAGATACCCGTCCGTTCCGTTGTTCTGGAAATTGTGTAGTACCTTCTCGGTCCAACCGCCGCTCACTTTGGGCTTTAACCTGAACACCGTACCGGAGCTATAAGCACCGCCGTACTCCGTCGTCCCGTAGAGATTGCCAGCAGCGTCGAAGGTCAGGGGGCCGTAGGGATTGGCCCCGTTCGTGCCACCAAAGCTATACAGCACCGTCTCGGTCCAGCTCCCGCCCGCTGCGGGTGTCAACTCGAACACCGTACCGCTGCGATAAGCGCCGCCGTTCTGCGTAGGGCCGTAGAGATTGCCGGAGGTATCGAAGATCAGGCCGGCGTAGAGATTGATTCCGTCCGTGCCGTGGCCGAAGCTATGCAGCACCGTCTCGGTCCAGCTTCCGCCCGCTGCGGGTGTCAACTCGAACACCGTACCGCAGTCGCAAACGTCGCCACCATGGCCAGTCGTGCCATAGAGATTGCCGGAGGTATCGAAGATCAGGCCGGACGCGGGTTGGTATCCATCCGTGCTATTGTTGGCGAAGCTGTGCAGCACGGTCTCGGTCCAGCCTCCGCCCGCTGCGGGTGTCAACTCGAACACCGTACCGTCGCCATAAGTGCCACCGGATAGCGTTGTGCCGTAGAGATTACCGGTTACATCGAAGATCAGGGGGACAAAATATGGGTTGGCGCCGTCCGTGCAGCTTGAGAGCGTGCAGAAACTGTACAGAACGCTCTCTGTCCAGCCTCCGCCCGCTTTGGGCTCTAACTCGAACACCGTACCGGCACCGTTAGCCCCGCCTTCGTAGGTTGTTCCGTAGAGGTTGCCGGAGGCGTCGAAGATCAGACTGCCGAGGGGTTGGTACCCGTCCGTGTTGTTGAAGGCATACAGCACCCTCTCCCTAGTGGCTGCCCAGGCGCTCGTTGCGAACAAGGTCGCAACAAGAATCAACAGAATCGTTCTTAATCCGATGGAAAATCTCTTGCCGGTCATGGATAGCCTTCTTGGCTCTAAGCTTCCGTGGAAAATGGCGAGTGGCTGGAACGACCGATCCGGAACCAGGGGGAAGTGCCATCCCGGAATTCGAGCGGAGCAATTCTACACCCGATCAGGCGGCATCATTCAAGGATTCTGCTTTTTACTTCCTCAACAGGTTCTTGGCCAAGAACAGCGCGTTGGCTGGCCGCTCCGCCAGGCGCCGCATAAAGTACGGATACCACTCCGTTCCAAAGGGAATATAGACGCGCATACGCCAGCCCTTGCGCACCAGTCCCTGCTGCAAGTCGCGGCGGATGCCATAGAGCATCTGGAACTCGAAGGCATCGCGGGCAATCTTCTCGCGTTTGGCGAAAATCTGGGCTTGTTTGATGATGCGGGCGTCATGCGTGGCCAGACCGTGATAGACGCCGCTCTTCATCAGAATCTTCATCAGCTTGACGTAGTTGGCGTCCACCTCGGACTTCTTCTGAAAGGCAATCTTGTGCGGTTCTTTATACGCGCCTTTGCACAGCCGGATGCGGATGCCCTGTGCCAACAGTTTCTCAATGTCTTCCTCGGCGCGGCGCATGTATGACTGGATCACCGTCCCCACGCAACCCTTGTGCCCGGGCATACGATGCAGTTCGTGGACGAAATCGAGCGTGCGCTGGGTGTAGGGTGAGCCTTCCATGTCCACCCGAACGAAGTTGCGCGGCTGCATGGAAGCCGCTTTGACGACCAGGCCGCTGACCAGTTCGCGGGCCAGTTTCTCGTCCACGTCGAGGCCCATGTGCGTGAGTTTCAGACTGACGTTGGCATCGAGTTTTCGGGCGGCGATCTCATCCAGCAACTGGTGATAGAGTTGCGCACTGGCACGGGCCTCCTCGGCGTTGGTGACATTTTCGCCAAGGTTATCAACAGAGACGCTCATGCCCGCCTGGTTGACCGCCTGGGCCACACGAAGGGCGTCCTCGACCTGGGTGCCGGCAACGAAGCGGCTGGAAAGTCTTTGCCCAATGGCGGAACGCTCGGCCACTCCTCGCAGGAATTGGCTCTCGGAGAGAGAAATGAAGAGCGCCCTCAACATGACATGCCTGAAGAAACAAGGATTCGGAGGAGGAGAACGAGCATGATGGTGTTACGACAGCGCGCAACGTACATGTAGTTCACAGAAATTTGTATCACAACTGGAGACGCGTTGCGGTATGACTGGCATCATGAGATAGGGTCAGGAAGAGCGGAGGCGAAATCAGGCGAGGTATGCGGCTCGAAGAAATTTGATAGGCTCGTGCTTTACTTTAGTGATAATTCAACTGTGTTGTGGCGTTTGTCGCAGTCTGCTTGTAACGTGACCACACTCCCCGGGGAGAAGTTCCGTGTAATGCTTTGTAATTGGTCAAAAGCACCTTCCGCCGACTGGACTCGCACGACGATCTGGTGATCCCCGGGAGTCAGACTGATTATTCCGGACTCTACTCCCTTTACCTCGCGGAATACCAGCGCCCGGCGTTTGCCTTCCCCGTGCAGTGGCACGGTGTAAACCGATCGATTGTCCACCCACACCGTGGCGTTTCCGTCGGCGAAGGAATGTTGAATCGAGATTTGAAGCCTCACCGCATCCAGTTTGTGCCCGACCGAGGCTGGTGCGGAGGGAGTCTTTGCGGCAGAGACAGGTCGCGGCAAGAGAGGGCGTCGTGGCACGCGAGCCGGCGGTGAGACTTGGGATTCACCCGGTGAAACCGCTCCGCCGGCCGAGTTCCGAGGGGCCTCTGGTTTCTCATTAGCTGTCTTCCGACCCTGGAGAGATAAAGTCGAAGGGCTACTCGGGGCAGATGGTGCTGCGACGGTGATGGGCGTATTCGTTGTTTTCTGGAAACGCTGAAACCTATTTAGCGGAAACCACAACGCGAAGCCGGCCAACGCTAAGAGACCGGCGGCTGCAAGAGCGGCTTTAACGTCGACGGAGAAGATTTTGAACGCTCGCACGCCGCCGGGAGCAGCCACAGATTTCCGCACTTCAACCGGGCGGGCAACCGCTGGATTTTGGTCCATGTGAACTGGCAGGTCGGCCTTGGCTTCTGGAATCCGCGCCACCATGGGCAACCTGGCCAGTTGATTGCCGGATAGTCCATGCATTTCGCGAAATTGCCGGATTTGGTCCGCCATCTCGGCTCCGGTCTGGTATCGCTGCTCGGGATCCTTGCTTAGGGCTCGAAATACGAGCTCATCAATTTGTGCAGGATATTGCGGATCAAATGCCGTGATCGGCAAGGGATCCCGGTTCACCAGCTTGAAACTCACGGAGGCCGTAGTATTGCCCTGGAAAGGACGGTGTCCGGTGAGCACGGTGTAGAGGGCCACGCCCAGAGAAAACAGGTCTGACCGGCTGTCCGTATCTCCACCCTCAAACTGCTCGGGAGCCATGTAAGAGGGGCTTCCCATCAGCCGTCCTGGCTGAGTCAAACGATATCGATTGAATCTGGCGATTCCGAAATCTGCGATCTTCGAATGACCGTCTCGTGTTACCAGAATGTTAGCCGGCTTGATGTCGCGATGAATCACCCCCTGGCGATGAGCGTAGTCGAGAGCTTCCGCAACCTCCTGGCCCAACTGGAGCGCCGCTCCTAATGGAAACCTGCGCTTGTCGGCAGTCAGCAGCAGCTTGCTGAGTGGACGGCCCGCGACATACTCCATCACCATGTAGGGAGAGCCGTCCTGCTCTTCTCCGACGTCGAAGATGGTCACCACACCGGGATGAGAGAGGCAGCCGGCAGCCTTCGCTTCCTGGAGGAAACGCTGCCGATAGTCCTGGTCGTCGTCTGGCTCCTGCTCGATGAGGGAAATCATCTTGATTGCAACTAGACGATCAATGTTGGGATCGCGCGCTTTGTACACCACGCCCATTGCTCCACGGCCGATCTCCGCGAGCACTGCATAGCGGCCTATGGTGGCTCCGTCGCGCAAACGCATGATTTTCTCGGGAGGGAGGACATGAGAATTCTATATCGGCGGGGCCGGGGGGCCTGTTGCGTCTCGAACAGTCGCGGTGACTTTTGTAACGTCAGGGAGCGGTAGAGGAATCGCCGGACTCAGGCCAGAAAGACCTCGTCCACGTAACACCAGCGCCAGCTCTCACCTGGCTCAAACGATTGCATGATTGGATGTTTGGTCTGATGAAAGTGCTTGGTGGCATGCTTGTTCTTGGACGAGTCGCAACAGCCCACATGCCCGCAAATGAGGCACTCCCTGAGATGGACCCAGGTATCGCCCATTTCGAGGCATTCTTTGCAGCCTGTCCCGCTGGGGGTTACGTGACGGATTTCGCGGACGTGCGGACAACTCGCTTGCGCCTTGGGCATGCGTTCTCCTGACTATTTTTTTGATGCAAATTTAGACGCAATGTTGCTGGTAAGGATTCAAAAACTGCCAGAGCCTGCGGCTATTGCCCTTCTTCTTCCAGAAATTTCTCTGCCTCCAGAGCCGCCATGCATCCCGAACCCGCGGCCGTGATGGCCTGGCGATAGCGGCGGTCCTGCACATCGCCGCAGGCATAGACTCCGGGGACACGGGTGAAGACGTAATTCGTGGTCTTGAGATAACCGTCGGGGTCGGTATCAAGCTGGTTGTGGAAGATCTTGGTATTCGGAATGTGTCCAATTCCCAGAAACATGGCACTGGTGGGAAAATCCCAGACTTTCCCGGTCTTCAGGTTGCGCAGCTTCAGGGCGGTGACTTCTTTCTTGGCGGGATCGAGAACCTCGTCCACCACTGTGTCGTGAAGGAATTGTATCTTTTCATTCTTACGCGCTCGGTCCAGCATGATTTTCGACGCGCGAAACTGGTCACGGCGGTGAATGAGCGTAACTTTGTTGGCAAAACGGGTCAGGAACGTGGCTTCTTCCATGGCGGAGTCTCCGCCGCCGATCACGGCTATCTCTTTGCCGGAGAAAAAGAACCCATCGCAAGTGGCGCAGGAGGAGACACCGTGCCCTATAAGCGCCTGTTCGCTGGGCAGTCCGAGCCAACGTGCCGAAGCGCCGCTGGCAATAATGAGAGTGCGGGTATGCAGGGTGTCTTTGCCCACTTGCACCGTGAAAGGACGCTTGCTGAGATCAGCGCTGGTGGCGTGGCCGTGGCGGTACTCCGCCCCAAAGCGCGAGGCTTGGCGGCGCATGTTGTCAACCAGTTCCGGTCCCTGGATGCCTTCGGGAAATCCGGGAAAATTCTCCACCAGCGTAGTCAGCGAAAGCTGGCCTCCGGGCTCATGTCCGTCAATTACCAACGGCTTGAGGTTGGCTCGCGCCGTGTAAAGCGCTGCCGTGTGGCCGGCACAACCGGAGCCGATAATCATTACGTCGCGGATGTTTTCCATAGGTGTAAGTTCTTAGATTGCGAATTACAGAATTCGGTTCAAGGGTCAGGTATGTCGGTCACTTTGGTCCCGGCGCGTGCGCGTCCGGCAGAGTTTTATGGGAAGTTGACTTCACCGAGGGAGTTGACTTCGCTCCCGCAACTCGCGCCAGTTCCTCCGGAACGGTGCGCTTCGCATTTAATATCACGCGATACTGGCCCATGATTTCCGAGGCGCTTTTGAAGAGCGGCTCGTAAGCGTTTTGATCTGGAGCCGGGCCCGCATCCGATCCCTGACAGCGGGCCAGCACTACTGACGATTTGCCAAAACGCTCCAACTGAATGCGGCTGGCGGGAGTATCGGTGCCTAACATAGCCGCAGGCGTAGTTACGGAAGAGGCGCTGTCTTCGATGGACATTTGCAGCAGGTCTTTAGGGTCGCGCACGCGGAAGACCAGGGTTTCGATCATATTTCTTGGGTCTTTGCTGAACGAATACTGCACCGTCGAAAAGGTAGCCTGCACGGAGAACTCGCGGCGAAGGCGAACCCAGTCAGCGGTTCCCGAGTCGGAGGCTAACTGCGCGCTCTCTCCGGCTTGCAGGAATGCCGGACTTTCTTGCAAGCTGGAGCGTCCGCGGTCCACTTCAAAATCAGGGGCGAAGAGCGGCTGCTTAGGCACGCGACTCACCGCGGAAGCTATCTCTTGCTGCTCTTCCGCTGAAGGCGTGCAGACGTTGAGCATGTTTACCTTAACCTGCGGTTGCGCCGGCGATTGAGCTTGCTGCGCAGCGGCCAAATGCATCATGCCCAGACCAAAAACGATCAGAAAGGATTTTCGGAGCACGGCTGCATTCTAAACGACGGAAGCGGCATCCGCGAAACATCTTGGCACAGATCAATCCGCGCTCCGGCCGCCACGGTCAGCGACGGCGCAGTGCGGGTAGAATTGTTTCATGGCAAATCTAACCCTCGTCTATGGATTGCGCTTATTGCCTTCCGAGGAAGTTGCTGAAGTAGGAGATGCGCCCCTCAAACTCAAGAACGGGCACGAGGCGCGCGTTACCATGCACATCCTCGAAGGCAGCAAAGAAGAGATCGAAAAGCAATTGAAGAGCAGTTTGGACGCGTTCTTCGATTTCTATCCGGAAATTTGAAGAATGTCTTCCCTGCGCCGGTGGCGGGCACGGCATGACAGACTTTTTGCGCTAACGCGCCGGGCCCGAAGCCCCCGAAAAGTCACAGGCATCTATAATCTGTCTCTGTCATATGCTATCGCCCTACCGGTACTCGCGTTTGCGGCTGCAACAAGCCGGTCTTTTGCCCATGAGCAAGACCGCGCTAGTCACGTGGTATTTGCTGGGCCTGGATGTGGTGCTGTTCGCGCTCCAGAAGGCTCTCGGGGCATTCAAACTTCCCTATGGCGATGGCCTTGGCGGGTGGGTAACCTTTCTGAGTTTTGTGGCTATTCCGCTGTTCACCTTTCTCTTTTTCCGCTGGGCGAAGACGAAGGTGTTGTGGCGCCTACGCAACAGGCTGATTGTCACTTATGTATTCATCGGCGTCATTCCGGTGGTGTTGCTGGTTGGACTGGCGCTTGGCTCTTTCTATTTGTTTGCGGGACAGTTCGCCACCTACATCGTAACCACGGGATTGAATTCGGAACTGGCCAAGCTCGACGCTGCCAATTCCGCTATCACTCACCAGGTTGCAGCCCAGATGCAACGGCATCCGGGCGCCGAAAGCGTCGCACTCGAGAGCCTGCGGCAGCGCAATGAGCATTGGGCGGATCGCCAGATTTGCATTTGGCTTAACAGGAACCTGCTTCTGAACAGCTTATCCGGGGACGCAACCGGAGCGCCGTTGAGCCTTCCCTCCCATTTGAAGAATTCCTTTCACGAGGTGGTTCGCGATCACAATCAACTCTTTCTGCGCGCCATGGAAACGGTTCCGCTTGGCACCGGTACACTGACCGTGATTTCCAGCGAACCGTTGGGGCAGCGCATGTTGCAGGGGCTTGCGGCTGACCTGGGACAAATCACTTTGTATGAAGGCCTGTCTCGAGAAATCCAGCAGACAGCGGGCGGCCCGACTGCAAGCCTTGACGTATCCGGGCAATCCGCTCGCTCAAAACAGAGCATTACCATTGACAACGGGAAGGGGCAACGCTACGTTTTGGATACCAGCAAAGCAGTGCCGGTTCTTACTGCCGGCTCTATCCCTCCGCCCACCAGCAGGCTCGACCTCCTGGCCACGTTCCCAACAGCCGTGTACATCGTGAATTGGGAAACTGGCGACACCTCCAATCCGGTCGGAATCAGTGTGCAAACCCGCGTCTCCAGGCTTTATGAAAGATTGTTCGCCGCGCAGGGAGATTTTGCCCCGGTGGTGGAGATCATCATACTCATCGCTCTCGTCGTTTTTGCCGTCATTGAATTCGTCGCGATCGGGATCGGGTATCACCTCACGCGCACCGTAACCGGCGCGGTGGACCACCTCTACGATGGCACGCAGCACGTCAATCGCGGCGATTTCGCTCACCGCATTCCAGTCAGATCCCACGACCAGATTGCGACGCTCGCGAACGCCTTCAATTCCATGACGGCATCCCTGGAGAAACTGATTGAGGAGCAAAAGGAAAAACAGCGCCTAGAAAACGAATTGGTGATCGCGCAGGAAGTCCAGGCCCAGCTTTTTCCCCGCCAGGTTTCTCAACTGGCATCGCTTGAGGTGCATGGTTTCTGCCGCCCGGCGCGCACCGTGAGTGGCGATTACTACGACTTCCTGAAGCTGGATTCGGAGAAACTGATTCTGGCGGTGGGCGACATCAGCGGCAAAGGAATCTCGGCGGCGCTGTTGATGGCGACCATTCATTCGGCGGTGCGCGCCTACGGTCTGCAAGACATCCCTGTTCTGCGCGAACCTGTGGCGGTCGGGGCTGCGCTGAATGCCAACCTGGCGCTGCCCTCTGCGTTGTCCGTGGCAGATCTCTCGCCCGGCCTTTTGCTTTCGCTCCTGAATCACCAGCTCTATGCAAGCACCCCTGCGGAGAAATACGCGACATTGTTTCTGGGAGTCTACAGCAGCAAGGAACGGACCCTCAACTACAGCAACGGCGGGCATTTGCCGCCGATCGTAATGAGTACGGACGGAGGCATCCGCAAGCTCGAGGCTGGCGGCATGGTGGTCGGTTTGTTCGATGACCAAAGCTATGAGGAAGGCTCGGTTCAGTTGCGCAGCGGCGATATTCTTCTGGCCTATAGCGACGGGGTCACGGAGCCGGAAAACGATTTCGGGGAATTCGGCGAGGAGCGGCTGGTTGATCTGCTGCGGGAAAACCGCGACCTGCCGCTGGAGCGGATCAGCGAAATTGTTACTGCCGCGGTGGACGACTGGATCGGCGCCAACGAGCAGCCCGACGACATAACCCTTGTGCTCGCCCGGGCTCGATAAGCCTCACAAATCTTGGGACGGATGGGAATGGATTCGGGGTGGCCGCTCAACGGTCACGAGTTGGGATTCTGCATCCCAATGGATCCGCAACCGGGTCAGCCACCCCGACTGCTCCGCGCCCCCTATTGCGGGCATTGGCACGCCCCACGCGGAGCAAACCCTCATAAATCTGGATGTCTGGGGATAAAACCGGTTAGCAGATCAGTGTGCAGAACAACCTAATTCGAGAAGTAACCGCTCGACGAGCTGAAACTATGGCAGTCTTTCCCACTGCCAACGGCGTAAGCTTTGGAGACGGAACGCGGGCGGCAGATATCACCGCTCCCGCAGGAGTGGCAAACGCGCGCGCCTTGGCCGTAACGGGAGCACTGCCTCCGTGGAACTCGAAATCCGGCAGATCAACCTGAGGCAGGACCAGAATGGTGGCAAACAGCACCAACTCGAAGATGAGAAGCGCCCAGCGCCACCGTTTCATCAGGTCACCAAAGATGCGACTGCGCCAAAGACTATGCGATTTGCCGTTTACCGTCAAGGCACTCTGCGCTTTTTTACATTCTGGTGGGTAAAGCTGTAGGCCACTCCGTAGGTCGAATCGCCGCTGACGGACAACGGGGCCACCCGCTCCAGCCGGTGATGTCCGGTGCGGTGCAGGACGTAGCTAATTGCCACCACTCCCGCCATTCTTCCCCCAAAGAAAGCTGCCTGCTCTGCGGTCCCGCTCTGACAAAGCGCAGTGGCCATCGAGTCCATCTCACGACCACCGTTGCTGAGATTACGGTGGGTAATTCCGAAATCCACCATCTCCAACGCGGCATGGCTTAGAAACAGCGCCTTGTTGGTCGTGTCCCAAAACCTGTGCCCGGGGTGGATATCAGCCAAATCCTGAGCACGAGCTATGCCGCATAGCAAGGGCATAGCCAGCACCAGCAAAACTCTTGGTTGTCCCATTGGGAACAAGCTAGAAGGCTCAGGCTCGGGCCACGAGATCACTTAAGTATGGACGAGCGTTTCTGCGCCCGGAATTGGGAAGTGGGTCATTTCGAGTTTGGTTCGAAAATCTAGCCCAAATGTAGCTTCATCCAACCCCGGACGGCCTAGATGCTTCCAATTGTGGGGTATAGTCCTGCTTGGGGCTTTTTCGGGCCGTCTTCGGAGATTGCATGAAATCTGAGAATCGGACGAGGATGCGGACAGCGTCGGCCGCAGCAGCCTGCCTTGCCATGCTGTTCACTGGTTATAGCGCACAGGCGCAGGAAACCAAAGAAACCGTGACCGTCAATGACGTGGACCGCACTTACCTGGTGCGCCTGCCCAAGGGTTACGACCACGCGCAGAAATATCCGGTGGTGATTCTGCTGCATGGCATGAATCAGAATACCGATGACATGGAGCGGCTGACCGGGTTCGATGAACTGGCCGACAAAGACGGCATCGTTGCCGTTTATCCCAGCGCGCTGCATGGACGCTGGAATGTGGGTGTGCAACCGCCCCAGCAGCAGATGATGAGGTATCCGGGACGACGACGCGGGTATCCCGGTGGCTATCCAGGTGGTGGATATCCGGGTGGGGGATATCCCGGCGGCGGTGGAGGATATCCCGGAGGAGGTGGAGGATATCCGGGCGGAGGACAATCGGGAGGACAGGGCCGCGATGAAGAAAACAGATCTGCGCCAGCGGATGATGTTGAGTTCCTGAATCAGATGCTGGACCGGATGGCGGTGAAGTTTTCTGTGGATACGGCGCGCGTTTATGCCACGGGACTATCGGAGGGCGGCTTCATGGCGATGAGGGTGGGATGCGCTATGGCCGACCGGATCGCCGCCATTGCCCCCGTGGGTGCCGCCATGCCGAAGACGATGATCTGCCTGCCTTCGCGTCCAGTGCCGGTGGTGATGATCAACGGGACGTCCGACCCGCTGGTCCCGTATGATGGCGGCACCGACCACAATCTTCGCCTGCCGGTCATCTCCGTTGAGGACAGTGCGAAGGCGTGGGCCAAGATCAATCGCTGCGCAGAGAAGTCAACCCAGACCAAGTTACCGGCTCACGAGAAAGGCGGCATGGAGACGAAGGTCCACACCTACGATGATTGCCAGCAGGGCGCGCAGGTGGTTTTGTACAGCGTAAAGAATGGCGGCAACACCTGGCCCGGAGGCGAACAGTATGAAGTGGAAAAGCAAGTCGGGAAAACCAGCCAGGATCTGAATGCCAACGAAACTATGTGGACTTTCCTGGCCACTAAGAAGCTCCCCGCGAAGGCCGCGACGGACAGTGGCCCGAGCGCGAAATAGTTTGGTAATTCGCCTGCGCCCAGGTTTTCGCTGAAATTCGCGCAGAATTCTCTGGCTACTGCCGGCTGCTTGAATCACTGCCCGTGTTCGCGCACGCTCTGAGCGAAGGAGGCTGATCTTCGATGCTTCCGGTAATCTCTACGGCACGACCATAGATGGCGGGGCCTACAGCCGCGGGACAATGTACGGCTACGGAACGGTGTTCGAGATCACGCCTTAGATCAGCGCTCCGGCCTGGTCGCGGATTTTCTGACCGCAGCGCTGTCGCGGGGACAGCCAGGCGGCTCGAACCTATTTCGCCTTCTCCGCCCTCGGTATGATGCTCACCCGCGCCGTAACCTGCTGTCCCTTTTCCATTCCACCGGCCACGACCAGGCCTTCCGGGACCACCGCCAGACCGTGGTGATCCATGCTGGGGTTGGGCGTGTTCTCGTTGACGGTTTCCCATTTCCCCGTGTGCAGGTTAAAGGCGAAAGTCACAGCCGACGGCTCCGCTGGGTTGCCATCGTAGCCGATACCGGTAACGAGGTAGGGATTGTCGCTTCCCCCGGAGAAATAAATCTTGTCGTCTTTTTCGGAAGCACCAGCCGCAATCCGATAACGAGCCGTGCCCGGATGGTTAGGCAGCTTGCTCCAATGAATCTGCTTGAGATCCTTGCTGCTGATTTTGCCCATCCAGCACTCGTCGGAAGAAATGAACTTCGGCTTGTCGGCAGAGGGATTCTTAGCCGCCCCGTCCACATAAATAATGGTGTCGCCGAGCACGGCGCCGGCATGGCCAAAAACCGGCGTTCCGGGGATAGGCGTAGCCTGCAGCCAGCGGTTTTTTGCAGCGTCATAAATCTGTACCGCGCTCACCAGTTCGCTGTTCAAGCGCCCGCCGATCAAGTAGACATAGCGATTCAGGTAAACACCAGCAACGGCGTCCCCCACCGGATGGGGAATGTCCGCGCCCCGCAGCCAGTGGTCGGTGAGCGGCTGATAGACGTTGACGTCGGGCACGGTCATGCCGCCGCCCTGAGCATCCAGCACGTAGCCGCCAAACAAGAATACGTGATCGCGGGCAGCCACAGCCGCGGCCGCAATGCGCCCAGCGGTACCTGGCACGGGGTGCAATACGGTCCATTTCTCGCTGTCGGTGTCCAGCGAGTAGGTTGCGTTGGAAACCGCGTCCCAAGTTTTCTTCGGGCCAATTCCCATGAAGGAGAATATCTGGACATTCCCGCGGCGCTTGTATTCAGCAACGGCGTTGTTGGTAAGCTGCGCCGGCAGCGAATCGAATTTCACCACCTCAGGCGCGGCCCCTGCGAACAGCAGGCCGCCCGGACTGATCGACAGAAGGACGATCGGCAGAAGAAAATAGTGCCCGAAATTCATCAACCACAAAGGACGCCAAGTCCCACGAAGGTGGGAATCCTGAGGATTTCCTTCGTGCTCCTTCGTGTCCTTGGTGTTTAATCGAAGGCTATGCAGCAGAGAGACGCAGATTCTTTTCATGGATTCCCGTGAATGAGTGTGTATTGCGCAGTCACCAAAATACCATGCGCAGAGCAAGCGGGCGGGGAGAAAACCTTTTGCCTTCTAGCTCGCTGATGGCGTGACCGGAGCCAGTGCCGGCTCCGGTTCCGGCAGCGGGGTTGGCGCAGGAGTGACCACCGGAACTTCCGCGTAGTGCTGGTACCACGCCGTCTCGCTGGCGCGTTGCCAGAGGCGCGTCCCAATCCACCACAGCAGGAGCACTTCGAAGAGCAGCGCCGAGAGACCGGAATGCTGGCCGGGAATCTTCACCCATATCCAACAAGTCAGCGCCAGCCCGAGCCATGCCAGAAAGCTGATACGAAAATAAAGCCAGAATAGAGATCCGAAGTTGCCGAAGGTTAGGCGGGCGGTACGAATAAGGCTACGGCGCATGGCGCGCTCGCCGGTGGCAACGGCGCGCACCTGCGCCATGTCAAACCAGAGCCGCACGGTCATCATCAGGAACAGAACAAGAACAAAGCCGATCACGTCCACCCAATAACCCAGCTTTTCCTGTGGGGCGTCGTCGGAAAGCGTCCCCGACCAGTCACTGATGTAATAGGCCAGGATGCAAACCGGCGTAAGCACGATGAGCAAAAAGATCAACAAGCGCACCCAGCGCCAGAAGAATTCGCCGCACACGTGGAAGAACTCCCCAGTGGTTAGCTTGCGTGGCGCGCGGTAGCTTTCAAGAATGCCCCCGGTCAAAAACATGGCAAATATGAAGAAGATCAGCGCCAAGAGCACAGAACTGGTTGTCCCGGACCAGAATGCCGCATCTGGATTGCTGGAAAGCTCGAGGAATGCGCCCATGTCGAATCCGTTAGCCAGGCTGCCGGTGTGCGCGCTGTGCCCGACCACTTTTTCCAGGCGCGACGAGAGGGGAATGGCGCTGAATAATGCCAGCACAAAATTAACAATAAACATCCACCACAGCACGCGTTGGTACCGCCAAACGCGGCGCGCGCCCTCCGCCAGAATTCCGCTTTGCTCAGACATGGCCAATCCTCATATCGTCGCGAGATAGGGTCGCGCTGCGCCGCCCCTTCATGCCAGCCACGCCAGCCATTGCGACAAAAACTGAATCACGATCTGCCAATATGCGGCCAGTTTCATCCGCCAGGCGGAGCTTGGCTCTTTCACATAGCTGTTATTAAAGAAATTCTTGTCCAGCCAGACCGCATGTTCGGGATCGAGTTCAGCCGACGCCAGCTTCGCCTTCTTGTCATAGCTGTACCGAACCCACCGGTCACGCCCGTCCCATTGCTCGCGGACGGTTTCGCCATTCTCGAACTTCACCAGAACATCCACCGGGAACACAAAATCGCCCTTGCGGTGCACAAGTACCGTCGTGTGGTAGGCGGTCACACCTTTCTTCTCGTCGGGCGGTTTCGTCAGGTACCAGTCGGTGCGGTCGGATGAGGCCTCCAGAATTTCGTAGTCAAGCACGTTCGTTCCGTAAACCGCCTGATCAAAGTACCAGCGCAGGTTTTTCCCCGAGACTTCCTCGAGCGTTTTCAGGAAATCTTCTTTGGTGGGATGGGTAAAGCGATACCGCATGAAATAGGTGTGCAGGGCGCGCCGCATGGTGTCTTCGCCGATAACTTTCTCCAGCGTGAGCAGCACCGTAGCGGTTTTTCCGTAGGTAATGTCTCCGTAGGAAGCGCTATTCATGTATTGGTAGGCAAAGCGCGCCATGGGATCGTTTTCGGCGGAGCCCAGATATCCGTCGCGTTGCAGCGCATCCTCGCCGATGGTGGCGCCCCAAAGATCGAGTACCGATTTGTCCCGGCCGAAAATGTCATCGAGCACTTTAACTTCGGTGTAGCTGTTGATTCCCTCGTCCAGCCACGCGTCCTCAAATTCGTTGGTCGCCACCATGCCATACCAGTATTGGTGGCCAAATTCATGTTCCGTGACCAGTTCGACAAACCGCAGGCCTTCCGGCAGCCACCAGGCTGTATCGGCGGTAATCAGTGTGGGATATTCCATGCCGCCGGCCCGCAGCGCGCCATGCGGCGGATCCACCACCGTGATCTGCGCGTAGGGGTAAGGCCCGTACCACTCGTCGAAGTGCTTCATGGTTTGTTGCACGATGCGCAGGTGACGCGCCGCTTGATCCACGTGACCGGGTTGCATCAACAAGCGGATCTTCACTTTTCCGGCACTGCCCGTGAAGTAGTCCTCGAAAACATGGAACTGGGGCTCGGCGGTCCAGGCAAAATCGTGGATGTCTTCTCCATGGAAGCTCACGGTTTTCGTGCCATCCGCGTGGTTCACGCTGGAAACTTCTACTCCGCTTGCGCCCACTACTTCATTCTGCGGAAGTGTCAGGCGCACGTCGAAGGTGCCGAAGTCGGCGAAGAACTCGGTGTTCGCGTGGAACTGATGGCAGTTCCATGCCCCCTGCCACCACACGCCAACTTTGGGGAACCATTGCGCCCCCATGATGAAATCGCGCTTGTAGCCAGTTCTGGCAAAAACTTCGCCAAACCGGTCACGAAAACCGATCTTGAACTGGACGGTTTCGCCCGGCGCCACCGGCCGCGGCAGCTTTACCTGAAAAACCGTGCGGTCGTCGGGGTTGAGATCATCGGGCACGATGAACTGCATCTGCTGCGTGAGGTCTCCCATGCCCTCGGCCTCAAACATGACCACCTCGGCTGAGGCACGGTTCTTCTCTTTCCACTCGAACGTAGGGTGATCGCGCCGCACTTCGCGCATGAAGGTAGATCTGGGCTGGAAAGCATTCAGGTAGAGATGAAAAGGAAAAGTATCCTGCGGCTTACCTGTCAGATTGCGGTAGGCCAGAGTCTCGACGCCATCCAGCGTCCTTTTCTGCGCATCCACGGTGGCGTCAATCTGATAAGCGACTACCCGCTCGGAGAACGGCCCTTTTTCCGCGGACGCGAAAACGGCGGGGGATTGCGCGTGGCAGCGCACGAGACTGAGAACCGCCAGGATTATGATCTGCCAAAGCCAGCAGCGCATTCGGTTCCTCCTTGCCAATACACGTAACCGTCCGAACGGATGAACCCGAAGATTACACCTGCGCTGCAGCTTTGGGAAGGGGCATGACAGCAGGATACTGGGTCAGTTTGGAACGACCCAGTACCGACAGCAGCGCGCCGTATTAACCACGAAGGACACCAAGGAGCACGAAGGAAACCGCCCGCCGATTACAATGACGCGTGGATCTGCACAGAAACTTTGAAGGTCGTCCCTGGTTCGTTCTGGTCGCGTCTCTGCTGATTTGCTGCGGTTTTTGGCGCTGGGCGGAGTCTGTGCTGGTTCCCGCAAACACGGTCGCGGTTCGCGCTCAGGGAATGCCCATGGGAAACAACTCCGACCTTTATCCGCGCTGGCTGGGGGCGCGTGAACTGCTGCTGCACGACCGCGATCCTTATAGCCCGGAGGTGACCCGCGATATCCAAACCGGCTTTTACGGCCGCCCCCTCGACTCGCGGAATCCTTCCGATCCGGTCAAGCAGGAAGCCTTCGTCTATCCACTTTATGTGGTCTTCTTTATGGCTCCCACCGTGACCATATCATTCGCTACCGTGGCGGAACTATTCCGCTGGCTTCTGCTGTTCGCGATCGCCGTCAGCGTACCGCTCTGGATGCGGGCGATTGGCTTCCGGCCGGGCATTTTGCCGGTGATCTCGGGAATGCTGCTGGCGGTGAGCAGTTCTCCGGCCATCAGCGAATACCAGCAGCAAAACCTCGCTGGCCTGGTGGTCCTGTTGCTGGCAGCGGCGGCTGCGGCGGCGGCGCGCAATTGGCTGATGCTGAGTGGATTCCTGCTGGCGCTGGCCACCATCAAGCCCGACTTTTCGGGACCGTTGATTCTCTGGTTCTTATTTTGGGCAGCATCCGGCTGGAAAACCCGTCAACGCGTCATTTGGAGTTTCGCCGCCACCTTTTCGGCATTGCTGGCGGCGGCAGAAATAGTATCTCCGCACTGGGTGCCGAGGTTCGTCACCGCCGTCCGCCATTATCCGGACTATGGTATTGATCCCTCGTTTGTGCAGATATTACTCCCCGCACCTGTGGCGAACGTGGCCGTCGCGGCGCTCCTGCTTGCCTTGCTTCTGGTTTGCTGGAAATCCCGAAGTGCGCCCGCTGGCTCGGAAGACTTCGCCTGGGCGCTGGCCTGGGTGGTCACGGTAACGCTTGCAATCATTCCCAAGACCGCAGCTTACAACCAGCCGTTGCTGATTCCGGCGCTGCTGCTTCTGTTGTCCCAATACCGGAGGATTTCGCAGGCGGGCCGTTTCCCCCGCGCGCTGGTGAAAGCGGTTCTCTTATGCCTTCTGTGGGAGTGGGCAACCGCCCTGATCCTCGCATTCGCCTCGCTCTTCATTCCCGGCGCGAGTCTTGCCTCTTTTGCCCAAGCGCCCGAGTACGCTTCGCTCGCCCTAACTCCGATCTCGCTCCTGGCGGTAGTGGCCACAACTCTCGCGCTTCGGCAGAAGGGGCGAGCGCTTTCGCCCGCCTAGGGCGAGTATTTCTTTAGAACCAGGTCTTCTTGCGCGGGAGCAGGATCCACCGCGCGCAGTGAGGCAAGCACTTCTGTGTTGCCCACGCGTCGCAGCGGAAGAGACGCTGGAGATGCTCGATCATTGTCATGGCAAAAGGAGCACAAGGTACGGGCTAGTAGAACTGATTACTGTACCGTGCAAGGGGATTCGAAACGCAAGACGGGTTGCTCTGACGAATGATCGCTGCACAGCTCTCAGAAAAAAAGCCCGGACCTTTTACGGTCCAGGCTTTCGATCGCTGACTGCCGAAGCAGCCACTGAAACGTTACTGTATGACGTTGACCTCGATCTTGGTGGTACCCGTCACACCTCCGCCCGTGCCGGTTATTTTGACTGTGTGTTTCCCGAGCGGAGCGTTCCTACCCTCCGTTATGGTCATGGTTGAGGTCCCCGAGCCCGGCGCCGGTATGGGGTTGGGGCTGAAGGTCACGTTCGAAGCCGAAGACAAGGTAACCGCTGCGTCGAAGCCACCAGAAATGGCCGAGGTGATCGTGACTGTGCCAGAGCTGCCCCTAGCAATGCTGATCCCTTTGGGCGATGCGCTGATGGTGAAGCTACCCGTGTTGACTACGGCAAGCGCGTTAATCAGGTTAGCCCCGTTGGGACTGCCCCAGCCGGTCGCCAAGTCGTAGCCGGTAGTTGCGGAATAGCCGTTGCTGCCACTGGTAATGTCGTGGAAGTCAGTGTCATAGCTCGAGCTCAAGCCAATCGCATAAAGGGCCGGATTGATGAAACCGAGCGTAGTGGTTCCGCCGTTAGTGATCAACTGTTCATTGGCGAGAGCCAGGTAGCCGGCCCACATGGGCGCCGCAAAACTGGTTCCGCCATACAGGTTGGCCGAGCAGGTGGTTTGGTCGGCACAGACGTAGAAGGTGAAGTTCGAGTTTGCCGACACGTCCGGGCCGTTGCGAAGGGTCGTGGAACATGGATCTTTACCGAGAGCAACGCAGCCCTCGGCCGTCGTGACCTGCCAAGCAGGAATCGGAATGTTGTTGGGCGAAATGCCGCCGCCACCATCAACCCAAGCAGTTTCCGACTTCCAGGGACCGCCCGCGCTGCTTGTGTCTAAGTCAGTCCCGCCAACCGAGACAATATACTCATCATCGGACGGCCAGATTGAACCGCTTCTTTGCCAGTCCTGGCCATCGCCGGCCGCATCAAACAAGTTCTGACCCTGCGCTGCGAACTGCTCGAAGTAGGGATCGTCAACGGTAGGGTCCGCCGGGCTCCAGTACCACGAGGAGCTCAAATTCGCCATCAGCGGATTGCTAGTAGCCATACCGTTAAAAATGGCCGAATCGGTGGAACCGATGAACTCTGTCAGGCCCGCCAGACCCGGGGCCATGCCGAGCGCCTGAGTCATGTCTATGGTCTGTTCGGTATCGTCACAGCCTTGCCTTGCGAGGCAGGTCGTGGGGGTCCCGTCAGTGGAGACGAGAGTGATAGGAACAGTGAGTGTTTGATGCGCGTTGGTGTAGTACGTGGTTAGGTCGGCCAAATCGGTGCCCACATATTCGAGCAGTCCGACGTACTGGCCGGTGCCGGTTAGAGTTGTTCCTCCGTAGTATGCCGCCCGCATGTCGCTGCCGCAAAAAGATGCCTGGGGGCAGGAGCCGGTGGTGGCCGGGGGCTTCGCCTCGGGGTACTCATCTCTACGCGCGAGCGCGGGACGCGGGATCGAATAGTTGTCCAAGCCCGCGATACGCCATAGCTGGAACGGCAGATTCAGCGTGGGCTCCCGGTCCGGAGCGAAGAAGGTGCGGCTCTCGGTGGGATGCTGGTAAACACCCATGGTCACATGGAACGCTGCCTCAATGTTCGACACCTTGCCTGTGACATCGATGTTCAAGCGATTGCGGGAGGTGCCAACCACCTTGAAGCCGTTGGCTTCTGCGAACCGAATCACGGTGTCATAATCCTTCCGGGTGGGACCAAACTTTTCGGTGAACTGTTCCACCGTGAGGAAATGGCGGTAATTCGAGCTGAAAGGATCGTACACGTCCTTCAGGAAGTTATCTAACCCTTCGCGGTTGCGGAGCGGGAGAACCAGCACAAGTCGCATGGATTGGCTTGCGGGAAGGCGCCCAACCGAGGGCGCTATTCCGTTGAGAGTCACTTGACGTACATGGTGAGTCAACAATGGCTTTGACTCCGCACGGCTGGCGATGTTCATGGCTGAAACGAGCGCGACGACGGTGAGCAAAGATGTACTCAATCTTCGAATCATGATTTTTCCCTTCGGTATCCCGAATTTGCGTTTTCAGTTTTGGATTTTGTAAAAACTGTTTCTGAGGCCAGGCTGGGAGTCCCGCCCCTACCAGGAGAAAAAGAAGCTGTGCATTCTGTGAACCCGAGGAAAGCGCCAGAAACAGTACCGGATGAGGAGTCTAGCATGAGAAACGACTGTGGCAACGTAAAAGAACTGCAAACATGCAGGTTTTTTCGGCAGCGCCGCCGGTGGAGATGAAAACTTTTGCAGAATAGTAGCAGCGGAGTGGAGTTATACTTCTACGAGCGGATATGGTCCATGCAAATCGTCGGCTTGCAGCAGTCGAGCCGAATCGCCGATTCTATGACTCCGATTCGCGCATCTCAAGCCGGCTCTGGCGCAGATTAGTGGCTTCGCCGGGATCCATACCCACCCGCAAATCGGTTTTTTCCATGAAGTAGCGCCAGCCGATGTGCCGGTCTTCTCCGGTCTGGCTGCGCTCGAATTGGGTCACGATGGACTGCGCCTGTTCGCGGCCTTTGATCACGGCCATGACGCCACCGGATTCATAGGTGCGGGCGTTGTAGCGGATGATGGCGAAGGAGGCGTGGGAGTCGTCCTTCATTGCGGTGAGTCGCTCCAGTTCGCAGCAGATTTTTGGTTGTTTCAGTAACGTGCCCGCAATGAGCATTGCGGGCACGCCCTTACATCAAGAGAATGCGGCGCGCCTTACAGCGGCCGAACGTTCTCAGCTTGCCAGCCCTTGGGTCCCTTGGTCACTTCGAATTCCACGCTCTGGCCTTCCTGCAGGCTGCGGAAGCCGCCCGCCTGGATGGCCGAGAAGTGCACAAATACATCTTCGCCAGTCTGCCGGCTGATAAAGCCGTAGCCCTTGGCATCGTTAAACCACTTTACTGTTCCTTGTTCTGCCATTTGTTGCTTGTTTCCTTTTCAAGTTAATTACGCTGGAAGGGAGTCGGTGGTCCTTAGGGCAGGCACTAGCTGGTTTGCAAGAAGCTGCTCAACAACCGATTCAGATCAAACGCATGCTGACTATATCACATTCAGACGCGGTTGCGCATAAATAAAGGACCGATGGAGCGACGGACTCCTCGCCCGTCCTCAGCAGCGTCCTCCCGTCGAACCAGAGCGGCCCGACCTTCATTGCCGCTATCAGTACCGCGATAATCAACGCCTGCCTATCACGCCAGTGTAGAATCGCAGGTTTATACTCGGGACATCTGCAATGGATCTGGTCGCCGGCAGCCACTTCGGTTCTTATCAGATTGGCACCCTCATCGGAAAAGGAGGGATGGGACGAGTTTACGCCGCCGAAGATTCGCGCCTGCATCGCAGAGTGGCGCTGAAGATTCTTCCCGAAGAATCGACCCAGCAAACCAATCGCTTACAGCGCTTCGAGCAGGAGGCGCGAGCCGCCTCCGCTCTCAACCACCCCAACATTCTGACCATTTATGAGATCGGCGAGGTGGAAGGCATCCACTATATAGCCACCGAACTGGTCGAGGGCGATACGCTGCGCCAGCTTGCGCGCAAGCGCCTGCCTGTAAAGAAAATACTGGACATTGCCGTACAAGCTTCCAGCGCTCTCGCAGCAGCGCATGCAGCCCACATTGTGCATCGCGACATCAAGCCTGAGAACATCATGCTGCGGTCGGATGGATACGTAAAGATTCTCGATTTCGGCCTGGCCAAATTGGTTGAGCAGCAGTTTGGCCCTGGCTCGGAAGACATTGACATGCCCACGGCCATGACTCAGGCGGGACAAATCCTGGGCACATGGCTCTACATGTCTCCCGAACAGGTGCGCGGCAAAGAAGTTGATGCGCGCACCGACATCTGGAGCCTGGGCACGGTCGTCTACGAGATGGTCGCGGGCCGTCCTCCGTTCGGGGCCGCCACGGCCACAGACATGATCGTCTCCATCGTTGATCGCGAACCCGCGGCGCTGTCGGAATACGGAGAAGTTCCCGAGGAACTGGACCGTATCCTCCGCAAAGCGCTCGCCAAAGATCGCGAGGAGCGCTACCAGTCCATCAAAGACATGGCGCTGGATTTCAAGGAACTCCAGCAGAGCCTCGAATTGGATGGCGTTTCCCGGGTCAGCCGGGTGCACACAAGCGTCGCCACGAACACGAAAAGCGTACGCGGAGCGCCACCGGCGCAAAGAATCCGCAAGGAGAACGATAGAGAGACAAACCGTGAGCCTGCCGTCGAGGCTTCGCAAGGATTCTCGGGGAGCAAGATTCTGCTTATCCTCGCCATCGGCCTGATCGTGCTGATGGGAATCGCCCTGCGCCTGTGGACATCATCTCAGAAACAAATCGGGGCCGCGGTGGTGCCCCCTCGCCAGCTTACTTATTCGTTGCTGGTCCAAAAGATGCGCGACGGCAAACCTTACGAAGATCCGTTTCCCTCCACCGGACGGGAAATCTTCGAGAATGGCTGGAAGTTTCGTTTCAACTTTTTCTCCACCCAGGCCGGCTCGCTCTACCTGCTCGACCAGGGGCCGGGTCCGGACGGCCGCACCGAGCTCACGCTGCTTTTTCCCACTCCCTCAAACCACAACGGCGTGGCCCAGCTTGCGGCCAATGAAGCGGTGCAAACCGGCTGGTATGTGTTTGACCAGCATCAGGGAACGGAAAAGTTCTGGATTGTGTGGGCGGCCCAGCCCGTGCGCGACTTGGAAATGACCGAGCGCGTGGTCTCCAACCCACAAGATCAAGGGATGATTCGCGACACCAGCCATAGCGCCCAAATACAAAATCTACTCACTCGCTATACAAGTGAAAAGCCGTCAGTTATGACTGATTCGGAACTCCACCAAACCACCCTTCAGGGTTCCGGGGACGCGCTGGCCAGCATGGTCGAACTGGAACATCACTGAATTCCAAGAGTAAGAACGGCAACATGAACAGCGGCATTGACTTAACCCCTGTCTCTGAGTATGATTGCCCGCCTCGGACGTTACCGACATTTTCCGGCGTCGCGAGGGTTGCGGAACCGCAAGCACGACTTCAACTTAACTTTCGAGTTGGTGCCTGCATTTCCGCAGCGCAGACCGAAATCGTGAAATCACAAGGAGGAAGATCATGCCAGCCATACCCAGCAAATTCCACGGAAACTACAGCAGCTCAGTCACCAGCATAAGCCCTAATCCGTCGGGGAGCCTGGTGGTGCCAGCTCCAGGCAGCACCAACGATGTACAGTACACCGTTACCGGTGGCACCGCCCAAACCGTGAGCTGTAACATCGACTCCAATGACTGCATTACCTTCAGCATCAGTTTTAATGGCGGCAGTTGCGACTTCTCCGCAAGTTCGTGGGGCTCGACAGGTACGTGGTCAGGCTCGTGTCGGATTCCTCCCGCAGCCCCGCCGTCTTCAAGTAACTGGGGCGCTAACAAGGGCGTTGGCAAGCGGAGAGAGCACGAGCGGGATGTCGCGTGAAGCGGTAAGCCAGCGACTGATCGTGGGCCACAGCTCCCACTTAAGTATTCTTTCGGCTTGCTTAATGCGGCCGGCATAGTTTCAACTGAACACTGTTCGGGTCTCGGGTTTCACGGCTGGCCAAGCTAGACCGCAGAAACGAAGAGCACGAGGGTGCGCGCCAATATGAAGTTGCTAACCCCACGCCGAGGGGTATTCGTGCTGGCGGCGGCGCTGTGTTTTCTGCCCGCGCAACTTTTTTGCCAGCAAGCAACCCCACTCTCACCCGGCACCGCTCTTGAGCGTGCCCTTAAGGGCGGAGAATCTCACTCCTTCCAGATTTCCCTTATTGCGGGCCAATTTTTGCACGTCAGCGTCGAGCAAGAGGGCATAGACGTCGAGGTCATCCTCTTCGGCCCGAAGGGCGAACGCATCTCCCACACCGATAGTCAAAACGGCTTGTGGGGGCCGGAACCGGCGCTGCTCATTGCTGAGCAATCGGGTGTTTATCAGGTGCAGGTGGACGCGCCAGACAAGTCCGTTCCGGAGGGGCGCTACGAAATTCGTATTGTCGCTCTCCGCGATGCCACCGATGACGATCGAAAGCACGTTGCCGCCGAGCATCTGATGGAGCAAGGGCAGGATCTTTTGGGGGAACAAACCGCCGCCGCGTCCCGAACCGCCGTGGCAGATTTTAACCAAGCCCTTCCTTATTATGAATCCTCGCCGGATGGTTACAGGCTTGGGTTACTGCTCTACAGCCTCGGGGTCGCCCACGCAAACCTAAGCGAATTCCACCAAGCTTTGGAGGTTTATGCCCGCGCGCTGCCACAATTTCAACGGCTGGGCGACCGGTACATGGCAGGCGTCACGCTCAACAACATGGGCGGTGCTTACGATGTTCTGGGTGAACTGCAAAAAGCTTTGGATTTCTACGACCGCGCCCTAGCCGAGTCGCGCGCTGTAGGAGACTCTTCCAACCAGGCGTTCGCTTTGAACAACATCGGCAAGATTAACGCCGATATGGCCAACTGGCAAAAAGCGGTGGAATATTACAGTCAGGCGCTGGCAATGTTTCACTCGCTCGGCAACCTGCCGCAGGAGGCCAATACAACTCACAACATTGGCGCGAATTACTTCCTTCTTGGCCAACCGGAGATAGCCTTGGACTATCTCCGGCGTGCGCTTTCGTTGTCCGAAACTGCCGGCGATAAGCAGATTCAGGCCAACTGCCTTGGAGACATTGGCGAGTCTTACCTAGCCTTGGGCCAGAACGCAAAGGCTCTGGAGTATTACCAGCAGGCGCTAGCGCTGCGTTACGCCCTAGGTGATCAATGGCGCACCGGCTACACCCTCCTCGGCCTTGCCCACGCTTATGTAGTGCAAGGTGATCCGGAACAAGCTCTTTCCAACTTGCAGAAAGCTTTGGAACTCTTCAAGACCGTAGAGGACCGGCGCAATCAGGGAATCACTTTGGAAGCCATCGGGAAAGCCTATCTCAGCATGAACCAGCCCGGCAAGGCCCTTGATTATGAAACGCAGGCTTTGGCCCTGCTGGAGCAAGTTGACGATGTTGACGACGAGGCCAAAGCTCACCTCGGCATGGCGCGCGCCGATCGCGATACCGGCAATCTCAGCGAGGCCCGCAAGCAGGTCGAAACCGCGATCTCCGAAGTCGAGCAGTCACGCTCCCACGCCGGAGCGCCGCAACAGCGGGCTTCGTACTTCGCCAATCAACAGGGCATGTTCGAGTTCTACATTGGTCTGCTCATGCGCCTGCATCAACAAGACCCGGCCGCCGGATACGACCAGCAGGCTTTGCAAGTCAGCGAGCGAGCCCGTGCCCGCAGCCTGCTCGAAATGCTCTCTGAGGCGCACGTTGACTTCCGCGAAGGCGTAGATCAGAAGCTTCTGGATCGCGAGAACAGCTTATCGCAGTTGCTGAACACAAAGTCGCGGCGCCTGCTGGAGTTGAGCGGTCCTGGCGTGGATTCTCAACGCGACGCATTAAAGAAAGAGATCGGAGAACTCGAGGCCGAGTATCAGCAGCTGGAAGTAAGCATCCGCAAGAGCAGCCCGCGCTACGCGGAAATCACCGAGCCCCACCCTCTGAGCGTCAAAGACATCCAGCGCACCCTCGACAGCAACACTCTGCTCCTCGAGTATTCCCTGGGCGATGAACGCAGCTACGTGTGGGCTGTGACCACAGACAGCCTGAAAAGTTACGAATTGCCCGCGCGCCGCGAGATCGAACCGCTGGTCCGGCAGGTTTACGAGGCGCTCACTGCGCGCAGCACTTATCCCCGCGGCGAACTGCCGAACCAACGACAAGACCGCATTGCCAAAGCCGATTTGCAGCTCCCCGATGCGGCCGCAAAACTGAGCGGCCTGATTCTCACTCCAGTGGCTTCGGAACTTGGAAACAAGCGCCTGGTCCTGGTCACCGACGGCGCTTTGCAGCACATTCCCTTTGCCCTGCTGCCCATTCCCGGAGGTTCAGCCGCGCCAGCGCCGCTGGTCGCAGAGCACGAGATCGTGAATCTGCCCTCGGCCTCCACTCTGCCCATTTTGCGACAGATTGAAGATCGGAAACCCGCTCCGGGAATGGTCGCAGTGTTAGCTGACCCAGTCTTCGAAGCCGAAGACCCGCGGGTCAAGAGCAAGACTGTCACCATCGCTGCGAAAACTTCGCTTGCCGATGGTGAGAGTCGCCTCCTAGAGCAATTGGCGGAGGATTCCAGCGATTCTGCGGTCGATGCCACAGGACATCTGCGAGTTCCCCGCCTGCCTTTCACGCGCGAGGAAGCTGCCCGCATCCTGAAAGTGGCTCCCGGCAAAGACAATCTGGAAGCGCTGGATTTCCGTGCCAGCCTGACGACCGCGACCAGCCCGGAACTCAGCCATTATCGTTATCTCCATTTCGCCACCCACGGATACCTGGATAGCAAACATCCCGAGCTTTCAGCCATTGTGCTCTCGCTGGTGGATGAACATGGACGGCCGCGCGAGGGCTTCCTGCGCGCCAATGAAATCTACAATCTGAAGTTGCCCGCTGACCTGGTCGTTCTAAGCGCCTGCCAGACCGGACTGGGAAAAGAAATCCGCGGAGAGGGCATCGTTGGACTTACTCGCGGCTTCATGTATGCCGGCGTGCCGCGAGTGATCGTCAGCCTGTGGAGCGTCAATGATCGCGCCACCGAAGAATTGATGGCGAGGTTCTATGAAAAGCTGCTGAAAGAGAATCTTCGCCCCTCTGCTGCCCTGCGCGAGGCCCAGGTCGAAATGTGGAAGCAGAAATCCTGGTCCGCTCCTTATTATTGGGCCGCTTTCGTCCAGCAGGGAGACTGGAAATGAGAACCTTATGAAAACCTCAAACCGCTTTGGCAAAGCTCTTCCGGGTCTGGCCCTAGGCCTCGCGGCCGTCGCGGCTGTCGCCGCCCTCTCTGCGGCGCTGGTGGCGCAAGACAGCGATACCACTCGCGGCATCGTCGCCGAAGAGTTCGTCAAAGCTCGTCCCGCCAAGCAGGGAGCCGCATCCGCCAAAGTGCCCAGCTACAAGCTGGTTGGAGCCGGTTCCAAGAGCGTGACCATGGCTTCTCTGCGCCCCAACTCCGCCGACGCGCGCGAACTGGGAATCACCATCTGGCGCCTGCGCCCCTCCGTCTCCAGCGACGGCGGTCCCAGAATCTTGGTGCAGGAAGGCGCCGACACCATCGCATGGACGCCGGAACGCGTTCCCTCCGACACTCCCCTGCGCCAGGGAGATCGGGTGCGACTGACCATCGAATCGCCGCGCACCGGCTATTTGTACGTCATTGATCGCGAGCAATATGCCAACAAAGAGCAAGGCGATCCTTATCTGATTTCCCCCACCACCCGCATAAATAATGGAGACAATCAGGTCACTGCCGGGCGCCTCGTCGAAATTCCCGCGCAGGAAGACCGACCCAATTACTTCACTCTCCGGCAAAGCCGGCCCGATCAATCCGGAGAAGTGCTCAGCGTCATCGTCACCGACAAGCCGCTGGAGGGAATCACTCCCGGACCAAAAGCTCTGGCGCTCTCGGCCGAGCAGGTGGAGAAATGGGAGCAAGCGTCAAGTTCCCAGGTGCAGCGCTTCGAGATGACCGGCGGCGCCGGCAAAACGTGGACCAAGGCCGAACAGGAAGCCGGCCTCGATGGAACCCGGCTGCTCACTCAGGATGACCCCGGCCCGCAAACCATCTACCGAGTCACGGTCAAGGCCGATCAACCAATCCTGGTCAAAGTCGGATTAAAATACAGCAGCGCTCCCAAGCCGGTAAAAACAGCCGCGGCCAAGTCCACGCCGGGAAACTGAGCATGGCCGTTCCCATTTGAGGAATCGAGGGCTACCCCTCCCCCCTCACGACCCCAAAATTTTTGTTTTCAAAAACTTGGCGTGATGGCGATGCGCAAAATCTTGAGCGTGTAGCGCTTGCGGGCAGAATCTTGAGCGCGTGGTACTTGCGGTTGTCAAGGCCCCGCGTTACTCAAAACAATCAGAATGGCGCGATTGGGTAAATCAGCGCAAGACCTCGAAAGTGGACCCCTCGAAAGTAGGTATGAGCCGATAGAGAGGCGCGCTCACATTCCATCTTAAGGGTGTGCCCCACCTTCACGGGGTTGCAAAGAGTCTGCCCTGAGCCCTGGTCGGCGGGTGAAAACCGCCACATATGTCACGTGCGCAACTATTCTCAGTTGGACAGCACGAGAGTGATCTGTTCTTCGGCCCGCGAAACCGCTCCCTTCAGATGATCCTTAACTGTGATTCTGATGATGTACTTTCCGGGAGTATCGTCCTTATCGAACGTCAAGTTCATCACGGGGTTGAGAACGATCACGCTGGGAGATTTGGGATCATAGGCCTGTGCTGCAGCAAACTCAGTTTTTGAGAAAATAATCTTTCCGCCCGGGCCAAGAATTTCATAGTCTGAAGTGAACTCGATTTGTTTGGAATCCGGAGTGTAGTCGGTTACAACTGAGGGCAAGAGATACTTAGTGTCAATCTCAAGACTCCGCTTTCTCCCCGAGACTGCGCGCTCGGCCGGTGTGGCAAGCACCCACTTTTCAATTTCGGCATTCGACTGGGCAATCAACAGATTGGCCTTGAAGTTAGCCGCCGGCGGGCCCGACTGCGCGTAAGTGAGCCCAGCGAGGAGCAGATTCAACGCGATGAGAGCGGCCTTCTTGTTCATCTTAAGAATGTAAGATGGGCCATCTTGTAATTAGCAGCAAGTGCTAGTTTGTGTTCCACATTTCCTGTAACCTTCCCGCTCTTCCCGTCGTAGGCGTATATAGAAGGGTGGAAAGGATGCCCGTGCTGGAACAGTCATCGCCGGGACGGTCGCCGTTAGGGGAGGCGCCGCTGGAACAAGCGCTGCCTCGACAGAAGGAAGAGTTGCAGCAGTTCGCACGGGGGGACCTTGACGCCTTTGAGGCGCTGTTCCGCCGGCATCAGGGCGAGGTCTATCGCTGGATTGTGCGCATCGTGCGCGATCCCGGCACGGCCGAAGATCTTACCGTCGAAACCTTTTGGCGCATTCACCGCGCCCACGCCCGCTTCGATCCGACGCGCAGTTTCGCAGCGTGGGCGCGCCGCATCGCCAGCAACGCCGCGCTTGATTATCTGAAGAGTACGCCTCACGCCTTCGCAACGAACGCACAAGCATGGGACACCGCCGATCCGGTGGATTATTTGCCGCAGCCGCCGCTGCCCGATCCCGGGATCACCCAGGAAATTCGGGCGAAGACGGCGCAAGCCTTCCGCCAGCTACCGCCGAAACTGCAAGTGGCGGCCACGCTGGCGCTGATCGAAGAGCAACCCTACAAAGAAATCGCGGAGACGCTGGGCATTTCCGCGGGAGCCGTCAAGCTGCGTGTCTTCCGTGCCCTGCGCTTGCTGCGAAGAAAACTCAAGCAACAAGGAATCGAACCATGAATAAATCGAAAGAGGAACGAATCGCAAAGCTGTTGAAGAAATCTGTTCCGCCAGTTGGACAAGATAACACCGAACCTGGCCGTGACCTGTGGCCCGCCATGCTGCAGCGGTTGCAGCAGCCTGCGGCGCCCGTGGCATGGTTTGAACAAGTTTGGTTTGACTGGGCGCTGCTGGCGGCGGTTCTGGCCTGGCTGGCATTTTTCCCGGTGGCAATTCCGGTGCTGCTTTATCACTTGTAACTCTTGGCGCTTGTAACTAGTAATTTGTAATAGGAGGACATCATGAACACGCACCCTTATCTTCGAGCCTATATGGCGGGCATCTTTACACCGAGCCTGGTTCTGCTGGGGATCCTGGGCGTATTCATTCTGACGCGGCTGGTCTTGCAGGTACCGATTCCCATTGAGCGGGTCATCGTGTTTCCCATGGCGCTGGTGCCCAACCTGTTTGGCCTGTGGAACATTTTGTATGTGTGGTCGCAGCGCCGCCTGCCCATCGGCTTCCACGGCGCCCTGCTGCCACTGATTCTGGCGCCACTGGGGGCGGCGCTGGGTAAATTACTCGGCGTTTTGACGATCGGCACGCAAGACCTCACTTGGTTTCAGGAGATCACGATCCCCTACTCCCTGATTGTGCCCGGGTTCTTTGGCGCTCTGGTGATCTACTACCTGGTGTGGAAATACATCGTCGGCTCACTCAACCGGGTGCTGGGGATCGCATAGAGGCTGCTTAAAACAAATGGCCGGTCAAGTGATCTTCACTCGACCGGCCCTTTTCCACGCTACGGCCCCGCTTCTACTGGGCCGCGGACTTCGCTTTCTTCTTTGCGGCTACATGCGGATGATCCGGCACTGCCTTCACTTTCATCTCATCCACCGGCTGGGTGCCTTCGCCTGAGAGCATCGCGCCCGCAGGTACAATCCAGAACTCAGCCGTCTTGCTGCCGGCGCTGCCGGTCCGAGTCTCGATCCGGCCCGGATCGATTCCCTGCTTCGCTTCGCCCCCCGTGAGGTAAGCCTTGGCGTTCACTGCACGTTCCCCCGCCAGGTTCTTGCGCTTTTCGGTTGGCTCCGCGTTGCCCACGA
>Ga0210394_10000508_pt1 | contig 80730 bp, 60 predicted proteins | sample IncBWC12MmetaG_FD_160121 | JGI IMG/M metagenome (GOLD analysis project Ga0210394, IMG submission 160121) | Forest soil microbial communities from Barre Woods Harvard Forest LTER site, Petersham, Massachusetts, United States - Inc-BW-C-12-M | ecosystem: Environmental > Terrestrial > Soil >...
TCTCTTAGCAACTGCCCGTTCTGAAGTGTCCATCTATTCCCCAAGTGGACACTCGAGTAGATGTCCACTTCGGGCCATCTTCCACATCAACACACACTTCGTCCAGATGTATTGACCAGACGCTTACTTCCAACCCGTAGCGAACGCCATCATCGGTTGAATAGGCCTCACCTGTGCTCTTGGGTTTTTGCCGTTACTTCACACGAAAAAAATGCTTGAGGATGTCCCATCCTTCGCGCTTTCTGCTAAGGGTGGGCTCTTACGAGCCTGCCTGCAGCGCGCAGGCGAAGTCCTCGCAGCGACGAGTCCCTTCAACCCGTAGCGTCCATGGCTTCCTTGTAGCGCTCGCTTCTAGCCGGCGAAGGAGCGATCTACCGATTGGCTCTTGCGTTTGTCTTGCTAGTTGGCGGGTCTAGAGACCAGTGCTTTCCCCTAGCGTCTTGTCACCCACCGCTAAACCCTGACACTCTTATACTTGTTCTCTTCCAGCAATGGAACACACACCGCCACACTCACCCAAACTCCACCTTGTCTCGGAAACCTACCGCGACGGAAACATGTACGATTCCAGCAAATCCGCCCGTCCCTTATGATCGGTCGCCAACACCCGTAACAAATCGCTCACCGACAACATCCCGCGATAATTATCCTGTGCGTCCAGAATCAGCAAATGATAAACCCCGTGCTGTTCCATCGCCCGCAGACTCTCATCGAACGTCATCTCCGGATTCACCGTGAACAACTCCCGGCTCATGATCTCGCTTACCTTCATCCACGACGGGCACCTGTTCTCCGCCGCCACCTTGTCCGATATGTCGCTCTGCGATACAACTCCAGCGAGCTTCCCGGCCGAATTCATCACTCCGACCGACCGCACCTGCTTCTCGCGCAGGTACTTCGCCGCCTCCATCACCGTCGTCTCTTCGAATATGGAATAAACTTCCGTGCGGGATCCGATTAGCTCTGAAACTTTCATGGGCGCCTCCAGAACCAACTTTGCCGCCATCCTAGTCCCGCTCCATCGGCCTTTGCAACCAGTTTTATCCTGTACCCACCGTAGCATAGGCTTGCGCCTGTGCTCTCTCCGCGCATCACCGATCTCCCGCTCGCCCTGAGCCGCGAAGGCCTTGCCCTGACGCAGGAAGGGATCGTCTCTTGGGGGTGTGTCTTCGTAGTGGCGGCGGCCTGCCGCAAGCAGGGTCTTCAGATCCGTGTTTTTTCTTCCTGGCTGCCCCCCACACGCCGTTGTTGCAGGTCTTGAGTTCGCTGTCACGCCGCCCAACCAAAATCCTTGAGGGTGCCTCACTCTGGTCTTCTGAGGGTGGGCTCTTACGGCGTTAACGCACCATCCTCTTCTCTTTTCTTCGACCTAAAAGAACTGTCATTTCGTTGCCGCGAGGAATCTCTCCGACTCGTGGCTTGCGGCCAGTGCCTCCATTATCAATCGAACTAAGACTCCACATGGTTGTCGGATTCCCCGTAACTACGTTACAGGGAATCCCCTATAGACATTTACGTACAAGCAACTGTACTGTTTGTTCCGTACCACGAGGATTAGGGGTGCTCTCTCTGGGCGGATGGGAGTGCCCCTAGTCCTCGGTTTGTTTTTGGGCACCCCACGCTCGGCCCTGCGTCGGTTCACAAAACGGGCCCTTCACAGTAAAATCTCCAATTCCCAATGGGCTCTCATCGCCAACTGCTTGCCTCCGATGGCCACACCCTCGGCGCCTATCTTGCCCGGCCGACCGAACCCTCTCCCTCCGCCGTCGTCGTCGTCCAGGAAATCTTCGGCGTCAATCGCCACATCCGTTCGATCGTCGACGATTACGCCAACAACGGCTTCACCGCGCTCGCTCCCGCACTTTTCGACCGCTCACGCCCCGGCATCGAGCTCAACTACAACTCTGCCGACAGCTCCCGCGGCATGCAGATCGCCACGCACATCGGTCTCGACAAGGCGCTCCTCGACGTCGCCGCCGCTCTGGCTCACGCCGCGCAGATTCCCGGCATCGCAAAAGTTGGCGTTGTTGGTTTTTGCTTTGGAGGTACGCTCGCTTGGCTTGCCGCCACGCGCCTCAATCCCGCCGCTGCCGTCTGCTACTACGGTGGCCAAATCTCAAAATTCACCGCCGAACATCCTCGTTGCCCGGTCATGCTCCATTTCGGCGCCAAGGACAAACACATCCCGGCCTCCGAAATCCAGAAAATCGAGCAGTCCCATCCGGGTCTTCCACTGTTCATCTACGAAAACGCTGGCCACGGCTTCAACTGCGATCAGCGCCCCGACTTCGAATCCCGCGCCGCCTCCGTCGCCCGCCAGCGCACCCTCGCCTTCTTCCACTCGCATCTCTAACGCCTCGGTAGCATCTTCGTAGTGGCGGGTCTTCAGACCCGTGGGTTCCCATACACAAACAGCGTCATTCCGAGCGGAGTCCGCGGAGCAGGAATCCCTCTTCGATCCTCGCGTCTTGAGGCAAATGCCCCCACTCCTAAACTCTTTCACCTCTTCCCCTCACAAATTAAACACGTACAACAACAACTTCGTAATAAACAAATCCACCACTAGCACAATCACCGACGACACCACGAATGCATTAATCGTCGCCCGTCCCACCCCCGCCGTCCCGCCTTCTACTCGAAATCCCTCGAAGCATCCCACCGTCGCGATAATAAATCCAAACACCAGCGGCTTGGTGAACCCGATGCACAAATCCCCGAACACCAACGCATTGATCGCGTGGGTCATAAACGTCTCCGCGCCCAGATGCAACACGAGGTTCGCGACGAGAAATCCTCCGATCAGCCCGCAAACCACTCCCACCGCCACCAGCAACGGCAAAATCAAAACCGTAGCCAGCACCCGCGGCGTCATCAATTTCCGGATCGGATCAATTCCAAACCCTCGCATCGCATCCACCTGATCGCTGACCACCATCGACCCCAGCTCCGACGCCATCGCCGTCGCATTCCTTCCCGCCACCAGCAGCGCCACGAACACCGGCCCCAACTCTCTCGTCAACGCCAGTGACACCGCGTCTCCCGTCAGCACCGTCTCCCCGAATCGCGCGAATTGCGACGCCGCATTCAGCACCACCACGCCGCCCACGCAAAACAGCGCCACCACCACAATCAGCAGCGACCCGACGCCGACCTGGTCCATCTGCTGCACTAGATCGCCAAAATATTTTCTTCCCACAAACATCGTCCGCACCGACTGCACCGATAGCAGCGAATAGTTCTGCAGCCGGCCCGTCCACGTCTTCAAAGCATTCTCGATCACCGCCGGCACCGAAATCGTCTCCGAGTTCATTTCCGAATTCATAGTCACCTTCTCTCCCAATCGATTACCGCCTTTGCGTCAGAGCATAGTACGCCCCCCGCCCCAATGCACACCCATCCTTACTGCAACGGCCTTACCCGTGCCCATACTGCAACCACCTGCCTCTCATTTCCGGGTCGCATTTTCTAGGGCCCGCCTTCTTATGCGGGCCGCGTTTGCATGTGGGTTCTTGGGTTTTCCTTTTCGGTGTCCCACCCCCGTTTTCTGACGGTGGGTCTTGGGTTTCTCTGCCTTCGAGGCCGCAGGCTTTTTCTTTGATCCTCGCGTCTTGCTGGGCGAATCAACTTCCCGCCCCTTTCCCGCTATCAATCTCTCCCTGCCTCAACTGCCAGATCAAATATCCCACCAACGCTAGATTGATCACTAACACCAAAACCTTCGCCGCATTGGGACGCCGAAAAATCTCCCAAACTTCCACCGGCACCAACGAACTCGTAATTACGATCGTCAGCCACTCCGCCCACCTCTTCAACATCCACAGCCCGATCCCCTCCGTCAGAAATAGCGCCGCATAAATCAGACTCCCCACTCCCACATCCTTAATCTTCGTCGGCGTCAACTTCGCCGCCTCCACCAGCAGCCGGCCCACATACCGCCCGCCCGGTTCGAGCCCGACGTGCGGCACCCATGCTTCGAGGATTGCCGCAATATCTGTATGTACCAGCCGCAGCGCCGCCAATCCCACTCCCAGCAACAGCGCTGCCTTCGCCAGCTTGAACACCCCGATCGCCCGCACCATCCTTCTATCGGACCATTTCAATGCTCTCCCCCAATGCGCTGCACAGCCCATTATGCTCGTAGGGGCGCAGCATTGCTGCGCCCCATCTTGGCACGAATCTGAATGTTACGCCGACCTGTAGCTCAGGCCTTTCGGGCCTGAGGCCTTTTCTTCGATCCTCGCGTCTTGCCTCCCAACCTCCGAACTCTTTCACTCTGACGCTCTTCCACTATTTCACTTCTTCTCCTACCTCACATCCGCATTCCGCGCCGCCACCATGGGCGCAATCACCTCGCCTTCGCTGTGCCCGATCAATCCAATCTTCTTCGCATTCACTTCCGGCCGCGTATTCAAAAATGCCACCCCACCTCTGCGTCCGTCGCAAAATCCGACATCGTCGCCGTCCCAAACACTCCCGCCGACTTTCCCACTCCGCGATCATCCACCCGCCCACTTCAATCCCGCGCCTCGTCAGCCAGCACCAGAAACGGCTTGTGCCCCAGGAAACTTTCGTCAGGATCCTGCGGCCCCGATCCCGCAATAAGCAGCGCCGCCGTAAACGGTCCCTGGCGTTCCGGAATTCGCCAGCGTGTCTCCCTGCGCTCTGTTGTTGTACGAAACTTCCTCTTCGCGATAGGGAAGTGGTCGCACCGGATTTTGCGGCCTCTTCAACTCCAGCGCCGCCGCTTCCTTGACTCGCGTCAGCACCAACGGCCGGCTCGCTCCGCGTTGCGTCCACGTTCCTTCAATCGTCGCGTTGTCCGTGCTGATGTTCCCGTCGTACACTCCATCAATCTGCTTCATCTCGATCTTCAGCGAAGTCCCCTCCCGCTTCACCGACGTCACCGGAATCCCCTTCGCCCCCTGATCCAGGCTATCCATCGTCGCCTTCAACCCATCCGCCGTATTGGTAATGTGGAACACCACCCGCAGCTTCATCGCCCCCGCCTCAATCGTCCCCATCCACGCCCCATCGATATCCGACGGCGCCACATGGCTCTGCCCCGTTGTAGCGCCGGGCTTCGAACCGGCATCTTGGGGTTTCTTCGCCGCCGTAGCGCCGTCATCCTTGCCGGCAGCCTGAGTTTTTTTCACCCGCGTAAACGTCAACTCCAGCGCCTGCATCTGCGTCCACGTCCCCTGAATCTCCGTCACATCCTTATTAATCACTCCCTCGTACGTTCCCCCCACCGCCGCCACCGTCATGCTCAGCTTCCCATCCTTTACGGCTATCGCGCTCACCGGAATCCCATTGGCCCCCTGGTCCACGCTATCCAGCGTCGCCCCCAATTCCCCGTCCTGCGACTTTGTCACATGCAGCACCAGGTGCAGCTGCGACCCTCCCGCCGACAGCAATCCCGTCCAATCCCCGACAATCTCCTTCGTGGCGCCCTCGTGTGCCTTCCCCTGCGCTGCGGTACTCGGCCCCCAACAAACTCCAACGAGTCCCACCAACCCGAGCATCGCCACCACTCGCATCATCTTCCTCATCGCATCCTCCTCACCGCGCCCCCAACCGCTGTAGTGCCGCGCCTTTAGGCCGGCATCCGTTGGTTTGCGGGTTGCGCCTCAACCAAAAATTATTGAGGGTGCCCCACCCTCGTTTTCTGAGGGTGGGCTCTTACGGCCAACCGTCACCCCCTTGCTTCTCTTCACGCTGGTACTTTTCTACTCTGAAGCTCTTCTACTCCTGCTTTTCTCCTCGAACTTTCCAAAATCAAAAATCGTCCGTTGACCGCTGTCGCCCTCACAATTCCCCGCCCGCCTCCATCTGCTTGTACATCACCAACGAATACACCACCGGCGCTAACGCCCCCGCCAGCAATACCCCCAACACCGGCCAACCCTCCACACCCGCCGCCGTCATCACCAATCCCGCCAACCCGCCTACCACCATCGTCTTCGCCGCAAACCGGTGCGTTGCATTCCAAACCCGCTCATTCGCCAGGGTCCACGGCGTCCGGACCCCTACAAAGAAATTCCTTCGCACTTTCCCCATCAAATTGCCCAGCAGCGCAAACAGTAAACACACTCCCCCAACGGTCGCGCGCCCGATATTCATCGCGTGCCCCAGACCTGACCACAACACCAGCAACTGCAAATACGCTGCCACGCAAACCAGCATCACCATAATCTGCAGGTACGTCACCTGAAACGAAGCCACCTCGAAATTCTTCGGCGAAAGCCATGGCAGCACCCGCATCAGCAGCATCAACGCCAGCATCAATCCCGGCCCCACCAGAAATAGAACCCATTTCGGGCTCCACCCGTTCGCCACATTGTGCAGATTCCAATGCGTCACAATCGTCTCCGGCAGGCGCGGATAGGCCCACACGTCCGCCATCGCCACCAGCGCCGTCAGCAGCAGCGCCACCAGATAATATTTGCGGTTCTTCATCTCTTTCCTGTTCGTTTCCTCTCACCCAGCAGTTCCATGGCCCATGCCATCAAATCCTGCACCACCGTCGTATTCAGCCCGTACCAGATCTGCTGTCCATCTCTCCGGCTCGTAATCAGGTCCGCACCCTTCAACACCTTAAAGTGGTGCGACATGGCCGGCTTCGTCATATCGAACTTCTCCGCCAGCGCTCCCGCGGTAATCTCCCCGTGCCGCAGCAGCGCCAAAATCTCCCGCCGCGTCGGATCCGCCAGCGCCCGAAATGCGTCATTCCCGCTCAACTGTTGTCCCGCTCTTCTCCACGCCTTTTGCCTTCACCTGCTCGGTGCCCCACCTGCCGGTGCTCTGTGTGGGCTCTTGGGTTTTCGCACCACAACCACATACTTAAGCCCACTTGTAATTAAACAACTACTTAACTATATCTCGAGCGCCTACTCCGTCAATCCGCGCCACGCCTCGTTCTTCGTAGGGTCCAGCAATGCTGGACCCCACGTTTTTCTGTTCCCGGTTCTCTAGCCCATTCTCAGTTTGCAGCGACACCCGGTTCTCTAGCCCCTGCCTTAGATCCCCTCTTCTGCTAAAATACCTCCCCGTCAGGGGCACACGCGAAACCGTTCCCCAATTCTTCTGTCAAACACAAAAACTTGCGCCTCAAACCTATCGCGCACCGGGAGCTCATCGTGAATCACTCGTCTTGGACCATCCGCGCCATTCTGCTCGCGCTCTTCGCCATCCTCTTCCAAGTCGTTCCCGCGCCAGCCCAAACCGAAGCTCCCAAGCCCAAGCCCACCGTCGCCACCGCCACCAAAAACGCCATCCCGATCCCCGACATCCCCTACACCAAATTCGTTCTTCCCAACGGACTCACCGTTCTCGTCCATGAAGACCACAAAGCCCCCATCGTCGCCGTCAACACCTGGTATCACGTCGGCTCCAAAAACGAAAAGCCCGGCAGGACGGGATTCGCACACCTCTTCGAGCATCTCATGTTCTCCGGCAGCGAAAATTTCAATTTCACTTACATCAACGCCATGGAACGCATCGGCGCCACCGACCTCAACGGCACCACCAACAACGACCGCACCAATTTCTTTGAAAACGTTCCTACCTCCATGCTCGACTACGTCCTGTTCGCCGAAAGCGATCGCATGGGTCATCTTCTGCCGGTCCTCGATCAGAAAAAACTCGATCTGCAGCGCGGCGTAGTCCAGAACGAAAAGCGCCAAGGCGAAAATCAGCCCTACGGCGTCACCGAGCAGCTCATCACCGAAAACACTTACCCCTCCGGCCATCCCTACTCCTGGACGGTCATCGGCTCCATGACCGATCTCGACGCTGCCTCGCTCGCCGACGTTCAGGAATGGTTCAAGACCTACTACGGCCCCAACAACGTTACCCTGGTCATCGCCGGTGACATCAGCCCCGAAGTCGCTCGCCAGAAAGTCGAAAAATATTACGGCGCGATTCCCGCCGGTCCGCCCATCGCCAAGCAGGAGGAATGGACCGCCAAACGTACCGGCACGCATCGCGGTTTTGTCCAGGATCGCGTCCCGCAAGCTCGTCTCTATCGCCTCTGGAACGTCCCGCGCACCGGCTCGGAGGATGAAGCGCTGCTCGATCTCACCGCGCGCGTTCTCGGTCAGGGAAAAACTTCGCGCCTCTACAAGCGCCTCGTCTACAAAGACCAAATCGCCACCAGCGCCACCGCCACCGATTCCAACAACGAAATCGCCGGCCAGTTCGATATGACCCTCACCGCAAAACCCGGTGTCGATCTCAGCGCCGTTGAAAAAGCGGCCGATGAAGAGCTTCAAAAATTCCTGAAAGACGGCCCCACCGAATCGGAACTTCAGCTCGCAAAAACACAAACCTTCGGCCAGTACGCCCGCATCATGGAACGCATCGGCGGCTTCGGCGGCAAGAGCGACATCCTCGCCAGTTGCCAGACCTACGAAGGCGACCCCACCTGCTACAAGACCTATCTAAAGAGCATCCAGGCTGCCACTCCCGCCTCCGTCAAGAGAGCCGCCGTCGAGTGGCTCTCCGACGGCGACTACGTCCTCGAAGTTCAACCCTACCCCACCGACCTGAAAGCCGGCGCGCCCATCGATCGCTCCAAGCTGCCGGCTCTCGGCTCCGCCGAATCTCTCAAACTTCCTCCTATGCAAAAGGCCACTCTCTCCAATGGCCTCAAAGTCGTTGTCGCCGAGCGCCACTCCGCGCCGGTCGTCAATTTTTCCTTGTTAATTAACAGCGGCTACTCGTCCGACGCCAACGCGTCTCCCGGCACGTGCAGCTTCGCCCAACGCATGCTCGAAGAGGGTACTCCGAACCGTGATTCCCTCAAAATAGGTGAAGAACTCGAATCCCTCAGCGCCAACTTCAATGCCAGCGCCAACCTCGATTATTCCAACGTCAGTCTCAACGCCCTCAAAGCGAATCTCGATAAGTCGCTCGATATTTACGCCGACCTTATCCTCCACCCGGCCTACCCGCAAAAAGAATTCGACCGTCTGCAAAAAGAGCGTCTCGCCGCCATCGCCCGCGAAAAAGTCACGCCATTTCCGATGGCCCTCCGCGTTCTCCCTACAATCCTCTACGGCAAAGGCCATCCGTACGACGAATCCTTCGTCGGCACCGGCTCCACCGAAGCCATCACCAAAATGACCCGCGAAGATCTCGCCAAATTCCACGACACCTGGTACAAGCCCAACAATGCCACGCTTCTCATCGTCGGTGACACCACTCTTGCCGAGATCACTCCCAAGCTCGAAAAACTTTTCGCCGCCTGGAAACCCGGTGACGTTCCGACCATCCACGTTCCCCAAGTTCCCGAACCTCAAAAAGACGTCGTCTATCTCATGGACCGCCCCGGTTCCGGCCAGAGCGTCATCCTTGCCGCGCAACTCGCGCCGCCCTACAACAACCCGGATCAGATCCCGCTCGATCTCGTCAACGATATCTTCGGCGGCAACTTCAGCTCCCGCATCAACATGAATCTCCGCGAGGACAAGCACTGGTCCTACGGCGTCGGTTCGCGTCTTATCCCCGCGCGCAACGAACGCCCCTTCGTCAGCTTCTCTCCCGTGCAAACCGACAAGACAAAAGAATCGATGGCCGAACTCGTCCGGGAATACAAGGACATCGTAACCGACAAACCCATCACCGAAGCGGAACTAAAAGACGAACAGGCCAACGCCACTCTCGCCCTGCCGGGCAGCTTCGAAACCGTGCAGCAACTCTCCGGCGCCTTCGGCACCATCCTGCAATACAACTTGTCCGAAAATTACTACAACACCTTTACCGAAAACGTCCTGGCCGTCACTCCGGCCGTCGCCAACGAAACCGCCAAGAAATACATTCTTCCCGGTCATTTAGTCTGGCTGGTAGTAGGCGACATGAGCAAAGTCGAAGCCGGCATTCGCGAACTCAACATCGGCGAAGTCCACAAAATCGACTCCGACGGCAACCCCATCAAATAACCGACACACGCGCGTAATCCACGCGCGTGCCCATCATCCCGAGCGCGGTCGGCGGAGCAGCATATCCGTCATTCCGAGCGGAGTCGGCCGAGCGAGGAATCCCTCTTCGATCTTTGCGTCATGACGTGTGGTGTGGTTTTTTCTGCCTTGCAGGCACCGTCGATGCAAGCGGCGCGTCTTTCACTCTTCCACTCTGAAACTGTTCTACTCTTTCACTGCTTCGTTTCTCCCATGCTATTTTCAACTTCGACTCTCAATTTCCCGCTCTATTCTTCACCGGCCGGTTATCCAACAACGTATAATCCTTCGGAATCGTAAAATATTCCGGATCCGGTTCGCCCCGCGAAACAATCTCAATCTTCCTCGCAAACGTCCCGCTCCTCGGATCGCTCTTCGTAATCGCCACATCCAAATCCAGCTCCGGCGAATGCCACACTTCTCTCGTAATCACCAGCGGCTTCGAATTGTTATAAGCGCCCGCCGCCACGGACGTCGTTTCCCGCCTTCCCTCGACGGTCAACGCGTCGATCACGCTCGTTCCCAGATTCGCCGTCTCCCGCGTGGTCGCGCGTCCCACGTCCTCCACCCGCTCCGAATCCGCATAGGTGATTCGCCGGAACGCATTAATCCGGCACGTCTTCGTCGACACGTAGCAAACCGTCCGCGTCTCCTCCTTCGGATCAATAATGATGAAGTTCCACCGCGGCTGAATCTCGCCCGATTCGGACATCCTCCGCCGGCTCTCGAAGTACAGCTTTCCCGACGACTCCCGCGCCAGCATGCTCATAAACGCGAACTGTGACCGGGATCCATCCGGGCTGCTCCACATCACCGTCGATTTTCCGGTGAACGGCTCTCCCGGCTTCGGTGGAACGTACAGGTTGTCGGCGCCCGGTTCCGCCGCTACATCGGGGTTTTGCCCGGCAGGGCGAGTATTGGCAAACGGTTCTTGCGAGGGAAGGGAACTGGCGGCAGGAAAAACGAACACCACACCCAAAACCATCCACGAAACGCATCCGCGTACCATGGCGAACCTCCAGGAGCCTCGTCCGTCACAACCTACGCCCTGGCAATATTTTCCGTCAAGTCAATTTCTCTTTCGCAAACCGCCACCCTACCATAGTCTGCAGCTTGCTTGCCGTGCGATTGCGAGGACCCCGCTTTTGCGCCTTCCACCACCGAAAACCGTACCCGTCATCCGAGCGGAGTCCGCGCAGAGCGAAATCCCTTTTCGATCGGTCGCGTCTTGAAAGTGCCCGGCTGTCCCACGCGCTTGCCTTGCGCGACGACGGGTCAGTTCTCGGTGTAGGCCTCTCCTTACTCTGACACTCTTCCACTCTGAAACTCTTTCCCTGCTTCTCTCCTCCGAGTGCGGTCCGCATGAAACGTCTCCCTCACTTCATCCCCTCCTGCAAATTCATCAAATTCTGCGGCAACACGCGGATAACCCCTCCCCGTGGACTATCAATGTCCGCGATCAACAAAAGCGAAATCGACACCACCAGCGGCATCACCAGTACCCGCATCCAATGCTGTTCTGCCGGCCGCAAATAGTACCCGATCATGAAATTGCTGCACACTGCGATCGCCCACATCAGCCCCCAGGCCGCCAGCGGAATCCGGTTCCACCACGCCGCTTGTGTGTACCCCTGCGTATTCAACACGTCGTTCATCCCCGCCAGTGCCAGGGCCTCGACCGCGCTGTGGTCTTCCCCCGGCGACGGCTTCACAGCGTTCCAAAGCTCTCCCTGCAATTGCGCCGTCCGCGTATTGATCTCCCGCAGCTCCTCTCTTCCCCGCGCTTGATAAAATCTCACGCGCAGCACCAGATAGTTCTTCAACAAGGCCCTCGCTTTCTCGGCGTTCGCCGCCGGTAACAACTCCGCCCGCAAATACTCCGTCCCGATCGCATTTGCTTCTTCCTCCTCATAATTCTTTCTCTGGTCGTACCGGCTGATGGCCATCGAAAAGCTGAATCCGATAATCAATCCTAGTAACGTCAGCGTCCCCGTCAGAATCACCCCAAAATCCTCGCGGTCTTCCACCTCCATGTCCGGGCGTTTCTTGCGCGCGGCAACTCCAGCCCGCGACGCGATCCACAGCGCGAGCACCGTCACCACAAACACCACAACCGGATGGTTCATCGCCTCTCTCATTCTTTCTTCCCCCGCAGAGTTGCAGCGCCGTGCCTTCCGCCTGCCCCGACACAGGAAGGGGTCGGCATCTTGTGTCCCCCGTCTGCCCCGCCACTCTATCCCAACTCCCGCGCCAACACACCCGTGATTCCGAACGTGGTTTGCGGTGTGAGGAGTCCCTCTTCGATTCTTGCGGCTTGTCTCCCAACCGAAATCCCAGCCGGTAACTCGGGGCTCTCCAGGCCTGAGGCTTTTCTCTTCGCTCCCTGCGTCTTGCCTCCACTCCCTCACTCTGAAACTCTGGCAATCTTCCACTTCTTCTCTGCGAACCTCCGCGTCCTCAGCGTCTCTGCGTTATCTTGTCTTCTCCAAATCCCATTTTCGACTTTTCCTCTGTGCTAAACTCGCGCTCCTCATGACCGAATGGAACGCCGCCGCTTACGTCAGACGCTCCGGCCTGCAAGAAGCCATGGCCGCCGAAGTCCTCGCCCTCCTCGACCTCCGCGGCAACGAACGTGTCCTCGACATCGGCTGCGGCGACGGCCGGGTCACCGCCGAAATCGCCTCCCGCCTACCCAGCGGCTCCGTCGTCGGCGTCGACGCCTCCAATGATATGATCGACTTCGCAACCGCTCACGCCGCCCGACCCAATCTTCACTTCCAAGTCGCCAACGCCGCCAATCTCCGTTTCCACAACGAATTCGATCTCATCGTCTCCTTCAATGCCCTCCACTGGCTTCCCGACCCCGACCCGCCTTTCCGCTGCATCCACGCCGCCATGAAACCGACCGCCCACGCACAACTCCGGCTCGTCCCCGACGGCGAACGCAAAAGCCTTGAAACGGTCTTAGAAGAAACCCGCAAATCACCCACATGGGCAAACTACTTCCAACAGTTCACGAATCCCTATCTTCACCTCACGCCCGAGCAATACGCCGCTGCCGCCGAACGCAACAATCTCCGCGTCGACGCTCTCCACGCCGCCGCAAAATCCTGGGATTTTCACACCAGAGAAAACTTTTTCGCCGCCGGCAACGTCACCTTCGTCGAGTGGACTCGCCGACTGCCCGATTCCGAAAGGCCCGCGTTCATCAACGATGTCCTCGATCGCTACCAAGTCGTTGCCGCCGACACTCCCGCCGAAGCCCACACCTTCAAGTTCTACCAGCTCGACATCGCCCTCTCCCCGCTGTGAGCGTATGTCCGCGTGTTCACCAACACACTAACCCGTCGTTCCGAGCGAAGTTTGCGGAGCGAGGAATCCCTCTGCTTTATCGCGCGATCGAAGAAGGCTTCCTCACTTCGCTCGGAATGACGTGCGTTACGATGACCGCATGGCGAGGGAGGGCAGTTTCTACACCTACATCATGGCGAGTGATTCCGGTGTCCTCTATGTAGGCGTTTACCAACAATCTGGTTGTCCGCGGGTCCGACCATAAGGGGCGCTGGATTCCCCGTACAACGTTCCGAAACTCATGGTCCTGCTCCAATTTCGCCCGTAGACACCGCGCGTCAAACACAATCGCCTTGGTCCCCGGCTCCCACCGTCTGCGCCGGCGACCTCGGCTGATGCGGCATCGTCAGCTCAATCGACACCGATCCTTCCTGGATAGAACAAAACGCGTTCGCCGCTCCCTTCCACGAAAATCGTCGATGGTCCTACTTCGGCTCGCACTCGCACTTCTTCCCGAACCCATGGTCCGGCCACCGCAAAAACCCGCGGTACACGCCATTCGCCGTCGTGTAGTAACCGACCACTTGTCCACTGGAATTGATCGTCGTCGGCCGTGTCCCTAAAAAGCTCGTCGCCGCGCCTTCGACATCGAATTTCTTGATCGTCCCGTCGCACAGACGCACGAACCCGTGTGTACCTAATTTGTCGTCATAGTACGCTCCCGTAATCTCATTCCCGCTATTCAACGTAAACGCCGCCGTTCCCGCTCCCGACTTATCCCTGGCCCCCGGCACACTAAACGTCGTCAGCGCCCCATCGCGGCCCCGAAAATATCCGTACGCCACATTCTTATCGTTCACGTAATATCCCGTGGTTGCCCCGTGCCTATTGATGCCGCCGACAAGCGTCCCTAGGAACAGCCCGCCGGACGCTGCCCCCGGCACATCGATCGGGATGAAATTTCCATCCCGTTCGCGCAAATAACCATACACGGCCCCCTTGCTGTCGTAATACCAGCCCACTACGCTGCCGTCGTCGTTCATCGCCTCTTCCAGAGCCACCACGGTGCCCTGCGGCACAGTCACGTTCACCAGTTGGCTTGCATTTGGATCGTCGAACGACTGAATCGTTCCATCCGGCTCCCGGACAAACCCATGATTGATGTTGTTCGAATCGGAGTAGTATCCCGAAATCCAACCGTAAGAATTGATGTTTGCTGGAAACGTGCCGGCCGACCCGTTCGGATCAAACGTCGCGAAGGTCCCGTCGGCGTACCGTACAAATCCGTGGAACGAGTTGTCCGATTTCTGCAGGTAACCCGTTACGTCCCCCCTGTGGTTGATACTCTCGGGGAAAGTGCCGTTCGTGGAGTCCGCCTTCAATCCCGCTCCTGTTGCGTTAAACGTCTCAAAGCTCCCATCGCACTTCCTCACAAATCCGTGGAATACAAAGTTGTCGTCCTCGTAATATCCGGTGATCTCTCCTGCGTCGTTGTTGTCTTGCGGAACGGTTCCCAGCCCTGCGCTTACTCCCGCGCCCAGGATTTCTCCCACCTGCGGAACGTCAAACGTAACGATCCTCGGTTCGCTCTGGGCCCCTACGCTCAGCGACAGCATCAGCCCAACCAACAGTTGAATCGCCACAACCCCGTACTTGACCGTTTTCATGTGTTCCTCCACGGTCTTTTGCGCGCATCCCCGGCCAGCGTCCGGGGGCACGCACAAGGTGAGTGCGCCCGCGGGGATCGTCGCCTCGCAACCTAACCTCCCGTTCTGCGAGTGACAATGAGGGTTCGTCTGAGATTTCTATGAGCGTTCAGGCTGTTGTGGCCAGGACGTTTAGTCGCTCTTTCTCTTCCTACGGATTTCACTTCACTGTCTGTTAACGGTGGTACAATGCCCGCATCCCCCCGGGGGAGTGTGTATGGCCTCTCGCCCTCAACCGGCCTCCGTCCTCCACTTCGGCCCGTTCCAGGTGGACGTCTCTCGTGCCGAGTTACGCAAAGCCGGCATCCCCCTCAAGCTCCACCCTCAGCCCTTCCGCGTTCTGCTCCTGCTGATCGAACGCGCCGGTGAACCTGTCAGCCGCGACGAGATCCAGCGCTCGCTTTGGGGTCACAACCACTTCGTCGATTTCGACGGCGGCATCAACTTCTGCGTCCGCCAGATCCGCGCCGCCCTCGCCGACGACGCCGAAAGTCCCACCTACATCGAAACCCTCCCTCGCAAGGGCTACCGTTTCATCTACCCACTTTCCGCCTCCTATGCGCGCGAGCACGATGTCATTCGGATTTCCCGGCCCGATCCCATACCATCACCATCCCTCACGACGCCGCAAATAACCGTCGACAGTTCGTCCTCTCTCGCCGCTCCTGTCTTGTTGCCTCCTGTTTCTCCAGCGCCGGCGCTCCCCGCCAAATCAAATAAACGGAGAATCGCGATCGCTGTCGTCTGCGCAGTCGCTCTTTTCGCCGCTGCGGCCTTCTTTTATCTCCAGCGCGGGCCCAAACTGACGGAGAAGGACACCGTGGTCCTCGCGGACTTCAACAACACGACCGGTGATCCGGTCTTCGACGAAACTCTCAAGCAAGGTTTAGCCGCAGGGCTCGCCCAGTCGCCTTATCTCAATCTTCTTTCCGATCCAAAAATTCGCCAGACGCTGGCCTTTATGGGCCGGCCCGCCAACTCCCGCCTCACCCCGGACATCGCCCGCGAGCTCTGCCTCCGTAGCGGCAGCAAACTTTACCTTAGTGGTTCGATTCAAACCCTCGGCAACCAATACGTCTTGGGCCTGCGGGCGATCAGTTGCCAAAACGGCGACCTGCTCGCGCAACAACAAGTCACCGCCAATCGCAAGGAAGAAGTCTTGAAGGCTCTCGATTCCGCTGCTACCAGCCTGCGCAAGGAAGTCGGCGAGTCCCGCGCCAGCATTGAAAAATTCGACAAGCCCATTCCGCAGGTCACCACCACTTCTCTCGACGCCCTCCGTGCCTACAGCCTGGGCCGCGAATCCCTCCTCCACAACACCGACCTTTCCGCTGCCATTCCCTTATTCAAAGAAGCGGTTCGCTTGGATTCCAATTTCGCCCTCGCCTACGCCGCTCTCGCCAACACCTACGTCAAGATCGGCGAAACCGACTTGGCCCTCGAGAACACGCAGAAATCCTACGAACTTCGCGACCGCGTAAGCCAACGGGAGCGCTACTACATCGAGGCGGAATATGAATTCACTGCCGGCGACCTCAACAAATCCTTGCAAATCTACCAGCTTTTGTCCGCCACCTATCCCGCGGATCCTGCTCCGCTCGACAATATGGGCGCGATCTACCGCGTCCTCGGCCAGCCGGAAAAACGTCTGGAGACAAACCTCGCTGTTCTTCGCCTGAATCCGCAAAGCGCCGGCGCCGCCAACGGTGTCGTCAACTCCTATTTAACGATGAATCGCCTGGAAGACGCGCGAGCCTATGCAAGAAACGCCCTGCGAAACAATCTCGATTCCTTCGCTCTGCGCCAGACCCTCTACCAGGTCGCGTTTTTGCAGAACGATCAGCAGGGAATGGACGAACAAATCGCCTGGTCCGTCGGCAAACAGGGAATTGAAACCCAATTCCTCAGCGACTCCGCCGATACCGAAGCCTATTTTGGCCGTGACCACAAAGCGAAAGTACTATGGCAACGCGCCGTAGATTCCGCGCTCGCGGCCGATCAGCAGGGAAGTGCCCTGACCGCCCGAATGTCCATGGCTATTGCGGATGCACAAGCCGGAAATCTGGCCGAGGCTCGTCGCGAGCTCTCCTCCTTATCCTCCCTCCCTCTCGGCTACAACGCACAACTCAATCTTGGTAGGGCCTGGGCCCTCGCGGGAGATCCGGCGCGTGCAGAGAATCTGGCCCGCCAATCGGCGCAACAGTACGGCGAACAATTCGCCATCAACGAGATTGATGTTTCCGTGCTTCGCGCCACCATCGCCCTCGCTCGTCGCGACCCGCAAAAATCCATCGAACTTCTTCGCTCTTCTTTGCCGTACGAACTCGGCTCTTCCTATGGCCTGTACACCGCCTATCTCCGTGGCCAAGCTTTTTTGCAACTCGACAAGGGTGAAGAAGCGGCCGCCGAATTCCAGAAAATCCTCGATCACCCCGGTGTCGTGGGAAACGACACCATCGGCGTCCTCGCCCACCTCCAACTAGCCCGTGCTTGTTCCCTGCAGCACGACACCAGCAACGCCCGCGCCGCCTACCAGTCCTTCCTAACCCTCTGGCAAAACGCCGACCCCGACCTCCCCATCCTCGTCCACGCCAAATCCGAATCAGCCGCGCTCCCGTAGCATAGGCTTCAGCCAGTGCAGTCTTGGGTTTTCCCGGGAACGGCCCCACCGCACAATTCTGTGTCTCGCGTTGCGGGTGCCCCACCCTCGTTTTCCTAGGGTGGGACTTGGGTTTACTGCTAAATCTCCCTTCCCCATAAAAAAAGAGCGCCCGGTTCCGCAGAACCGGGCGCCCTCATTCAACATTTTTTATTTTCTTCGTCTCTACAAATCACTCCGCGGGCTTTTTCGCCTTGGCCGCTTCCAGCTTGCTCTTCAACTCGGTCTGCTGATCCGGCGTCAACACCTCATTCAGCTTGGCCATCGTTCCTTCGTGCAGCTCTTTCATCTTCGCCTTTTTCTGATCGTCCGTCAGCGAGCTGTCGCTGAACACCGCCTGCCTCTTGCTCTTCGCATCCGCGAAAATATCTTTCACCTTTGGCTTCTGGTCGTCGGTGAGGTTCAAACTCTCTACCGCGGCCTGCAGCCGGTCGCCGTGCATCCCTCCTCTTTCATTCCCCGTGGCCTGGGACGCAGGTGCAGCCGCCTGCTGCGCCTGAGTCACAGTCACGGACATGGCCGCAACCATTCCCAAGCACATGATTCCTCCCAACAGCTTTTCGAGTTTCATTTGAAGATCTCCTCAGTGTGAATTCTGGGCTGAGTGGACGGGTGGGCTCACCTACTCCATACCATATAGATTTGCCCCCGGCGAGCCAAAAAGTTCCCGCCACGCTGCTCTTTGTAGCGCCGGCCTTTCCTGCCGCAGGCGGCCTTCCGCTTGCTCCGAAGCAAGAAGGGAGGGCCGTCTTTGTGGGTGCCCTGTCTACACCACACCCAAAACAACAAAACCGTCATTCCGAGCGAAGTCCACGAAGCGCGGATCCCTCTGCGATCACTGCGTCTCGAGCGTCTTCTCTTCCACTCTTTCACTGCTTCTCTCTGTGTCCTCCGCGGGTGTATAGTCGCCCCACCAGGCCCTTGCCCAGGTACGTTCCATCCATCGTCAGGAGGTCCACATGCCTTTCTATCTTCACCAGGTCAGCTACACCACCGAAGCTCTCGCGCGTCTGATTGCCAATCCGCAAGACCGCTTCGAAGCCGTCCGCAGCCCCATCGAAAAGCTCGGCGGCAAAATCAAGGATTCGTACTTCTCCTTCGGCCCGCACGACGCCGTGCTCATCACCGAAATGCCGGACAACGTCTCTGCCGCCGCGATCGCTCTCGCCTTCGCCGCCGGCGGCGCGCTGCGTGCCTGCCAGACCACCGCGCTCATGTCCAACGCCGAGGCCCTCGACGCTATGCGCAAAGCCGCCACCTGCGGCTACAAACCTATTTCAGCCAGCGCCGCAGCGCGCTAACCGTCATCTCTAGTCACTCGAAAATCTCCCACTGTCGCAGGGCACGAGAGCCGAGCGGCAGTGTGCCTCGCGCTCATCACAGCGCATCGTGATTCCGACCGTGCCTACGACAGGCCGGCGGAGTCCTCGCAGCGAGGAATCGCGCTTCCTTGGATCGCTCTCGGTTCGGTTTGTAGCGCCCGCCTTCTGAAGCGGGCCGCCTTTGAGCGCTTGAGAACGCCCTTTCTCTTCCTCTCTCCTCCGCGAACCTCGGCGCCCTCGGCGTCTCTGCGTTATCTTTTTCTTCCTTCTTTAATCTCCAATTTCCATCTCCCGCCCTTCATTTCCCCACCTGCTTCTCCAACTTCTTCACCAATCGTGCCCCCGCGCTATTCGTCCCCGTCAACACTCCTCCCCAAACATGCGAATCGCTCCAAGCCAACGACCCATCCTTCGGATCGATCACCGACAAATACACATCCCGCACCGGCGCTTGTACGTTGTAATTCGGCACACGGTCCTCCTCGAAATTCCCTTTGTCATTCATCGTCCCGGTCTGCCCGCTGGCCAGCACAATGTATCCGCCTTTATACGGATCGGCCGTCAGTAAGAAAATCAAATCCGCCTTTTTCTTGTCCGTCACCAACGTGAACCTGCCCCACTTCACAAGCTGCTTCACAGCTTCCGCACCCACGGCATCCACCGCCGTCCGGTTGTCGAAATACACCGTCTTCGCCGCCTTCATCTTCGACGACTGTGCCATCTGCTTCTGAGCCTGTACCGGGATCGCGGCCGCCAGAACCGCCGCCACGCACACAACGCCAACGTGAACGAATCTTCTCACGCGCGCCCTCCGTGAGACCTCTCTTCGTTCTATCTTTCTGCCCTTTGTGAAACTTTCCTCCGCCGGTAGCACAGGCTTCAACATGTGCGCTCTTGGGGTTCGTGCAAGCATCCATTCCTGCCTCGAGAGGGCTTATACTCTCGGGTTACTCTTCGTCAATCTCCACTCTAATCCATCGTCCCGAAGTCTGGCGCTCGCTCTTTGCCTGGCTGATCTTTCGCAACCGCCTCACTCTCGCCGACTACGGCCAAAACTTCGGCGCCTACCCGCGCACGCTGATTGTCTCTGCAGTTTTGGTCACATGGATCGCCGTGTTTGTTCTGATCAACAAGCTATAAAGGAAGAAGCCCAACCCTGAAAAAATTGCCGAAGCCGTGGAAGGAGCTGGCAAAGTTTTCCCGGTGAAAGAAAGTGAACGCATCCTTTGGGTTGCCGTGTCTCTCACCGCAGGCTTCTGCGAAGGATTTTTCTACCCCGGCTGGTTACTCAACCTGACCAGCTCTGCCCTCAAATCCGTCTGCCTCGGCCTGCTGGTTTCGTCCGTCGTTCTCACGCGCACACTCTCAGTCACTCCGCACTCCGCCAAGTTGTTCCGTGAATCAGCCGACTGCGGCCTTCGCGTATCCCTTCACTGCGCGCTCAATGCCCGCCGCACCCACCGCCAGGTCTTCCGCATTCATCGCCGGCCGCACCGTCAAGCGTGCATTGAACGCCAGAAACCACGGCTCCGCAATCGCCGTCAACTGCGACGACTCTTTCATATCAAAGAAAATGTACCCCGTCCGCTCGCCGTTATCCTCCGCAAAGTACGCCGCTTCCGGCTTCAACTCATCCAGAATCGCCTTGATCGTCGTTCCCAACGTACCATTCTTCGCCGCCGCATTCCCGGCTTCGACCGGAATGGACGCCTTCAACATCATTCTCATCGTGACTGCCCTCCTAAGGCGTCCGCATTATACGCTCCGCCGGAGCCTCAGCACGTAATAATCCGTCGCCCGGGGCCCGCGGTAGCAGTGTAGGCTTCCGCTTGTCCGGAGCCAAATGCGAAGGGCCTGTGCATCACGCTGCGGGTGAGCCGTACGCTTGCCCTGAACGACGAAGGGTCTATCTTACGTGGGGGGTCTTGGGTTTCTCCGCAGTCTTCTCCGCGAACCTTCGCGTCCTCTGCGTCTCTACGTTAAACTTCTCTCTCCTCGCTGATTCCTTCTCCATCGCCGCAAGCAATTTCCGGCTTCTCGCCTTCATCGCGGGCGTTCCCTTGCGAGTCGTCTCGCGCAGAAGTTCAATTACGCCAGCGCGAATACCTGCGTCGCTTCGGGCTAGATCCGCCAGCCCTTGCAGCGCGAACGTCCTGACAATCGAACTGCGATCCAGCAAATAACTCTGTAAACTCGCCACCGCGCTTTGTCTTTCGGTCGCATTCAACGCCAGCCGCGGAACCATCACCGCCAGATGCCAGCGCACTTCCTGCTGCCGCTCCTCCGCCAACAAACCCAGCAGTTCTTTCTTGTGCGTCAAAAGCAGCTCGGAATTTTCTCGTGTCACCTTTTCAGCCGCATCCGCGGCGCGCATTCGTACCACCGGATCCGTGTACCACAAGCACGCGATTAATTGGGGGAACAGCCGCGGGTTCCCGCGTACCCTCTCCGCAACGCGCTCGGCGCAGCCGATGGACCGCCGGTCGCCTCCCTCCAACAAACCGATGATAGAATTGCGTCGCATTCCGCGGCATCATACATCGACAGCTTTCCGTTCTCCTCCCTTTCTGACCTCCGTGTCCTCGGCGTTCCTCGCTCCGTGACCTCGGTGTTAAACGCCCTTCTTTTCGCCTTCCGACACGAAAACTCAAAACTTATAACTTAAAACCGCCTCCCGCCCCGTGCTAACGTATCGCGTACCTCAAATCTCTTCCCGGAGCACTCGTGCCCAACATCCCTCTTCGCGCCGGCGGTCCCAACGCACGCATCGCGGTGATCCCCGGCGATGGCGTCGGCAAGGAAGTCACCCCCGTGGCCGTCAAAGTCATCCAGGCCGGCACGGCCAAGCGCCATCGCCCCATCGAGTTCGTCGAATTCGACTGGGGCGCTGACAAATACCTCCGCGAAAAGATTTCACTCCCCGAGGGCGCCGTGGATATGCTCCGCAACGAATTCGACACCATCCTCTTCGGCGCGCTCGGTGATCCCCGCGTCCCCTCCAACCAACATGCTGCGGACATCCTCCTCGGCCTGCGCTTCAAGCTCGATCTCTACGTTAACGCCCGCCCCACCGAACTCTTCCACGAGCGTTTTACGCCTCTGAAAGACCGAGTCTGCAACGACATTCGCATGATGGTTTTCCGCGAAAACACCGAAGGGGTCTACACCGGCGCCGGCGGCTTCTTCAAGAAGGGTACTCCCGACGAAATCGCCACCCAGGAAGACATCAACACCCGCAAAGGAGTCGAGCGCATCCTCCGCTACGCCTTCGACTACGCCCGTGCTGGCGAAATGGCCGGCTCCTGTAGCGCTGGCGTTCATGCCAGCGCCCCGCCGCAGGCTCCGTCTCCCCACCACAAACCCCTCCGCCTCTGCATGTCCGACAAATCCAACGCCATGACCTTCGCCGGCGACCTCTGGCAACGCACCTTCAAATCCTTGCAACCTGAATACCCCGACGTCGACTCCCGCCACCTTTATATAGACACTCTCGCCATGGAGCTCGTTCGCGACCCTCGCCAGTTCGACGTCATCGTCACCAACAACCTCTTCGGCGATATCATCAGCGACCTCGCCTCCCAACTCGGCGGCGGACTCGGTCTCGCCCCCTCGGGCAACATCCACCCCGGGCGAACCTCCCTTTTCGAGCCGGTCCACGGCTCCGCCCCCAACATCGCCGGAAAGGGCACCGCCAACCCCTTTGGCTCCGTCCTCGCTTCCGGCATGATGCTTGATTTTCTCGGTTGGCACGACGAAGCCAAATTGTTAAAGCAAAGCGTGAAGTCCGCCCTCGTTGAAAACATCACCACCCCCGACCTGCACGGATCTAAACAAACACTCGAAGTCTCCGATTGGCTCACCAACTACGTCTCCAAACATTCATGAATCACTTGAAGCGTCGAGACGGATAGGACCGATCAAAACATTCGTCGCTCCGAGCGGAGTATTCGCGGCGTCCCTGTCTTGCGAGCGCTGGTCTTGGAAATCTTGCTACACGACGTATAAATCTCATGGCAAGCTGGCTACGAAGAACAACAAAGCCATGCCGAACTTGCCCAGGGTCTCGACGCTGGCTTAGTTCAGGACAATCGGACGAGATGGAAGCGTGGGGGGGGTGGCACTTCGGTCGATGGCGACCAAGACGCATCCAACCGGGATCGGGGTCGAGGATTCTCCTGCTTGTGGCGATTGCTCTTTTTGTTTACGGATTTCTGTCGCTCATTTGGGCTAAAGAAGAAAACATACTCCTAAATAAGCTGAGCCCGAAAGGCCTTTGAACCTCTTCCAGAGAGAGTGGGGCACCCCACCCGAGTGCTCACGCGTTTTTCCATTTTCTAATTTCCACTTTCTGATTTCTGCTCTCCTACCTCTTCTTCACCACCCACGCAATCACTACCCCGATCAAAAATCCGCCAATGTGCGCCCACCACGCCACGCCACCCGAATTCGCCGCGCCAAACTCCCCAATCCCCTCAAGGAACTGCAGCACGAACCAATAGCCCAACACAAACAGCGCCGGGATCGGGATTAGAAAAATAAAGAACAGCATCAACACGTTGGCCCGGGGATACAACACCGCGTACGCGCCCATCACTCCGCTGATCGCACCGCTCGCCCCAATCGCCGGCAGGGAAGAGTGCAGATTGAACAGCACATGGATGAGCCCCGACCCAATCCCGCAAAACAAATAAAAGATCAGGTACCCAAGGTGCCCAAAGTGATCTTCCACGTTGTCTCCGAACACATACAGAAACAGCATGTTCCCGAGCAAGTGCATCAACCCGCCATGTAGAAACATGCTGGTGAACATCGGATAAAACGCCATCTTGAACCCCAGGTATCCCGCCAGAAACGCTGGAATGCGCATCGGCACCGTCGCGTTGTGGATCAAAAATGCCTGCGCTGCATGGCGCGGCAACTGCACCTGGTAGAAGAACACCAGTACGTTGATCACAATCAACGCCCAATTGATAAAAGGAAACGTCCGTGTCGGATTGTCATCCTTGATCGGAATCATGAATCTGTTTTGGAGTGCGACCGCCCAGCCTGCCTGCGCTAGGCAGTCTGCCACAGGTGAGATCTACGCCTCGCCGCAATCGCAAAAGCGGGAGCACAGCTCCCGCACTCCAAGAAATTGTCGGCGCGCCGACCAAACATTCGCGTTCACTTCAAATATCCGCCGCAAAACGCCGGCGCATCCGCTCCCAGAAACACGCAACTTCTCCGAATCTCATCCACAATCCGCTCGCACGAATTCTGCACGTTGCACGGTGGATTCGTCGCCGCCGACACCTTCAAGCATTCCTTTACCAATTGCTCCGCCCGAGACTTGCCCGCTGTTTTCAGGCAGGATCGATCTTTCGCCGTCTTATCCACGTCGCTGCTGTCGGAGTCTCCCGCATCCGGGTACGTCGCTGGCTGTCTGGGTGTCGTAGGCGCGGCGCCGCCAATCGCAAAGTCCGCGCTGCATCCTTGATCCACCCAAATCCCCAGCCCGTCATAACCCCACGTTGCGTCTTGCTTGCACGGCGCAGCGCTTTTCTGTTTCGCCAGCCGCACGCCGCCCCCGGTATTCACGTCGCAAAATTTCTTCCCGCCGTCCGAAGCGCAGGGGATGATCTTTGCGCCGCCCGGTCCGCTCGACTCCGCCCCCAGCACAAAGTCTCCGCCGCAACCATGGTCGACCCAGATTCCCTGGGCGTCGAAGCCCCACGACTCCCCTTGCCTGCACGCCGCGTCACTCTTCTGCTTCGCCAGTGTCACGCCATGCTTGGTGTCCGCCGAACAATATTTCTTGCTGCCATCCTCGGAGGTACACGAAATTGTCTGCGCATTTGCTGCGGCCCCAATCGACACGACCGCGAACATCAAAAATAAACGCATCCCCAAAGTCCGCATCGGGCACTCCCCAGTTCCCCAAAACCGAATCAATACCGCAACGCTACTTCAATTCCCGGAATTGTCAAAACCAAAAAGCACCGGCGCATCCTTAAGTGTGGGCTTCCGCGTGTGCGTCCATCCTCTTCTGTTTCTGATGTCTCGAACCGCGTTTTGCTCTTAGGTTTGTCGCGGCCGCCTTCGGGTTGCCCCGACGCCCGAAAGGAGGCGGTCGGTCGTTATCCGCAGACTGGGAACTGTGTCCGATAATATTTCCCCACGAAAACCCTGGTTAACAGAATCCGAACCGCCGTGGTCCGCCATGAAAACACATGAGATGCCTTGTCGAAATGCAATTTTTTGGTTGGGTTTTGTCGCGGCTCGCCTGGTGTTTGCCGTGAGAAAGGAGGGCGGGCGGCGTCCGCGCAGTGAGGCTGCCGGTGCTATTGTCTTGGTGCGAACTCCGAAGGCTGTGTATTGGAGGGCCTTTAGACGGGCTCGCAATGGCCGAACGCGTCTGCATTCCTAGCCGATCCCTTTCTCCATCAGGACCGGCTAAAGTTCGGCCACGGCACACGCTTGCTTCGAGCCGTTCTGGTCGGCGCGCCGACATTCTCCTGATCGCGCATTCTTTCTCCACAGTTTCCGCCAGGTCAACATTGCACACATATCCCGCGTGTGGTATTCAATTACGTTCTGCACGCGCGCGGATTTTGCGCGGGATGCGGCCGCACCACTCCGCATCGCCACAATGTCGGCGCGCCGACATTGCGCATGCCTGCCCGCGAAACGGAAGCCATCATCCTGAAGACTTTCCCGCTGGGTGAGGCGGATCGCCTGGTCAGTTTTTTCGGCCGCGCCTCCGGACGCATGCGCGGGGTAGCCGCTGGCGCGCGCCGCCTGAAGAACCGCTACGGCTCCACGCTCCAGCTGCTGTCTCACGTGCAGATCTGGTACGTCGAACGGGAAACGCGCGACCTGGTGCGCATTCAACAGGCCGAATTGCTCGACTCCTTCAACAAGGCCCAGAGCGACTACAGCCTGAGCACCGGTCTCGCGGTCGTCAGCGAAGTGGCCGAGCAGGTTCTTCCGGAACACGAAGTCAACGAATCCATGTTCCGCCTTATCCTGCTCACGGTGAAAGAGGTCGAACGCCGCGGCGCCACGGCACTGGCGGTCAGCTACTTCGCCTTCTGGACCGTGCGATTGTCCGGCTGGCTGCCGCGCTTCGATGTTTGCGCCGTCTGCGGCACGCCTTTCGGGACCGGAAGCGCCTTCCAGGACGCGCATCATCCCGGGCTGTACGACGCGGAGCATCGCCGCTCGGGAATGAAGCCGTTGTCTCTGCAAGCCAGGGAGTTGGCGGAAGTATTCGCCAAGCAGCGCCTCGATCAATTCGACGACGCGCTGGCCACTCTACCGGGAGTCAGGGAATTGCGCGAAGCAGGGCTAAACTGGATCGAGCATCACACCGAGCGCAAGCTCGCGACCCGCACCCTGCTCGAAGCGTAATTTGGAGTGCGGGAGATCGCTCGCGCTTTTGCAGCTGAGGCCAGTCGCAAATCGCTCGAGCGGCAGCCCGGCGGCCGCCCGTCGAGGTGCCGTGCCTAGTGCTTCGTAGGGGTCGAGCGCTGCTGGATTGCATCACGGGAAGGTGCCAGCCTCGATTTACGTTGGCGGTGATCTTCCGGACCTGGGGCGCAACCGTGTTGCGCTCCTACGAAGAGTCGGTAGCCTGTAGCTCACCCCTTCGAGGGGTCAGCCTTTTCTCGTCGGTGGCGACCCAGCCTTCGACGTGGAAACCTCAGCCGAGGAGACTACAAGCCGAAATCGGAATTTGCGAACTTGAAAGAAAAACTTGAGCTATGAAATTCCGCGTTGCACAGCGACGAAAGTATCAGCTGAGGAGAGTATGTGCCATCTAAAGTAAAACTTGAAGTTCGGCCAAAACCTCGAGGACTGACGTTCCAGGACCTCATCCTCAAGTTAATGTATTACTGGAACAAGCAGAACTGCGTCCTCCAGCAGCCCTACGACACCGAAGTGGGCGCCGGCACCATGCACCCCGAAACTTTCCTTCGCGTCCTCGGTCCTGCGCCGTATCGCGTCGCCTTCGTGCAACCGTCACGCCGCCCCGCCGACGGCCGCTATGGCGAGAATCCCAACCGCCTTTACAAGCACTTTCAATATCAAGTCATCCTCAAACCTTCCCCGGCCGACATCCAGGACCTCTACCTCCGCAGCCTCGAAGCCATCGGCATCGACCTCCGCTCCCACGACATTCGCTTCGAGGAAGACAACTGGGAGTCGCCGACGCTCGGCGCCTGGGGCATCGGTTGGCAGGTGCTTCTCGATGGACTCGAAATCACGCAGTTCACCTACTTCCAGCAGAGTGGCGGCGTCGATCTCGACCCCATCTCAGCCGAGATCACCTATGGGCTCGAACGCATCTGCTCGTTCCTCCAAAACGTCGAAAGCGTCTACGACATCCGCTGGACCGAAGACATGACCTACGGCGCGATTCGCCTGGCCGAGGAGCAGCAGCTCTCTGAGTACAGCTTCGACAAGAGCGACGCCAAAGCGCTGCGCTCCGAGTTCGAGCTGCATGAGAAAGAAGCCAAGGAACTGCTCGACGGCTGGAAGCAATTGGTCGGCGCGCCGACCAAAGATGCCAAGGAGCACGCCACGCATAAGACCGAAGCGCCGCTAGCCCCCTCCGATCCTGCCGCGGCCGCGAAAGCCCGCGCCCGCTATCCGATCCTCGCCGCCTACGACCACTGCCTCAAGTGCTCCCACCTCTTTAATCTCATGGACGCTCGCGGCGTCATCTCGACTACCGAACGCGCCGCGCTGATGCAGCGCGTCCGCACCCTAGCCTGCCGCGCGGCAGCCGCGTACCTAGAACAGATCGGCGGTGCCGCAGCGCCAAGCGGCGCAAGCCGCCCGGAGCCGCCGGGCAGCCGCCCCCGCCCCGAGGTGCGCCCGTGACTGCCCGTCGCGTGTCAAGATTCTGCGTTGGGGCGCAGGAGTGCTGCACCGCATGTCGGCTAGATCGTCACCTCGAGAGACGACCCCGTAAAGCCATCACACATTTCGTAACGTGCCAACCTCGGGGCCAGCGGTGCTCGACCCCAACAGAAAAAGTGCGCAGCGCCGTTTCCTCTGCCCTGAGCTGCGAAGGGCTTGCGGGTTTCGGTCGCGCAGGTTCAATGGCCACCGCCGGGAAAGGCCTCACCCCTCGAAGTGGTGCGCCCGAGGCTCAGTCGCGGCGAGCCGGGAATGTCGGCGCGCCGACATTCCCATTTTGGAACGAGGTGGCCGCATGAGTCCTACAGCCCAAAAGGGAGCTGCCGGGAAGCCCACCCATTCCAAACCGCTCGCCCGGCATTCTCAGGCATCTGCTTCGCCTTCAAAAATCCCCGCTCGCGTCGAACTGCTTTTCGAAATTGGCGCCGAGGAAATCCCCGCCGGGATGCTCCCGCGCGCCGTAGCAGAACTGAAGACCATCCTCGAAAAGCACTTCGTCGCCGAGAACCTCAGCGAAGGCACCGCCATTGAAACCTTCGGCGGGCCACGCCGCCTGACGGCGTGGGTCCGCGGCATTATCGCCAAGCAAGCCGATGTAGAAGCCGAAATCACCGGGCCGCCGAAGTCCGTGGCCTATGACAATGTCGGCGCGCCGACCAGAGCCGCCGTCGGCTTCGCCGAAAAGCAAGGTGTCGCCCTCCATGAGTTGCACCTGGTCACCACGCCCAAGGGCGAGAGCATCGCCGTGCGCGTCACCAAGCGAGGCCGCACCGCTCACGAACTGCTCCTCGAAATTCTGCCCCGCGTGATTCACGACCTTTCCTGGCCGAAGACCATGGCCTGGGCCGGCCTGAAGGGTGCGCGCTTCATCCGCCCGATCCGCTGGCTCGTGGCACTCCTCGGCGGCAAGCCATTGAAATTTTCGTTCGGCGGAGTCACCGCTGGCGACATCACCTCCGGCCACCGCTTCCTCGGCAAGTCGCAAATCAAGGTCGCCAGCTTCGCAGACTACGAGAAAAAGCTCCGCGCCAACGGTGTCATCGTCCGCCCAGAAGAGCGCCGTGAGAAGATCACGCGCGAGCTCGTGGCACATGCCAAACGCTCCGGCTCCCAGGCCCACGAAGACGCGGGCCTGCTCGAACTCGTCACCTACCTCAACGAATACCCGACGGTGATCGGAGGCGACTTCGATCCGTCGTTCCTCGAACTGCCCGACGAGATTTTAATAACCGTGATGAGGGATCACCAAAAATACTTCGCCGTGGAGAAACGCGGCGGGGAACTGGCGCCGCACTTCTTGGCGGTCATCAATCTGGGGAAGGATGCCAACGGCCTGGTGCGGGCCGGGCACGAGCGCGTGCTGCGCGCCCGGTTCGCCGATGCGCGTTTCTTCTGGGAGTCCGATCAGAAATGTCGGCTCGCCGACATACTGCCCAAATTGCAAAAGATCACCTACGAGTCTCGCCTCGGTAGCTACTTCGATAAAGTGGAGCGCGTCCGCGCCATCGCGCGCTGGCTCACCGAGCAGTGGTACAACCTCGGCGTGATGCAGGCGCACGTCGCTGATGCGGACCGTGCCGCGGAACTGGCCAAGTGCGACTTGGCCACGGAGATGGTGCGCGAGTTCACCGAACTGCAGGGCGTAGTCGGCGGGCTGTACGCTAAGGCGCAGGGCGAGTCCGAGGAAGTGGCGGAGGCAGTCTACGATCACTACCGCCCCGTGGGCCTCGACGATCCGATTCCACGGAACCTAACCGGCTGCGCCGTGGCGCTCGCAGACAAGATGGATTCCATTGTGGGCTGTTTCTCGGTGGGGCTGACCCCCACAGGCTCGAGCGATCCCTATGCGTTGCGTCGCGCGGCGCTCGGCATCGTGAAGATCATTCTCGACAAGAAACTCTACGTGTCGCTGTCGCTCTTCATAGGTGCGGCGGGAAAGGCGCTCGCGACACATCCGCCGAAGAAGGCCATCACGCCGCAACAGGAAACGCAGGTGCTGGAATTCTTGCTGGAACGCGCGCGGTTCGTGCTGCGGGAAAGATCCGGCTATGCTTACGACGAAGTGAACGCGGTGTTGCGCGCCGGGAACGACGATCTGGTGGACGTCGAGAAGCGCCTGCGCGCGCTGAAGACGATCCGCAAGTCGAAGAATTTTGAGCCGCTCGCCGTTTCGTTCAAGCGCATCCGGCGCATCCTAGAGAAGGCGAATACCGGTAGCGAAGTGCACCCGGTCAACAAGGAACTCCTCGAGAAAGATGCGGAGAGGGAACTGTACGCGGCGGTGCGCAAAGCCGCCGGGAAGGTGAGTGACGACAAGCGCGCCGGGCGGTATCAGGAAGCGCTCGAAGAGATCGCCGGGCTGCGGAAAGCGGTGGATCAATTCTTCCTGGATGTGATGGTGATGGCGGAGAACGAGGCGGTGCGCAACAACCGACTAGCGCTGCTCGCGGAGTTGCTGCGCGAGTTCACCACCATCGCGGATTTCTCGGAGCTGGCCGGGGAGGAGAGGTAGTTTTGGTCGGCGCGCCGACATTTTTCTGTGTCGGGGCGCCGCGCTGCTACGCCGTAAGTCCGCAAGACCGCCGGATCTTGAGTCGCAGTCGAAAGGACGCGAGCTCGAGCGATGCGGCGGAACTGGGATCGAGCAACTCTGGACCCCCTACGAAGAGGGCCACCCTCCGGGCGGCGCGGTGCAAGAATGTCGGCGCGCCGACATCGCACGCGTTTGCGGTATTGCGTCCGGGGTCGTGGAGTAGCCAGTCTTTGGACTTGTCGATGAGCTTCTGCAGAGCCGGGAAAGGAGCGCACGCAATCAAGACCGCCCCGTCGGCAAACGTGATTACCTGGAGGGCCGCCTCGAATCCGCGTCTCGAAAACATGGGAGCGGAACGAGCGACGCGAACGTTGGAGCGAACAGCGACCGGACGAGCACGTGGCAAGCTTTAAGTTTTACTTGAATGGGGGACGAAAATTTCTGTGGCGGATTTCTTCGGAACAATGTCGGCGCGCCGACCAGAGTTCCGCTGTCGCTCTTGCGCTTGATGCGCCGGCTCGAATTGCGCTGGCAGCAGCCGGGATGCCGCCGATCGTGTTTGCTTGGAGGAAAGCGGGAGCAAGGTCTGCCTGCGTTATTAGGCAGAGCTCCCGCGCTTCAAGAAAAAGGAGAGGTACAACGTGAAAAAGTGGGTCTATTTCTTTGGTGCAGGAAAAGCGGAAGGAGACGGCGAGTGGCGCGACGTGCTCGGCGGTAAAGGCGCGGGCCTCGCGGAGATGACCAAGATCGGTCTTCCCGTGCCCGCCGGTTTCACCATCTCCACTGAGGCGTGTGATTACTTTTATAAGAACGGCAAGAAATATCCCGCCGAGCTCGCCAAGCAGGTGAAGGACAACGTCGCCAAGCTCGAAAAGGTCACCAAGAAAAAGCTCGGCGATCCGAACAATCCGCTGCTAGTCAGCGTGCGCTCCGGTTCGGCGCGCTCCATGCCGGGCATGATGGAAACGATTCTGAACCTGGGCCTGACGGACAAATCCGTAAAGGGATTGGCGGGAGCAACAAAGAACGAGCGTTTCGCCTACGACGCCTACCGCCGCTTCGTGCAGATGTATTCCACGGTGGTGATGGGCCTCTCGAAAGAAGATCTAGAGCATCGTCTGCGAGACATGAAGCAGCGCCGCGGGGTAAAGAATGATACGGACGTTCCGGCCGACGGCTGGAAGGAACTGGTTGCCGAATACAAGGCGTACTTCAAGGAGAAGGCGGGAAACGACTTTCCCGACGATCCCATGGAGCAGCTGTGGGGCGCTATCGGCGCGGTCTTCGGTTCGTGGACGGCGGAGAAGGCCGTCACCTACCGCCGCGTGGAGAAGATCACCGGGCTGCTCGGCACGGCGGTGAACGTGGTGCAGATGGTCTTCGGCAACACCGGGGACAACTCCGGTACGGGCGTGTGCTTCACGCGCGACCCCAGTTCCGGCGAGAAAGTTTTTTACGGCGACTACTTGACCAACGCGCAGGGCGAAGATGTTGTGGCGGGCATTCGCACGCCGGTGCACCTCACCGAGCTGGCGAAGATCATGCCGAAGGCCTACGCGCAACTCGAGAAGGTTCGAGTAACACTTGAGAGGCACTATAAAGACATGCAGGACATGGAATTCACGATCGAAGAAGGCAAGCTGTACATGCTTCAGACGCGCACTGGCAAGCGCACGCCCGCAGCAACCTTCAAGATTGCCATGGACATGGCCAATGAGAAGTTGATCGCCAAGGAAGAAGCGGTGCTGCGCGTGAAGCCGGAAGATATTGAGCGGCTCTTCTATCCGGTCATCGACGCCAAGTTCGACAAGAAAACCCTGCAGGAGAAGATCCTGACGCACGGAATTGACGCAGTACCCGGCGCGGCGGTTGGCAAGGTGTGCCTCAGCGCAGCGGACGCCGAAGAGCGGGCCAAGAACGGCGAGAAGGTGATTCTCGTGCGGCGCGAAACCAGCCCCGAAGATGTGGGCGGCATGGCCGTGGCACAGGGAATTCTCACTGCGACCGGAGGAAAAACTTCGCATGCGGCGGTAGTGGCCCGCGGCTGGGGCAAGTGCTGCATCGTTGGCGCGGAGTCGCTGGACATCGACTACAACAGCAAGTCGATGAAGGACGGCAAAACCGGCAAAACCGTGAAAGAAGGGGAGTGGCTCACACTCGATGGTAGCGAAGGCGTGGTGTATGTCGACCAGTTAACGCTCGTGACTCCGGAGTTCCCGAAAGCGTATCAGACCATCATGAGGTGGGCCGACGACATTCGCCGGCTGGGCGTACGCACTAACGCGGACACGCCGCAGGACGCCCGCAAGGCCATCGAGTTCGGGGCGGAGGGTATCGGGTTGTGCCGCACCGAACACATGTTCTTCACCGATTTCGAATTCCCGGAGAAGAGCCACGAACGCCAGCGCGCCATTCAGGAAATGATCCTCGCAGAGACGAAAGAGAACCGCGTCAAGGCGCTCGACAAGTTGCTGCCATTTCAGAGGCGCGACTTCATCGGGATCTTCAAGGCCATGGACGGCTTCCCGGTGACCATTCGCCTGATCGATCCGCCACTGCACGAGTTCGTACCTCACGACCGCAAGAAGCAGGAGGAGCTGGCGAAGGAACTCGGCATCTCCGCCGACACCGTTGCCCGCCGCGTGGAGCAGTTGCACGAGGCCAACCCCATGCTCGGCCATCGCGGCTGCCGTCTGTCCATCACCTATCCGGAGATTCTGGAGATGCAGGTGAGGGCCATCATCGAAGCGGCGATCGAATGCCAGAAAAACAAAGTTAAAGTTTTACCTGAGATCATGATTCCGCTCACGCTGGACAGAAAAGAGCTCGCCATACTGACCGATGCGACGCGGCGCGTTGCGGACGGCCTCCTCAAGAAGGCGGCAGTGAAGTTGCCGTATCTGGTGGGGACAATGATTGAACTGCCGCGCGCGGCGTTGCTGGCGAACGAGATCGCCGAAGTGGCGGAGTTCTTCTCGTTCGGCACCAACGACCTGACGCAAACGACCATGGGCCTTTCGCGCGACGACGCGGGACGCTTCCTGCCGGACTATGTGGACGAGAAGAAGGCCGGCGTGTTTCACGGCGATCCATTCCAGACGCTGGATACCAAGGGCGTTGGGATGCTGATCGAGTGGGGCATCGAAAAGGGGCGGTCCACGCGTCCTAAACTGAAGGTCGGCATTTGCGGCGAACACGGCGGCGATGCGGACAGCGTGAAGTTCTGCCACCAGGTCGGGATGGACTACGTGAGCGCGTCGCCGTTCCGCGTGCCGATCTCGCGGCTGGCGGCAGCGCAAGCTGTGGTGGAAGAGAGGAAGGCGAAGGGGAAAAAGAAGTAGCGGGTCGAGCGATGCGTGCAATGCCGGTGCGCCGACATTGCCCGAAGTTCTGCATAAGAGGGCCCGGCATGCTGCGCCCCATGTCGCGACGATCGTCGCGTCTTGAGTTTCGTGCGAAGGAGTGGAGCCTCACGTCCCGCGGATGTTGTCGAGTTGGAGTCCAGCAGTGTTGGACTCCAACGAAGAGGGATTCTCGACTGTGACGGCTGTCGCGTTCGCGGCTGTTGCCGGGGCACGATTGTGACAGCGGCAGCCAGGCTGCTGCTGTTGCGGTTCGTGCTGAATTTGCAAATGCGGGAGTAGGGCCCCCGCGCTGCAAAATGTCGGCGCGCCGACACTACTGGCTTCGTGGGATCGGTCTGGGTTCGTGTAGTGGCCCGTCTTTAGAGACGGGCCAGCGCCGGGGAAGCACCTCCGTCCTCGCCGACTTTCAAGTTCGGCCACTACACATGGGTCGACACGGGTCGTCTCACTTCGAGGTCCTTTCGCGCCCGTGCGCCGACGCGGGCAGATTTCTGTGGCTCAGGCCTTCGAGGCCCGAGAGTTTCCAGTGCGGAGGCCAGGCTGCCACGATTTGCAGAGTCGCGCGCTCCTGAAGGGGTGAGCTACAAGGAACGCCCCGTTACGTCGAGGAGTTTCATTAAGTAAGACATGAAGTCAATTGCCGGCTCGTGGGGGAGCTACGGTGAACAGACTTCGACTCAAAACAGCGTGGCTGATTTTCTGCCAGAGCCGCTGGCATGAAAGCCTGCGCTACATAATTGCGGCGACGCTTGCGCTCTTGCTGGCGACGAGTACGGTTGCTGCCGCGGACACTCGCCTGACGCTGAAGGGTCGGGTGATGGATGAGAACGGATTGCCCGTCGGTGCAGCTCAAGTAAAACTTGAACTTGCCGGCGGGCAAGTCTTTTCTGCGCTGAGTGACGACGTCGGCTACTTTTCCATCCCGAATCTTTCTCCCGGACAATACACTGCGCGCATCGAGAAGCGCGGCTACTTCCTGTTGGCCAATCAGAAAATCGAACTGCAGACCGAGAGCGGCGAGTTTTCCTTCACCTTGAATCACGAGGAAGAGGTACACGAAAAGGTCGATGTGACCGTGCCGGCGAATTCCATCGACTCCACCACAACGCCGAGCACGGAATCGCTGAGCGGCAAGGAAATCGTCGACATTCCGGTGCCGAGCTCGCACGACTTGCTGCAGAGTCTGGTGGCTATGCCGCAAGTGCTGCGAGACAGCTCCAACCAATTGCACATTGCGGGCGCAAACAATACAGAGGTGCAGTACCTGCTAGACGGCGTGGAGGTCGGCGACCCGGCGAGCAACGGGCTGACTTCGCGGATGATCGTGGAGGCGGTGCGGAACGCAGAGATCCAGACGGGGCGGTTCGGGGCCGAGTACGCGCACCCCGGCGGAGCGATCCTGAATTACGACACGCGCGAGGGCGACGACCGGTGGCGATTCAACGCGACCGATTTTATTCCGGGGATCAATGTGCAGGAAGGCGTGCAGCTCGGGAACTTCTATCCGCGGGTGACGTTCTCCGGACCAATTGTTAAGGATGAGTTGTGGTTCTCGGAATCGTTTGACGTGCTGCACACGCTCGCCGTGCAGCACGGGTTGCCTGCCGGCGCGCCGAACCAGACGCGGCAGTGGGGCGGTGACAGTTGGTCGCGGCTGCTGTGGAAGATGTCCTCGCAAAATAGTTTGCATGTGGGATTTCTGGCGAATGTCCAGGACAACGTGAACGCCGGCCTCGACGCGCTGCATCCGCAATCGGTGACCACCGACACGGCGGCGCGGGAGCTATTTGGGTTTGTGAAGGAGCAGAGTTATTTCGAGAAGACGCTGTTTGAGATTGGAATTGGCGTGGAGGACTCGCTGAACGATGCGGTACCTCAGGGCGCGGCGCCGTACGTTCTGCTGGTCGATGGGGCGGAAGGGAATTACTTCCAAAAGCAGAACCAGGATGCGCGGCGGTATCAGTTTTTTACCGATGCGATTCGCGGGCCGGTGAAGTGGTTTGGCTCGCACACGCTTTCCGCGGGCGCGAATTTTTCGGGAGTGGAGTTGACGCAGTCGTCGACGCGCGGCGACATTCAGGCGCTGCGCGCAGACCTGACGCTGGACCGGCTGACGACGTTCACGGGCGATCCGGACATTCACGTGGCGAATACGATGGCCGGGGGATTCGTGCAGGATTCCTGGTCACCGAACGCGCACATCGTGGCGCAGGCGGGCGTGCGCGCGGATTGGGACCGGCTGTTTCACGCGGCGCTGGTGCAGCCGCGCGTGGCCGTGAACTTCATGCCGTTCAAGGACAATCGCGCGAAAATTTCGATTGGCTGGGGAATCTACGACATTCCGCTGAATCTTTCGCTGATTGGGCAAGTGTACGACCAGCAGCAGGTGGACACGCTGTACGACCCGACGGGGAAAGTGCCGGTGCAAGGGCCTGCGACGAGCGCGTTCATTTTGCCCACGGGAGGATTGCCGAGTCTGCAGCAACCATACTTCGATATTGCCAGCGCGGGTTGGCAGGAGAAGATTGGAGAGAACACGCTTGTGAGCGTCGAATTGCTGGCGCGGGATCAGCATCACGGGCTGGCGTATGAGACGTTGTCGCCGGGGCAGATCGGGTCGGATTTTTTGTTGCAGAGTTCGCGGCGAGACAAGTATCGTGGCGCGATAATCACCGCACGGCACACGTTCAAGAATGCGGCGGAGTTGTACGGGAGTTACACGCGGTCACGCGCGACCACGGACCAGGTGCTGCAGCCGATGTTAGGCGCGCTATATTTCGCGGCGCAGCAGCCGGGACCGCTGAGCTGGGACGCGCCGAATCGCGTGGTGACGTGGGGAAGCGTCCCGACGCCGATTTGGGAAATTTTGTTTACGTACTTGGTGGATTACCACACCGGGTTTCCCTACAGCGCGATCAACCAGCAACAGTTTTTGATTGGGACGGCGAATTCGCTGCGGTTTCCGGATTATGCGAGTTTGACGGTGGGGTTCGAGAAGAAGTTTACGTTTCGCAACCGCATCTTTGCGGCGCGGCTGTCGGTGATCAACGTGTTGGGCCGGCAGAACGCGAATGTCGTGTACAACAACGTGGACGCGCCGAATTACGGAACGTTTACCGGCGGGCAGGGACGAGCGTTTACGGCGAGATTGCGATTCGTGGGCAGGAAGTGACTTAGCAGTTTGTCACAGAGGACACAGAGTCTGGAAAGAAGAAAGGATCGCGCAGAGTCGCCGAGAGAGCGGGGTCGCGGAGAAGAGCTAGAAATATGTCGCGCCCACGGTGGTGGTTGTTGCGTACAAGGACGCACAAGGAAATGACGCAGGTTACGACAAGGCTTATGGTTTGGAGGCGGGAGTGGCGGCGGTCGATTCTTTTGTGTAGCTCGGCGAAAGAGTGGAGTGGGATTTGGCAATGGGCAGTAGGGTTGGGTAGAACTGGACGAAGGTAGTGTCGACGGCGGCGTGCTGGGCGTGACAGGAGTAGCAAGCGGCGGAAGTGGGAGTCATTTTTGCGGTGTCGCTGCCATCGAAACCGAAAAAGGCCCAATTGCCCTGGAAACGGGATGCGTCTTTGACGTGGATTTCGAGGCCCATGACATCGCCGCTTTGGAATTGGCCCGCCTGATTGATGGAGCCTTTACTTTGCGCGCCACGGACTTCAAGAACCATCATGGTTTTGTCTGGCCAAGAGCCGGTTTTCTGGAAAGCTTGATAGGCTTCGGGATTCACGAACACGTTGTCGAACATGTGGTGGTCCATGTTCATGGCGGCGCTGTAGCTCATGTCGAAGCCGGTAGAGAGGTAGACCCATTCGCGGTAGTTGGCGGGGAGGCGCATCTGGCCGTCGGTGGTGTAGGCGGGTTCGTTCGAACGAGCGGGCGCTGGGCGGGAGCTGAGCGAACCGACGATGGCGATTCCGATTAGCAGTGCCAGGATGAGTTTCTTGGTGTTCATGGTGAGGTGAGTTTCGCGCAGGAGGGTGCGAAAGGGAAGACCGCTCGCTGCAGCGGGCTGGCGATTAGCTGCATTTTCCGGCGGGCGGCGCGGGTCGGGGGTATGATGCGAGCAGCCGAAATGGAAAGGGGAAGATAGAAAACAGAAAAGAGAAGATGGAAGACTACGCTTGAGACGCCGAGGGCGCGAAGATCGCGCGGAGAAGCGAGGAAGTGAAACAGTAACCCCAGATAGACCCTCAGAAAACGAGGCTGGGGCACCGGCGGAGAAGAAAAGCGGGTCCCTCGCGGTGCGGACTCCGCTCGGGATGACAATGCGCTCTTGTGAATTGGAGAGTCTCACAGCAGGACACCGAGGCAGGAAAGCGAAATGAGTAAGGAAACCACAAGGCCGGCGGCGAACTGGTATTGGGCGGCGGGGATTTGCGGTGGGCTGGGGTTGTTTGAGGCCACGCAGACGGTAATGGTGATGCGTTCGGAGGGGATGCATCACGCGTGGACGGCGTTGTTCTTTACGGTGCTGTTGTCGTGGGTGCCGTGGGCGCTGGCGACGCCGTTCGCGTTGCGGTTGGGTCGCGAGTATCCGTTGTTTCAAGGGAGTTCCGTGGGCGGATGGTTGCGGCACTTGGGCTTGTGGGTGGCGATTTGGGCAAGCGCGTCGGCGTGGAATGCGGGGATCGACGTGATGCTGAATCCGTGGACGCCGGGGAGTCCACCGCCGGCATTTTGGGGATTGTGGCAACAAAAATTCTGGAACCAGTTGCTGTCCTCGCTGTTTCTGTATGCCGCGATTTTGCTACTGGGATGGATGTTGGATTCGCGCGAGCGGCTGGCGCGGCAGCAGATGGAGGCTTCGCGATTGAGCGAGCAGTTGGCTAAGGCGCAGTTGAGCGCGCTGCGGCAGCAGATCGAGCCGCATTTTCTTTTTAATACTCTGAATACGATTGCGGGATTGGTGCGCGAAGGAAGGAGTGATGGCGCGGTGGACATGATCGCGGGGTTGAGCGAGCTGCTGCGGCGGACGCTGCAGAGTTCGGACAAGCAACAGATGTTGTTGGGCGAAGAGTTGGAAGTGGTGTGGAAATATTTGGAGATCGAGAAGGCGCGATTTGCGGCGCGGCTGCACGTAAACGTTGATGTGCCGCAGGAGTTGCTGCGGGCGCGAGTGCCGAGCTTGATTTTGCAACCGATTGTGGAGAATGCGGTGAAGCACGGAATTGCGAAGCGGGTGCAGGGCGGAGCGATTGGCATCAGCGCGGCGCGGAGGAACGGGACGTTGACGGTGAGTGTGTTTAATGACGGCCCGGGATTTCCGGCGGATTGGGAGCGCGCGCGGAGGGGCATTGGTTTGGAGAATGTGCGCGGGAGGTTGGCGAGTTTGTATGGTGGCGACGCGGAGTTGGGGGTCGAGGACGGAGCGCGTGGGCCTTGCGTGGCGGTTGTGTTGCCGTATCGGGAGTGAGGGGAAGAGAAGAGAGAAAGGAAAGAGACAAAACAACGCCGAGGTCGCCGAGATTCGCAGATAAGAAAGAGGGTTTTTCACACAGAGGGCACAGAGACCGGAGCACAGAGGACACGGAGAAGAAAGAGTTTCAAGATGTCGTGATCGTGCGGACAAAGGGCGCAGCCCTTCGACTCTCGGGGGTAAACAGCGAAGAAAATAAAGGAAGGTCGATCCCTTGCTCAGTGAGAGCAAGCCCTTCGCGGCTCAGGACGAGCACGAGATCGCTTCCGGGAGAACCCAACACCCACACACAACATCGGCGTGTGGGGCACCCGAACAGTGAAGAGTCGGCGTGGGACTTGAGGTGTCGATGGTTGAGCGGGAAAAAATTCGGGTGGCGGTGGTGGATGATGAGCCGCTGGCGCGGAGCAATTTGCGAGTGTTGCTCGGACGCGATCCGGAAGTGGAGTTGGTGAGCGAGTGCGGGAGCGGGGCGGAGGCGCTGCGGGAGATTCGCAAGAAAAAGCCGGAGTTGGTGTTTCTGGATGTGCAGATGCCGGAATGCGACGGGTTTGATGTGCTGGAGCAGTTGGGGACGGATTTGCCGCCGGCGCTGGTGTTTGTGACCGCTTACGACCAGTATGCACTGCAGGCGTTCGAGGCCGGCGCGCTGGATTATTTGTTGAAGCCGTACAACAACGCGCGGTTTGAGCGGGCGCTTCAGAGGGCGAAGGAGAGGATCGGCCAGGGAAAATTGCGTGGGCGGAAGGTGGAGCGGCTGGCGATCAAGAATTTCGGCGAAGTTTTGTTCCTGAAGATTGCGGAGATTGATTGGATTGAGGCCGCGGATTATTACGTATGTTTGCATGTGGGCGCGCGGAGTCATTTGTTGCGGCGGAGTATGGCGGATCTAGAAGCGGAGTTGGATGCGGGGTTTTGCCGCGTGCACCGATCGGCGATTGTGAATCTGGAGCGGGTGCGGCGGTTGGAGAATGGCGAGGATGGCGGAGTGGATGTGGTGTTGACGACGGGAGCGAGACTGAGCGTGAGCCGGAGATATCGCAGGGAGTTACAGGAGAGCTTGGCGTTGAATCGAAAACAGAAAATGGAAATTGGAGAATAAAAAGCGAGAAAAGATAACGCCGAAACGCAGCGTGCGCACAGAAACGCGGAGAAGGGAAAGCACATCCTGGCTGGAGCGCCGGCCTAGGGGAGCGAGAAAATCAGCGGTTCGGAGTTGGCGGAATAGGTGAGTTGGTATTTGGCGCCTTTGGTTGGTTTGGGGATGGAGAAATACAAATAGCCGGCGATGGGGATGGTGGTCTTGTCGAGCGGCAGGCCTTTTTCGGCTAGCTCCCACTCCATGATGTCGCGCTCGTGATCGGCCTCATCGGGAGGGACAGAGTTGCCGCCTGCGGTGACTGCTACGCCGGCGTTGGTGCTCACTCCGCGGACGTGGACGGGCTGGCCGGTGGTGGGGTCGGTGTAGGTGCCGGATTCGTAGCCTACGCCGGTGGTGGTGGCGACGTCGACGCCACCGCCTTGATTCTTCTTCTTTTCGAGCATGGCGGCGATTACCGTGGGACTCTCGGGGCGGATTGGTTTGTCAGAGCCCACTTCCTCGAGCGTGAAATCCGCGAGGGAAAGCTCGACGGGCTCGCCTTTCTTCGGATCCACGGAAACCAGCACAACCAGGCAGCAGCGGTTCAAGTCCGTGGCGAAGGTGTCGGAGGCTTCCTTTTTGGTGAGGACCTCGGCGCCGATGCTGAAGCCGTCTTTTTCGACGTGGGATCGATACTTGGCGGCGGAGGCTCGTGGGGCGGTGCCGTCGTGGCGTTCCGGGGCTTGAACCGAATCCTGAGCTGGAAGAGGCGTTGAGGAGAGAAACAGCGGAAGCAAAGAGGAAAACAGAACGAGATGAAGCCGGCGCATGAGGACACCTCGTTGCCGGGGAAATCGGAGAAGCCGCCCGGCGAACTCTCGCTAGTACGACGGATGGAGACCCGTGGCTAGGTACAAAAAGGCCGCGATGGAGTAGTGGTGCGATAAGATGTGGTGCGAGCGGATGGGAAGGAGAAGCAAGAGATGAACAGGGGACGAAGGTTCCGGTGGCGGGTGGGAGTACTGTGCGCGATTTTGGCCATTGCGGGGCTTGGCGCAAAGGCGCGCCAGGCAAGTGACGCCGTGAAGGTGCAGGCGGTGATGATTCAGGTGAAGGATCAATCGGGAGCGGCGGTGGCAAAGGCGGAGGTGCGCGTGGCGCCAGTGGCGGAGAAGGCGCCGGAGAAGATGGAGACGAACGACAAAGGAGAATTGGCGCTGCAATTGATGCCGGGAAGACACGCGCTGATTGTGAGCGAAGCGGGATTCGCAAATTTCAACGCACAAATCGAGGTGAAAGAAAGCGGCGAGGCGCAGATTGTTCCGGTGGTGCTGAAGATTGGACAAATGGGCGGGCCGGTGGCCGTTGAAAACACACCAAAGCCACAAGAAAAGGATGTGTTGATCCTGTCGGTTGCGCCGTTTCCGGAGAAGTTTACGATTCGGCTCGCAGAGTTGAAGGCAATGCCGAGAAAGACAGTAGCGGTGCATAACCCACACGCGAACGCGGATGAGACGTATGAGGGAGTGGCGCTGGCGGATTTGTTGACGAAGTATGGCGCGCCGCTCGGATCGGCACTGCGTGGAGCGGCGCTCGGCTATTACGTGGTGGGTACGGGAGCCGATGGATATAAGGCGGTGTATTCGTTGGCGGAGGTCGATCCGAGTTTCCATGGTGGGGATGTGTTGGTGGTCGATACGATGGATGGGAAGCCGCTCGATGCGCGGTCGGGGCCGTTGCGGTTGGTGTCGACGGAGGAACAGAGGCCGGCGCGCGGGGTGAGGAATCTGGTGGCGCTCGAGTTGAAGGCGGCGCAGTGAGTGGAAAATGGAAAATTTGAAATTGGAAATTGGGGCAGGGAGAGAAAAGAGATAACGCCGAAACGCAGAGAGCGCGAACGTCGAAACCGGCCCTTCGTGGCTCAGGGCGAGCGTGTCGGCACGCGCAGAGAAACCGAAGAGGGGCGATCCTTTCCTGCGTCAGGACAAGCTAAGGACCCGCCACTACTGGCCGGCGGTGGGTGTGGTGGGTTGCGGGGTGGAGTCGTGGCGATGCTGCCAGGGAAAGAGCTTGTGGTTGGAAGAACGTTGAGCGGACTTGTCCTTCTGATGGCTTTCACGGCGAGCGGTTTGCGTCTTGCCTCCTTCGCCGGAGCCGGCGCCCATGGGGCCTGGACCTTTGTGCCACCAGCCTACGGTTTTGGGAGAGGTGTAGAGGGGAGCGGTATTCTGGCGCGTGCGCTTTTCGCCATGGGCTTTGGTCCGTTTGTCTTTGTTAGAAGCGCCCACACCCTCAGGGGCGGGGCTCGAATGGTGGTGCCACGACCAGGCCTGGGCGCCCGGGACGGGGCCCAGCGTAGTGAGCAATAGAGCCGTACCAAGTCCCAGAAGTAGTCGCTTCATCGTGGTTTACCTCTTCAGGCGTTTTTAGCATGTGAAATTGTGGCGGAACTACTGTACGAAGGTACGTTGTTTCCAGAGAAGCATGGCCGGGGGGACGGGGTGCGGGGGCAGGAGAAATGTGCAGTTTCGGCGTAGGAGTAAGAGACCAGAAGGAAGCAGAAGAAGGAAACAGTGCAACCGCCAAGACGGTGTGGCGGTGACAGAGGCAAGCCAAGACCCACACGCGAAACCGGCCCTTCGTGGCTCCGGGCGAGCGTCTGGGCACCCGGCGATGAAGGGCAGGATGGTTGAGACCTAGGAGGCGGGAGCAGGGCTCCCGCTGCGCGTTTGGGTGCGGATGATGCGTGGTGGAAAAGCGGCAGCGGGGCTGCCGCACTCCAAAGTATAATCGCGGCCATTGTGGTTGGTTACGGAGGTCGGTGCTTATGGCGCTCGCTGCGGGTAGCAGGCTTGGGCCCTATGAGGTGGTGGGGCCGCTCGGGGCCGGCGGGATGGGCGAGGTGTATCGCGCACGAGACACGCGACTGGACCGCACCGTAGCCATCAAGATTTTGCCGGTGCAATTTACCGCGGACGCGGCTGCACGACAACGCTTCGAGCGGGAAGCGAAGACGATTTCTGGATTGAATCACCCGAACATTTGTGTGCTGTACGACGTGGGCCACCAGGATGGAGTGGACTACCTGGTGATGGAGTACGTGGAGGGAGAGACGCTGGCGCAGAGGCTGGAGAAAGGACCGCTGCCGCTGGAGCAGGTGATGAAATATGGCGCGCAGATTGCCGAGGCGTTGGAAACGGCGCATCGCAACGGAATCGTGCATCGCGATTTGAAGCCGGGAAACGTGATGTTGACGGCGACGGGCACGAAGCTTTTGGATTTTGGACTGGCGAAAGCGACGGCGCCGCTGGCGACCTTAGCGACGTTGACGGGGGTGAGTCCGATGTCGCCGGTGACGCAGCAGGGGATGATTGTCGGGACGTTTCAGTACATGTCGCCGGAGCAGGTGGAAGGGAAAGAGTTGGATGGCCGAAGCGATATTTTTTCACTGGGCGCGGTGCTGTACGAGATGTTGACGGGGAAGCGCGCGTTTGAAGGGAAGACGCAGTTGAGCGTGGCGTCATCGATTTTGGAGCGGGAGCCGGAAACGATCAGCGCGCTGAAACCGGTGACCCCGCCGGCTTTGGAGCGCGCGATTCAACGCTGCTTGCAGAAAAATCCGGACGAGCGCTGGCAGTCGGCACGGGATTTGGCGATCGAGCTGAAGTGGGTTGGACGGAGCGGAAGCCAGGCGTCGGCGGTGACGAAAGCGCCGTCGTGGAAAAGAAATGCGTGGCTTGCATGGCTGCTATGCGTGGTCATGGCAGGCGCTCTGCTGACGGCGGCCGTTTTGTGGCGCAGCGGCAAATCCGCACCGGAGCCGACGATGATTTTTTCGGCGCCTTTGCCGTTTGCGGTGCGAGATATGGCCATGGGGCCGAACGGGCATACCGTGGCCGTGGCGGCGCATCAAGAAGGCGCGAAGAAAGGTTTGATCTGGCTGTATGAAATCGGGGCGGATGAGGCGCGAAGTCTGGCCGGAACGGAAGGAGGAAATTTTCCGTTCTGGGCGCCGGATGGAAAGGCGCTGGGATTCTTTGCGGATGGAAAACTGAAGCGAATCGACTTGCCGAGTGGCCCGGTGCAAGTACTGGCGGACGCGCCCGCGGGGCGGGGCGGGACGTGGAATCGGGACGGCGTGATCATTTTTACGCCGACGGGACGATTGCAAAGCCAGATTTTGCGCGTGCCCGCGTCCGGGGGAACACCGAGTTTGGTCGTGGGACGCGAGCCTGGATTAGGAGGAGGGAGTCAGAGATGGCCGGTGTTTTTGCCGGATGGGAAACACTTTTTGTTTTTGTCGGCGACAATAGCGGCCTATGGCCACAACGATGGAGTGTATCTGGGGAATCTGGATACGAAGGAATTTCGGCTGGTGGTGAAGACCGAGGGACCGACAGTGTACGCGTCGCCGGGATACCTGCTGTACCTGCGGGATCGCGCGATTCTGGCGCAGCACTTTGACCTGAAGGCGATGCAAGTGAGTGGAGAGCCGGTGGCGGTGGCGAAAGACCCGCAGTTTTTGCCGCGGATCTTACGGGCGGCGTTTTCGGCGGTGAACACGGATGCGCTACTGGTGCAGAAGGGCGGGAACGTGTCGTTGTCGCGGCTGACGTGGTTCACCCGTGAGGGGAAGGAACTCGGAACGATCGGAGAGCCGCAGGTCTATGCGAATCCGCAGATCGCGCAGAACGGGCGACACGTGGTGGTGGATCAGACCGACACGGGCAGCCAGAACACGGACATTTGGACGTATGAAGTGCAGGGAGGGGGCGCGAAACGGTTGACGTTTGATCCGGCGCTCGATGCGACGCCGATGTGGAGTCCGGACGGAGAGAAGGTGGTGTTCACGTCGAGCCGGGGATCGGCGTTCAACCTGTACATGAAAGAGGCGAATGGAGCACAAGAGGAAAAGGTGATTTGTGAAAGCGAGTCGGATAAGTATCCGAATTCGTGGTCACGGGACGGGAAACATATTTTGTACCAGGAGGAGCTGGACCTGAAGTATTTGACCTTGCCGGAGATGAAGAGCGCGCCATTTCTGAAAGGGCCGGCGACGTTGAAAAATGCTCAGTTTTCTCCAGATGGGAAGTGGGTAGCCTACGATTCGAACGAGAGCGGGAAGTGGGAAGTGTACGTGACGTCGTTCCCGGACGCGCACGGGAAATGGCAGGTGTCGAGTGGGGGAGGCGAGCAGCCGCGGTGGAGAGGGGACGGGAAGGAAATGTTTTATCTGGCGCCGGACGCGAAGATCGTGGCGGTGCCGGTGACGGTGAAGGCGGGAGCGGGATTTGATCCGGGAACGCCGGTGGCGTTGTTCCAGACGAATCCAAAGGAGACGTTGGCGACCTCGGAACAGGCGATTTATGACGTGGACCCGAGTGGGCAGAAGTTTTTGGTGAATACGTTGGTGAAGGGCGGCGACGTGCAGCCGATGACGGTGATTTTGCATTGGGGGCAGAAGTAGGGGTTGAAATTGGGAAAGAGAAGACAGAAGTGAGCGCGGAGACGCAGAGTGCGCGGAGATTCGCAGAGAAGAAAAAGAGGGCTTTTCACACAGAGGGAAGAGCACAGAGGACCCGGAGTTAAGAGAAGAAGTGGACGAGGAAAAGAGTGACAGAGTTTCGGAGTTTAAGACGGGAAGAGTAACCCAAGACCCACCCTCAAAAGACGAGCGTGGGGCACCTGCAGAAAAGCCTCAGGCTTCGAAGGCTTGCGCTACAGGTTTAGTGGAGGGAGGCGGACTGGGGCGCTAGTTGAAGTTGGGCGCGGTGTAAGAGTTCGAGGGCGCTCGGGCGGAGTGCGCCGTTGGGGGAGAGCTTGAGGTAAGACTGGACGTCGGCGAGGACGGCGGTGGGGTTGTTGGTGCGCTCGTGGATTTGCGCGAGAAGGATGTAGGCGTCGGATTCGCCGCCGTGGGCCATGGCGTCGAGGGCGCTGCGTTCGGAGTCGGCGAGATGACCCAAGGAATATTGGATCAGGCCCAGGCAATATTTTCCGATAGTGGAAGCCGGATCGTCGGCGAGGCCTTGGTCGACGAGAAGCTTGGCGTCCGCGAAGTCCGCGCGCTTGTACAGGATCATGGAGAGGCCGAAGAGCGAAGGGGCGAAGGCACTCTTGGTGAGGTCGATGGATTTCTGGAAATTTTTTGCGGCGGCGTCGAGCTGTCCGAGGCGCAGATAGGCGAGGGCGAGGTTGTGGTAGGGGCGGTAGCAAGCAGGAGCCAGTTCGATGGCTTTGAGAAAGTGCTCGACGCTGGCGGCGGCATTGCCTTTGGTGAGAAGCTCGGTGCCTTTCGTGAAAGCTTTGACGGCTTTGCCGGGGAGGGCGAGGTCCTGGACGGAGACTACGGCATCGTTACGAAGAGATTGCGCGCGCGTGTAGGTAGAGAACGGCAGAACAAGGATGGTGAAGAAGAGAGCAGTTGGTTTCATGTGGGCGCCACCTGGACGTCGTTGGTTTCAGTGTGGGTGGGAATCGGAATAGGGAAGAGGTGTTGAGGGGTATCGTGTGGGATTCGATAGCTGGGCGGAGGGGTAGGCGGGGAGGACTGGACGGAGGTACAGGGGAGTCGAAATTCGAAAGAGAGCAGAGAAAAGATAACGCGGAGTTGCGAAGGGTAGCGGAGATGAAAGAACTCTTCGGAGCTCAGCGCAAGGCGTAACACAGAGAACACGGAGAGAAGAGCACGGAGTTAAGAGAAGAACTGGGCGAGTTTCAGAGTAGAAGAGAAAGAGTAACCGAAGACCCACCCTGCAACGACGAGATGCGGCACCCGCTGCCGCACTCTAAAGGAATACGGCCCGCCTCGAAAGGCGGGCCCTACAGTATAATCGCGGGGCTTATGGCGTTGAATCCGGGGACAAAACTGGGGCCGTATGAGATTGTTGCGCCGCTCGGAGCCGGCGGCATGGGCGAGGTGTATCGCGCGACGGATACGCGGCTGGGGCGCGATGTGGCGGTGAAAGTGTTGCCGGCTTCGGTAGCGAAGGACGCGGACCGCTTGCGGCGATTCGAGCTGGAAGCGAAGACGGTTGCGACGCTAAACCATCCGAACATTCTGGGGCTCCATGACATTGGAACCTACGAAGGCGCGCCGTTTCTAGTGAGCGAATTACTGGAAGGCGAAACGCTGCGGGCGAAGATCGACGCCGGGCCGATTCCGACGCGACGCACGGTGGAATATGCGCTGGGAATTGCGCAGGGCTTGGCGGCGGCGCACGCCAAGGGAGTGGTACACCGCGATCTGAAGCCCGAGAACGTATTTATAACGCGCGACGGACGCGTGAAGATTCTGGATTTTGGGTTGGCCAAGCTGGTGCGGGAGGAGCACAGCCTGGAGTCGGCGTTGACGTTGACCAGCCCCACGACGATGCCGGGCGTGGTGATGGGCACGATCGGTTATATGTCGCCGGAGCAGGTGAAGGGGCAACCGAGCGACGAGCGATCGGACATTTTCAGTTTTGGCGCGGTGCTGTACGAGATGCTGACGGGGAAGCGGGCGTTTAAGAAAGATACCACCGTGGAAACCATGACGGCGATTCTGAAAGAAGAGCCGCCGGAGTTGACCGAGACGGGATGGCAGGGGCCGATTGGCCTGCAAAGAATTTTGACGCGATGCCTCGAGAAAAGCCCGGAAAGGAGATTTCAGTCGGCCAGCGACCTGGCGTTTGCGATTGAGGCGCTGAGCGGGACGGGGACGGGAGCGTCACCGAGCATTGCGGTAGCGGCAATGGAGGAGACGGGGAAATCGCGGCGATGGATTTGGCTGGCGACGGGCGCGCTGGCTTGCGCGGCAGTGGGCGGCGCGATTGCGTGGAGCGTACGGCCGGGCCCGAAGCCGGTGCCGACGTTTCTGCGCATGTCATTTGAACGAGCCACCCTGATTCGCGGGAGATTTGCGGCGGACGGAAGAACTCTGGTGTACAGCGGCATCGTGAGCGATGGCGTGCCGGACACCTACGTGATTCGTGAGGACTATCCAACGTCGGTTCCGGCGGGATTGCACGGGGCGATGGTGTTGGCGATTTCGCGGTTGGATCAGATGGCAGTCCTGGTGCGGCCGCATTTCTGGGCGCAATACCAATGGGGCGGAACGCTGGCGACGGTGCCGTTCGGAGGAAGCACGCCGCGAGAATTGCTCGAGAATGTATACGACGCGGACTGGTCGCCGGACGGTAAGGAGTTGGCGGTGATTGATCGCGGCGGGGATAAATGGCGAGTGCAATATCCGATCGGGAAAGTATTGCTGACAACCGACAACTGGTTGAGCGACATCCGCGTGTCACCGGATGGAAAGCAAATGGCTATTTTTCGCCATCCTTTGGCGTCGAGAGACGATCGCGGGAATGTGCTGTTGCTGGACCGCGAGGGGCATCAGAAACTGATTTCCGCCGAGTGGGAAGCGCTGGAAGGAATGGCGTGGACGGCGGATGGCAAGGAAGTGTGGTACGGAGCGGCTGAGGCAGGGGATCAATATTGCATTCGAGCGGCAAACGCGAAGGGGCAAGAGAGGGCGGTGTATTGCGGGACGGCGGGAACACGCGTGCACGACATCACGGGGTCGGGGCGCACGCTGGTGTCCGCGGATGTGCAGGTAATTTCAATAGCGGCGGTGGAGCACGGGTCGAGAGAGCAACACGACCTGGTGTCGCTTGGATTTGTGCTTGATCCAAAGATCACACCAGACGGGGCGGAGGTGGTGACGACGGACGCGTCGGTGCGCGGCGGGAAGGATTATTCGGTAAACGTGCAGAAACGCGATAGCGGCTCGGCGGTAAAGATTGGCGAGGGCGGGTATGGGTCGGACATCAGCGACGACGGAAAATCGGTGCTGGTGGTAATGCCCGGACAGGGGAAAGTACAGGTCGTGCCGGTGGGCGCGGGAGAAGCGCAGACGCTGACATGGGAAGGATTTCAGATTAGCTCGGCGAACTGGTTTCCGGACAACCAGCATATTTTGTTGTTTGCGAGTCCGGCTGGGCAGCCGCTGGGATTGTACATGACGGATCGCAGGGGGACGGCGCCGAAGATGCTGATGAAGGAGGCTCCGGCGTGGGCCGACGTGATGCCGGACGGGGAGAATTTGCTGCTGGTCGAAGGCGACGCGCTGGTGCAGCGGTCGATCAGGGATGGTAGCGAGAAGAAGTTGGGGGCGCTTGAAGAACGGGAAACGCCGCTGGATTGGGCGAAGGAGCCGCTGCATTTGTTTACGCAGGTGGTGAGCGCGACGGGGGTGACGGTGAAGAAACTGGATCTGGTCAGCGGCCGGCGGGAGACTTGGTATGAGTTTGAGCCGCGGAATCAGGATGGAGCAATGCTGAATGTGGAGAATGGGAGTATCACGCCGGATGGGAAGTGGATGATGTTCAATTATGCGGTGCCGGTGGGGCAGTTTTATGTGAGTGAGACACTGCGGTGAGGAAGAGAAGGTCCAAAGGTGAAAGGGGACAGAAGAGAAGAAGTGAAAGAGTGAAATGGTTTTAGAGTCTCAGAAAAGAAACCCCAGACCCACATGCAGCACCGGCATGTGGGCAGCCGCGGGCGGCCAGGAGGGATGACCATGATTTTTGGTTGGGAGGCAGGACGTTGGGGAAAGCCTCAGGCTTGGAAGGCCTGAGATACGGGTTCGGGATGACGGATTTGTGCAATTGGGAAACGACAGAGGCCGATGGATTGTGAGGCGACGCGCGCGAACGATTTTGGTGGTGGCGGTGCTGGTGCTGGGTGGGTTGTTGGGGGCTGCCGCGGCCCGGGGGCAGTTGCAGGGGCAGATTTCCACGGCGAAGAGTATGTATGTCGCCGGGGAACCGATTTACGTCCATTTTGAAGTGACGAATGTGGGGAAGGAACCGGTGGAGTATAGCGCCGGTGATCCATATGCGGACGGGTGTGGCGGGTATTCGCTGGCCGTGTCGAGCGCCCCGCCGCTCAAGCATCCGAGCTGCGCTCCGGTGAAGTCAAACGAGTGCATTGTGGTGAACCAGATTCTGGCCGCGGGCGAGACCGTGCGGCAAAACATTCTGGTGAATTTTGCGCACGATGTGGCGAAGCCGGGGGACTACCAGATTCATGCGGTGCGCACGATGAAGTACCGGCCGCTGACCGGAGTGGGCACGCTATCGGCGGATGGGAAAGATTTCAAGCTGGAGAAGAGCTTGCAAATTCAAGTGACACAAACAAATCGAGAGGCGCTGCAGGCGATCTATCAGGTGTACGTGACGAATCTTCGATCGCAGGATGACGAGATTCAACGCGACGCGGAGCGCGCGATTGTCAGCGGGGCGATGCCGTGGCTGGAAGATACGATTGTGGGGATGGTGCGGCAATATCGCTCGCGGGAATTTGCGCTGCTGGGGTTGAAGAATTTGAATACGGCGCGGTCGCGGGAAGAATTGGCGAAGATTGTGCAGAGCACATCGGACTTTACGCCGGAAAATGAGACGGCGGTGGGGTATCTGGCACAGATGGGTGACAAGAAATATTTCTCGATGCTATTGGAGATTGCGAAGAAGTTGGAGGCGAGCCAGGGGCGCGAGTATGTGCTGGCGGCGGCGGAGTTGGGCGGGGATGATGCGGTGCCGTTCTTGAAGGAGTTGCTGGCGAGCGCGGATGCGAATGCGCGGGCGAACGGGGTGATGGGGTTGGGAGTGAGCGGGAGCCGGGCGGCGGTGCCGCTGTTGATTGAGACGCTCAAGGACGGAAATGCGGATTTTCGGAAGCTGGCGGAAAACGGATTGACGGGATTGACGCATCGTAGGGTGAGTGCGGAGGGAGACGCGCCGTCGGAGCAGGCCGGGAAGTGGGCGGCTTGGTGGGGGGCGGAGGGGAGCAGCGCGAAGGTGTATGGGCCGCGGGAGTGCGGGGAGGTGTTGCCGTAGGTGGAAAGCCGAAGAGGGCTTTTAACACAAAGTTCACAGAGATAGGGGCACGGAGGAGCAAGAAGGGAAACAGTGGAAGAGTCTCGGGATGGCAATGATTTTTGGTTGGGAGGCAGGACGCTCCGGTTGAGATCCTTCATCACTTCGTTAAGGATGACAGATTTATTTAATCGAGCGAGAGAGAAACCCAAGACCCACACGCAACACCGGCGTGTGGGCACCCAGCATTGAGGAAAGTTCGATGAGGTAGTTGGAATAGGAGGGGGCATGGCGAGGATGAGAGCGTTGGGAATGGCGGTGGTTGGGTTGACGGTGGCGATTGCGGCGCTGGGGCAGGCGGCCAAGATTTACCCTGGGGCGAAGAAATATACTCCGCCGGAAACGGAGGAGACGAAAGAGGCGGAGAAGGCTATGCCGCCGGGGATGCAGTCGACGATTTATTTGACGGACGATGGGTATCAGAAAGTGGCGACATTTTACCGCGGCGCGGGGAAGGAGTACACGATGCCGGGGATGGCGAAGGGCGCGAAGCTGCCGAGCGGGCAAGAGATGCAGCAGAGTTTTTTCCTTTTGGATGGAGCGGCGGATCTGCAGAGTTCGAAGAGTTGGGTGAAGGTGCAGCGGCCGTTTATTGGGTCGGTGAGCGTGAAGGATGGAGTACCGGAGTTCAAGGATATCCGGGACGTGACGGCGATTGAGATGGTGGAGAAGAAGTGAGAAGTGAGAAGTGAGAAACGAAATTCGAAAATGGGAGTTTGAAATTCGGAAGAGGAAGGAAAAACATAACGCTGAGACGCGGACGTTCGCGGAGAAGAAAAACGAGTAACTCAGAGTTCACAGAGATAGGGACACAGACGGCGGAACAAGAGAAGAAGTAGAAGAGTGAAAGAGTTTAAGAGTTGGGGAGGCGCGATGTTTCATATTGCCCAGGTGAATGTTGGACGGATTCGGGGGCCGCTGGACGGGTCGGTGATGGCTGGTTTTATGCAGCGACTGGATGAGATTAATGCACTGGCGGACCGGAGTCCGGGGTTTGTGTGGCGGCTGCAGACGAATGAGGGGAATGCAACGTACTTTCGGCCTTATGAACACGACGATCAGATTCTGTTGAACATGTCCGTCTGGGCATCGATTGAGGTGCTGAAGAATTACGTTTATCGGACGGCGCACGCGGAATTGCTGCGGCACCGGGAGGAATGGTTCGAGAAGTTTGCGGGAGTTTACATGGCGTTGTGGTGGGTGCCGGCGGGACATGTGCCAGGAATCGATGAGGCGAAGAAGAGGCTGGCGCACCTGGAAAAACATGGGCCGACGCAGTATGCGTTTACCTTCAAGAATGTGTTTCAGCCGGATGAGGAGTTTCAGAAGAGGATTGATTGGGGAGGGTTTCAGCCGTGCGCGTCGGTTTGAAAGGAAGAGAAAGAGAAGGAGTGACAGAGTGTAACAGGGATTCCTCGCATCGCGGATTCCGCCCGGAATGACGGGCGGGTGGTGAGCAGTGTGGGGTTGCTATTTGTCCCAATGGGCGACGTGGACGAGTTGGAAGCGGGAGCCGTGCGGGCTGGGCTCGATGGAGACGATGTGCTGGTCGGATTTGGTGCCGGATTTGAAGAGTAGGCCGCCTTTGTCGGGCTTGTCGTCGGCGCAGGTTAGAGGTTTGGAGTTGTCGTCGGTGTCTTTGTCCTTATCGGAAGTTTTCGCGTTGGGATCGGGATGGGAGCAGTCGAGGACCTTGCCGTATTTGGAGAGATGCTTTTTGTAATAATCCGCGATTTTGTCCATGGAGTCGTCCGACTCCATTTTCAGAACAGCTAATTTTACGCCGGCGCTGTTGCCCCAGAGGTTGAAGTTGATGCCCGGGGAGTCTTCGTCTTTGTCTTTGTGGCGGCGCGCGCCGGGATAGAGCGGGAGGCCGATGTCTTTGGCGTCGGCATCGGTGGCCATGGTGATGCCGGCGCCTTTTTCGTTTTGCGCGGGGGAGGGGGACGAGACAAAGAGGGACGAAGCGGCGCAGAACATGGCGAGAGCCGGGATAGGTATACGCATGGAACCTCCGGGGGAGTAGCGTCTGATGATGATACGCGAAAAGGGAAGAGAAAGTTCCCCGGGGAGATGCGTGCTGCGGTACGGGGTTTGGAAGGCGGAAGAAAGAAAGACAACGCCGAGACGTGGAGAGCGCAAAGGTTTGACGCAGTAAGTGGGGGCGGAAGTGGGGCGGGCGTTGACGAAGACAGGCTAGGGGACTAGGATTCGGGCCAGGTTCTGGGTCCATGGTAGGACGACAATTTGCTCATTATGTGGTGCTGGGGCAGGCCGGCGCGGGCGCGATGGGTGTGGTTTATCGAGCGCGCGATGAGAGCTTGCAACGGGACGTAGCACTCAAGCTGCCGGCCGAAGGCGCCGTGCTGACGGAGCAACTGCGCGCCAAATGGCTGGCGGAAGCGCGGGCGGCGTCCGCTCTGAATCATCCGAACATTTGCACGATTTATGAAGTGGGCGAGTACGAGGGCCAGCCGTACATCGCGATGGAATATCTTGCGGGCCGGCCGCTGAATGAGTGCATTCCCGACGACGGATTACCAACGGAGACGGTGCTGGAGTATGGCGCGCAGATCGCGAGCGCACTGGAGTGCGCGCACACGCACGGAGTGCTGCACCGCGATTTGAAATCGGCGAACGTGCGGCAGAGCGGCGGCGGTCAAGTGAAGGTGCTGGATTTTGGATTGGCGGCGAGCCTAAAGGACAAATCGTTCGAGGGCGCGACGGAAACCAAAGCGTCGAATCCCGAAGGGGCGCCGGGGACGCTGGCGTATCTTGCGCCCGAGGTGTTGAGCGGAACGCCGGCGGATGTGCGGGGAGATATTTGGGCGCTAGGAGTGCTGCTGTACGAGATGGCGTCGCGGGCGCACCCGTTTCCCGGGCGGACAACGTACGAATTGTGCAGCGCGATTCTGAAGGAAGCGCCGCGCGGGTTGCCGATGCGCGTGCCACCGGGACTGCGGGCGATTATTTTGCGGTGCCTGGCGAAGCAGCCAGAGCAGCGGTATCAGCGGGCGAGCGAAGTGCAAGCGGCGCTGGAAGCGCTGCACTCGAATGGCGGGTCGATGGCAGCGGCGGCCGCGGCAGCCGGAGCGTTTGGTGGGACGGCGGCGAGTCTCGAAAGCGCGGACAAGAAACAGACGAGGAAGTTTGTGTGGATGGCGGCGGGGCTGCTGGCGGCGGTGGCGGCGGTGATCTATTTTGTCCCAGGTGCGAAACCGCGGTTAGGATCGCCTGTGCCGGGAGGAAAATTGCGGCAGTTGCTGGCGACGGACAGAAATATTCTGGGGCCGGGGCTATCGCCGGATGGAAAGATGCTGGCGTACGTGGAGGAAGAACGGAAAGAGGATGATTTGTATGTAACCCGTGTCGCGGGCGGAGAGCGGATGCAGTTGACGCGCGATGTGTCACGGAAAGGCGAGCCGGTGTTTTCGCCGGACGGAGAGAAGATCGCGTTCGCGCGAAAAATGCCGGAAGGAGGGGAGGAGGAGATCTGCACCATTGCGACGCTCGGCGGAGATGTGACGACCGTGGCGCAGAACGGAGCGATGCCGGCGTGGTCGCCGGATGGAAGCCACCTGACGTTTGTGCGAAGGAAGGCAGGGGAGCCCGAGACGCTGGCGATTGTGGCGCTGGACGGTTCGGATGTGCGCACGATTCTGGCGGGAGACGCGATTTATCCGTTTCTGGGGAGGCCGGCGTGGTCGCCAGATGGAAACACGATCGCGGTGGGGCGAAGCCGGGGAGGAAGCGCGCGGGAGATCTGGCTGGTGCCGGTGAACGGAGGAGCGGCGACGGAGTTGACGCATGGCGAGGGAGGCGTGTTCAGCGACGCGCCGGCGTTTTCGGCGGATGGAAAAGGCTTGGTGTTCCGGTCGAATCGCGGAGGCGCGTCGAATATTTGGTATGAGGAGTTGAGCGGGCGAGGAGCGGTGCAACTGACGACGGGAGCCGGATCGGATTCGTCGCCAAGCGTGGCGCGCGATGGAACGCTGGCGTTTTTGAATTCACGGACGAGTTCGGTGCTGCTGTTGTACGAGTTGGAGACGGGGCAGAGCAAAACGATTTTGACTGCTCGGGGGATTTTGTGGGCGCCGGCGTTTTCCCCAGATGGAAAGGAAGTGGCGTACTCGCGGGCAGAGCCGGACGGCGCGTGGCACTTGTGGGCGATCGCGACGGAGGGGGGAGCGCCGCGGGAGTTGACGTCGGGGAAAGTACCGGAAATTTATGGGCGGTACGCGCCCGATGGGCAGGAGATTTATTACACCACATGGGGACCGGAGCCGCTGAGCATTGGGCGCGTTTCGCGGAAGGGCGGCCCGACGCACGCGGCTGAACCGAGAGCGAAGACGAGCGACGCGTATGCGGATGTGTCGGCGGATGGGAAGTGGTTGGTGTTTGTAAGGACAGAAAACAAGAAGGCGCATTTGTACGTGAAGGCGACGGACGGCGGCGGCGAAGCGAGGCGCGTAGGAGCGCTGGAAGGAACAGTGCCGCGGTGGTCGCCGGACGGGAAGTGGATTTTGTTTAGTCCGAACCGGGGGTTCAGCGATGGGGCGTTCCTCGTGCATCCGGACGGTAGCGGATTGAAGCGCGTGGCGGAAAGTGGAGGGTGGCCGGTGTGGTGGCCGGGCGGAGACAGGATTGGCTTGCAAACGACGGGGCCGGAGGGGAACACCGAGTTTACGGTGATTGAGCTGGCGACGGGAAAGGCGCGGGTGTTACCAGGGTTACGGTTTAGCGGGACGAATTATCCGTTTGATGTCTCGCGCGACGGGAAGTGGCTGGTGACGACGAATACGACGGACGAGTCGGATGAGATTTGGGTGCTGGAGGGGAAGGAGAGATAGCGCGACGAAGAAGGGAAAGAAGTTTAGGAGTGGAACAGTTTCTGAGTGTAAGAGTGGCAGGCTTGGGCTACTTCTTGCGGGCGAACGGAATGGTGCAAGTGGAAAATAGAAAAGAGAAACATAACGCAGAGATGCAGAGTACGTTGAGATTCGCGGATAGGAGAGAAACCCGCGAGTCCGGGGAGTGGTAACACAGAGGGAAGCGCACAGACAACACCGAGGCGGGGAGAAACCAAGCGAAAAACGTGAATGGAGTTTGTGTGGTGGCGGGAGCAGGGCTCCCGCGGAGCGAATGACGGGCGGCGATAGGGAAAGAAAACGGCAGTTGGACCTGCCAGCGGTAGGCAGGCTGCCGCACTTGAGGGATGATGGAGAATTTGCGGGTGGTGTTGGTGGCTACGCGGAATCCGCTGAATATGGGGGCGGTGGCGCGGGCGATGAGCAATTTTGGGGCGACGCGGCTGCGCGTGGTGCAGCCGTACGAGAAAGCGTTTCGCGAGGCGCGGTCGGCGGTGGGCGCGGCGGAAGTGCTACGGGTTGCGGAGGAGTGCGCGTCGCTGGAAGAGGCGGTGGCAGATTGCGGGTTGGTGGTGGGGACGACAGCGATCGGGAATCGGGAGATCAAACATCCGCTGCGGAGTCTGGATAAGGCCGCGCCGATTTTGCGAAAACGATTGGCGAAGGAACGTGTGGCGATTTTGTTTGGGTCGGAAAAGAAGGGATTGTCGAATGAAGATTTAAGTTATTGCCACTGGCTGGTGCATGTGCCGACGCGGGCGGAGCATGCGTCGATGAACCTGGGGCAGGCTGCGGCGGTGTGTTTGTGGGAGTTGGCGCGGGGGACGCGGAGTTTTGAAGAAAGAGTGGCGCGGCGTGCAGCGAAGATGGAGACGGTGGAGAGGGTTACGGAGTCGTTGCTGGTTTGTTTGGTGAAGAGCGGGTATGTGGCGGCTCGAAGTGAACGTTTGGCGGAGGAGAAGTTGCGGCGGATGGTGAGGAGATTTGCGTTGGATGAGGCGGATGCAGAGGTGTTTTTGGGGATGGTGAGGAAGGTGCGCGAGGGCATCGAGAAAAGGGAAGGTGGAAAATAGAAAGGACGAAAGAGAAAAGATAACGAAGAGACGCTGAGAACGCGAAGATTCGCGGAGGAGAGAACCGCAAGACCCACCCTCAAAAAACGAAAGTGGGACACCCGCGGAGAAGAGACCCCAAGACCCACACGCAACCGCGGCGTGGGCGGCATCCGGCGGAATTAGCGAGGCAAGACGCGGCGGAAAGGCACGGGTCCCTTCCTGCGTCAGGAGAAGCTGAAGACCCGCCACTACGAAATCGGGAAAGGCCGGAAGAGGGGTAAAATGCCTGCGCGGGCGGTGCGGAACTGCTTGCGGAGGTTGGCGTGAGATTCCTCGGGACATTTTGGGTTCGTGTAGTTTGGGTCGCGCTTTGCGCGGCGTTGGTTGGGGTGTGCGCGGGATCGGTGCGGCCAGGTTTTAACGTAAGCGAGAGGAGCGTGGTGGCCGATCTAAAGGTGGGCCATTCCACTGACGGCGTTACCACAACGCTCGGTGCCGGTGGGCAGAGTCAGCAGGCGCAGCCGGGCGTGGCGAATGTTGGCGGAACGGTGGTGCAGGAGATTACCGAGCAGGGGTTGCGAAAGGTGGTTGTCACGTTAACCGGGCAGGATCCGGAGAAGAAGCGGGAGTATGCGACGTCGACGGATACGCTGGGGCAATTCCGGATTGAGGGAGTGGCGGCGGGAGAGTATGAGGTGACGATCACGCGGGCGGGATTTGTGCGCGTGAATTCGCGGCCGGAAAAGAGCCGGATTACAGTGGTGGCGGGACAGGATGTGACCGGCCTCGCGTACAAGATGCAGGCAGCGGGAGTGATTTCCGGGAAGATTACGGAGGCGGATGGGGACCCGCTGCAGGGCGTGACGGTGTGGGTGACGCGCGTGGGAAAGAATGGTCGGCCCGAGGATGCGAATGGGCATTCCTCGGAGGATGCCGGGGAAGAATCGACGAACGATTTGGGGGAGTATCGCGTCGCGAATTTGCGGGCAGGGGATTACATCGTGCAGGCGCAAATGCATGGCGGATCGGGCCCGGCGCCCGATTCGGCGGAACGCGGGAGGCAGAAAAATCGCGCGGTGTATGCGCTGACGTACTATCCGGGAACGATCGAGCAGCGTCAGGCGGGAATGGTGCGCGTAGTGGGAGGGACGACGGCGATTGCGAGTTTCACGCTGGCGGTGAGCCGGTCGTATCGCGTGAGCGGAAAGGTGATGGTGGCGGGGAATGCCGAGAACGTGCAGATGTTCCTGGTGTCGCAAACGGGACAGACCGAAGCGCAGCAGTTGGGAGAAGGCGGACAGTTTGAGTTTCGGAATATTATGCCGGGAACGTATGTAGCGCAGGTTGTGGACGTGTCGACGGTTACGGGGGACGGGCCGGCGGAGGCGCACTCGCGGATCATTGGATCGCCTATCGTGGTGAGCGACGCGGATGTGGTCGGGCTGCAGCTTCAGCCGGAGGCGGGTGGCTCGGTGAGCGGAAAAGTGCGCACGGAGGATGGCGAGCCTCTGGATTGGGCAAATCTGAATGTAGCTCTAGTGCGCGTTGTGGAGCGCGAGGAACCGCCGCAATTGGCGGACATAGGGGCCCTCGGCGGGTCGATCCAATTGAGCGAGGATGGATCATTCGCGATGAAAGATGTAGCGGGAGGGAACTACCTGGTATTCATCGGAGGGCATTCGGAGAAGGCGCGGGACTACTATTTGAAGTCCGTGACGGTGAATGGGAGCGAGGCGGTGGACGCTGGGTTTACGGTGGACGGGTTGATGGTGCTGGACGTCGTGTTGAGCGCGCGAGGCGGATCGATTGAAGGAACGGTGGTCGACGGTAATGAGAACGGAGTGGCGGAGGCCACGGTGGTGAGTTTGCCGGCATCGGGAAAATTGGGAAGGCCGGATGCGTATGCGACGGTGCGCACGGATGCGGGCGGGCACTTTTTGTTGCGAGGGCTGACGCCGGGAGCGTACGTGGTGGTCGGCGTGGAGGAGTTGCAGAGCGAACCGCGGAATAGCGGGTTTTTTGCGAAGTACGGGGAGAAAGGCGTGCGGGTGGATTTGGATGAGGGAGAGAGGAAGAGCGTGACGGTGCAGTTGGTGGAGGAGAAATAGGGAAATCGGGAGAGAAGCGAAAAGATAACGCGGAGACGCAGAGGGCGCGGAGTTTTGCAGAGAAGAAGGACGATAACACCGAGGGCCCAGAGTTAGGAGCACAGAGGTCACAGAGTTCAGAGAAGAAGTGGAGGAGTTTCAGAGTGACAGAGTAGCCTGAGACAGTTGCTGTGGGTGCTTCGGGGAGTGTCGCACCTCGGGCGCTCACCAGTATTGAGATGGGTTTCCAGCGCTTACGCGCTCAGATAACGTCTGACGCGTCTGCGGCGCGGGGAGAGAGCTGTGAAGAGGACTGCGATTTTGTTGATGATTATTGGCGGGTTGTGGTGCGGGCGGACGGCCGCGGAGACGACGCAGATTGCGGCGAATTTGTTGGCGCAGGCGACGCCGAGCGTTTCCGTGACGGCGCAGGCAGGCACCGAGAGGATTGCACGCTACACGCTGACGCCGGAGCGGGAGGCGAAGGCGCGGGCCATCGCCAAGGTGCGGCTGCGGATGATTTTTGTGGGTATGGTGTATGGGCTTGCGGTGTTGCTGGTGGTGTTGCGGTGGAAGCTGGCGGCGAAATATAGAGATGCGGCGGAGAAGGTTTCGGCGAAACGATTTGTGCAGGTGCTGGTGTTCGCGCCGTTGATTGCGTTGACGATCGATGTGCTGTCACTGCCGACGGGAATTTACGAAAACTGGATCAACCGGAGGTATGGACTTTCGGTGCAAGGATGGGGATCGTGGTTTTGGGATTGGACGAAGGGCGAGCTGCTGTCGGTGATCGCGACGATTATTATTGTGGGAATTTTGTATTGGGCGATCCGGAAGTCACCGGCACGGTGGTGGTTTTATTTCTGGCTGGCGACGCTGCCGTTGATTCTGGCGCTGATTTTTATTCAGCCGCTGGTGATCGATCCGATGTTTCACAAGTTCGAGTCACTGCAAGCGAAGGATCCGGGGTTGACGGCGGAGCTGGAGAAGATGGTGCAACATGCGGGAGAAACTATTCCGCCGGAGCGGATGTTCTGGATGGGGGCGGAGGAGAAGACGACGGAGTTGAATGCGTATGTGACGGGATTTGGCGCGTCGAAACGGATTGTGGTGTGGGACACGACGATCGCGAAGATGAATACGCCGCAGATTGTGTTTGTGGCGGGACATGAGATGGGACATTACGTGTTGAATCACGTCGCGAAGGGGTTGGCGTTCGCGGCGGTGGTTTTGTTTGTGATGTTTTATTTAGGATATCGGGCGATTGGATGGGTGCTGGGGCGGTGGGGAGCGGCGTGGGGGATACGTGCGCTGGGAGATTTGGCGTCGTACCCGGCGCTGCTGTTAGTGATCTCCATTTTGGCGGCGTTCGCGGGGCCGATAGGGAGCACGTTCTCGCGACATATCGAGCACCAGGCGGATCAGTATGGGCTAGAGGTGACGCACGGGTTGACGCCGGACTCCGGGCAGGTTGCGGCGCAGTCGTTCAATATTTTGGGAGATGTGGATTTGGCGGACCCGGAGCCGCGGCCGTGGGAGGTGGCGTTGTTTTACGACCATCCAGCGATACCGGCGAGGATTGCGTTTTGTTTGGGGTATGACCCGTGGGAGAAGGGTGGGACGGGGGAGTTTGTGAAGTGAGGGGAAGTTAGTTCTAAGTTTTCAGTTTCGCAAAAGAGAAGAGGGAGTTTCACCAGAGGATACCGACGGAAGAGCACTGAGGGTCCGGAGGTTCGCGCAGAAGAGAAACCCAAGCCCCACACGCAACTTTGGCGTGGTGGGGCACCCCTCAAGATGCGTTGATCGAGCAGAGATTCCTCGCTTCGCAGACTCCGCTCGGAATGACGGAGTGCTCGATTGCAGGTAAGGCTACAGAGTGGGGATAGGGTCGGGGTCGGATATTGGCAGTGAGGCGGGGGCGGCGATGACGCGGTTGCGGCCTTCGGATTTGGCTTGGAACATGCGCTGGTCGGCGAGGGCGAAGAGGAGTTCGGCGTCGTCGCAATCCTCAGGAAAGCTGGCGAGGCCTGCACTGATGGTGACGTTGACTTTGCCGCCGCGGGTGCCCAGGGAGATGGGCGTGTCGGCGACGAGGTGGCGGAGGGATTCGAGTTTTTGCTGGCCTGCCTGGATATCCATTTCCGGAAGGATGACGACGAATTCTTCTCCGCCGTAGCGGCCCACGGTATCGCTCTGACGAAACGAATCGTGAAGGATTGTTGCTAGCTTGCGAAGGACGACGTCGCCGGCGATGTGGCCGTGTGCGTCGTTGAGGGATTTGAAGCGATCGGCGTCGATGACCGCGATCGTGAGTTGTTGGCGATAGCGGCGGGCGCGGCTGAGTTCGACGGCGAGGCGATCGTCGACGTAGCCGCGATTGAAGAGGCCGGTGAGGGGATCGCTGGTGGCGAGTTGCAGGAGGCGCTGGCTGCGGGAGACGAGAGCCAGGCTAAGGGCGGAAGCGGTGAGCATCATGATGAGGCGCGAGATTTCGGTGGCCCAACTGAAGAGACCGTAACGGTAGGGCGCGTATATAGGACTGTTGAGGGCCCAGTGCGTGGCAGCGAAGTAGACGATAGCGAAATATTGCACGAAAGCCAGGAAGCCGGCGGTGATGCAGACACGCTTGTCGTAGCGGAGGCTGGTGCTGGCGATGGCGAGGAAATAGCCTTCGAAAACGACTCTGCTGTTGACGGCGGTGTGGGGTTCGTTGAGAAGGAGGAAGAGGGCGAGCGCGGCACTGACGAAGGTGACGTCGAAACTGCTCGTGGCGAAGGTGAGCCACGAGGGATTGTATTCGCGGCGGAGCAGGATGTAGACGGTGGCGGAAAGAAGGAATGTGGCGCCGGAGAGGCTGAGGCCGACCAGGGCTTCTTTGGGGTCAGCGGGGAAGAAGAGGGAATCGATGAGCGGGATCAGGAGAAGAAGAGTGGCCAGGGAGAGGCGGACTTTGGCGACGAGAAATTCACCGGCAAGGCCAGCGTGGGCGAGGACGGGGTCGGGGCGCGACCAGAGCGAGGGGAAGGCGACTTTGTTGTTTGCGTTCATTTTGGGATTGGGCGTTCGTTCGGGCGTTCCTGTTGGATGGACGGTAGTAGACAGGATACGGGGCCATGGCTCGATTGCGGCGTGAGAAGTAGGCGGCGGTTGCGGAAGGATAACCAAGGGACTTCAGACAGAGGGAACAGAGCAGAGGCGAGGGTCGGTGGGCACCCGGCGCTGGCATAAAAGCCTACGCTACTCTGAAAAAAGAGAACCCAAAGACCCACACGCAACACTGGCGTGTGGGGCACCCGCAAAACGAAAACGCAGGATAGACCCAAGACCTGCCCTCAGAAAACGAGGGTGGGGCACTCGGCGCGCAAGGTAGCGCTAGGGTTTGGGGAGGATGTGAGCTCGGCGGGGCCGAGCATGGCGGAGAGAGTGGTGGCGAGTCTGTGGCTGGGAGGCCGCCACTACCTTGGTGGATCAGTTTGGGACGGTGGTGGTGGAGGTGATGGTAAATTTGGCAGAGTGGCCCGTGGGAGGAGGGCGATTCGGAGGGCTGATGGGTTGCGTCGAACCGAGCCAGAGTTCGACGGGGCCGGAGGGGACGAGGCGGCGGCCGGTGGTGTCGACGACGGAGAGTTCGCGGGGAGTGAGGATGAAGGTGACGGGCTCGGAGGCGTGTGCTACGAGATGGATGCGCTGGAAGCCGACGAGCGAGCGGATGGGAGCGCCGTCGAGGTCGGGGTGGGAGATGTAGAGTTCGACGACCTCATCGCCAGGGACCGAGGAGGTGTTGGTGACGGTGGAGGAGATTTGGATGAGGGAGTCGCCGGAAACAGATTCTTCAGGGCCTACAGGCCGGTTAGTAGCGGGGCTTGATGTCGGAGCTGAAGCTCCGACCCCCGGTGCCGTAACACTCACATCGGAGTAGGAGAAGGAGGAGTAGGAAAGGCCGAAGCCGAAAGGATAGAGGGGAGGCTCGTTCAGGTAGCGGTAGGTACGGCCAGCCATCGAGTAGTCGGTGTAAGGAGGAAGTTGGGCGACGGATTTGTAGACGGTGACGGGGAGACGGCCGGCGGGATTGTAGTCGCCGGAGAGGACGGCGGCGACGGCGGCGCCGCCTTCTTCGCCGGGATACCAGGCTTCGAGAATGGCCGAGGCGTGCTCGCTGGCCCAGTTGATAGCGACGGCGCTGCCGCTGGTGAGGACGACGACGACCGGTTTGCCGGTGGCAGCGAGGGCTTCGAGGAGTTGCTCTTGCGTTGTGGGAAGAGTGATGTCGGTGCGATCGCCGCCGAAGAAGCCCGGGTCACTCGATTCGGATTCTTCGCCTTCGAGTTGCGCGGTGATGCCGAGGACGGCAATGGTGATATCCGATTTGCGGGCGGCGTCGACAGCTTCCTGTTGCAGATTGGGAGGAACCCAGAGAAGGCGGACGGCGGATTCCCAGGAAGTGTGGAAATATTCGAGCGAGATGGGATAGGCGTGGCTAGCCTCGAGGTGGACGAGGGTGGTAAGGGCGCGCTCGCCGTGAGGAGCCCAGTCGTCGATGAAAAGTTTGTTGTTGAGGTAAAGGCGGTAACCGCCGTCGGAGCTGGCGCCCAGGCGGTAATCGCCGTCGACGGGAGGGATGAAGACGCCGGTCCAGCGGACGGAGAAGTTTTCGGCGGGGACGTTGGGGGCAGGAGAGACGTTGTTCCATTCGAAGTCGATGGAGGGATCGACCCGGGTGGCGACAGGAGAGCCGAGGAGATGGATGTTGTTGAAAAATTCGGCGGTGAGGCCGGTTTGGGAACCCGGGACCCCAGGTGCAACACCGGCACCTGGGCCAGCCGCTGCAGACCTGCGGAAGGCGGAGTTGGGGATGGGGATGGCGCGGGATTCGGTTAGCGGGGCGCCTACGGCGTAGGTGAGTTTGGCGTTGGGGAAGCGCGTTTTTATGCCGGTCAGGATGGTGGAGTAGGTGGAAGGAGTGCCGTTGTAGTTGCCGAGGAGGACGTCGAGGGAATCGGAGGTCGGGCCGACGACGGCGATGGATTTGATCTTGGAATTTAACGGGAGAGTGTTGTGATCGTTCTTGAGGAGCACGATGGATTCCCGCGCGGCTTGAAGAGCGATTTTGCGATTCGCGGATGTGTCGACATCGGCGAGTGTTAGTTTGGACCACGGAACACTCGCGGGAGGATCGAACATGCCGAGACGGAAGCGCGCTTCGAAGAGGCGGCGGACGGCGCGATCGATGTCCTGCGTGGTGACCAGACGATCCTCGACGGCGTAGTCGAGAGCTTTGAATTGCGGACCGCAGGTGAGGTCGGTGCCGGCTTTGAGAGAAAGCGCCGAGGCTTGCGCGAGTGACATGACAAAACCGTGGGCTTGGTAGAGATCGTTGATGGCCCAGCAATCGGAGACGACGTAGCCGCGGAATCCCCACTGGTTGCGAAGCAAATTCAAAAGAAGTGTGTTGGCGCAGGCGGGTTCGCCAAGGACGGAGTTGTACGCGCACATGATGGAGTCGGCGTGGCCGTCGACGACGGTGGCGCGGAAGGCAGGAGTATAGGTGTCGTAGAGATCGTGGAGAGAGACGGGAACGTCGAAGCGGTGGCGGAGAGATTCGGGGCCGCTGTGGACGGCGTAGTGCTTGGGAGTGGAGACGACTTTGAGGTATTTAGGATCGTCGCCTTGGAGGCCGGTGACGAAGGCTACGCCGAGGCGGGCGGTGAGGAAGGGATCTTCGCCGTAGGTTTCCTGGCCGCGTCCCCAGCGGGGATCGCGGAAAATATTTATATTGGGAGACCAGAAAGTGAGACCGTAGTAGCGGCCGGTGTTGTTGTGTGCGACGGCGTCATTGTATTTGGCACGAGCTTCGGTGGAGATGACGTCGGCGATGGCGTGGAGAAGATTGGTGTCCCAGGTGGCAGCGAGGCCAATGGCCTGCGGGAAAACGGTGGCGACGCCGGAGCGGGCTACGCCGTGGAGGCCTTCGTTCCACCAATTGTAGGCGGGAATTTGCAGACGAGGGATAGCGGGGGCGACGTCTTGCATCTGGGAGATTTTTTCTTCAAACGTCAGGCGGGAGAGGAGATCGTTGACGCGCTGGTCGATCGAGAGCGAGGGATCGAGGTAGGAGGGAGTGGGAGTTTGCGCGAGCGCGACGAGCGGAAAAAGGAGAATTGAGAGGAATAACGCAGTGAGGGTTTTCATCGGGAGGAATTGTGGCAAAGGAGGAGGCAAGAAGTAAAGTGAGGAGGAAGTGGAAGAGTGACAGAGTTTAGGAGAGTTTAAGAGAAGAGATCACGCGGAGACGCTGAGGGCGCGGAGGTTTGCGGAGAAGAGAAGGGGGAATGTAATACGGAGTTCACGGACGGAAGAGCACAGAGGACATAGAGGTAGGAAGGGCGAGAGAACTCCGGAGAGCTTGAGACGCAATTTGCTTTGCGGATTTTTTTTGCGGCACGACGAGGCGGTTAAGGCCCCTCGGCGGTCCTCGTCGGATAGCCTTAGGATGACAGCGTGTGGGTGAGGGTGGGATTGGTGGGGGTGAGATTGACGTCTGGAACTGAGAAGACTTCGTCGTCGGGAAATTGGTGGGGGAGTGGGACGGCTTGGGGAGTGTGGATTGCGCTCGGGACGGTGGCGGCGCATCTGGCGACGGGGTGGAGGTATGGATTTGACCGGGATGAGCTGATGGCGTTGGAGGATGCGCGGCATCTGGCGTGGGGGTATGTGCAATATCCGCCGATGACGGCGTTTTGGGGGCGGGTGGCGCTGGAGTTGTTTGGGACTTCGCTGGTGGGATTTCGTTTTTTTGCAGCGGTCGCGATGGCGGTGGCGGTGGTCTTGACGGGGTTGATGGCGAAGGAGATGGGCGGAGGGAAATGGGCGCAGGCGACGTCGGCGCTGGCCGCTGTGCCGTTTTGTTTGGGTGCTGGGTCGTTGATGCAGTACATGTCGTTTGATTATTTGGGGTGGGTGGGAGTGGCTTACTGCATGACGAGAGTCGCGAGTGAAGAGAGACAACAAGTGAAAGAGTGGAACAGTGACAGAGTGGAAGAGAGCGAAAATCGAAAAGCGAGAATGGAAAATGGGAATGGCGGGGAGAGGTGGTGGATGGGAGTGGGAGCGGGGATTGGGTTGGGGATGCTGGCGAAGTACACGATGGGATTTTTGGCGTGCGGAGTGGTGGTGGGAGTGCTGTTGACGGAGATGCGGAGATATTTACGGAGCGGATGGTTGTGGTTGGGAGTGTTGGTCTCCGTGGTGATTTTTTTGCCGAATTTGTTGTGGGAGTGGAGGCACGGGTTTGTTTCGTTGGAATTTTTGCGGTTTTTGCACGCGCGGGATGTGCGGGGGGGATTGACGGACTGGTTTTTGGCGGGGCAGTTGGAGTTGACGATGCTGGCGTTTCCGTTGGCGTTGGCGGGAATCTGGTTTTGTTTTTTCACCGAGGAGGGCCGGAGCTTTCGGATTTTGGGATGGATGTATGTGGTGCCACTGGTTCTGTTTTTGGTGATGCGAGGACGAGACTACTATTTGGCGCCGGGGTATCCGATGCTGTATGCGGCGGGGGCGGTGTGGGCGGAGAGGAAGTGGCGTGTGGGGGAGAGCGAGAATCGAAAATCGAAAATAGAAAAGCGGTCGAGGTGGGTGGCGAAGGCAATTTGGGTGGGGTTGATTTTGGATGTGGTGGCGGCGGGGGCGGTGGCGCTGCCGATTGCGCCCGTAAATTCGACGTGGTGGAGGTTTGCGACGCGAGTCGACAGCGTGTTCCCAGAAGAGATTGGGTGGCCGGAATTTGTGCAGGCGGTGGCGGTAGTGCGAGATCGATTGCCCGCGGAGGAACGATGGCGCGCGGGAATTCTGGCTGGGAATTATGGAGAAGTGGGGGCGCTGAATTTGTATGGGAAGAAATTTGGGTTGCCGCGAGCGATGAGTGGGGTGAATTCGTCGTGGGAACGAGGATACGGGGATCCGCCGGAGGTGGTGATTGTGGTGGGCTATCCGCGGGCGATGCTGGAGGGGGAGTTTGCGTCGTGCGTAGTGGGGGGAAGAGTGTGGAACCGGTATGGCGTGATGAATGAGGAAACCATCGAGGATCCGGAGATCTTTGTGTGCCGTGGGTTGAAGGGGCGTTGGGAGGAGTTTTGGAGGAGGGTGAGGAAGTTTGCGTAGGAGGAGAACGCTGAAAGAAAAGAGGAAAGATAACGCAGAGACCCTGAGGAGCGCGGAGGTCCATCAGAGAAAGGGAAGAAGGACGCGATAACACAGAGGTCACAGAGGGAAGAGCACAGACGGCACGGAGAGAAGAAAAGAAAGGAAGTGAAGGAGCGTCAGAGTGCCAGAGCGCCAGAGCGCAGGAGATACCTTAGACCCGCACGACAAAGACGACAGTGGAACACTGCAATCGAAGAGGGATTCCTTGCTTCACGGACTCCGCTCGGAATGACGGAAGAGGATTACTGGATGGTGATTTGGAGAGTAGAGGTGCTTTGGCCGAAGGCGTTGGCGGCGTAGAGGGTGTAGGTGGTGGTGGCGGCGGGAGAGACGGAGACGGATGTGCCTCTCGTGGCACCCACTGTGGGAGAGATGATGATGTAGTCGGCGCCGGTGACTTGCCAGCTTAGTGTGACGGAGGCGCCGGAGGAGATGGTGGTGGAACTGGCGGAGAAGGATGCGATTTGAGGATTGGTGCCGGCGGGGACGTTGGAGTTGGTATAGAGGGGCGAGATTTGGATGACGTCGAAGTCGGCGGCGGTGGCACCGTTGAGGAGATGGAGGTCGCTGTTGCTCCAGCGATCGTCGGGCGCGCCGGAGATGTACATGGCGGAGCCGTTGTCGGCGAGGATGAGGCCGTACTTTTTCATGGCGTTGAAGATGACTTGGTTCGCGGCGGAATAGCTGGAGATATCGAAGCTGGCTTTGAGGCGCAGGCGCGTGCCCATGGGCGGCGCGTAGGTGTTGGTGCTGGTGGCGGCCCAGTGCGAGGCGGGCGGCGTGAAACCGGCGCTAGTGTTTGGAAGAGTGAAACGAATGGCGTGATTGATGGCGCCGGCAGCAACTTCATCGTAGCGAACTAATCCAGGAAAGATTGGGAGCCCTGCTGCATCGCCGCTGGTCCAAGTGTAGGGGCGCTGCTCGTCGGAGAGCAGATCCCAGACGGCGCCAGAGTCCGCGTTCCAACTGGAGGTTTGTGGATAAGAGCTATACAGCTCGTAGAGGAAGCAGTTGGATTTATCGACTACGAGGACGTGGCGATCGCCGGAGCCGGGATTGGGATAGCCTTCGATCGGAGCGGTGAGAGGAATGGGCATCGGGCCCGGGTCGGATTCGCTGCCGTAGGCTTGGTAGTTGATCGGGATAGGAAGTTGCGTGGAATCGACAACGGTGTAGGGAATGCCCATGTAGGAGCCGTTGTATTCGCCCTGGCCGAAGTCGGGATGGATGCCGATGGTCGGGCCGATGAAATTGATGATGTTGGCCGAGTTGGGATCGACGGTGGCGGAAGAGATGTCTTTGTTCCAGAGATTGTCGCTGGGGAAAGGGACAAAGCCGCCGAGTCCTGCGCCTTGGCCGGTGGACATTTGGGAGCAGCTGGAAGTTTGCGTCGCGCCGTTCACTTGGAAATTGATTGCGGAAGAAGCGCTGCTGCCTGGATTGGGATTTTGCACGGTGATGGGGAAGGTGCCGGCGGTGGACGCGGTACCGGTGGCGGTGAGTTGCGTGGAGGAGATGAAGGTAGTGGTTAGAGCCGTGTTGTTGAAGAGGACTTCCGCGCCGTTAATGAAGTTCGTGCCCGAGAGAGTCAGAGAGAAATTGCCGAGATTGGCGGCGGCCGGAGAGATGCCGGTGAGGGCGGGAGTGGGATTCCAAAGAGTGACAGCCGAGGAGGAGGATTTTGTGGAGTCGGCGGCGCTGGTGGCGGTGACGGTGATGGTGTTGGGCGAGGGGAGAGTGGAGGGGGCGGAGTAATTACCGGTGGAGTCGATGGTGCCGAGGGAGGAGTTGCCGTTGGGGGTGGAGTTGACGGACCAGGTGACGCCGGTGTTGGAACTGCCGGACACGGTGGCGGAGAAGGCGTACGTCGAGCCGGCGCGGATGTTGGCGGTGGGCGGGGAAACGGCGACGGAGACGGTTTGCGTGGCGGGCTGCGTGGGGTTGGTGGTGACTTTGGAGGCGCTGCCACAGGAGACGAGAGTGAGGGACACGAGTAGAAGCGGGGGGGTGCGGCGGAACGGACAGGGCATGATAAGGATAGTTTGGCGCGGGGAGCGTGGAGGGGAAACTGGACGGGCGGACAGAAAAGGGGCAGGGAGAAAATGGAAAAGAGGAAGATAACGCAGAGACGATGACGGCACAGAGGAATAGCACGGAGGACACGCCGGAAAGAAATAGGGAAATAAGTTGGAGGGTTGAAGCGTAGAAGAGACAGACGAAGAACGCAAGACCCACACGCAACACCGGCCCTTCGCGGCTCCGCGCAAGCCCTTCCTGCATCAGAGCAGGCGTGTGGGGCACCCCCAGGATGGGAAACTAGAAAAGTGGTGGAGAAATTGGGGGAGAGTGGGATGATGGCGGAAACGGGGGTGGTCTATGGCGACGGATGCTGTACCGATTGAAGGAGTGGCGCTGACTGGGGAAGGCGTTGTGGCGGCGGCACAAGTTGGGCCGGTGACGCTGGGAGAGCGGATCCAGTTCATTGATGTGTTGCGGGGGATGGCGCTGTTTGGGATTTTGGCGGCGAACATGCGGGCATTCTTTGCGCCGCTGGATATTTACGATCGCATCGGCGTGTTGTTTCATGGGCGCGCGGATGTGATGGCGCAGTGGTTCATCGACGCGTTTATCCAGGGAAAATTCATTTCAATTTTTTCGTTTTTGTTTGGGATGGGATTCGCCATTCAGATGAGTCGCGCGGAAGCGAAGGGCGTAAAGTTCTTGAGCTTTTATCCTCGGCGGCTATTGGCGCTGGCGATGTTCGGATTGATTCATGGGATATTGATCTGGGGCGGAGACATTTTGCTGACCTATTCGGTTTCCGGCGCGATTCTGCTGCTATTCCGCAACCGGCAGCAGAAGACGTTGCTGTGGTGGGCGGGCGGATTGTTCACGCTGCCGATCGTGGCGAGCACCGTGTTCCTGACGATTTATTTCAGCCGGTGGCACCGGCCGTCGATGGACCCGAAGCCGACGGACATGGCGAAGCTGCATCACGTGATCGACGTTTACGGGCATGGAACGGTGCGGCAGATCCTGGCGCAGAATTGGATCGAGTGGAAGCACGAGCTGCCGACGACGTTGTTTGCGATTTATGCGACGGCGCTGTTTCTGTTGGGGATGTGGGTGTGGCGCTCAGGGATCGTGCAGAGGCTGGCGGATTATGAGCCGGTGTTGCGGCGGGTGTGCGCGTGGTGCTTGCCGATAGGAGCGGCGATCAGCATGTTTGTGGCGACGGTGATGGTGGTGGTGCCACCGGGACGCGTGTCGTTGTGGGGATTCTTTGCGGGAATCTTGTGGCTGCCGGGTTCGCATATTCTGGCGGCGGGATATGTGTCGGGATTGGCGTTGCTGTTTTTGCGGGACGACTGGAGGAAGAGGCTGGCGCCGTTCGCGGCGGTGGGACGGATGGCGTTGACGGATTACTTGATGCAGTCGGTGGTGTGCACGCTGTTTTTTTATCACTATACGACGGGATTGTATGGACGGGTGGGGCCGGCGTGGGGGTTGGCAGTGACGGTCATTGTTTATTCGTGGCAGGTGGTGTTCAGTAATTGGTGGTTGGAGAGATATAGGTTCGGGCCGATGGAGTGGTTGTGGAGAGGGTTGACGTACCGGAAGTTTCCAGAGATGCGGAAGGCGGAGAGTTAGAGATTGGAAAATAGAAAACGGAAAATGGAAATTGCGGAAGAGCAAAGATAACGCGGAGACGCTGAGGGCGCTCTTCCCTCTGCGACCTCGGTGTTAGCGTCCCTCCTCACAGAGGGCACAGCGTTAAGAAAAGAGGAGAAAGTAAAAGAGCTACAGAGTGACAGAGTGTAAGGGTGTCAGAGGGTCAGAGACAGAAACCCAGGAGCGCACGCAAAAAGGGTCACGCCAAGAAGAGAACACCATTTCCTCGTGGGGTTGCAGCCCATTCTTCTGGTAGATCATTGTCGGACCTGAAGGTCCGACCCCCGATGCCGTAACCAAACTGAGACCCAAGATTCACGCGCATCACCGGCCTTTCGAAGCTCAGGGCAAGCAATAGGGCAGAGCGCACAGAGGAAAGAATGAGCAAGGAAGTGAAAGAGTTTCAGAATGTCAGAGTAAAAGAGTGGAAGGTGGGGAACTGCGGGAATTGTGGGATTGGTCACGGCCTGTACGTGCGTACTATGGCGCGAGGGACGCATAGCCGGAAAAATGGAGAGGAGTGAATTTTCGGCGGGCGTTGCTCGTGCGTCTGCGTGAAAAATGGCGGCGCCAGCCTGGAGTTGGCGCAAGGACCAAACCTCGTGTCATCCGCAGCCGATATAGCGAATCCCGGAAACGAAGTGCAGAGCAAGGAAGGCGGAACGCCGCGGCCGAATCCGGTAGCGCTCGAAGTGATGGTGAACGTTACCGGGACGAAATCGAGCGGGCAGTCGCGAGAATTATTTTCCGAAGAAACAGTGGCCGTGCTGGTGTTCAGAGATGGAGCGGTGATCCGGCTGAACGCGGCGGTGTCGGCGGGGCAGTTGGTTTTCTTGACGAACAAGAACACCAACCAGGAAGTGGTGTGCCAGGTGTTGCGGAAACGGGGATGCAAGCCAACGACGTGTTATGTGGAATTGCAGTTTACGGAAGAACGGTCGGACTACTGGGGCGTAGCGTTTCCGGAAGGACAGAAAAGCACGGCGGAATTCAAGGTCGTCGAGCAAGTGCAGGCGGAAGAGGTGACCGCGGAGGAGTCGGAAATGCCGGTGACGCCGCGCAGCGCTGAGGATGTGGAGCAGTTGAAGAGGGAAGTGGAAGCTCTGCGGGAACAGTTGAAGGCGCTGGAGAAGAAAAATGTGGAAGAGGTGGAAGGAAAGGCGGCGGAAGCGGCTGCGGCGCGAGAGGCGGCGAAACTGGAAGCGGCTGTGCGTGAAGCGGAAAAGAGCGCGCAGGCTTCAGCGGCGGCGAACGTGGCGAAGCGCAAAGAGGAGTTGGCGGCGGTGAATGACCCGACGCCGGTGCGGAGTGTGGTCGAACGGAAGGCGGAGTTGCTGATGCCTCCGGCGGGAGAGACGACGCAGGTGCCGCGGGCGGTGGTGGGGATGACGCTGCCGACTCAAAAGAAGGAGGTGAAGACGCCGGAAGTGGAGGCGCCGCGGGAGGCAGCGGAGGAGTTGCTGCCGGAGCCGGAGTTGGATTTTTCGCAGGTGCCGAAGAATGGCGGAGGCGCAACGAGGGCGATGCGCATGCCGCTGCTGGGGAGCAAGGCGAGAGTGCGGGGCTTGAGCGCGGTGCTGGCGGTGGTGGTGGTGGGAGCGATTTGGTATACGAAGTTGTGGGTATATTTGCCGTTGCCGATCGGGAAGAAGGCGGTGGCGGAGATTGTCGCGCGACCGGCGGTGACAACGCGGAATGTGGAAGCGGAGAATGCGAAGACGGCGGATGCGACGAATGCAGGCGCGGCCTTGGATTCGAAGGATGAGAAGAGTGTGACGAGCGAAGAGAACGCTGCGGCTGCCCCTACAAGAGCGGAAGAGAAAGTGGCGGACGTTGCGCCGAAGAAGGCCGGCGCGGCGCGGGAAAAGTCTTTTGAGAAAAAGGATTCAGCGGAGAGTGCGGGAGAGACAAACGCGGAGACTGTGGCGAGCGACGCACCGGTGCTGCCGGCGAAATTGTTGAAGGCGGCGAATCCGGTGTATCCGCCGGAGGCGATGACGAATTACATTACCGGGGATGTGAAGGCGGAAGTGGCGGTGGACGCGTCGGGGCGTGTGGGCGAGGTGAAAGTGATTTTGGGGCCGCAGGCGTTACGAGAGGCGGCGGTGCAAGCGTTGAAGCAGTATGAGTATGCGCCGGCGACACAGGGAGGGAAAGCGGTAGGGTCGAAGGCGGTGGAGGTGGTGAAGTTTTGGTTTAATCCGTGAGAAGAAAAATTGAAAAGAGAAAATGGAAATTGTCCCACCGACGGAAGTGAGAGCAAGGACAATTTGAGAAGTTGAGTGACCTGAGGGAGTAGGGTCCTCAGGCACTGAAGTGCGACTCCTGCCTTGTGACAAATGTCGAGGCCTTCAGGCCCGTTGAAGCTCGGGTGAACTGAAGCTCCGAACCCCAAAACAGAAACCCAAGACTCACACGCAACACCGGCGTGTGGGGCACCCGAGAGGCAAGACGCAGGGATCGAAGAGCGATTCCTCGCTACGCAGAAAAAGCCGAGCCACTTCGGTCGGATGACATGACATGGCTTTTGTGCGGGAGGCACGACGAGGGCATCGAAGAGAAAAACCTCAGGCCTGGAAGGCCTGAGCTACAGCTGACGGAGCGGCGGATCAGGAGCACAGGGGTGGGGGAGCAGGGAGGAAGAGCGGGTCATGGGAAAGGGAGTGGATGGTGGATTTGTAGAGGTCGAGCTGGGCGGGGTCGTCGATAGAACCGTGGTGGTGGACTTGGCGCCAGTGATGATCGAGGAGGCGGAAGACGCGGGTGGTGCGGAAGGTGAGATCGGAGACGGTGGTTGCAGTTTCGAGGCGACCGCGTTCACGACCCACGGCAAAGAAGATTTCGCCGGAGACGTGGAGAGAGTAATTGTAGAACTCGACGGAGACGCGTGCCGGGCCGGAAAAAAGTTCTTCGTAGACGCGGCGGATTTCGGGCCAGCCGCGTTTGATGCCGCCGAGGGGATTGTTCATGGAGATTTCTTCGAAGGGCGACCAATTTTGCCGCATGAGGATGATGTCGCGGGTATTAAATGCGCGATAAAACTGAGTCAGAGCGTGACGAGGATGCGTGAGATCGCGAAGGTCTTCGTAACCAGTGATGGGATCGAGCGAGGAGGAAAAAGCGGGTGAAGCCATGGGGACCTCTGAAAGGATGGATTTTGGTGCACAACAAATTGGACGCTGGGAAATGGAAAAGGGTGACAGGAAAAATCTGCGGTTAACGAAAGTTTACGTGGGAACTGGGGAGGGAATTGCGGGGAAGAGAAAAGGGAGATTCGGAAAAGAGATAAGGATAACGCAGTGACGCGCGGAGATTCGCGGAGAAGAGAAGAAAGGGACGCATCACACATAGGGTCGCAGAGGAAAGAGCATAGAGGGCACGGAGTTAAGAAAAGAGCGGAAGTCAAAGGGTGCCAGAGTGAAGGAGAAGCCCGAGACCCCACACGCGACACCGGCGTGTGGGGTACCCGGAGGAGCGACGCAACAGAAAGCACGGGTCTGAAGACCCGCACTACATCCTTTTTCGTTTAGTGGAGGCCGGCGGCGATGGTTTTGACGATGGTGCCGTTGGCGTCGTCGTCTTTGACGGCCCAGACGTATGCACCGCCGAGACCGCCGGGAGCGCGGAAGTTGACGTAGCCCATTTTCAGCCAGACGGTTGTGGGATCGTCGTAGGTCCAGAAGGTGCCTGAGCTGGGGTCGTATTTCCAGACGGCGATGCGCTTATAGTCGAAGTGGCGCGTGTATCCGGTGAGATTGCTGATGGTGAGATAGGTGGCGACGCCAGGAGTTGCGAGATAGTCCGTGCTCGGAGGAATCGCCAGGCCGGTGGATGTCTGATACAAGCCGTTGTTGATGGCGGGGACGCCGGTCCACCCGTAGCCGTAGGTGGGAACACCGAGAATTAGTTTTTCCGGAGGCACACCGGCTTTCAGGTACGAGGCGATGGTGTACTCGATGTAGAAATTTTCGGAGTAGGCGGGATCCTGTTTGTCATCGAAGAGCGGTGAAGCGTGATTGGTGGAAGTTTCCCAGTTGCCGTGGAAGTCGTAACCCTGGACATTGTAATAGTCGAGTTGCTCGCCAACTTCGGCGAGCTGGATGTTCGAGAAATTCTGCTGGCCTGCGGGACCGAACATAGTTAGGAGGTAATGTTTCTTGTTGGTCTCGCCGAGAGCGTTGAGCTGCCGGCGAAATTCCCGCATGAGAAGCGTGCAGTTTTCGGTGTCGGTGGAGGCGGGAAATTCCCAGTCGATGTCGAAGCCGTCGAAGATGCCCGCGGCGGAAACTCCGCCACCGAGATTGCCGGTGATGAAGAGATCAATGCAACTGGCGACGAAAGCTTGACGGCCGGAGGCGGTGCTGGCGGCCGCGGAAAAGTTGGGAGCTCCCGCGAGAGACATGAGGACTTTGAGATTGGGATGGAGCTGCTTGAGTTGTTGAAGCGCGGCGAAATTGCCGTACAGCGGACCGGTGTAGGGTTCACCGGTGACGCTGGGAAGATGGAAATCCTGATAATCGGCCCAGGAATCGGCGATGCCGCAACCAGTCAGAGTGGTGGCGCCGAAAGCATAGGTGAGATGGGTGATTTTGTCAGCGACGCCGTTGGACTGGAGATTGGCGACGTTGAAGTTCGCGCCGTAGATGGACCACTCCTCGAAGTAGCCGCCTACGACTTTGGAGTGGCGATGGTTTTCGGGCTCGTCGGCGGCGAGGGGGAGGACCGCAACGAGGAATAGACATGCGAGTACGGCAAGATTGCGCAATTTCATGAGACACACCTCAGGGCGGAAGATTTGGAACTGGGAGACTATAGACCTATATAGCAGAGGAGGCAAGAGTGGAGTTTAGGTTGGGAAAAGAGGGATGCAGTGATTGTTTGCGCTATATAGCTGTGAAAGAGAGGCGGTTCACACAGAGTTCGCAAAGGGAAGAGCACCGAGGGCCCGGCGTTAAAAGAAAGACAGGAAGTGAAAGAGTTTCAGAGTGCCAGAGGATTCCAAGACCCACCCTCGGAAAACGAGGGTGGGCATCCAGGATGTGCATAGGCGGAAGCCTATGCTACGTGCGTGTGTGGGCAGTTAGAAGATTTTTACACCTAGGCGTTGGGGGTGGGAGCCGACGGGGATTAAGGTGATGAGGGAGTCGCTGCGGGTGCGGATTACGGCGAGGTCGTCGGAGGATTCGTCGACGACTAGGAGCATGGGTGGTTGCGCGCCGCGGTCGGTTGGGGAGAAGCGCATAAGAGAAGGGGAGGCGCCGACATTGATGGGAGGACCGAAGAGGCGGCGATTGTAGATGTCGACGGGAATGACGCGGGCCGCGGCGCGATCGGCGACGTACATCAGGGATTCGTCGGGAGTGACGATGGCGGTGGCCGGAGCGGAGCCGAGGAGCATGGAGTCGGCCATTTCGTGGGTCCAAGTATTGACGGCCTGAAGGCCGTTTGCGTCGGGAGAGATGACGAAGAGTTCGCCGCCGTCGGGCTTGAGAAGCATTTGCGTGGGCTTGCCGGCGAGCTCGAGATTGGTGATGAGAACGGCGCGTTCGAGGTCGACGACGGAGAGGCGATTTTGCGAGCGGCTCATGACGAAGGCGAGAGCGGAGTCGGGAGTGATGAGGACTTCGTCGGGTTGAGGAATTACTGGAATTGTACTGAGGAGTTGGAGAGTGCGGGCGTCGTGGATGGAGAGAACGTTGGCGCGGCGATTGACGACGACGATATTTTTTGCGTCGGGAGTGAGGCGGGCTTGCACGGGTTCGGCGTTGGTGTGAGCGCGGCCGTAGACCTGGCGGGAGATGGCGTCGATGGCGACGAGCTGGTCTGAGGCGGAGGTGGTGGTGTAGATGCGGTCGCCGGTTGCAGAGAATTCCAGGGAATACGGAGATGCGCCGACCGGGATTTGTGTCACTTGGTTGGTGTGTGTGTCGAGAACAAAGACGAAGCCGCCGGTAGCGGAGACGCCCCAGATTTCGTCGCGTTTGGCGTGTTCGCGAAGATCGGAGATGTTGGGGCCGACGGGAATTTTGGCGATGGATTGGAGTCTGGCGAGATCGACGACGGTGAGGGAGCCGTCGGCGGTCGACACGTAGGCGTACATGTGGAGATCGGGGCGGAGGAAGGAAGGGCGATGTTCTCGGAGGAGAAGGGTGGCGGCGGAGACGAGGAGGATGAGAAGGACAAAGTAGACGCGTGGACTTTTGGCGAGAGACATTGGGTGAGTTGAGAATAGCAGACGAGAGAAGGCGTTTCACACGGAGGGCACGGAGAGAACAGAAGAAGTGGAAGTGTGAAATAGTAACAGAGCGAAAGAGGAGCCAAGACCCACATGCAACACCACCACGTGGGGCATTCGGTTCCGGCGATCTAAACCGGACGCTGAAACACCAAAGGATGCGGCACCCGCAAGACGCAAGGATCGAAGAGAGACTCATCGCACAAAAACGGGCGATGGAGACGAGGAATGACGGAATTGTAGGCGAGCTGGTTAGTTGAGGCGGCGGTGGAGGACGGAGGCGATTTGTTGGACTTCGGACATTAGGGCGGAGAATTCGGCGGGGAGGATGGATTGGATGCCGTCGGAGAGGGCGGTTTCGGGATCGTGGTGGACTTCGACGAGGAGGCCGTCGGCGCCTACCGCTATCGCAGCTCGCGATAAGGGAAGAACTTTGTGGCGCTTGCCGGTGCCATGGGAGGGGTCGACGAGGATGGGAAGATGGCTGCGTTTTTGTACGGCGGGGACTACGGCGAGATCGAGAGTGTTGCGTGAAAAATCGGAGAAGGTGCGGACGCCGCGTTCGCAGAGCATAACGTTGTAGTTGCCTTCACTGAGGATATATTCGGCGGCCATAAGGAATTCGTCGAGTGTCGCGGACATGCCGCGTTTGAGGAGGACGGGAAGTTTGGCGCGGCCGGCGCGTTTGAGGAGAGAGAAATTTTGCATGTTGCGCGCGCCGATCTGGATGACGTCGGCGTATTCCTCAACGAGATCGAGGGATTCGCTGTCGATGGCTTCGGTGACGATGCCGAAGCCGAATTGTTTGCGGACGTGGGAGAGAATTTTCAAGCCGGAGAGGCCCAGGCCTTGGAAAGAGTAGGGGCTGGTACGCGGTTTGTAGGCACCGCCGCGGAAAAGGCGGATGCCGGTGGACTTGAGTTGCTCGGCGACGGTCATGCATTGCTGTTCGGTCTCGACGGCGCAGGGCCCGGCGACCATGGCGATGTGCGAGCCGCCGACGAGGACGTCACCGGAAGGAGTGGGAATTTTGATGATGGAGTCTTCTTGTTTGACGTCGCGGGAGACGAGTTTGTAGGGCTTGGTGACCGGGATGCATTCGATGACGCCGGCCATGGACTCGAGAACGCCGAGGTCGACGGCGCCGGAATTGCCGGTGATGCCGATGGCGGTGCGGCCGGTGCCGGGGATGGGATGGGCTTTGAGGCCGAGGGATTCGATGCGGTCGCAGACGGCGCGGACCTGTTCGTCAGTGGCGTGGGACTGCATGACAACGAGCATCGGTGGCCTCGGTTGTTGGTGCGAAGAAGTAGTTTAGTCGAGATGGGGGAGGGGAGGCAAAGGAAGCAGGAGCTGGAGGAGGTACAGGGGGCAAAGGAGAGCAAGGACCGATAACACAGAGGACACAGAGGGAAGAGCACCGGGGGCGGAGTTAAGAAGGATGTGAAGGAGTTTCAGAGTGCGAGAGTGCTAGAGGAAGCTAAGACCCACTCGCAAAAAACGAGGGTGGGGCACTCGGAATGTGGGGTACCCCGCGAGGATTCAAATCGGGAGACAAGACGCGGGAATCGAAGAGGGATTTCTCACTTCGCTCGAAATGACGGGTTTTGTTTTGTGGCGCGTTGCTTGAGAAGAGAATCCAAGACCCCACATGCACAACCGGCCCTTCGCGGCACAGGGCAAACATGTGGGGCACCCGGCAAAGGAATCGAAGGCAGAAAATGGATCGGAAAATACAAATGAAAGCGCAGAGCGGCGTAAGGGATGGAAGTGGGGGAAGTAGGGGGAAGCATTTAGCAACTTTGGAAAAGGAAGACGCATCTACGGAAATGAAAGCGAGAACTCGCCCTAAGCGAAAGACTATTGGATTCCAGCCGCTTGCTTTCCGGGGTTTCGGACTCTAACGCGAGGAGATTTGCGATGAAGAAATTGGTGTGGCTGGTGGTGTGTCTGTTGCTTTTTGTTCCAGGGGCCGTGGCGCAGGAGTTCAATCATTTTCAAGTGGGGGCATTCGCGGATTATTTCCGGTTGAATGATACCGGGACAAACATGTTCGGGTTAGGCGGAAGGTTCGGGGTGACTGTTCTGCCGCACACGCGACTGGAAGCGGAAATGGCGTATGACTTCAACCGGGAATTCACCGAGGGGTTCACGTCGACATCGAGCGGAGGATCCTTGATGTTTACGAACACCGGCGTGCGCACGCTGCACGGATTGTTTGGACCGAAAGTGGAATTGGGACACGGGCACATCCGGCCGTTTCTCGAGGCGAAGGGGGGATTCGTGAATTTTATGTTCGACTCCGCGCCTCCGGGGTTCGCTACGTTCACGAGCCAGGTGGAGAATTTGCGGGCGCGTAACTGGAACGGCGCGTTTATGCCGGGCGGAGGAATCGAAGGAACGGTAGGACCGATCGGGTTGCGATTGGATGTGGGTGACGAGATGTACTTCAACAATGGGACGCACCACAACCTGAAGGTGATGTTCGGGCCGTACATTCGGTTTTGAGGAGAAGAAGGGAGCGGTGAAGAGGTGAAATAGTTTCAGAGTATAAGCGTGTAGGAGAACCCCCTGTTGCGGGTGCCGCACAAGCCGGTTTGCGTGGGGTCTTGGGTTCTCTTGGGGAACAGAGACGCAAGACCCACCGTCAAGGAGAGTGCGCAGTTGAGAAGGCGGGAGCAGGGCTCTGGCTGAGCGTTGGTCGAAATCGATGCGTGCCGAAAAAGCGGCAGCAGTGCTGCCGCAATCCACGGTGGCGGATTGAGCGCGAGGGTGCTTAGGATGGATTGCATGGTTGCAGAGGGGGCCGGATGGGGGCTAGAGTAGGGTAGCCTGGCCGGGAGGAATAGGGATGTTTGGGATGTGGCAAGCAACGCATTGGACGGACCTGCCGGTAACAAGTTTCGAGTTGCTGGTAGCAGGCGGCGCGCTGCTGGTCTGCGCGGCGGCGCTGCTGTCGGTGCGGAAGAAGAACCGAGTGGTGCTGGAAAGTTCGGTGGTCACGGAAGAGTTGATGGCGTATCTAGGAAGGATTGCGAATGCGCTCGAGCGGTTGCAGATGCCGGCGAGCGACGCGATCACGAAGGACGTGCTGCTACGATTGCAGGAGATGGCGAACGTGAAGCAGAAAGTGAAGGAGATGCCGCTGACGTTTTCAGACCGATGAGAAGTTAAGAAGACAGAAAAAGTAGGAAGGGATGTGTAGCGCACGCCCGGGGAGGGGTGCGCTATTTTTTTGATTGGAGAGAGAGGAAGAGACGAAACAAAAGAGTGGAACAGTGGAGGAAAAGGAGGGTCTGGCGATGAATCGGAGACTGGCGGCGGTGGGGGTGGGGTTTGTCGCGGCGGTGGCGTGCGTGGCGGTTGTAGGCGGGCGGGCGCAGGGAAGTTCCCCGCGACCGGCCTTGGTGATTGTGAGTAAGTGGGAGAATGCACTGGAGATTGTGGATGTGGGGACGC
>Ga0210394_10000509_pt1 | contig 80530 bp, 83 predicted proteins | sample IncBWC12MmetaG_FD_160121 | JGI IMG/M metagenome (GOLD analysis project Ga0210394, IMG submission 160121) | Forest soil microbial communities from Barre Woods Harvard Forest LTER site, Petersham, Massachusetts, United States - Inc-BW-C-12-M | ecosystem: Environmental > Terrestrial > Soil >...
CCTGGCGATCGTTGACCAAGGTCGAGCGCAGACCGGTCGCGCCCGCATCGGGATCATCAATCGAGCGATCAACCTGGCGATCCGGCCCATGAGCGACCTCGCTCAGTGGGGTGTGATAGACCGCTGGAGTGCTCCGCTGGTCACGCTCACCACCGGCCTCGGTGACTGCGAGGACTATGCCATCGCCAAATACGTCGCACTTAAAGAGGTAGGCATGGCTGCGGAGGATGTGAAGCTTATCATTGTCCGCGATCTCGCTGTCGGCGGGGAGCACGCCGTCGTCGCCGTTCGTTTTGACGGTCACTGGATCATTCTGGACAACCGCTGGCTAATACTGGTCGAGGACAGCCAGATCCGGCAGATGGTTCCGCTGTTCGTACTCAATCAATCCGGCGTCAGAGAATTCGCGCCCACAATGATGGCAGCCGCGGGTCGTGGGTAGGCATCGCGCGAACCATGAGAAAAAGAGGCCGCACCTCGTCTTATTATACTGAAATCGGTTGCCACCTCGATCGCCGATAGCTCAGCAGCAATGGCTGTCAATCCACCGACAGTGGTTCGGAGGAAGTAGAACCCAGCCACAAACGGCCAAGCCGTCATCGGTTCAGGCGGGTCACGTGGTAAAGGAGCGTGGCCGGTCCTCCCCAAAGGCGGCGTAAGCCCAACTCTGCTGCACTTATCGTGTTTCAATCCCACAATGCGTGTCGGATAGTAGCAACGAGACCGACGGCTCCCTGCCAGTAAAAGGATGGGCTGAGCGGCCCAACTCTGGCGCAGGGACTACGTAGGTCGTTACGGTTGTGAAGGAACGGATCTTCCATTTCTTTGTCGTCAAATGATCTTGCGCCGATGAGGAGCTTGCCGCACACGTAGGCTTGACGTTGATCCGCTGGGGTCAAGACGATCTCATGGAGCTGCCAAATGCGGGCGGTTTGGTCCAGGGATGCGGTAACAACGCGGGAGCCATCAGCGTTGAACGCCGCGCTGTTCACCCAATTCGTATGCCCGGAGAGCACGGTCAGCGCGTCGCCCGTTGCGGCATCCCATGTTCGTGCGGTTTTGTCTGCGGATGCTGTGACGATGCGAGAGCCGTCGGCACTGAAAGACGCACTAATCACCCGATCGCCATGCCCCGAGAGTGTGGTCGACAGCATACCGGTCCTCGCGTCCCACACGCGCGCGGTGTTGTCGAAGGAAGCAGTGACAATCCGAGAGCCGTCCGGGCTGAATAACGCGCTATTGACCCAATCTCTATGTCCCGAGAGCACAGCAAGCGTGACGCCTGTCCTGGTATCCCAAACGCGTGCAGTTCTGTCTGCGGACGCAGTGACGATGCGAGCACCGTCGGGACTGAATGCCGCGCTGATTACACGATCGGTATGTCCTGACAGCGTGACGAGACCAGTGCCTGTTCGAGCGTCCCATACTTTCGCAGTGTGGTCGAAAGAAGCGGTCACGATACGAGTACCGTCCGCGCTGAATGCCGCACCGTTTAGCCAATCAGTATGTCCCAAGAGATTAGCGAATGCGACGCCAGTTCTAACATCCCATACTTTCGCTGTGCCGTCGAAGGATGCGGTCACGATGCTGGAACCGTCCGAGTTGAAACTCGCGCTGACCACCCGATCCGTATGCCCCAACAGCGTTGCGATTGTGACGCCAGTCTGGGCGTCCCATACTCTTGCAGTGTTGTCGTCAGACGCGGTGACTATTCGAGAACCGTCAACACTAAAGGCTGCGTCGTTTATCGGACCCTGATGCCCCGAGAGTGTGGTGCGCAAATCTCCCGTGTTTGCATCCCACACACGAGCGATGTCCTCCGACGATGTAGTGAGGACAAGAGACTGGTTGGGGCTAAACGCGGCTCTGAGTACCGGTCCGTTATGCCCGGCCAGTGTTGCGAGCGGGGCGCCCGGTTTCGCATCCCACAGCCGTGCGGTGTTGTCGAACGATGCCGTGACGACATGAGAACCGTCTGGGCTGAACGCCGCTCTGAATACCGGGCCCGCGTGACCAGCGAATTCAGCGAGCGGGGTGCCCGTTGCAGCATCCCAAAGTCGCGCGGTGCTGTCCTCGGAAGCGGTAACGACCTCAGAGCCATCCGGGCTAAAGGCTGCGCTCCACACCCAGCCCGTATGTCCAGACAGCGTGGCGCGCACGGTGCCGCCATCCGCATCCCATACTCGCGCAGTCTTGTCCCAGGACGCAGTGACAATTTGCGATCCATCCGGACTAAACGTTGCCTCGAGTACCGGCCGCGTGTGACCCGAGAGCGTGACAAGAGTGTCGCCCGTCGCGGCGTTCCATATTCGCGCTGTCTTGTCCTCAGACGCGGTGACGACACGAGAACCATCTGGGCTGAACTCAGCGCTATAAAGCCACAGAGTATGTCCGAGGAGCGTGGTTAGAACATTGCCCGTTTCGGCGTCCCATACCCGCGCAGTGTTGTCGAACGAGGCTGTAACAATGCGAGTACCGTCCGGACTGAACGCCGCGCTCGTCACCGCGTCCGTATGCCCGGACAGTGTGACTAGCAATACACCGGACGCCGCGTCCCACACTCGCGCAGTGTTGTCACCTGACGCCGTCAGAATACGAGAGCCGTCCGGGCTGAATGCCGCAACATTCACCGGGCCGTTATGCCCAGACAGCTTGGCGAGAACGACGCCAGTGGTGACGTCCCAGACGCGCGCAGTCTTATCAGAGGACGAAGTCACAATGCGACTACCGTCTGGGCTGAACTGAGCACTATTCAGCCACGCCGTATGACCCGAAAATGTCGTCAGAGCGGCCCCCGTCTTAACGTCCCACAACCGTGCGGTCCCATCCCATGACGCGGTAATGACCCGTGACCCATCAGGGCTAAATAGGGCACTGTTCACCAAGCCGGTATGGCCAGCCAAGGCTGCTCGAAATTTGCAATTGGTCGACGACGCGAAAAATGACAATTCGCCCTGCAACTGCAGCGACCAAAATGATGGGGGAAAAGCACCTTCGCCAGGCGGCAGCCCAGCAACGACAAGCCGTAAGGCACGATCGCAATAGCCTTGCGCAAAAGCGCTCGCGCCGAGGCTAGCAAATATCGCCGCCTCGCGTTTTGACGTTTGATATGACTGCCAAGTTGCTAGGCTAAGCGCCGCTACGCCAGTGACGGAAATGGCTGCGAGAGCCCAACGCGTTATCCTTTGAATTCTTTTCGTCTTTTCCACATGTGCCTGTCTGAGAGCCAGTGAAACGCTGCCATGCTGCGGAATCGGTATTGTAGAGGATTGAACTTGCGCTCGGGAAGTGGTTCGCGCTGAACCGTCCGCACCATCGCAATTCGCTCACTCTATGACCCATAGAGTGACTTTGCTAGTTTCAGTTTCCGTTTCCGTGCTGCGAATGGATCATTCCGATCACCTCGTCGGCCATAGTTGCTGCCTGCACCTGTCCAGTCTCCAGTACTTAGCAGGTTTTCTAGTGTTGCTCATTACGGCCGATCGGCTGAGACTGGACAAACCTTCGCGCATGAGCACAAGCGGAAGTGTCGCCAATTTCTCGATCTACGGTATTTGGAACGCAACACAGTTGATATTTGCCACTGGTATGCAAAATTGGATTTGGCCGGTAGCCTGATCGATCTGCCAGAAAAACACGGACAAAATCTCTTCGCTCCCAATGCCACCAGGAGGACCGCCGGGAGCCTGCAAAGTTTTCACGTGGGCGCCACTCATTAGCGGTGGCTCGAACGAGCCCGCCGGTCTACAAGTCAGTGTCGGCGTCGCCGGGGTGACAAAATCATAAGTCGCGAGACAACCATAAAACTTATTATCTCTGAAGCTGAGGACCCATGCGCGGTAGGTCACTGTCGGCGGATAGCCGTGTTTGGTACCATAGCCAGGAAGCAAATCGTAATTGACCTGTGCACTAACTGCACCCGAGAAGAAAAGCGCACCTGTAACAATCAGCACGGTTCTTGCGCTGCGCATTGCATTAATCTTTGTCAATTTAACGTCCCCGGTGAGATCACGCCCGCTACATTGAGGTATGATAGCACGCCTCAAATTCGACGCCTGCTACCTGATTTTATGGAAGACCGACGGCGAAAAGCCTGCTTTTCTCAGCGCAAAGCGGCGCAATCGGCCCCAAACGTCACCTAGTGTGCCGCAACGAAAGCTACGCAGGTAGCGCGGCATTTAAGTTGCAATTGGTGGTGGCGCTTGTTGTCCAGACCGACGCGCACAATGTTAGCTGTCAAATGGCTGGAAAGGTTCTGGAATAGCGTCGGAATTCCGGGGAACAGCTTAGTGAGATTTTCGCGCCGATCCCTTGGAGTACATTGGAAAAAGGCCATCAATTTCTTCCAAGGAAGATACAAAACGTCAGCTCATAATTAGCGCCCCATTAAGCAGTGGCACCACGGAGGGAAGAGGTCAGCGCCCATTTTAGAGCTCTTTCTGAGGTCTGGCACCGGACCTGCTTCGGGCCCGAGAAAATCCGGACGGTAAAGTCAATGTGAAAATGTTGCGCCGCGGCGATACGCGCATCGGTGGATGAACAACTGCACAGTAACAAATTTCTGTCATGCACGGAGTCTGGAATGCTGGTCGATCGGCTTTTCAAGAAACTCAAGAATGACCAAATGGATCCACGCATTCGCGCAGACCACGACGTAGCTTGGCGTCGCGGTGATCTCGATCATTTGGGGCGGAACTTATTTTCTCGCTAGCCAGGACCATCAGCGCGATTACGACGTCGCAGAGCGACAGGGTGCCAATCTCACTCGCGTCCTCGACGAATACATCCGGCGTGTCGTTCAAGAAACAGACAGCGCGTTGTTGGCGCTCCGACAATCCTGTCAGGAAGATCCACAACATTTCGATATCACGCGCTGGATGACCCGCTCCCGGTCGCTTGCCCATTTAACCTTGCAATATGGCATTGCGAATTCCGACGGTTTCATAATGCAGTCCAGCCACGGTCCGCTTTCCAGCCCGATTTACGTCGGCGATACCGCGCATTTCAAATTTCACGTCGAGAATGAGACTGACCAGCTCTACATCAGCGCGCCAGTGATCGGACATGTAAGCGGCAAGCCGGCGATTGATCCTCATGATCGACCTCGATCGCTTCAAGCAAGTTAATGACACATTCGGACGTCATGCCGGTGACGAACTGCTCAGGCAGGTGGCTGACCGAATTAAAGGGGCGTTGCGGGAAACCGACGTATTGGCGCGGCTCGGTGGCGATGAATTCGCCATTGTTCAAGTCAACGATGTCACCAAGGGCGACAGTGCCCAGACTCTCGCCGCCCGCATTGTCGAGCTGGTTGCCGAGCCTTTCGCGGTCGATGGCAAGGTTGTCAGCATCGGCGCCAGCATCGGTATAGCGCTTGCGCCACAACACGGGATCAACGCCAACGATCTCTTGAAGGTAGCGGACCTCGCGCTCTACCACGCTAAATATTTAGGGCGAAATCGCTATACGATTTTTGAACCCGCGCTGGCTCAAGCGGCCCTCGAAAAGCACATACTTGAAAATGAGTTGCGTCAGGCACTCAATCAGAACGAGTTCGAAGCCCATTTCCAGCCTATCGTCGATACCAAGACACTCAAAATGTGCAGCGCGGAGGCACTTATCCGCTGGCGCAACCCCACCAAGGGTTTGATACTTCCAGATCAATTTATCCCTTTCGCTGAGGAATCCGGCGCGATCGTCAATATCGGCGAATGGATGATCCAGGCTGCATGCAAGGAGGCGGTCAAGTGGCCGGCGTCCGCTAAAGTGGCGGTCAATCTCTCGGCCGTGCAGCTGCGCAGCCCGGCCATATTGGACTACGTCATGTGCGTACTCGTCGAAACCGGGCTGCCGCCGGAGCGACTGGAGCTTGAAGTCACCGAAACAGCCTTGATTGAACATGAGGCGGAATGTCTCGTGCTCCTGCGACGGTTCAAAAATCTTGGCATCACGGTGGTGCTGGATGACTTCGGAACCGGATATTCATCGCTCAGTCAATTGACGATGTTTCCGTTCGACAAAATCAAAATCGACAAGTCATTCACCAGGAATTTGACCAACCGAGCGGACTGCGCTGCGATAATCTCCGCCGTTCTCGCGCTTGCGCGGAGCCTGGATATTCAAACGACAGCGGAAGGCGTTGAAAAGGAAGAACAGCTGCGCATTTTACGTCTTGCCGGTGTGTCGAGCGTGCAAGGGTGTTTAATCCAACGACCGTGCCCAGCATCGGAACTTAATTTCGATACGTTCCTTGTCTCAGGAGTCGCAGAAAATGCCGCATAGAGGTACCACATCGCCAAGCGCGGCCCATGCGCAAAATTCTGCGCCGAGTCGCGACAGCGGCCATGCCGCGGCGCCACAATCCCTGATCGACGAACTCGAGGATGCGATCACCAAGAAAAATCTGCGCCAACGGGCAGCAGTCACGCGGCGTGTGACAGATTTGTTCATCTTGAACGGCGCGGGCTCTTCCGAAGACCATGTCGCCATGTTCGATGATGTCATGAGCAGGCTCGTCGCCGCAATTGAAGAATTCGCTCGTGCGGAATTCGGCGGGCACGATGCTCAAACGCGCCGCGAAAGACCTCGCGCATACTGGCTCTGGACGATGAGATTGCGGTCGCCGGGCCGATGCTTTCGCATTCTGAATGTCTCGATGAGGAGACCCTGGTTGAGGGCGCAACGACAAAAAGTCAGGATCATCTCCTGGCAATATCGCAGCGCGGCTCCATCAGCGAAGCGGTCACCGACGTGCTCGTCGGCCGTGGAAACACCGAGGTTGTGGTCAAAACCGCGGCATATTCAGGCGCAAAGTTCTCGGAATTCGGTTGCTCAATGCTTGTCATCCGATCTGGCGAGGATCGGGAACTTGCACTGCGGGTCTGGTTAAGACCCGACATCCCCCGACATCACCTGTTGAGCCTGTTTGCGTCGGCGTCAGAAGAAGTGCAAAGGCAGCTTGAGGTCGTTGATCGGCAAAAAGTGGAGCTGTACCGATATATCGTTGCACAGGCTAGGAATCAGATCCAAACGCAAATCCGAGAAGGCTCCGCGAACTATGCAATGGCGCGGCCCTACGTCGACGGTTTGCATCGGTCTGGCGACCTTACCGGTGAACGTGTATTGGCGTTCGCACGCGACGGCAAATTCGATGAAATGACAATTGCCTTGTCATTGATGGGCGACTTACCTGTCGGACACATCGAACGGGCATTTGTTCATAACCAGGTGGATCATCTTCTGGTCATTGCAAAGGCAATCGGCCTTTCCTGGGAAACCACGAGAGCGATCCTGGTGATGCGAGACTCCCGAGAGTCTAATGAAAGTAGTGCGGATCGGAAAATTGGCATGCATCGCAACAGTTTTATCAGGTTGCAGCAATCCACTGCCGTCTCCGCGTTGCAGTTCTACCGACTGCGCGCGCGGGCCGAGGCGCAACTCGAAACGCCGCCATAGGTCAGAAATAGGCTGGGGAGGTTGTCAATTCCCTGAAGAGACGCGGCGATTGCAATACCTTTATGCGCTACTAACTCCGAGCCCAATGGGCCGGCCAAATGCCAAGCATCGGGCCCTTTTGACGGTCCGGTAAGTACCTTAGGCTATAATGAAGGGGACCGGGGCCAGTAACGCGATGGACGAACGCCGCAAGATTCCGCGTCGACGGATACTCAAATCCGGGAAGATTCTTCTCGGACGTCGGCAGGTGCAATGCACGGTCCGCAATCTTTCGGAAATCGGTGCATGTCTTGTGGTGCAGACCACGTACGGAATTCCCGCGACGTTTGAGTTTGTCATGCCAGATCAGCTACAGAAGACCTGCAAAGTGATGTGGCGCGACGATACCAGGTTGGGCGTTCACTTTCGGTAGGGGCCTCAAAGAAGGAAGGATGGCTTCGTTTGCCAAAATACAATCAAGGATTGTTCTAAGAAGCATTGCTCGGGCATCGGCGTATCTCTTGCTGGCGTTGGCTCGGCGCGACGGATGTTGATGGCGCCGACGACGAGCCCCTTGTGGGGCCGTCTCCGGAAACCTCTCACTGTTGAGCTTGGCGTGGCCGCTGAAGGGCTTAATCGGGCGCCGATGGGGGGAAATTTGCCTAAAACACGCAGCACCACGGACGGGCAAGTTTTGCGGGGAGATGGCGCTCTCTCGGAATCAGAATTGAGCCCGACAAAGGCGAGAAGTAAACGCAAGTCTGTATCGTGACCGGCCACCACGAAATTAAATTTTCTGCAACATCAGCCGTAGGTAGTTTTACTCGTACGGAGGGCGGTCCATCACCTGTAACAAAGCTACTCCGATGAAGGTGGAGCTATGCATGATTGTGAGCACCGGCCGCCCTCACTATAGCAGGAGACCTCGGGCTCACAGGTGCCCCTTTCATTATAACTGAGATAGCCGAAATGACAATTACAACTGGAGTAATGATAATGGCCTCTCATCGTCGCATTTTGAGCAGCGGCAAAAGAAGGTGCTAACCCTGTCGAGGCTAGGACGATCATGACGGAGCCGATAATCGAAAGACGCATTGGCATATCCTCTCAAGCTTGATAGCCAAAATCACGTTTGACCATACGCGCCTTGGCCTAACCCAACTCACATTGAGGAACGGAAGTTCCGCTTCCTTAAGGGTGCGGTGGAATGGCAGCAAACAGGATCGCGACCCCATCAAAACCGGCCACTTCCCTTTTCAAATCAGCACATTAGGGGCCTGATCATCGATTCGGTCGTTAACGTTATCGACTATTTTATATTTGTCGTCGGTGTTTGGTTTTTCGGCCTTGATCGCCAACGCAAACTCGATCAGCCGACGAATTGTCTCGGACCGTGAAGGCTTCTCCTTCTGCTGTTTAATCCAGCTTTCTATCTCGGCCCCTATCGACCCGAGCATCGCAGCCCGATCGCTATGGCTTGAGACGCATCAATCGCTGGGCAGAACATAGATCCCGTCCGCCTGTATGCGGCGCGCGAGGGCGGCCCCAGAACGGCTTCAAGGGCGTAACCCGGCGGCCGCGTTACCGTTGTCGACACCAACGATGCACTGGTCGCGAAACGGGTGGAGCTGGCGCACCAGTTGGTGCCAAAAGGCGCGATTGTCGGATGGGTCGTCGATTCAAACATTCTCGATTTCGATGATGAGCTGAACGATCTGCAACGTGCCACGCAGGGCCTCGGCCCTGGAGGCGAAGGTTGCTCCGGTGGCGAACGAAAGGGATCTCGAGGGAGCCGTCGCATCGCTGGTCGAGCAAGGCGCCGGCTTCATTCTCGGAAGCGGGCCCAACATTTTCAGCCATCGCGCACAAGTCGTCTCGCTGGCGGCAAGAGCGTCAAAGCCGGTGGTCTACGAATGGCGCGATTTCGTCAGCGACGGCGGATTGATGAGCCATGGCACCGATCGTGCCGAGGTCGCGCGGCAGGCAGGTATTTATGCCGGCCGCCTTCTCAAGGGCGAGAGGTTGAGCGGTCTACCGGTTGCGCAGCCCGCGAAATTCGAGTTCGTTCTCAACCTTAAGACGCGCGGGCGCTGGGTCTTACGATTTCAGATGGGCTGCTCGCGCTCGCAGATGAGGTGATCGATTAATGCCGCCGTGCCTGATCGGTGACATACTTTGCCGGCATCAGCCTGGCACCGCCCGATGTGCGGTCGTCCGGCATGGTACGGCTCTTCGAGGGTTTAACCCAGGACTGGCGTCGGCTCGATGGGCGGATCAATCACTTTCTACCTCGGATGGCCCAAGCCCGGCCAGAATCAAACCGACCGTGTGACGGAAGCTTTGTTCTGGGCCTCCATGGTGCGCCGTTGTCCAGCGGGTTCGATATCGCCCGCAAGACCTTGGGCCAGCTTGAGATCGCCACGGTGCAGACGGCCACAATTGATCAGATAGCGGGGCTGGCCAATCTGACGACGTTCTTGCGCACTCGTCCGGGGGATGATCGAGTCGGACTGGCCGGTCTGCGCGATTACCGATACAGCCACCCCACACAGACCCAGAGCGATCGCTACAGCTATTGCGGCGACCACGGCCTATGCCGCCCGCTATGGGGCTCCCAGAACGGCTTCGAGGGCGTAACCCATTAAACCCAATCCGCCAATTAATAGTATACCGGCCACAGTTCCATAACTGCGCGATGTTCGGCGTGGCTATTTGCCAGATAGACAATAGTCGTCCCGAGTGCCAAGCTGATCGCACTGAATCCAGTAATCATCACTGACCAAATCGATACAGAAGGCCGATTTAACGTTTGCAGAAATCATGGCGCGGCTTTGGTTTTAGATTGTTTTGCTTGCGTTCATTTGAAGGTCGCTGTCAAAAACTCAGCAGTATTAATCTTAAATCGTCTGTCTGCGCAGTTCGTGGAGAGCTATCCTTATTGGTTGGGCAAGCAGTGTTTTGCCTCTCCAAAGTCAAGTCTCGGCCCCGGCTCGTCGGGCTTTTTTTGTCGTCGGTTCTTTGTCGTCGCGTCGGCTGGACGTTCACTCCGGCAGACCCCCGTAAGCGAAAATAATCGCGGCAACGATGGCCAGCAGCAAGACTATGGCCCTGAGATACCAGACTAGGGTGCGGAATTGGTAATCTGTCATGCTGACAAGGATAGCAAAAATGGCAGCAAAGGCCGAGCTAACCCATTTGCGCCGCGCTCATCCGCCAAACCACACACCGAACAGCCAAAGACCTAGAGCGACAGCTACAGCTATTGCGGCGGCTACGGCGTATGGTAACACATCGCTGTGCATGTGCCGTTCCCGTGCGGCATGTAGCGGATTTGTCGCTACGATGTCGGGTCGCAGTGAAAGGGTGGGCGGGGCCGGCTTGGAGGAGCATCGTCCCGTCCGTAAGCTGAGTCTTGGGGTCTGGATGGGGGCTCAACTCGAGAATAAATTAACGGCCGCTGAGGGGCGCTGCAAGTCCGACCAGAAATAAACCTTAAGGGGAGACCGTTAATGCTGCGCACTCAAGGGCTCAGCCGTTTTACGAATCTCTGCACCCCATCATTCAATATCTGGGCGTAGTAATTGATATCTTCCACAGCTATTGCCTGGTAACGATTGTGGAAGACATACGAATCAATCGCCCAAAGAGCGAAAACTAAAGCGGCCAAAGGCAGAAGGCGGCGCATAGCGGCTGCCCCATTCAACGACCTCAATAATACTTGAGTCTGCCTAACAGTGGCAACGAGCAAATCGCCCAAATGGCTTGGCGTTGGGAACCGCGGTGCTAGGCGTCCGGGGAGGGCCCTGTTGCACCACGACTCGGGCCGGTATTCGGGCGCGACGTCCATCGTGGACATTGAGAAGCTGATGGCGCATCCAGCCCGCCACCGTGAACAAGCCGGAAAAATCTAGCCTCCGGCGATCCAAAGTTCGGCCTCAGTGCACCTCAGCAATAAAGTCTCGATATTGGCGATTATAATTATTGATCGCTTGCACATTGAAAAGAATTAGCTTTTGTCTGTTGGAGGGATCAGATACCCCCCAATTGCGTATTCAACTCAATCTGCTCTTCGATCAAGGCCGACATTGCGTCTGTATTATTAGCAATAGAGCGCCACAAGTCGTCATCAGTCAGATGTGTACTACGCACGACTACCCTCGCACTTTACATCAACGGCAGGCCATTCTGCGGTGCCAAGGCTAAGATCAGCTTAATGGCTTATCGAGGTGCGGCAGATTCGGCGGCCACTCGCTGACCTGCGTGTTGCTGGCGCGCTTTGCGCAATACTCCTTGCCTAGGCATCCCAGCCATTGCGTAAGAGCGGAGCCAAAATGCACAGGCCCGTTAGCGCGACGGCCGCCCATAAGAGGAGATAGAGAAAATCCACCCGGTCAGCATAGGCGCGCTTTGGCCGAATAGACATGCTACTTTGGCCGCCCAGCAGCTTGGCGATGTTCGCAATGATGGCGATGAGTGGGGCGACTAGGAGATAGACAATGTCGGCTAGAATTAAATTTTGGAGCGTAATTCTTGTGTCAGTTTGTATCACTGTTGCGCCGATGACCAACGCGTTCGCGGGAAGAGCCGAGGTCGCAAGGAGGTGTAATGCTCTAACCGCCAAAGCCTATCCTCCGCTCGTACCCGGCAATCCTGCGGCAGGTAGAGCGGGAGGAAATGGTCATTCGGTCCGGAAGTTTTTTAACAGATGCGTAGCGAATGGTGGCCACATGCATAAACACTCCAGCGATAATCCCTCCGGCTAACATTGACTCTTGGGCTCGCGACCGGCAACGATCCGGCCATGGGCATCAATAAGCGCAAAATGGAGAACAAGAGAAAGGCCACAGCGGCCAAGAGCGTCATGACCGGATCCGGTGAGATTGCACCCCCTGACGGGAACGGCGAAGGGCTCTTCGGATACGCAGCGCAGTAGCATTCGCTCCTCGACTTCCTTTTTCTCCCTCTCTGCAATGGCTATGGAGTGCGTAGTGTTGCCCTGCGAAATGTCCAAACCCTTAAACGGCAGGGGTCAGGACCAACCCCCTCCAGGAAATTCCAAATAAACATTGGACCGCTGCGCAACCAATCTACGAGCGCCGCAGGTGGCGACCGAACGAGCTGTCTTTCGATTGCCGTAATGATCGCTTCCTTTGGGTAGGGCAATAGGCTCGCGTCGTAAAAGCAGTCTGGCCTTATCTCGTTCTTTTCACAAAAGGCCGCATAGTCGAAGATGATCTTGGAGTCGCTCTCGATTTGCTCGACCGTGCGAATAGCTTGCTCCAATACATCACGCTCACGCTGGATCGCGGCCGGGGAAAGCGTCGGGTCGAAGCTGTTAAGCTGCGCTGCTCGCGCACGCTCATAGAGAGCCTGTCGGGAATCAGGGGTGTTGCTGCCGAGACCGGCGACGGCGCGGACGATTAGCGAGTAGTAGTCGTGTTGAAGTAGTGCCCAAGCTGGTGGCGGGATTTCGACTCCGTTGCCCTGAAGATACGCTAGTGCGTAAATCTCGTGATCTGCCCACCACGGGCAGATGTAGGCTTGCCCTTTCGTTGCGTGCCCAAAGCCAAGCTTCCAGCTAAGTTTTTGGCGCATGGTTCAGCGGTTCGTCCCGCGAGTCATCATGCTTGGCGCTCAGACATCAAAGCGCCCGCGAGGCCGACTTGTAACTCTGCTCGAGGATTATTGCTTCGTCAAAAAGCTGCGTAGCTCTTTCCACAATGTATTCAGCTAAGTCGATGTAGTTATCAGCGCGAGCCTTTTGGGCCAACCAAAGTTGCGTGGCGCGGTGTCGTAAATTCTCTGCGTTGGCCATAACCAACTCTCACAAAACAGGCCGGCCAAGCATTGATCCCGGCAAGGTGGCGGGAATAGCCGCGCATTTCATCAAGTGCCCGATATGCGGCGTCTGGATCGACATCCGCGATCTTGGCCAAGTGCATGAAGGCCGGCTGCCGCATCCGTCAGAAGATCAGGCGCAATAAGTTGGATAGTTTTATCTGATCGGGTCAATGACCGTCGGTTGAATTGTCCATACGGCCGCCGTTCGCTACGCACTTTTTAAAATAGGTTTGTACCTCTAATCCCGATCCTTTTGTGGTACCTGCTGCAGGATTGCCGGGCTCGCGCGGAGGGAAAGCTTTGGCAGTTAGCGCGTCGCACCTTCTTGCTATGTCAGCGGATGTTGGCGTTGATTGCTGTGGAGGCGTCGGTTGCTGCACTGGCGTAGCTGGCGGCGATTCGGCCGCCGCTTGGCCAACTCTAATCGGCGAGCATGATTTTACGCATCGACCACCCTCGGCGTCGCATGAGACCGCGACCGTGCAAGCGTTTCCGCTGTTGTCGGTGGCATACCCCCAATGACACACACAAGCGGAATAGTAGGATTGCGTGCCGCGGTAATGGTGGATCTTATGAGCAACGGCAGGGGCCAAGTCTGCCAACGTTAGGACAATGATGGCCGAGCTAAATAGCAATGAGCGCATTGCATCCTCTTACGTGGAGTAATTCTCATTATATCACCCTCCAATTAAGGGGCTAGCGGGGCAAGCATTGCGGCTGCCGGGTAAAAAAAGCCCCGGGCGGATTTGCCGGGGGCGATCAATGCCGCTCAAAACGATCTGTAAATACGCTAGGCGCAGTCCCGGCATGCCGGGCGACAACAATGGGAGGAAAAGCGCCAATTTGTGCTGCTGGTCACGTCCTAATCTGGTTGAAGGCGTTATACCCTCCAACTAAGGGACGATATTCTCCGGGATGGAGGGTGCGATGAAGACGATCAGTTTGCATCTCGCAGTTCACGTCCACTGCAATTCGCGCTGGAACGAGATAAAGCGGCAATTTACAGAGTGGTGGTATTGTGCCCACTCGCGCCACGAGTTGGAGAGCCTCGATGAAAGGTGCCTGCACGATATAGGGATGTCGCGCTGCGCCGCAGATTTTGAAGCGTCCAAGCCGTATCACCGAGGCCAAAGGCGACGGAGCCCGAGAAATGATCCGCCGCTCTAAGGCCGAGTATTCGCGCGACCTCGGCACACTGCCCAGCGGCGGCGGCAAGGGTGGCATGTGATGATCGATTCACCCCATTTGGTACTCAAAGGCTCGCCGCTATGAACTACCGGGATTTTGACGCAAATACTCAGCCATGTGTGATCTTATCATCGCTGAAAGCGCAGCTAATGCGTCTTCGAGTTCACCGGAAATCAGACCCGCCTCAGCCGGTGGCATACCTTCAATCAGGGCCGAGCGCACAAGGTCATTCCAATGTTCATGACGCTCGTTGATCTGTTTTGCTGTCCATCCTCCCATCATGTAACCCATGGCAGCGATGTCGCAGATTGCAAATTCAATGGCGCCTAATCGCGCCTCCAGTTTGATTCTTTCCTCGTCAGTCATTCGGCCGCCCTCATCTCGCGTTGCTATTGACTAACTGCGCAAGGTCTATTCCCAGGACTTGTAGTGGCGGCCATTGTAGCGGATTCGCCGCGGCGTCCCCGACCAACTAACAATATACGCGGCTGTGGAAAACTCAGCGCGCCTTGGGCGTGAATCTCGATCCGCTACGCTATTGTGCTGTACGGATGGTCGTGTCACCGACCGCCAACGCCCAGGGGGTGCTATGTCTGGAGTTACAGACAGAATCTTCGAGTCTCGTGGATACGGACGAGGACGACGAGTGTTGATCGCACGCGAAGGCAACGATTTCACCGTAGCGTTCCAACCCGAAAACCACGTTATTTTCCGGCATCATAGTGCAATTCCATTGAGACATGTCTGTCGCAAGCTTCGGTGGGAAATCATAGAGGACAAGTCAATCCCGGATAACCTGGAGGACATGCGCGCGTATCTGAGCGGACTGGGATTGGAATGAGAATGACACCGTCCGTGAAGCGGCCCGGTCAATCGCTAAATCCGCGCGCTCGTGTTATTACTGTTTGTCGAACGTCATCCGGGATGGTGGTGTCCCGCAAGTACTTTGGCCGGCATGTCGCGTCGAGAAAATCGATAACTGCCGGCCAATAACGTCGCTGCCGCGAAAATGCGTTCTTCTGCGGAAAATCGCTGCGCTCGTCGCGGTCGAGCTTTGCGAGCGCCCGGTACCCGATCTGCTCCGGAATGCCGAGCCGGCGTAGCAGTTCGGAGTCCTCCACGAACAGGCCACTGCCCTTCCTGGCGAGCTCCAGCAAGGCGTCCGAGGAGGTGATTGTACCGGGCGGGTACGACACCTCCTCGTCCGCCGTCGCCGGCCGATACGCGACATAGCCGGCATTCAATTATGCAGCGGACGGATTACGGAACGGTTAGCGCTGGCGCTCGCTGAATGAACATGACCCCGATCTGGGTGTCGTCACGCCAGATGGTCTTGCATGTTCTCGCCGGATGGCCTGCCTGAATGAACTCGAACACCCCGGGAATGCCGGCTGTGGCTTGAACCTGTAGGCAAGCACCGGTCTCGGAGATATTGCGAATCGTGCAGGGGACAGAATGCTTTCCGAGAAGGATCTTCCCGGACTTCAATAAACGCCTTTGCGGTGGCGATTGCCGTCTATCCACGCGCGATCCTTACTCTGTGTCGGAGACCAGCCGGAGATAAGGGACCGGATTGCTGGTGTGAACGGCATCGCTGATGTTTTGCAACTGTAGCAACAACTCGTTCGCCTCTAAATCGATAGCCGCAATTCCCTCCGGCGTTTTTGCTGCGGCTCGCTTACTGGTCAATTCATCCACCTTTCCTTGTATTTGCTGGATGGCAAATTGGGCACGATCGAGCACTGCATTGATTTTATCAAATTCCGACTCTCGCATAGCGGCCCCGTTGATGTGATTAGGACAAATCGAACCTTTGGCGGCGAATCCCGGCGCAGCGCATCATCATAGGCGCCCCGACCCGAGTGCCGAAAACACCCGGCCGGCACTTGCCCCTCAAGTCGAGTAAAACCAACATTGCATCCGGCTGGTGTGTTGCCTCAAAAGCCTCATAGAAACAGGCTTTGGGTTCTTTGATTTGCGGAACGAATTTATCAAAGGGTCACTGATTCTGCAGCGGTCCTTGATTTTTTTATCATATGCGGTGGGGTGAGACATGCCTCGAGGCGGGGAGGCCCGCAGTCTATCACTGGCCAGCGACATCGGCGGTGCGGCTTGTGGCCACCCTTCGAAAAGGCTGTGCGCGATCTGGCCGCACAGGCACCTGAGCGCGTCGAGGCCCGTGAGAATAGCGGCGAGCAGAAGTCGCCGCCCAGTCCCTTCGATCGGCTGCAGCGTCGTGCCGACGCCACGTCACGATTGGCTGCCGCCCTCAAAGGTGTCGCCGATGCGGGCACACCACTATACCAGAGTCTCAGTGATGCACAGCAGGGCCGATTTAGGCTTCTTGCACACATGCCGCGACCGCACTGGATGGGCGACGGCCTTTGGCAACACCCCCAGTTTGGAAACCCTCCCGGGCGTGGACCGGGTGGTGATATGGAACAAGACGGCAGCCAGAACGGCATGATGGGCCCCCACAGCGATGGAGGCCGACAGCACGGTACGAACTCGGACAGCGATGAGGGCGACTCAGATAATCTCTAAGTCCCTTTAATTGTTGGAAACGCTCAATAGGTAAATTGTTGTCAGATGAAGACCGCGTCGCCTCTGATCGCGGCCGAGCTCTCCCCAAGCTAGGGCTCAACTACTGCACTGGCTACGGCAACTTGTGGTGCTGATCTTGGACTGACCGGGGAGCTGCACCGGGGCCGCGGCCTAACGCTTTTTCTATATCGCCAAACTGTGCTGGGTCACCGCACCGAACGGAGCCGGTGCTGCGATCCTGACAGGCCTTGGCGTTGTTCCGGGGCTACGTGGCGGCGTCTGTGGTGGTAAGCGCGGTCAAACTCGCGGCGGATCTCTGTCCGCCACAATCGAGACAAATGGAGCGCGTCCGGCGACGCGACTGTACCGGCGGGCACTGGGACCTTACCTTGCGCGGGGACGGCGGCGCAAGTTTTGCCATTCTCCCGTCCACTCGATGCCCTACGAACGCCCAAACCGGCTCACTACGATCCGCTTATAGCGGGGGATGGCCGGCGCGATGACCCAACGCCGCGCCGGTCAGAGCGAGGCGTGACCGGAGATGATGAGGCCGGCGCGTCTCGCTTACCGCTGAGCCGCGTTTCCACGGGCACCGCTAATCCAATTTTGGAGTGGCGGGCGATATTAACCTTCGCCTTTGGAATCGCTTGCCAGTCGCCACGACGGGCGTACGATCAACGGCGTCAAAGTTGCTTCTCTGTTACGGACACTCCCTAGCCCTGGTCCCGCCGGACCGGGGCTTTTTTCTTAATCGGTCCAGTGCGTTCACTGTACCCATTGGACTCCAATTCCTACATTCCTTCGCACGCGACCGCTTGGGGCGCGAACTCCGGAAACTAACCTTTCTTTAGCTGTGGTCTCCGTAATCGCACACCTGGGCCACCGTTCTCGTCGATGACGCCGGCTAATTCGAATGCGCGTTTAATGCGCCTTGGTGCGGCTGTGGCAGGAGAAGCGGGGTGAGGTCGAACCGGAGGACCTCTCTGGAAACCTCATTGTTCAGCTTGGCGTGGCCACTGAGGCGCTTAACGTCCAGAGGCACGAAAACACTCGGGCCTGGGCTGGATGGCGGCCACCCTGGACGGGAGGGTCGAGGGGACGGGGGCGGTGTTCGAGACCAAGTTCATGCGGTCTATGCGTTTTTGGCCATGCGGCGGTGCAGGGGCAAATGCCGGCTTATCCGTGCTGTGCGCGTCGGCTTACAGATGGTTTTGAGCGACATTGGCTCAGCCCCGGTAATGTCCCCGGGGCTTTTTTTCGTTGCACGGATTTGATGCTCGCCGCGCGCTTCCGCGGCAAAGCAGACGTGTTCTTGGCGCTGTGGGTCATTTGGCCCGAACAACCCCTCTATCGCACGGCACCGGCTCACCTCGCCGGGACGGCCCGCGCTTGCCCGGCGCTCCTAGAGTGTGTTTCGATACAGATGGTTTTGGCCCCGGGTTCCTCTCGGGGCTGTTTTTGATCTCCAGGCTCGGCTGGGCGCTTTTTTGCTATCGTTCGCCATGGACGACCACCAGATCTTGATTCTCTCGATCCTCGTGGGCATGGCTGCCGCAGGGATTGCGTTCGGCACGTTCCTGGTGCATGCGCACGGGTGAGCCCGGCCGGCGCCAATTTGGGTGGCATTGAATGCCCTCCATCGACAGCACCATGCGCAGATCAAAGCGGTGTGCCCGCTCGTTGCTCGTGAAGCTAGAATCGGGATAGGCGGCTATTCGGGCGGCGCCAGAGTGGTGTGTGGGGCTTCGCCTTTCCTCCCACACTTGCCCCGCCGTTGTTCTGCGTGGCGGGGCCCATTTTATTCATACTTGCCCAGAGCTGACGCCGCGGGCCCGAGCTTGCGATCGAGCGCAACCCGTATGCCGCGCGGTGCCAGTGGCGGCCCGCCCTGCTTGCTCGACCCGGTCGGGCAGGCGTAGTCTGAGTGCGGGCGGACTTGACAGGCCCGCTCGACAACCTCTTTAGGCCCCACGCACGCCAAGCTTGGGGCCTTTTTTTTGCCTTCCTGGCCTTGATGATGTTCGCCCAATCCGTCGGGCCGAAGCCGCGTGCCTCCCACCAGACTTTGCCGCGGGCTCGGTTTACAGACGGTCAAGAACACCCCCTGACTTGGGCCCCGCTGATCCGGGGCCTTTGTTTGTCGGCTACGATGCTCGCCCCGCACGGCCGATACCGTGAAGGCAACATTGCGGTCGAATGAAATGAGTTCTTCGTGCCATGGATGAACTTGCTTCCCGTGCGATCGGCCGATGGTTGGGCCGGCTCGGCATCGCCATACCCCTCATCGTCGTTGGAGGATACCTCGCCGCCATCATTGCAGATTTGGCATGGGACTTGGGCCTGCTGCCGCTGGACAGGCTCCCTTCCCATCTGTCCATTTGCAACGACAGACGCAAAGTTTTTCATTCGCCGGGTGCAGACGGCCGATGACCAGCTAATTTGAGCGTGACTCTCGACCGACGGAACTTTCACGACCTAGTGTGGTTTTGTCGAGGTAGCGGCTGGAGGGCCTCCAATAGTGGAGTTGCCCGATGTGCGACTATAGCCTTCACAATGTGACATCAAGACCGGCCAAGGTTGGCGACCGGCTGACCACGCGCGACTTCGGTACAGGGACGCGGGGATTTGCTGCCTCGGAAGATGCTCGTGTTGCCGTTTGCGTTCTCCCAGGGACTGAGCTTGCGTTCACCAACCCAGTTGAGCGTGGATCTGCTGGTCTTTTGGGATGGGTTCGGAAGGCGGTAAATTACCGAACCGCGATTTTCCGGCAGATCAACAAGGAGCGCGCCGCGGCACATCACGACGCTCTAGAGTTCCCAGACGGACAGGTTGCCCTCCTAACCAGCCTTAAAGAGGGTCAGGAGGCGGTGGTGCTTCAGTTGCCCACGCGGCTCAAAAATCCGTCGGACGCGGAGACAGAACGACGCGTCGCCTACGTCGGCTGATGTAATCGGCGACGTCGTGGAAAGGCTGCCGTCAGGAATTCATTCCAGGCGATAGCCGCGCCACGGGACTGGAAGATAAAAGAGGAACTTTAGTCTTTCCGACGTTCTCGCGCTGGTCGATTCGTTGCTCAAAGGCTCGTCGGCTTAGGCGTTGGTTCGTACGATTGCGTACGACTCCATGATTGCTGATAGTGATTAAATACGTCATTACCGACTGGCTTCGACCAGCGCCGGTGGCCTTGAAGCCGGTCCTCCTCGACCTCGCTTTTGCTTACGCGACGCGGATTCTCACTTTTTCGCTTTCAGCAAATCCCCGCGCATGTCGCGAAATTCTCGGGGTCCCTTGATAAGGCTGCGCTTGCGCTGCGCTCGCTCTTCACTGGTTGCAGCCTGGTCGCCGAGGCGGTCGATTTCGTGGGCTGCCATCTCGGCTGCCTTGCGCTGCGATCGTTTACGCACGGCGCCTTTGCGAGCGCTTGGCTTGTTAGTGCCCATCGTTGCCTCCCATATTGAGCCGACTAAAAACCCCGGCATTTGCGCCGGGGAGGAGCTGAGCTTTGGCGCGCCTCGGGCGCGGGGTCCCTTTGGATTGACAACACGACCATCAATGTCGTGGTTCCAGCAGCGTGTTGGGCGGGAAGTAGCCAACGTCGAACATCGCCCGCAGCGCAGCAATTCGGATTCCGGCAGGACGGCTTGCGCCTTCGCAACCACGTCCGCGGCCGACTGCTATCTCATGGAGTTTCGTTCCTTCCTCTGCTGCTTCGCGTATGAGACGCGCCAACACCTTTTCGACTTCGTCCGGGGTCCCACGCGCTATCAATTCGTCTGTCCGTACGTAGAAGAGCTCTGCGGTGTCCCCATCCGGCGAACGAATGACCTTAAGCCGGTAAAGTGCCACCGCTTGCCTTCACTGCATTTGCGCGCGTCTCGAGGCGCGCGTGGCACCCTCATAGCTGAGTCTATCCAAAATTGACCACCGTCAAAACAAACCGGCGGTGCGACCTGCATAATCAATTGGCGTCTAGTTTCGCGGTCGCCGCAGTAGGTCAGGCATATTGGCTCGTAGACCTAGTGAGGACTCGATTGAGCGCTTTCTTACCGGCCCTCATTGCCGTGCCGCGCGTGGGATAGGATCGAGAACTACGTTTGACGCGCTTTAGCACCCTGATTGAATAGATTTCCCAAATGTAGGCATGAGACGGCCTAATACAGTGCCTAATCTCTATGCGGAAATCGGTAGAATCAGTTGTCATGTTTAGAATGCGCACCTAGTGCCCACCATGGGATTCAACAAGCGCAAAATGGAAGATCAGCGACCACATCTAGGCGAGAAAGAGGCGAACGCTCGCCACACGACCGAGAAGCAAATCCTTGAGGATGCTGACCACCTATTCGAGGGCATCCGCTAACTGATCACTATCGGCGCAAAAACGGGCGTCGGTGTGGGCGTGAGCCCTGACTGCAATCGAGCTGAGCGCCGCTTTGCTAGATGAGACGGCAGTTGATCGGGATGGCCTAAAGTGGAGGAAATTAGGTTCGTTTCGTAAAACGCTTTAGGGCGGGAGAAGCGGCGCGAAGCTAAGTCGGAGGACCTCTCAGGAAACCTCGTTGTTCAGCTCGGCTGGCCAAAGGCAGCGGCTTCGTTGGCCCGCTGCAAAAATTATCTTGGCTTAGTTTGAGTCGTAATCCGATCGAAAATATCGGCGAGTTGCGTTGTGATCAATTTTTTGTATTTTTCCGTAGTGAGAGAGGGTTGTATGCTCGAAGTAGGGGGAAGCGTGTTCTTGACGCGGTCCTTAACGCCTTGTGCGATGACATCGATCACCGGCTTCAATTTTCGATCAATACGGTTGTCGACAAGATCGCGTACACCTTCTGTCGTGATCCAATCATTCCAATCGGCGAGCTCCGCAAGCACGGTATCCTTGGCGCGTTCAGTAAATGCTTGAATGTCGGTCTCGCACACGGCCTGCTGAGCAGCAATGAAGCGGGCGCCTTTGTCGTCGGCGTTTCGGAGCCGCTGTTCAAACAGTTTCAAAAGGCTCACGGCATCGGGAATGACGCTTTGTGCAATCGCGCGATCAATTATTGCGCAAATTTCCAGACCGATTTGTCGTCCGGTTTCGTAATCGACTTGCGACATAGCCGCACGATATCGCGAACAGAGCATCGAAACTACATTTAGCGAAGCAAAGCATAGTATTAGGGTAAATGACCGTTCGGCGGTGCGGTCGACCGGAGTTGAGCTGTTGGTAACCTCATATCCGCTAGGAGCGCTTGTCTCAGACACTCGGAGAAACCGCCGCGTGGCGGTCTTTCTCACCGAATGGCCGTTACTCGCGATCGAAAGCGCGCGTTTAGCGGCGCTGCACAGGGCCGGGCTTCGATAAAGCCTTCTAGATGGGCGCCTATCGACTCGACCGTCGCAGCCCGGTCGCTATAGCTTGAAACGCATGGATCCCTTGGCGCAAATATAGACCCCGATCTGCGTGTCGCCGACCGGTCTAGCTAACCCGCACTCACACCACCCTTGGTGATCGCAGCATCCGATCGAGATCCTTACACAATTGCTCTAACGTGTCCTTACGCGCACTGTTCTCGTCGTTGGCCGCGGAGGCACGATCCGTACCGACTGTTTTTCCTGACCACCGGTCACTGGTTTGAAAAGGCCGATGGGGTCTGTAATTGCTTGCGCTCGGTATGAGAGAGCAGTTCAAATCGTCGATGAGCGCGTCCTGTTCAACAATTGCCGCATAATATTTTTCATTATCACGCCACCCGCGCTGATGCTGATCGTCGATCCAGTACGATTCGGGGCGGTCAATGGTGATCCGTCGGCGACGCGGAACGGTAATTTTCATCATGACACGAATTAGGAAGCTAGCCACGACTAGCACAAGCGCAAGAATTGGGAACCATTCCGCCGGCGTCATAGGGGAAGCCGCCATCCCGACAGCATTGGGGATACTGGTCTGAGCGCTGGTGTCTGAATTGTTGGACGCTCTAGCATCCACTGTAGCTTGGTCGGGGTCCATTCGGCTCAATGCAACCTTGGGCTCATGCGACTTAACCATACCAACTGCGGGGGGATCGGGCCTTACAGCTGGCGGCGGTCCAGCCGCCTGCTCGCTAGCCTCCATCGACGTGCTTGCCTGTGGAGGGGAAGACGCCGCAGCATTGCCTCCCTGGGCGCTTTGCTCGACAGGTTGATCCGTTGCCTCGGCGGGCAAAGGCTGCGGCGTGACGGCAAGCATTTTGATATGCGGGAGGCGAACCCCACCGCCGTTGTTTATTGATTTCTCAGCGTCTGGTGCAGGCGCCGTATTGTGAGATGCACTTGGAATCTGCGCAGACGCTGGTTGCGCCGGCTGGTCCGCTGCTCGCAAATACCAACACTTGCGCTGTTTGGTCGAATCCAGGTGATAATACCAGTGGCTCCCATTTGGCGCGGGAGATCCCGGTGTAGTCAGACAATCATCGGCGCGTGCGGCAGTCGCTCGAAGATCTGCGGCTCCTAACAAGAGAAGCACAACACCAATCGCGATCGACCCGGTCGGACTCGAGAGTGGTTCCGGCATTATGCACCTCCGAGTGAGCCGAAAACCTTTGCCAATAACTCGATTACAATGCGCGGTAAGTTTGGCTATTTCCGCACTTAATTAAGATCAGATTGCGAAGCGGGAACGGAAAAGTTTGGCGCGGGGCCGCTATTGATTATCATCTACTTCGACGAGAGCGGCGCTCATTACTCGGGAGTGACGCGTTGAGCACCTAGGCTGGGTGCATCGCCGTGAACACCCCCAAGCTGCCGGGGGTGCTCCGGTAGCCAGATATCAATGGAGTGTTGCGGAGTGATGGGATTTTTTGCACCAAATATCGCACTTATGACTATCTAGCGCTTCATCTTTTCTCCCTCTTTTTGTATGGCCTCCGTCTACTGGTAGCAACATAATATGGGTTTTCGCCGACGGTAATTGATACTCCTCCGTCCACAATTTCCCGACGGGTTTCGAAGAGTCGATTGTGAAACGGGTCACGTAGCGTAGTTGATCCGCCAATAATATCCTTTGCTGTTAAGTGCCGCGACAACAGCCGCTGCAAGAGCACAATAATTCGAGCGTCTGGCAAAAACGATTCCGATAAGGTTTGCTGGAAGAAACACGTCGGTCCGTCAAAACCCACGATGACCCACGTCCGGTTTCTCCGATTTTTCTTCTTCGGCAGAGTTGCAGCCATGAGAACATAATTGATTGCTGATGCCTAACCGCTAGTCAGTTAGTGTAAGCGACGTTCACGCTCTTGCCAACACGGAGGCATTCCAACAATCGCACCGCGAACGCAAGAAAGTAGAAATGAGATTCGCGCACGTAATGCGTATCCTGAAGCTCGATCGACTTCGGTCGCGTGACCTGAGCGGAGCAAAGGATGAGGTGCTGCTAACGGCCATCGCCCAGAATCTTCGGCGGCTGGTGAAGTTCATCTACCGGCCGCCGCCCTTGGGACCGGCTGCCTGTCCGCCGTAGCTGGTACGCTAGACGTTGGAGCCGATGCGTCGCTATCGCAACTCCCTCATGGCGAGGCCGCCCGCTAATGGCAGCACAACCTGCGATGAAAGCTATTTTCCATTTGTTTCACGTAGAGGCAGTCTATCTGCCATCCGGGATGCGGACGCCGATCCAGGCATCGCGCACTTGTTGATAATGCACTCGCGGATCGTAGATCGTCACGTTCAGCCCCAGCCGCTGCATCGACAGGCCGCCGACCGCGGCCAGCAACGTATATGACGCCACCACGCGATCGTGCTGGGCGGTGACCAGCGCGACGCGGGCATTGACCAGCTCCTGCTGGGCGTTGAGCACGTCGAGCGTGGTGCGCTGGCCGACGCGCGCCTCTTCGCGCACGCCGTTGAGCGCGATTTCGGCGGCGTTCACCTGCGCCGTGGTCGACTCGATCTCGGCCTTGGCGGCATCGAGCTGACCCCAGCTCTGCACCACCGTGGCGCGGGCCTGGTCGCGGTTGACGTCGAGATTGAGGCGTTGCTGGCCGAGCGTCTCCTTCGACTGCCGGATGGTGGAGAACTCGCCGCCGCCCTGATAGAGCGGAACCGTCAGCGTGCCGACGATCGAAGCCAAAGTCTGCTTGTTGATTGCCGCGGTCGCATCGTAGTTTTTCGACGCCGTCGCCGCCACCGAGAGGTTGGGATAAAGCGCGCCTTCGCTGACCTTGACGGCGAGCTCGGCGACATCGACGCCGTACATCGCAGCCAATACCGTGGGGCTGAGCTGCTCGCCGTCGACGACGGCCCGCGGCAGCGTATTCGGCGAGAACCGGTCGACCGGGCTGCCCGGCGCCAGCTTGCCCGCATCGACGCCGATGACGCGCCGATAGTTCGCCTCTGAGGTCACCTCGTTCGATTGCGCGTTGAGCAACTGGGAGCGCCCGGCGGCGAGCCGCGATTCCGCCTGCGCGACGTCGGTGCGCGTCACTTCGCCGACATTGAAGCGGTCGCGGGTCTGCTTCAGCTGCTCGGTGAGGACTTCGACGTTGCGCCGGTTCAGCTCGAGGATCGCCTGGTCGCGCAGCAAATTCATGTAAGCGGTCGCAGAGTCGAGCAGCACCTGCTGCTCGGTGACGCGCAGGGTTTCGCGCGCGCCCATGACCTGGCTCTCGGCCTGGCGGACTTTGTTGGCGGTCTGATTGCCGTTGTACAGCGTCTGCGTCGCAGTCGCGCCAACGCCGCGCTGCTTATAGGGCTCGGCGAAATTGGTGTAGGTGACGGTGTTCGGAAACACCGACTGAACGACCGTGTGCGCCAAGGTGCTGGAATAATCATAGCCGCCGTTGGCCGTCACGCTGAGCTTCGGCCGATAGCCTGACAAAGCCTGCGGAACGTTTTCGTCGGTGGCGCGCAACGACGCGCGCTGCGCGTTGAGCGACGGATTGTTCTGATAGGCCTGCACCAGGGCCCATTCGAGCGTGTCGGCACCCGCGCGCGTGCCGCCGGCTCCGAGCACCGCACCTGCCAGAGCGAGGCTTGCTATGGGCCGAACAAACTGCGCCCGCAGTCCTCTGCCACTCATGTCCCGCACAACGCTCCCCGTACCGCCCTGCCGGCGCCGCCCGGCAGATTCTCCGCCTCGACAACGGCCGACATCCCCGCCGCCAACATGGCAGACAGAGCCGAACACGGAACATTATGCGGCTGGAATGCAAGGTAAAACCCCCGCCAGGGGGACAACTTTCAGATTTCTGGGACTTGGCACATAAGCGCCACAGGTGGTGACCCGAAATTTGGACTGCCGACAATCCGAACGGCCCTAAATCGCCCGATCCACTCCCCGACCGGCCTTAAAAGACGAATGCCAGCGGCGCGACGAAGCCCGGCAGCACAGGCGCCGCCGCGTCGAACACCGGGCGGCCGGCCAATTGGCCTTCGATCTGCCGGTAGATCATGGCCTTGCCGGTCGGTCCGCGGCCGAAAATGCAGGCGAGCCGGCCATCCGGCTTCAACTGGCGACCAAGTGTCTCAGGGACGATCTCGGTTGCGCCATTGATGAAAATGACATCGTAGGGCGCGGCTGCCGGCCAGCCGGCGGTCAACGGCGCCGTCACCACCGTCACCTGACTACTATCGGTCGCAGCGAGCGCCGCTTTCGCCTGCCGCGCCAGCGCCTCGTCCTGTTCCAGCGCCACCACCGCACCGGCGAGTCGCGCCAGGACCGCCGACGAATAGCCGGTGCCGCAACCGACATCGAGCACATGATCGCCGCCGCGCACCCGCGCCGCCTGAATGAGTTTGGCCAGCACCATCGGCTTGAGCAGCACGCGGCCGCCGCCGATGGCGATATCGCCGTCGCGATAGGCCTGCTCGGCGAGCGCCGGCGGCACGAAACGCTCGCGCGGCAGCGCCGCCATGGCGGCGATCAGGTCGAGGTCGGTGACGTCGGCGGTACGGACCTGCCCGTCGACCATCATCCGGCGCGCCGTTGCCGTGTCGAACATGATTTCGGTTCCCTTGATCCGCCGCGCGCTTTGTGCGGCAGCGACCGGCAAAACGCAAGCTCCGGCAAAACGCAAGCTTTCGGTGCGACAATTGCTGCGCGGCGGCGTTAAGGCTTAAGCGCGACTTTCTCCTGTAGCGTTGCCGCCAGAGGGGCATTCCTCTATAGAGCGGAGCATTATTACGGGGGCCGGTTGCAACCACGCCGGCGCCCGTTAAGGCCACGTGGCGGAGTGGTTACGCAACGGTCTGCAAAACCGTGTACCCCGGTTCAATTCCGGGCGTGGCCTCCAACCCTCGCTCGCGTAGCGAAGCGAAGGTTGCCCGTCGAACCTTTATGCGAAGGCGGCCGTAGCGAACCGCCGCGAGCTATGGCTCGGCAAGCCGGCCCAGGCAAAACCAAGGCGAACGCACCGGGATTTCCGCCGCTTTGTTGCTTTCAAAGCCGGCCCGGCTTTGTTATACGCGTTGCGCGCACGGCAGCTGCTGTTCCCCGGTAGCTCAGCGGTAGAGCAACCGGCTGTTAACCGGTTGGTCGCTGGTTCGAATCCGGCCCGGGGAGCCAAATAAATCAAATACTTAGTGTCATCTTTAGGGGAGAAATAGGTTTCCAGGGTTCTTTGGGGCAGCATTCCGGGCAGCAATTTTGAATTTCGTTGGTTGAGTATGCCGACGTCGACGGACCGGCCCGGATTTACTATCCAATTCTGCCACCTGCCCCCGCCACTCGCGCTAATCGTCGCCGAGACAGTGGCCCAGTCGCTTCCTCGCGGCGGCATCTTCTGAAGGTCAAGCGTCGGCGCGCGTGCATGAGGCATGCGACGCTGACGCCGAAATTCCGAAATCTGTTGACGACGGCGCTTCGTCCGCGACCCTTGGGAGCCCAGCGGGTCGGTGTCATAAACGGACGACACGGCCGGGCGATGTGCGCCCGGCCGCATGCTGGTGGGCATTGCCCCTAGATCACGCCAGGGTTGGTTCCGACAAATCCCTTTATCGGAACCAAACGCCAGCACCCAACCCGAGCGTATTGCTCCAGCAGAACCGCCGCTTCGCCGTTGCACCAAAAAATTAGGTGACAAATGCAACTCATTCCAATCCATTGGATGAAACCCAGCCCCGAAGGCCATTCCATTCGACAAGGCAAAAAGGATAACTGCTTGTGCTGTCTTTCGGCGCCACGCACGAGCCGATCATGATAACACCAGTCGATCCGGCAGGAATGCGAACCAAGACCTTTTGATCTTGGCGTGGCCCCGATCGTAAGTTGAGGTATCCGAGCGAAACCTCTCGTTTGACGCTCTTCGTGACGACCGCTGGATTGTCATTTTTGACCGGCGCCGAGAGCGCGGGTACGGGCGAAGGTGCTGGCGCTGTTGCGACCGGCGCGCCCGAATTTATAGACGATTGTTCTGCCGTAGTTGAGGACACTGCCGATGTATCAATGGCGCCCTTCGGCCGCGCGGCAATATAGCGTGACGTCCAATCGCATCGGCCGGCGTTTCATAATCTGAAGTTATGTGCCGGCCACTATGAATTTGCGATTTGTTTACAAGTTCTCCGGTCAACCGACCTCCGCCCGGACAGTTCGTCGCCGAAATTCTTCAATGGAGAAACGCCGAACCGGCCCCAGCGCCGCAAGCCGCGATCAGACAGATCGCGCTTCGCACCCACTCGCCACCCATCAGCAACCCGTGATGGGCTCATGGTTCAAAGCGAACCCAGAGCAAAGGCGGCATGCATTTGTACTCGGCTCAAGATCGATTTGCGCTGGGACGCGTACGTAAGTTTCTCAGGGGAGTCGTAACCCTTCCGAACTGCGGCGCTTAACGCCTCAATCACGTGCATATCGATATGCGGATGAGTTTCTGCGGTTTCCAAATCCTTCGTCATTTTAGAAATCAAGCCGAGAGTGAAGGACAAGCTGCGAGGAATGAGCGCCCCCAATAACTCACGTGCTCTGGGGCAAATTCGCTGTCTTTCCGAGTCGCCGTCCGGAGCCCCTCCCAGTGCGATGTCTATCTCGCGGATGCTCTTGCCGGTGATCCAGGCATTGAGCGCAGGCAGGAGCTTTGCGAAATCTCCACTTTCCACCCCCCGCTTGGCAGGCTTTCCTAGCATCGCGCATATGTCGGACCCTACGTCGCCAAACAAAGCCTCCCGGGCGTTCTCATCCTGATCAAGCCAAGAAATAGTCCATTCAAGCCAGCCAAGGATGGAAGTCGGAGGAGTTTCGAGCTGATCGCGAATCCGGTCTCGCAAGTCCATTAACAATTGGGCGGATAACCCGCTTTGCGTCGCGAGGACGGCAGTCGCGCTGTCGAGTGCGCCTGGCATCGCTGCATTTATAGCTGTCTTGAACGCAGCAACCTTCTGAGTGAAAACCTGTTGGGCATTGCGCTTATGCGCAAGATAAGAGCCGAGCGATTTCGTGAGGTCGAACAAGTGGGTGGGTTCTTCGGTCCCACCCTCGACCTCACGAAGCACGGCGAACCTGTTGACCGTGTATCGGACGTCCGGGTCTGTGTGATCGCCCGCCATGAGCCTGTCGAGAACGACCTCAAGCGGGTCTGACATGAGAACACAATGATCGTCCTCGGGAAGTATTGAGCGCAACTTTTGGATAGTGTTATTGGAAAGCGTAGTTGGTTTGTCAAAGTAGAGGATGGGATCTGGAATGAGGAGGACCAAGCCATTTGCAAGATGACCGGCGCGTCCGGCCCTCGCGGCTGCGTTCAAAAGCTCATGCGCTTTTAGGTCCTCACGTCCACCCGCGTCGGCCCGTTTGTCTCCCGCCAGGATTGCGAGATGGGCTGGCAGGTTAAGGCCCTGCGCCAGAGTAGGGGTGGCAACAATAGCCTGCGCACCGTCGGGACGCCGGAACATGCCCTCACAAAGGTCTCTTTCCAACCGAAGCATGGAGGAGTTATGAGGCACGGCATTTGCCGGACCTGATATGACCGCATGCTTCAAGTCGCCCAACTCAGCTTTAAGAGCCTCCCACCGGGCCTGCTCTAGCTGTGTAGCCTTGATCGAAGTCGGAAGAGCCGCCGAAATCTGACTGGCAACGCTGAGTGCATCGGCTTTCTTGTTGACGAACACAATGCATTTCAGACCGGATTTTGCGGCAGCGACAGTCAAGCGCGCCGCTACAGCATTTGCGTTGGGTGTCAGGCGTACGGTCTGACCATAAGGTGCACCCGCCAAGGGTACAGGTGAATTCAGCAAAGGCGTAGTACGCGAGGACGCCTTGTTCCCAATAAGCCAATTGTGCTGGAGACCCCAAACTGCAAATGGCTTTGCACGAAGATGCTTTTTCGCTGCCGTTCGCAAGGTCTTTGCCGCCGACCCGGCCTTTGCATTTCCTTTCTCTTGCGCTACGGCGGCAGCCGACTTCGCGTGATTGAGTTCCGCATTGTCGTAGATGACGACACCGCGTGCCTGACGGCTTGGCTTCCAGGGCAAATCCGCTACCACGCAGACACGGCCAGTCATGTTGGCGACCCACTCCGACAAGTCGTCGGAATTTTTAACCATCGCAGAAAGAAACAAGAGGTCGGCGTCGGGGGCGACGTGGTTGAAACCAAGTACGCAAAGCATCGCATCGAGAGCCCGCCGTATACGGCCCATTTCTGGACTAAGAAGGTGACACTCGTCAAACACCAGCAATCCGACGTCGTGAAAAGCCCCTGGAGCAAAAGAAAGCATAACCAGGCATCGCTCAGGCGTCATAACTTCGATGTCACGAAGCTGGGCGCTGTCCAATAGCAAGAGATCGAAGTCGCTCGAAACAACCGATCCCATAACGCCGATGGGGAACATTTTCTGAAGGTCGTCGGTGAGCTGGTCAACGAGCGCATGGGTGGGCGCTAGGAAAACGACTTTTTTGCCCCTCGCGAGAACGCCGGCAATTTTCAAAGACGAGACGGTAGTCTTTCCCGCCCCCGTCGGCAGCACGACGACAGCGGACGACCCGGTTTCGTAAAATTTCTTCGCGATTGCCTCGCGGTGATTAGGCCACACGTACGGGGCATCTTCCGCGCGGGAGCGGAGCCATTTAGCCCAGGTCGATTGGTTAGCGCCTGAGGGGGGCGGCACCGCAAGTAGCGAAGCTGCCACTAGACCGTCCGCCATTGACAGCAAGAGCGACGCCAGATGATGGGGCCCCGCGTACGTAAGAATGCCATTGCTCTCGATCCCCTCTAGGAATTCGTTTGCGCTGACGGCGGAGGCCTGCAGGGCCGCGTTGAATGCTGCGATCGCGCTATCGTAGCGGCCCGATGACGGAGCAGGTGCATTTTCATTAAGAATTTGCGCAGCCATTAGCTCGATGCCTGTGGCCAGTGTCTCCAGCAACGACGCAAGAGCGCGAGTTTCGAGGTCGTCGTAGTCCGGTTGGCGCCGCCAATCGATTGATCGTGTAAGAATTGCGCCTAACCGCCCCCGCGCCAGGTCGACAATGTGCTCCGACAGGACACCAGCTTCATACAATTGAGCCGGATTCTCTGCCCGGATTGCGCTCGCTGCTTCGTTGGCGTCTGCGTATTGTTCAGCTGCCAAAAACAAGAGTGCTGCTGCAAGCGCTGGATCGACCCGGTCTCTATCTATAATCGGTAGCGGCGAGGCAAGATCGAGCGGCGCGCGGCGGGCCAGTATTTGCTGCGCGGTGGCGGCAACGAAAGCTGCTGAACGACGAACAGTCGGATCTCGTGTCAGCGAGGTTAGAAGCTCATACGTGTCGGCTAAACGCTCAAGGCTCCACGCTGCGCTAATGCGCGTGACTTCTGCGTCCTCGCCCCGTAGCCGTGCCGCTGCAAGGTTCGCATACTGTGCAGTCAAGAGCGCGGGGATGAGTTCAGGATTGAGTCCCGGCATCGCCGGTGCTGACCTGAGGAGTGCCGCTGTTGTGGCATCAAACATCAGACACCATCTAGGCTAGCCAAATAGGCCAATGCCTCGTTTGCGAGCGCGTCAAACCAGTTCCGCATTTTCGGCGGGACCACGAGCGTTGCACCGATGCGTTGCTCGGCCTTGATGTTAGCTATTCTATTATAGTCGGCGAAAAGCTTCTTTCGCTCGGCTTCGCTATCGACGTCGACGGCGAACGATGCCCGATAGTACCGCAATGACTGGTCTGTTACCGCTGCTGCAAACTCCGTCGCTGAGACTTCATCTAATCCAGCGTTCTGAATAAGAGCAACAGCAGCGGAAATGATTTCGGCGCTCCGCTCGTTATTGTGACGCCTTGCGAATTCCGGCAGCACCTTACCTAAAAAAAGTTTCGAGGATCGTCGGTGCACTTGTCCTCAAAGATCGTAATTCGGGCGATACCCGTTTTATCCGCATTCAACTCAATCATCAGCCCATCGAGGCCCTGCGTCGTTGCGCTGACATGTGGTGCTTTCAGCAAGCCGGCGGGATGCGTCTGGCGAGCGACGAGCCAGGATATCGCTTCGAAGATTAGGCCGTCGCGCTGCCATCTCGGGTAGCCACCGCGTGGTTTTTTGGGTGGCTCTTCGACAGTGAGCTTTATTTTGGCTTCAGCCCGAAGTTGGGCGGTGTTTATCTTTGGTCCAGCCGGGGAAAGAGTTTCCAAAATATAAGCCGCGTACGCCGCTTGGCCCATCGCCATCATCGTGATCAGCCGGGCAAGTGTTGAAGTGTTGGTCGCCCGCCACCGTAAGCCTGTGCAGTCACCGTCGATAGGTACGGATTCGGAAAGCAACACAGTGCTACCAGCAGGGGCGGCTGTGATCGGTTTAATCGGGCTGGACATCAGTCGTCGGCGTGGGTGTCCCCAGTGAATGGTCGGACAGGCCATTCTGGCCTTCGTCCCAATCGTCCCTCCTGGGAGACGACCGGGTACTTGGAATGGATATCGTCGTCGTCGTACCCGAGGGCATGAAGCAAGAGAATGACACGACGAAGCTCGACATTTACCTCGCTCGTCAGGACCGCCGCGGGTATTTTGTTCCAAAAATCACTATTGACCGCACTCTAAGCAAGCCCTCCCGGAAGCGCCACTTTTAAATCAGCGGACGACACAAACCGAGCGATTGAGATCGAAGCGCCCGAATTGAAAGCCATCGCTGGTTGACGAAAGGATTCCAATTGCGACACGATTTTTCGGGGGGAGCGGCTAAGCGAGTGACCTTCGAAATCCGTGCGGTCGAAGCACTTAGAAAGTACCGATGATTTGTGGCTTCGGAAGAACCGTATCACTGGCCAAAAGTACAGAGGTCCGGAGAAAAAAGCCCCAGAGAACGCTTTCGGCCGACGATATTGGAATTGGAAGCACGGAGGTCGGTGCGGAGAATAGCCCAATTCGGGCCTTTTGCCGCGGGTCCAACCTCGCGGGAGAACCGTTTAGAAAAGGCACTGGCGGAGCGAGCGAGATTCGAAGTCACAGCACGGATTACTTCCGATAATCGAGTTTATCGGAAGTATCAGCATAATCCGATGGCCTGGGATTTTCATCAATCGACGTGAAGATCCAGACGCTCTATCAAAGGTTTGAGCTGCAGATAATTATTTTGGAGAAAGATCGTCAATTGCTCCGGGGTGTCCGATCGCGCCTCAAAGCCGCGGATGTGCAATGCCTTCTGGTATCCGGCGTCGGCGACGACGGCGGCGATATCGTCATGCACTTTCTGGATGATCGCGGCCGGCGTGCCGCTCGGCGCCTCGATGGCGAACCACAAACTATAGTCCATTTTCGGCATATCGAGCTCGGCATAGGTTGGCACGTGCGGCAAACTGTCTATACGTTCGGGCGCGGTAACCGCCAACCCATGGACCGTGCCGGCCTTGACGAACGGCACCGCCGTCGAAGTCCCAACCATGAACATCGCGACATCGCCGGAGATCAGAGCGGCGATGCACTGCTGCGAGGAGCCCGGATACGGAACATGCGCGAGTTCGACACCGGCCATCGATAAAAAAAGTTCAGCGGCTAGATGCGGTGCGCTACCGACGCCGATCGATGCGAAATTGTATTTGCCCGGGTTGTCCTTAGTGAGCGCAATGAATTCTGTCAGATTGGTCGCCGGTAATTTCGGGCTTGATAGCAAAATCTGATAGCCCTCAGCCATCATCGAAATCGGCGCAAAATCTCGCTTCCAGTCGTAGGCTAGGTGGCGATGGAGTGTCGCAGCAATGGTCAAAGGGCCGTCGGTGGCAAGATAGAGCGTATAGCCGTCGGGGGCAGATTTGGCGGCCGCCTCTGTCCCGATCAGCCCCCCTGCCCCGGGCTTGTTTTCAATGACGACCTGCTGGCCCCACCGTTTCGACAGCGCGTCGCCGAGAAGCCGCGCCAACAAGTCGCCACTGCCCCCGGGAGCATACGGCACGATGAGTTGCACCGGTCTAGACGGATAAGTTTCCGCTGCCGCGCCAGATATCGGCGCAAACGCCGCGACCAACGTCGAGCCGAATATCCTGCAAATGCGTCGTCTGGTGGCGAGCATGGCTGTCTCCGCTGTCGGATACCGCGCTTAGGGCGCGGGAGGGTGATTTACGCCCTGCCGCAGGCTTTCCATCAGCCGGCCGTTGTTCGGCAATGGATCGTGGATGCTGAGCACCCGAAATGCCTCCCAGTGATCGGCATGTGCGCCGCTAACCACCGGCAAACCGCATTCAGCCTCGATGATTGGCACCGCGTCGGCTGCCGCCCACTGATTGCACGGGATGTAGATGCCGTCTGCCTTATTCGCTCGACCCAGTAGGCGCTTGGCGACCGCGGCAATGTGAGATGGCGCGACGTCCTGCAGGCGCTTAAAGACGACGTCCTCGGTGTGCTCTGCTCCAATTTGAAAGCCGCTTGCCTGAAGGAAAGCCAAGGCGGATTGATGCAGACCAGGCGGGTACGGCGAGAGCACGATGACATCTTTGATGTGCAGATGGGCCAGTGCACGAATGGCCGAACGAATACTGGTCGAAGCCGGCAGGCCTGTAGCATCGGTAATAATCTTGACTATCTCTTCTTCAAAGCCCTTCCCGCGCGTGGTCACGACCGGCATGCCGCAGTGCATGATATAGTCGACATTGCGCGAGGCGAGATACTGCGACAGCTTTACCAGCGGATCGATCACTGCCTGCTTGAAATTCTCCTTATTCCAGTGTTCGACATTGGATGTAATGGCGCAAATGGAGACGCCGTCTGGAGCCATCTTAAAGAAGTCATGGCAGGCGGTTTCCATCACGGTGGGGCTGAGCACGCCGATGCGCGTGCGCCAGCCCAAAGGTCGATCGGCTCTGCTCATTCGTCGTCCATTCGCCTGGTTGAGGGTGGATAGTGTGACCGCTCAGCGGTCAACTGGCAATAACGGCAGGCCGCCATGAGGTGCCACGTTCGCGGCCCAATTTGCACGTGGCGATGATTATCAGCAAGGCGGATCAGCGTGCACTCTCAAGACCGGAGATTGATCCTTCGCGCTTCGGCAACGCATCGAGCAGTACGACGGCAATGCGGCACGGCTTATCGCTTCGGTTCGCCCAAGCGTGATAGGTGCCGCGCTGAATGAGCACGTCGCCGGCGCGAAGCGTTGTGAATTGCGTGTCATCAAGGAACATATCGATTTCGCCGGCTAAACAGATGACGTAGTCCACAGTGTCGGTGCGATGTAAGTGCGCCGCATTTCCCGGCTGGAACTCCATCATGGTAAAGCGACTGCCATTTGCAGGCGGCGCAGAGCCGAGGACGCGGGCACCTTCGTCCTCATCAGTCAGTAACTGCGTTGGATTTTCATCCGTCGACCACATCAGCGTCGAGGTGATCTTTTCGCTTGGAAATTTATGATTTGTGGCGTTGCCATCAATCCAGATCACGGGCTTACCACTTGCATCGTGCCCGGTCACGACGCGCCGAAAATTCGGTGCGCTACGTGGTGTCCGATCCGCCATTATCCGATCCTCTGCAGTTCTTGCGGAAGGGCGTGGTCATCAGGTTTGGGGCCTTCGTGACACTCTCGCGATGTACCAAACCGCGCCGCCAACCGGGATGGCAGAAGACCTTCGAGGGCAGCTTTGATCAACAGCGCTGTGTAGTGCGAATACGAACGTGCGCCAGGCAGGCCTCCACCGGCTACGTAGAAACCTTCTTGCCCGGTCCGCGCGTACATGGCGCACAGCTCACCGTCTTCGCCAATCCCCCAAATTGGGCCGACGCGATCGGCAACCTCGTCGCCGAACATAGCGCGGACCCACTCTTGCAGCGGCTTGTAACCGGTTGCTAGCACGATGATATCGGCAGCCAGCGACGTTCCGTCCGAGAAATTGACCTGCTTCGGCTTCAGCGTAGCGATGTCGACGCCGGCTTTGAGCTTGATCTTGCCGTCGATGATGAGATCTGAAGCGCCAATGTTCAAATAATAACCGGCTTGGTAGCGCAAAAGCTTTAAAAAATAGCCGGTGTCATCCTCGCCATTATCTAGAAGAAATCCGGCTTTGCGCAACCCGTTGAGAAGCTCCTTATCGTCCTCCATCATCTGCCTGCTGAGCGGCTGATGTAGGCGCGCCAGAAGAGGGTATGGAACTGACGCGGCCATGAGATCGGTATCGGCGATCGGGCGGACGCCGTCGTTTCGCCTATAGAGTTCGTAAGGACGGACCGAGCTCGGCTCCAGGCTGACCACCGTCACGGATGAACGTTGCAGCATCGTCACATGCGCGCCGCGCCCATACAGGCTCTGTGCTATGTCGTGGCCGCTAGTACCTGCACCCACGACTAGAACCGATCGGCCGCTGACATCAAAGTCGTCAATGTTCTCGCTTGAATGAACGATCTCACCGCCAAACTCGTCCATGCCGTCGAATTTAGGTATACTCGGGATACCGCTGATACCCACCGCGACAACGACATGGCTCGGTCGCATTGATCGCGTGCTGCCATCGTCTAGGCCTAGCCGAACGGTCCAACGCTTCTCGCAGTCGTTGTATTGGCCGCCAAGGAAGGTTGTGTTGGTCCAGACATTGATCTCCATCGCTTCCGCGTAGAACTCCAGCCAGTTAGCGAGCTTATCCTTTGGTATGAACACCGGCCAATTATCGGGAAACGGCATGTAGGCGAAATGATTCATGCAGATTTCATTGTGCAGCTGCAATGAATGATAACGATTGCGCCAAACATCACCGACACGCGGAGATTTCTCCACGACCAGCGTGTCTACACCAATTTGTCCAAGTCGCGCCGCGAGCATTAATCCGGATTGACCACCGCCAATAATGACGGCCTCAGGATCGCGGTCGCGATACTGACGCGCCACGCTTCGGCGGTCAGCCCAATTCTCCGGTTGGCACGAGGCAAGGCGCAGATCCTCCCTGAGTCTATTTCGCGCCGTGGCTTGGGGAAACGCTTTCAATTCATGCATGGTCGTCAGTAAGGTGAAGGCCTTCAGCTCCACCGAAGGCGCCTCTTGTACTAATCTCGCATAACCGCGTCCCTGGGCGATGCTGGTTTCGAAACGAAAGAAGAATTCCAGCGTGGCGCTGTGCTCACCTATGGCACCGACCGTCGGCTGACCTTCTAATCGGAACGCACGGACTTCCTGCGTATCGAAGGCTTGATTCAGCCAGGAATGGATTTTATCTACGCCATGCAAGGTCTCGAATTTCCACCCAAAGGTCAGCAAATCACGCCAGTAGCCGTCGGGATGCATCATCGCGGCACCACGGGAGTAATCCCGCCGTTCTAGGGCCGCAGCAAATCCCGATAGCCAAGTTACGGCGAGGCCATATTGTTGGGCGGGTGATGCCTCTCTCAATGGTGCTACGCTTTTCTCCACAGCATCGACCCACATTAATCTTTCCGCAGTTCGATTTCGCATTCCATCAACGACCGCTTTTTTTATCTTGCCCTGCATCATTCGGAGGCGAAGAGCGGAAGCAGGCGATCGGACGCGAAAACTCGCACATTAGCGACGTGCCAGCAACGCAATTAGCGTAGCCCCGGGATCTCTTTGCCTCCTGCGGTTAAAAGTCTCGGATACGAGCAATCGATTGCGCTTGCCCGCTCAACTGTCCTAGCCTGTCAAAAAGGGAGGAACACGCAATGCGTTATTTTACCGCGATCCTCGGCTTAACGGCGCTCGGCTTATCGCTGCAGCCTGCCTGGAGTCAGGAGCCGATCAAGATTGGTGTAATGTTTCCGTTGACCGGGCCGGTCTCCGCGCAGGGAGCACCCGAACGCGACGCCGTCAAACAAGCCTTCGACGAGGAGAACAATACGGTTGCAGAGCGCAAAATCGAGCTGCTGTATGAAGACAGCGCAGGCAAACCGGATATCGGACTTACCAAGATCAAGGCGCTGGTGGAGCGCGATAAGGTCCAGCTTCTGTTGTCTGAACTGGTAAGCTCGATCGGCGCCGCAATGGCGCCCTATGTCAATGAACAGAAAATTCCATGGATTTCCACGGTTGCGCTGGCGAGCCTCACGCGCGCGGAGAAAAGCCCCTACATTTTCCGCTTCGTACCGTCGTCTTATCAATTTGGATCGGTGGCAGCGCAAGCCACGAAGAAAATGGGTTGGAACAAGGCGTATTTCATTGGTTGGAACGCGCCTCCAAGTCGAGAAGCGTATGAAGTCGTGAAAAAGGTCTACGGCGAGCAAAATGTACTCGACCCAATGTTTCCCAATGTCGCGACGTCCGACTATGCGCCCTATCTGACCAAGATGGACGCAAAAGCGGATGGCATATTCGCTGCCGCTTGGGGATCTGATTCCTCACGGATCACCCAGCAATATGCCGAATACGGCTTAAAACAGAAAATGCCGCTGTTCGGCATCGCCTCATTCACAAGCGAAGAGGTACTTGGAAATATGCCGCCAGAATCGGTAGGTGTTATGAGCGCCTACACATATTGCGGTACGCTCGATACGCCTGAGAACAAGCAGTTCGTCGAGGGCTACAAATCTCGCTATCACGCGGTGCCCGGCTCGTATCAATATATGGGCTACATGGCAGCAAAGATGGTGATCCAGGCACTCAAAGACATCAAAGGGCGTGTAGAAGATAAGGATGCTTTCATCGACGCGCTGAGCAAGGTCCACATAAAGGGGCCGATGGGTATGGCGAGCTTTGATGAACATCATGGCTTGGTGGCTGACTTCTATCTGCTCACAGTGGAGAAAGGTCCAGACGGAAAATTGCAGAACCACTGCGGCGAGCGGATCGCGCAGGTGAAAGATCCATACGACATGTTCCCCTGAGAAGATTAGCGCATGCAGGGCGAATACTTCATCGTCTTTGCGCGTAGCTGCCGGCTTGGCCCTATACGTGAGCGGATGGCTTCCATGCGCTCATTCGTGAACACCGTCGCTGTAAAATCAAACGCAAAACCGAATGGCACTGTCACCCCTGCGCTGAAATCATGATTAGCCCCGTACCTGGCCAACGGGGAGCACCCAAGGGAAGATGAATTTTTGGCTGATCCAAACTCTTAACGGCATCTCTTTCGGGATGCTTCTTTTCTTATTGGCTGCGGGGCTTTCGTTAATCTTCGGGCTGATGAGGGTTCTCAACTTGACCCACGGCTCATTCTATCTGCTCGGAGGTTATGTCGGGCTGACCATCCTTCACTTGAGCGGAAGCTTCGTGCTGGCGGTACTGGTGGGGAGCTTGTCGATCGCGCTATTAGGCGTCGTCATGGAACGCTTTTTCCTGCGCCGCTTGCATTTGCAGGAATTGCCGCAGGCGCTCTTGACGTTCGGCTTCCTGTTCATCTTCTCGGACTTGGCCACGGTGGTTTGGGGCACCAACCCGCAAACCATTCCCAAACCCCCACTACTATCTGGCGCGCTCCAACTTGGTGGATTCTTTTATCCATACTATCGGCTGTTCATTATCGGCGTAGGCCTGATTATTGCGGCCGCGCTGTGGTGGCTGCAGGACGGCACGCGACTCGGCGCCATGCTGCGCGCCAGCGTCGACGACGAAGAGGTCGCGCGCGCCCTTGGTATCAACGTATCGCTGCTTTTCACGCTCGTCTTTGGATTTGGCGCATTTCTCGCGGCCCTTGGAGGCGTCATGGGCGGGCCGATCGTGGGCATCTATCCGGGTGCCGATTTTGATGTGATGTTGCTTGGCTTCGTCGTTGTCATTATCGGAGGCTTGGGAAGCTTGAAAGGCGCGCTTATCGGCGGCCTTGCTGTCGGGCTGCTAGACAATTTCGGCAAGGCGTTCTTTCCCGAACTGGCACTGTTCACCATCTTCGCACCGATGGCCGTGATCCTAGCGCTGCGGCCCGCTGGTTTGTTCGGGCGAGAATGAGCCCGCCGCACTTAAAGCACCTGGGTCTTTGGCCGCTTGGCGCAGTGGCGCTCGTGACTGCGCTAGCGCTACTGGGCCTGCCATACGTACTTTCGACTTATCACCTCGGCCTTGTTGTGCAGATGATGATCTTTGCGCTGTTCGCAATGAGCCTGGATTTGCTGATCGGATACGGGGGAATGCCATCGTTGGGACACGCGGCATATTTTGGCATTTCCGCCTACACGACTGCCCTGCTTGCGTTGCGACTGAATCTGAACGCGTGGCTGGCTCTTCCCGCCGGCCTCCTTCTGGCAGCGCTGACCGCGGTGCTGTTCGGTCTGCTGGCGCTGCGCACGCGCGGCAGCTATTTCCTGATGATTACGCTCGCCCTGTCGCAAGTCGTCTGGGGCATCGCTTTCGGCTGGCGATCGCTGACTGGTGGCGACGACGGGCTACCCGATGTCCCTCGACCTACTCTGGGACTACATTTGCCATGGTCGCTGACCGACAGCACGCCATTTTATTACTTCACGCTGCTCCTTATCGCGTTTGCTGCGTTCTTGCTCGTTGGCCTCGTGGGTTCTCCGTTTGGTTATGCGTTGCGCGGAATTCGCGAAAGTGAGACACGGATGCTCGCGCTAGGTTACAACGTCTGGCGTTACAAGCTTGCCGCCTTCGTGCTCGCTGCTGTATTCGCTGGCCTCGCCGGCAGCCTTTATGCCTATTATAACCGCTTCGTCAGTCCTGATTATTTGCATGTGACGCGCTCGGCGGAAGTCCTGCTGATGGTTATCCTTGGTGGTGCCGGCACTCTGATCGGCCCCGCCTTTGGCGCTGTGCTCATTGTCCTCCTCGAGAACGTGATCAGCGCCTATACGGAGCGCTGGTTGCTCCTGCTCGGCATCATCTATGTGGCCGTATCGCTCTTCGCTCCGAGTGGTCTTTTCGGATTATTGCGATATTTCTTGCGGTGGCGAGCCACGCCATGAGTGCGCTCGTCATCAACAATGTTTCGCGGAATTTCGGCGGCGTGCAGGCAGTGTCAAACGTCTCACTTAGTGTGGACACTGGCGAGCGGCGGCTGATGATTGGGCCGAACGGAGCCGGCAAAACGACTTTGTTCAACATGTTTTCTGGAGCGCTAGCGGTATCCAGTGGCAGTGTCATCCTATTTGACCGTGATATTACCCGGCTACCTGCTTACGCGCGGGCGCGGATGGGCCTCGCGCGCACTTTCCAGATTACCAATCTTTTTCCACGCCTCACGGTTCTAGAAAACCTACTTCTGGCACTGCTAGCTGTCGAGGACGAAGTGCACTCGCTATACCGGCCCGTGCGGGCCAGTCATTCGACGACGCAACATGCCAAAAGGCTATTGAATCAATGGGATTTGGGTGCCATCGCAGGCAAGGTTGCAAAGGAAATTTCCTACGGACAGCAACGCCAAATCGATCTGGTTCTCGCCTTGGCCTCCCGACCGAAAGTCATTTTGCTTGACGAGCCAACCGCAGGCCTCTCCGCAGCCGAAGTTATTCGAGTCGTGGGCATGATCCGTACCCTACCACGAGACATCACAATACTGATGATTGAGCACGACATGGACGTGGCATTCGACCTCGCCGATCGCGTGTCCGTCTTGCACCAGGGGCGACTTATAGCGGAGGGCGACGTCGAGGCGATCCGGAATCATCCGCAGGTCCGGGAAATTTATCTCGGTGTCGATGATGAATGATTTGCTAGAAATGTCCCCTACTGCGATGCTGAGCGTTCAGGACATCCATACCTATTACCGGGATAGTTACATACTTCAAGGAGTGACGCTGGACGTTGATGTCGGACAAGTCGTTGGTCTATTAGGCCGCAACGGCGTAGGCAAAACGACTTTGGCACGCTCAATCTTGGGTCTCACGCCGGCCCGGCAGGGCCGAATTCTGTTCAAGGGCAATGATATTACGCGATTGCCGGCGCACACGATCGCCCGCATGGGCGTCGGTCTGGTGCCACAAGGACGACATGTGTTTCGCTCGCTGACTGTGCGCGAGCATTTGCAGGTGACTGCGCGCGCCGGCGGCCACTGGAATTTTGAGGAAGTGATCGGACTTTTTCCAAATCTACGAAGCCGTTTGCGCAGTCTGTCTGGCATGCTTAGCGGGGGCGAACAGCAGATGCTTGCAGCGGGACGTGCGCTGGTCGGCAATCCGGCGCTATTAGTCATGGACGAGCCAACAGAAGGGCTGGCGCCTTTGATCGTGCGCGAACTCGGACGCACTATCGAACGCCTCAAGCGTGCAGGCACATCCATTCTTCTCATCGAGCAGCAATTGGCGTTCGCGTTGCGATATGCGGATGTGATCTATATTATGAACAAAGGGCGCATCGTCCACCGATGCACATCGGGCGAACTCAGAGCAGATGCAGAGATCAAGGCGCGGTATCTCGGGGTGTAGAGCAAATGCCCAATGAACCGACGAACACCGTCGTAATCGTACCCGGCGGCATGCGCGGACTTGGTCGCGCCATGACGTTGGCGCTGATGCGTAGCGGCGTGCGGGTGGCCGTGTTCGATCTTCCCGCGAGTGCGGCCGACTCAAGCGGGCTCACCGGGCCCGCCGACAAAGAAGGATTGCAGGATCGCCTGCTTTCCCTGCATTGCGACGTGACACAATGGCGCCAATGCATCGATGGCGTAAAGCAGACCATTGAGCGCTTTGGCGCGGTGCACGGTCTCGTCAACAACGCCGGCGTTGGAATGCAAGACATCGGAAATGTATTGATCGGTAAAAGAAAGCCGTTTTTTGAAGTTGAAGCAGATGCTTGGCGGCACGCGATCGACGTAAACGTGAACGGTCCTTTCAACATGGCCAAGGCAGTCGCGCCGCATCTAGTTCGGCAAGGTTGGGGACGAATCGTCAACATTGAGACAAGTTCGTACACAACGATGATGGAGGGCTTTTCGCCCTACGGTCCGTCCAAGGCAGCGCTTGAATCGGCAACTGTCATTTGGGCGAAGGACCTTGCGGGCACTGGAGTCACAGTGAACGCGTTAGCACCTGGTGGGCCTGCCAATACCCGTATGATCCCCAACAGTGAGGTGACAGACCGGTCTACGCTCATCCAACCGGAGACTATGATGGCGCCGATCGTCTGGTTGATGTCTAAACGCTCCGATGGCGCAACTGGCCGGCGGATCATCGCAAAGGAATGGGATGCCGAACGGCTGCAGCGCGAATCTGCCGACAACGTCGGCGGCCCGGCGGGTTGGTGAATGCGGCGAAAGTGACAGGTGAGCCGGCAAATGCAATCCGTAATATCCGAAGGGACTATGACGGCGCGTGCCCGCCTGTTCGGCGGCAATCGCATGAAGCTCGGAGTCATGGCATTCAATTGCAGCCACGGCTCAACGATCACGACGGTTTCAGAGGCCTGGAGGCTGAACTGGCCCGACACGATCGAAATCGCGCAGGCCGTAGATCAGTCCGGCATGGAGTGCCTGCTACCCGTGGGTCGCTGGCGTGGATATGGCGGACCATCCGACTTCAACTCCACCACATTTGAGAGCTTTACCTGGGCCGCGGCGCTCGGCGCGGTGACCCAATACGTTACCGTATTGGCCACCTGTCATGTACCGCTCGTGCATCCGCTCATGGTGGCCAAGATGGCGGCGACGATCGATCACGTCACCAACGGACGATTTGCACTCAACGTAGTCTGTGGCTGGTTCAAGAACGAGTTTGACATGTTCGGCGCGCAGATGCGGTCCCACGACGACCGCTACAAATACGCAACCGAGTGGCTGGAGTTTCTCAAGCGCGCCTGGACAGAGAATGCGGAATTTGACTTCAATAGCGAGAACTTTGACGCCCGAAACGTCTGGAGTCAGCCGAAGCCGCTGCAGAAGCCACACCCACCGGTAATGAATGCTGGTGGTTCACCCGCAGCGCAGGACTTCACCACGCGCTACTGTGACATGAATTTCGTTATTCTGAAGGACCGAACGTATCTTGATGGCGCACGCAAACAGATTGCGCATTTGAAGGAGATGGCGCACGCGCGGGGACGCGAAACCCGCATTTGGATTCACGTCTATGTCGTCTGCCGCGGGACCGAGAAGGAAGCACAGGATTATCTACACCGTTACGTCTATGAACAGGGCGATTGGGAAGCGGCCGCCAATCTTTTACGCATCTTCGGCATGCAGACCGAAACTTTAGACAACAGGACGCTGGAGGATCACAAGGCGCACTTCATCGCCGGCCACGGCGGTTATCCGCTGGTCGGCACAGCCGAGCAGATAGCGGATGAGCTGTGCAAACTCGCCGACATTGGCGTCGACGGTTGCCTGATCTCGTGGGTCGACTACAAAAACGAACTTAAGCAGTGGAACGCCGAGGTACTGCCGCTGCTGGAACAGGCGGAACTACGCCAGCCGTTCCGTTCAATGCAGCGGCAGCCGGCGACAACGAACGCCGCATAACGCGGGCGTACAGGAAAGAGCACCGCCTAGCCGTAGTCCTGTCGGCACTCGTCCTTGTAAGCACCGCCGCAGTTTTGAGCGTATTTTTCCGATAATGCCCATTATCGGAACCAATTGGCTCCATCGGGTCGATAGATCGAAGCCTTGTATAACGTGCCCGGTTGCGGAAGGTAGAGCGAGAGCCATACGGCACACAAACACACACCTATTGCAGAGCGGAGAAGTCCGAAGACAGTCGCACTCCGTCGACAATAACCCGGTGCGGGTATTTGACGGACACTGGATCGTCAACGCACGTGCTTTCGGCATTCCAATATAACCTAATCGCTGCCCTCTAGCTGCCCCCGACTACGTCATGCACTTGCGGTTTTCCACAATACATCCTGCAAATCGCGAATTCTCTCAAAAACTGAACAACCGGTGTCGAACCGCCTGTGAATCTTCAGCACCTAAAGACCCGAGCCCAGGAGCGCTGTTGAGGCGGCGCGCCGCGGAGCGATTAATAGTCCGCGACTTGCCATCCGGCAGAGCACAAGGCCCCTACCCCATCCGCCGGCATATCGCTCGCGAAATTACTCGCGGCCAAACTGTTGGTTATAATCCGCTCTTGCCGACGGTCGCTATACCCCCGATTGTGTTGCAAAAGTCGTTTTTGATCGGTGCTCAAAAATTCTAAAGGCTACGGGCGCGGAATTCGTGTAAAGATGTGAGGGACCTCATCGCCACACGTTAAACTCATAGGCGACTTCGGTAGCGCGATTGAGGTTATACGAATCGGCGACTTCGTCCCGTTTCTGATTTTCGCGAAAATTCGTAGCCCTGCAACTTTCGAGTTTTGCAACACAATCCCCCCGAAAGCGACCAAATGCTGCGCTGCCGCGAAATGACGCGATGGGCCAGGAGCGACCGTTCGGCACTGCAAAAAACAATGAGCTTTTTTCGCCTCAGATAACCCTGAAGTAGGTCACAGAACTCAAAAATTGAGGCACGCTGTCCTGCCGCACGTTGAGGCCGGCAAGAGATGTCATCCGGACGCTATGCGGATCTACTGAATCCAAGATCGTCTTCGATCACAGCGTTTGGCCCGATGGGTACTTGGCCTGGATTTCCCAAATTGAGCTTTCGAAACACAATCTTGTCGCGCCAGACCTTACGAAGGAAATCTTCAAAGACTTGAATCGTTAGCTGCTCACCTGGACACCGCCGGTATCCAAAGCCGAATGGAGCGAATCCGGCATAGTCACAAACCGGAAGGCTCTTTCCATCGACAACACCGAAAACAGTCCCAAAGCCGCTATTCGTAATGTTGGCTTTGCGTCCATCCTTCACGTCAAAATTAGTAATCTCGAACGGACACCGCGCGAGGCCGATCTGCTGGCATTTGTCTTCAGTAATTTGGGCGCTGGTAGGAACGCTAAGATACCTTTGTGGATCGAAAGCGTTTGGGTCCTTCCAGTGGACCGGATCCAGGCTGGTGCTTGTGTGCGGTGTGCTGATGTAGCTATGGCGTTCCATAGGAAGGCCAAACCTTTCCTGCGGAGATGCGCCATAGGCGGTTGTCCTCGCGTCGTGGATAGCCGAAATGCTCCCGCCGTTTGGCGATATGACGCGGAATAATTCCATGACGAACAATTCCAGCGGCGAGAAGGGAGCGCCGTTGGCGTTTTCGAAATCTCCGCTCATCGTCTTCTGAAACGATGCTTGTACAGCCGAATCGCCACCATCTTGGGATAAGCGCGACATAATCCCGAAGATCGAGTTGCCCCATTGGCTGAGCGCCACGAAGTTGTGGAAACACTCGAATACGACATCCTTCTTCGCGAAGTGAGTGCCGTCCCCGGCGTTCTTTAACCAATACCAGGCGATCGTCTTCTCGGAATTCTTGGTTTTGCCACTCTCAATGTCAGTGAGTCGATCATCGATCCACGATTTCAGAAAGTCGAGGCGTTCACGAACTATCATGTAGTTGTCGTACGTAATGGGCAGCAGCGGATTCCTGTATGCGAGAACCGTGTTGAATGCCTCACCAATCTGCCGCACTTCGAAAGGAATAGCGTCTCCGGTCACTCCAAGGTGAAGGTCCCAGTAGAGGTCGAAATAATAGTCGAGGTAGTGCCGCATGAACGGCCTATTGGCGAATTGCTGGTCCATGAGTTTGTCAAAGAAGCCAACGACCTTCGCGCTATACATCGGCTTGTAAAGGTCTGGCGTCACCGCTGTGAAATAAATCCTCTTACGAAGATTATCAGGACCGCGCCTCTCGAGACCCTGCAAAAAGACCGTCACGCCATCTTCAGGGGTCGGTCGCCAGTCGCGGGTGATGAGGCCCCAAAGGTCGAAAGGCAGTGCGTTTTCCTTACTGAAATTGACGTCGATCACCGGCAGCATTGGACGTTCGCCTTCGTAAAAGCTCGTCAGGAAAAATGGGATGACGGCTTTCTCGACATAGTCGCGATCGAAATTGGCCGGAATGGTTTCGCGAAAGCGTTGAATCGCAGCGAGGATTTGTTCCGGGAGTGGCGGCTGTGCGGCGTCGGCAGAAGCTTGCTCTACGCCCGTCACCACCGTCGTAGATGCACCCCCGAGCATTCCAATCGCGGCTGCGCCTCCTTTGAGGACGGTGCGACGTTCCATTTTTTTCCGTTCCATTATCCGATCCTTCCGGGATATTGGCATCTGAATATTAGCCGCCATTTTCGACCGGGGTTCAATAGGATCACGAATTGGGTTAATCACTTATAATTCACCACAGCTGCCTGATGGTGAAGCGTACGGTTTGCGCATCCGGTTCCCCGGAAGGCTTGGCCACCACACGCTCATAGTTGAGAGTAAGGTCTGCACCACGCCAAAGGCGCAGTCCCATGCCAGCGCCGATCCTGAGCGTGTTTGCCATATTGTCCTGACCAGTACCGTCGATGCTGGTTTCGCCTCCGACGTTGTAATATGCGTCGACCGAGAGCCAGAGCGCGTCCGTGAGATTGTGGCTCGCATGCTCTTCTAGGCGAAAGATCGGATTTTGCGAAAGCGTTTGCGCTCCGGCCACGCGAAAATTGTCATTGTCCGTGAACAATAGCGCTGTGACATATGTCTCCAGCCATGTGCGCCCTTGATCCGGCGTGTAGCTGTAATTAACAGTTGGAGAGATAGTCCATCGGTTTGCGCTCGGGTTAATTGGAGAAGTGGGATTATAGGTGCCAAGTGGAGTTCCCACGTAGAGATGAAAACTTGAGAACGTCTGCGGAATGAATGATTGGAATTGTTCACGCGTGAGGGCCGGCCCTCCGAAGATGTTCATTTGCCAAAGGAAGCCAACATCGGAAAGGCCGTTCGTGCTAGCCTGAAAGGTGCCTGACTTTGTGTCCGCGAAGACGTAAGGCAGGACAACCGAAAGCCCACCGGTCCGGCCCCCAAAATCCATCGTCCGTGTGATGACGACTGATTGTCCAAAGACATTCGAACTGGTTCTAGACGATACGTCCGTCCCGTCCTCAGGCGTGACGGACGCCGAGTAGCTGGCGTTATATGTGGTCAACCAAGAATCAATCGGCGCGTTGAGATAGTCGCGCGCAGAGCCGGCGTGCGCAGTTACTGAAAATGACAAGAGCGCGGCACCACAAGGCAATGTTGCGAGCAATCGAAACCGTTTTGTTGGGCATATTGCTTTCAGTTTACGCAAGACACACCCCGCCTCCATCGGAGAACGTGCAGGCTCCCTCCTACTTTCACAGAGTAATGCACGCGTTTCAAGCCAAGCCGAGCCAAGCAGCCCTCATTTGGCGGCCAAAATAGCTGTGCAAACCGCGAGTGCCCTCTAATGGAATGTTCCGGCCGTGCTCCCTGGCCAGCCATCGATTAAAGCTGGCGCCCACATCGCAAGCAAACGGATGTTTCGCAATGCGGTAATGGGCGGTTGCAAAATGACGCTATGGGTCACGTGTGGACGGCGCCCTGGCAAGAACTTTCTGACGTTTCTGCAGCATTGGTCGGGTGCGGTCACGTGTCCGGCCTGTTGATGCGACCGGTATGGCCGCTGGCCCTAATGCTCTGCGCGGATCGGGTCCCAATCGTAAGCACGCATTCGAGTATGCGTTGACCCAAGCGGGTTCTCCCGATCCCCGGAACGACCGTATCTGCATTACGTCGTCATGCCCTTGCCAATTCGTTGAAGCTTTTGGCCCGTGTCGGCTATGCCGCCACCGGGGGCAATTTCGGCTCCTTGAAGCGTTCCCCGTGCACCATCATGGCCCAGGCGATGCGTGCAATCTTGTTGGCCAGTGCGACGGCAGCGACCCTGATCGGCCTGCGTTCCATGATACGCGCGAGCCAGAGCCGTTTTGTACCGTGTTGCCGCGCGTATCGGATGACAGCCATAGCTCCCGTGACGAGGAGCCATCGCAAATATCGATTGCCCTGCTTTGAGATCCCGCCGAGTCGATCTTTGCCACCCGTCGAATGCTGCTTGGGAACAAGCCCGATCCAGGCTGCAAGATTGCGGCCCGACGAGAACGCTTTCCAATCGCCCACCTCGGCAACCAGTGCAGTGGCAACGATCGGACCGATGCCGGGGACATCCTCGAGCCGCCGGCTTTCTTCACACGATCGGTGCCAGGCATGGATGTGCTTCTCAATGGCGATGATCTCTGCCGTGGTATTGGCGTATTGCCGGGCAAGAGCGTCGAGGCTTAATCGCGCAACCGCTGGAATGCGGTCATCATCCGCATTCGCAATGGCTTCCAACAGCTCGGCCGTGCCATTGCGGCCCTTGGCCGAGATGATGCCGAGCTCTGCCATGTGCCCGCGAATCGCATTCGACAGCATCGTTCGTTGACGTACCAAAAGCTGCCGGCTGCGATGCAGCATCAAACCTGATTGCTGCTGTTCAGACTTTATCGGTACAAAACGCATCGACGGCCGCGTCACCGCCTCGCAGATTGCGGCAGCATCGTTCGCGTCATTCTTGCTGCGCTTGAGGTAGGCCTTCACGTAGCTCGGCGGCATCAGCTTCACGGTGTGGCCGAGCCTAGCCAACTCGCGGCCCCAGTGATGCGCTGACGGACAGGCTTCGATCCCAACCAGGCACGGCGGCAGGCCGGCGAAGAACTCCAGCATCTTCGAGCGGCTGATCCGTTTGCGGACCACCACCGCGCCATCAACATCCACCCCGTGAACCTGGAACACCGACTTCGCAATATCGAGACCAATTGTGCTAACCTCGCCCATGGACGGCTCCCCTCATAGTGGTTCGCTTTAACGCAACTACCCTTTGGCACATCGATGCCGTAGAGTGGGCGCCGTCCACAGCATCAGTAGCGTCGCTTTGAACGCTTTGGCCAGATGTCGGCTTCCGTCCGGAAGCGACCGTAAAAGCGACTTGCCTGGCGGTCGCTAGTGCCAGGAGCAGCGTCGCTCACCTGAACGTCAGCGTTACTGACCAATCTGTGGCGCCACCGCAACGTGATTTATATTTTGCGCGGCGACAGCATCCTCGCGAACTTAAGACAAAATCAACGGGCACCCGCAACGATTGGGACCGCCGCGTTGCGCGCTTTGCTCTCGCGGGGACAGATGGGGTGTGTTTATGAAAAGCAGCATCGCCATTCAGGATCAGTCTGAAGAATTCTTCGTCGTTCGAATCGACGGGCGCGTGAACTCTAGCTATCGACGCTTCGTCGATGCGTTGAAAGCAGGTCTGCAGTTAAGGGACCAGTTTCCGAGGCACGACATCAAGGTGAGAGCGGTCACGAAAGGCAACCACACAGTGGACGAAATGCAGACTACCCCTGCACATTAAGCAGTAGATTAGCTCCACCCGTCAGCGCGATGAACTCGCGGCGGCCTGTCTTGTGCAGCACAGCAACTGCTGCGCGCGAAATGTCGTGATAGGTCAATTTCTGCCGCGCCATCTCACGGAACGCGCGGCTGCTTTACCCCCGAAAGCTGCCGCGACAATCGCCGGCCGCGGCGGCAGTTACGGGCCAAATGCAGTCATCGCTGGCTTTTTCTTATCAGTATCGACATGAGCCGACCGGAGCGCATACAATGCACGCTCCGGCCGGAATATCATCCTGTCGCTTCACTAATCACCAGTTTTGCCTGCCATGGCCTTCTCGATCTGGGCTTTCACCGCTTCCAGATTGAAGCTCGCGCCTGCCTGCATTGGCGGAAAGTCGAGTGCTGTTTGGGCAAGTCTTCCCACAACCTGCTGGACTAACACAAAACGCCAGAACTCATAGGCAAACCAATTGTAATAGTTGATTGAGCCGTTGTCCTTGCCGTTGAACATGCCGGTTCGTTCATATGGATCGAGGCGCAAATTGGTCAGGATCGGCCAATCCACCTTCTCTGTCGCGCCGAGCCAGCCACCAGGCTGGTCGGTGAAGCGATACTTAAAGTCGTCGACGCGCACGGCCGCCAACGTACCCTCGGTAAAGTAGAAAATTTCGTGCCGGGCCGAGGGACCTTTGCCTGTGATCAGGTCGAGTTGATTGTAGCCATCAAGGTGTACCTTGAAGGTCTGATCGCCGAGCTTCTTACCGCTCAGCAATTCGGCGATGATGTTAGGATTGCCAGCGGCCGCCACCAATGTTGGGAACCAATCTAATCCTGAGATTATACTGTTGTCGACCTTCCCGGCGGGCACATGGCCTGGCCAGCGGATGATGCAGGGGACGCGGAAGCCACCTTCAAGACCGGTTCCTTTGCCCCCGGCAAACGGTGTCTGTCCGCCATCCGGCCAAGTGAAATTCTCCGCGCCGTTGTCGGTGGTGAAGATAACAATGGTGTTGTTATCCAGACCACCATCTCTCAGATGCGCCAAGACCGCACCCACAATGTCGTCCAGCTGTGCCATCCCCGCTCCTCGATGCTCCAACCGTTCTCCGGTGTTCTCATCGACTCGTATTTTGGAGAGAGATGGGTAACGACGTGCATACGTGTGGGGTTGAGCCAAACGAAGAAAGGCTTGTTCGCCTGCTTCGCCTTGTCGATGAATTCCAACGCCTTGTCGCGAATGACCTCGTCGACGGTTTCCATGTTGTACTTGATGTTTGGCATCGGATGGGGCGGCAGCGGCCCTTCGTCGGTAATTTTTTGCTTGCCGACTTTGCCCCAACGAGGATCGACCGTTGCATCGTCCGTGTCGCTCGCGACGCTATGTACCAGGTTGCGCGGACCAACCGTATTCAGGAGAGCCGGCGGGTAGTTAGGATGGAACGGGTCCTCCATCGCATCCAGGTGATACAGATAGCCCCAGAACTCATCAAAGCCGTGTACGGTCGGCAGGAACTCGTTGCGATCACCAAGGTGATTTTTGCCGAACTGCCCCGTTGCGTAGCCCATCGATTTCAAAGCTGTTGCGATAGTCGGTGCTTGTGCCGGCATCCCGATGGTGGCACCGGCTTGTCCGACTGTGGTCAGGCCAGTCCGACGTGGCAGTTCACCGGTAATGAAATTCGCTCGTCCGGCGGTGCAACTTGCTTCCGCATAATAGTCAGTGAAGCGCATACCCTCACTGGCCATCCGGTCCAGATTCGGCGTTCGGCCAGCCATAATGCCTTGATTATAGACGCCGATGTTCGACCATCCGATGTCATCGGCCATGATGACAAGGATGTTTGGCTGCTGACCGGGCGGCGCGGTTTGGGCTTGCGCCGATTCAACGATAGGCACCGAGTGCAAGGCTGATGCTGCCGTAAGCGTTGTGCCGGCGAGCAGCATGCTACGGCGGTTGATTGCATTGGATTTTATATTCGACGAATTGGGATTGTCTTGACCGGACATTGAATTCGCTCCCTGTTTGACGCCGAGCGAAAAGCTTACTGCACGTCTACGTCTTGCTACATAACAAAGCCGTGAGCCTCTCAATAGGTAACCGGTTGTCGATGGTAACTAATCGTTCTTCGTTAGGGGACCTGTATTGCGCGTCACAGCAATATTGACGCATTGATGTCGCAGTTGGGTCATCAGTTGCCGCGGCGGCTGAAATTTGCGGCGCCCGCTTTGCCCCCGAAAGCTGCCGCGGCTGTCGCCGACCGGCGCGACAGCTAAGGGCCAATAATGGCCATCTTGCATTGCTGAAAGCAGCGAGCCTTTTCGTAGTCGGAGCACCACCGAGTCGGTCACAGACGTGCCGATCGGGGCATGCTATCGTTCGTAATTATCCAGTGCGCGTGACCCCCAATGGAGGGTCCGATGGCGATCGACATCGCAAGGCGGAGATTCATAACCAGTCTTGGCGGCGCGGTGGTTGCAAGGCCCTTTGCCGCGCAAGCGCAGCAGCCGGCGAAGCTGGACTCAAGAAACTGATCTTGGTGTCAAGCGATTGGAGGTCTTGCGCGAGGTTGTGCCCAATCTCCACCGGTTGGCGATCTTAGTTGATGTAGGCAATCCCGCCAACGTGTTGGAAGTGGAGGAGGTTCAGGCAGCGGCCAGCGCGTTCGGCATTGAGATTTCCAAAATGGAAATCCGGCACGCGGAGGATATTACCCCCGCTTTCGAGGCGACCAAGGGACGCCTGGATGCACTTTATGTCACGCCCGACCAGCTCCTACTGACCAACGGAGTTCACATCAATACCTTGGCACTGGGCGAGCGGTTGCCGACGATGCATGGTAATAGACAGTCTGTCTTAGCGGGCGGTCTGATGTCCTACGCACCAAACTTCCAGGATCTGTTCCGGCGCGGCGCCGATTTTGTCGACAAGATTCTGCGCGGGACGAAGCCAGCCGACATTCCAATCGAGCAGCCAACCAAGTTCGAACTCGTCGTCAATCTTACGACCGCGAAGGCGCTCGGTCTCAGCATCCCGCCGAACCTCCTCGTGCTCGCCAACGAGGTGATCGAATAATGCGCTGCACGTCTGCCGTGGGCCATGAACGACTGATTTGCGGTGCCACGCCATGTCCGCTATGCGCCCAATGGCGACCTGATCGCTGCGCGTAATCTTGATTCGAGCTTTCAGCCAATTTGAAAACCCGCTAACGTGAGCTCGGTTGGAGTTCCGCCTGCGGCGGCATTGTGCCGCTCAAACAGGCATCCTGGGCAATGGGGAAGCACATGTCTCTGAGTCGATTTCTCATTGAGAGAGATATTCCGAAGGCCGGAAGCCTCGACCAGCGGCAGCTGAAGGAGGCTGCTATCAAATCAAATGAGGTCCTGCGCCAGCTTGGCCCGGATATCCAGTGGGTTGAGAGCTATATTGCGGATGACAAATTGTTTTGCGTCTATCTCGCCACCAGCGAAGAAATCATCCGCAAGCATGCGCACATGAGTGGATTCCCAGCGACTAAGATCATTCCGATCAATCGCGTGATCGATCCCACTACGGCGCAGTCAAGTGTTGGCCCCGTACCGCTCGGACACGCGCTATAAGGTTGGGCGCGCGAGCTCCATTAGCTAATCCCTGATCCCACGCGTTGTTCTGACATTTGTTAATTGACGATAACCGGGACCGTGAAGGCAAACGTCGAGCCCTGACCGAGCTGTGACTCGACCCAGATTTTGCCGCCATGCATCTCGACAATGCGTTTGGATATTGCGAGCCCCAAGCCAGTACCACCTTTCTTGCGCGTGATCGCATTGTCGGCCTGCTGGAACTCCTGAAAAAGCTTGGCCTGATCGGCAGCGGAGATGCCGGGCCCGGTGTCACGCACCGACAGGTGGAATGCCCCTTCAGTTGCCCGACCCGTTATGACTACTTCCCCAACGTCGGTGAATTTTATGGCGTTACCGACGAGATTGATCACGACCTGCGCCAAGCGGCGACCGTCACCGCGGCCTACTGGCAATTTAGTAGCCATTTCGACTCTGAACGCGAGCTTCTTGTCGGCGGCGAGGGGCTCAAGCGTGCTGCGGACGGTCTGGGCAATATCCTCAAGGCAATAATCGGTGAGTTCGAGTACGAGTTGGCCAGCCTCGATCTTAGATAAGTCGAGCACGTCGTTGATCAAGCCGAGCAGGTGTCTGCCGTTACTCTCAAGCCTTTTGAGCACGCCCATCGTCTTTTCCGGCAGTTGGCCGTAGATGCCATCCGCCATCAATTCGGTGTAGCCGAGAATGGCGTTGAGCGGGGTGCGTAGCTCGTGGCTCATATTGGCAAGAAACTGCGATTTGTGCTGACTCGCCTCGGCAAGCTCTTTGCTTTTCTCTTCAATCTCGCTGAACAGGCGCGCGTTTTGTATCGCCATCGCCGACTGGTCGGCGAAGGTCTGCAGGAGGTCAGCGGTAGATTTCGGGAACGCTCCAGCAGCCCTACGGCGAACTACCAAAAGGCCAACGATGTCCTGTCCGCGCAGCAGCGGCGCCAGCAGAAGCGCGTGGTAGCCACCACGCAAGATAATTTCGTTCACAGCCGTAGGGGCTTGGTCCTTCAAGTCGGCGACCTGCGTGGGCTCGCGCTGCGCGATGGCCGCCGCTATGCTTGGTTCGTCCAGACCGATGTGCTGATTTGCAAGGGCGCCAATCATTTCCTCGTTCATGCCGTAAGTGGCACGCAGGTTGAACTCCTGCCGAACCTCGTCGAAAACATATATTGTACCGGCGTCGGTGGCGGACAATTGCACGGCCTTGCTGACAATCGTCGAGAGCACGGTTTCGAGATCGAGTGTCGAGTTCACCGCCTGAGAAACCTCGCCAAGCGCACGCAGCTGCCCAACCGAGCTGCCAAGCTCGCTGGTGCGCTGTTGCTCGGCCTCGAACAACCGCACGTTCTCGATGGCGATGACGGCTTGGTCGGCGAAGGTCTCAATCAGCTCGATCTGCTTGCCAGTGAACGGCTTGACGGCGGAACGGGTCAACGCGATCACGCCGATCGAATTTCCTTCGCGCAGCAGCGGCACGCCCAGCATGGTGCGGAAGCCGCCGATCTTTTGCGATTCAGTCCAGACGTATTCCGGATCGGCCAAGCAGTCGGGGAGATGAACCGTGCGCGCTTCCAGCGCGGTGCGCCCGACAAGTGTCCCGCGCCCCGGCTCGATAGGGTTGCGCACGATGAATTGCCGGTATTCTTCGGAAAAGCCGTGGCTGGCCGCCAGACGATAGGCGCCGTCTTCAAGGCGGAAAATGAAGGCGCAATCCGCGGCACACAGCTTGGCCGCCGAATCCACGAGCGTATTGAGAACCGCCGGCAAGTCGAACGTCGAGCGGCTGATAACCTCGAGCATGTCGGCGGTAGCCGTCTGCTGCTCCAACGCTTCAGTGAGGTCGTCTGTGCGCTTGCGTAATTCGAACAGGAGCGTCCTGGCCTGCTCTTCGCCGCGCCTGATGTCCGTGATGTCGAAGTAGGTGAGCATGCGACCGCCGTCCGGCAGCGCCACCATCTGATACTGTATAATGCGCCCATCGCGGCGGCGGATCTCGCTCTTAGCCGCTGTGCCGGCTCGAACAGTCTCTACGCGTTGCGCGACGTAGTTGTCGAACTCGAGCTGCGCAACATCATAAAGATTATTATGGCGATTGTAGTTGATGAGATCGCTCATCGTGGGCCGGACGTCCCGAATGAATTCGTCCGAAATCCCCCACATTTGACGGAAAGCGCGGTTGATGATTTTCGCGCGCAAATCTGGACCCATGAATAGGACACCGTAATCGATCGTGTCGAGCACGGCGTTGAGGTCCTGCAGGAATGAGTCCCGTTGTTTGGCGAGTTCCTTCTCGGCAGTGATATCTCCGGTCGATCCGGCCACCCGATATGCACGCCCGGCTTGGTCCCTCAGCGCAAGACCATGCTGGCGCGCCCAATGCCACGTTCCATCTGGGTGGAGATAGCGATACTCGCAGGTGAAGCGATCGGTCTCCCCCTTTAAATGTGCGGCGAATGCCCGCTTGTACGCGAACAGATCATCTGGATGGACGCGGGCGAGCCAATCTGTTCGGCTGCCCAACTCTTTGGGCGTTAGCCCGACGGCGTCGCGAACGCGCGGCGAATAATAGGTTTCGTCGGTCACTATGTTCCAGTCATAGACGCCTTCGTTGACTGCCTGCATCGCCAATGCGTAGCGCTGCTCGCTGTCTCGAAGCGCCTGTTCCGTCTGCCGACGCTGGCTGATGTCGTTGACGGCGCCCACCAACCTGATAGCTCGACCCGTCTCATTGCGGACGGGCAGACCGTGATCCTCGACCCAGCGATAGTTTCCGTCAGCAGCCTTGATGCGATATTGGCACTCGAGCTTCAACGTGCTTTGTTTGAAACAGTCGCGCAATGCCTTGCGATAGTTCTCCTTATCGTCGGGATGCACGCGCCGGCTCCAATCCTCTGACGTCAGCCCAGAGCCCTCAAATCCGAAAATCTCCATCAAGCGGGGGGAGACGAAAAGCGAATTTAGTTTGATGTTCCAATCGTAGATTCCCTCAGCAACTGCTTCGCTAACCAATGTATAGCGCTCTTCATTCTCCCGCAGCGATTGCTCGAGACGTCGAGCTACTGTCGCGGCACTGCGACCGCGTGCGTCCTTAGGCCCACTTCGGCCCTTCAGCGTTACCGTCTTTCGACGTCGCGTTTTAATTGGTATGCCGCCTGATCTGGAGCGTCGTTGCATTGCCTCCCCCATGGCTCAGGAAAAGGCACCGTAGCGACTGAAACTAGCACAATGGGAGTGGCTGCGGGTGACTTCCAGCACAGGCGGTTGAGCAGGTGCGCCACGCCTGGAATGGTCTGGCTGATCTCCAGCCGTGCCAGTTCACTAGCCCTTCTCAGACCTGGCGCGCTCGCGTCCCCGACCAGCATCGCTTACTGTATCGCAGTGCGGCAATTGAGGGCCGCAAAATGTCGCAATGGGTCATTCGCGACATTTTCGATCCCACCCGGCGATGTCGGCTATTTCTTCCAAAGCGACCATATCAGCAACCTGCTGCAACGGTCGCTGAGTACCTAAGCCCGGGGCGTTCGGTTTGCTGGCGCGCGATGGTCATCTCGCGGCGGAAGTGGGTTAGCCGGGGCCACGGCCGAGATTCCCCGTGGCTGACCGCACGATAGCCTCCTCCAGCATGTCGAGGCGGTCCTGACCCCAGAAAAGCTCGCCCGCGAACACGTAGAACGGTGACCCGAATACTCCTGCGGCGAGAGCGCGAGCGGTGTTGCCGCGGTACTCGCTGCGCACCGCCTCGGTATCGGCCGCATCGAGTAGCTCGCGGCCCTCAAGGCCGCAACGGTCGGCAATGGCGATGAGGACGCCGGGGTCCGCCACGTTTTGGTCCTCGGCCCAGATCGCCCGCATCACCACGTTGACGAAATCGGTGATCGGCAGGCCCCGCCGCTGGCCGGCGATCACCATGCAGGAGGCCAAATTCACGTCGCATGGGAAGAACTTGGGCTCGATGTTCACGGGAATGCCGAGCCGGGAGCGCCATCGCTTCAATTCTGTGATGCGGTACGCCTGACGCTGCCCCGAGCGATTTGCAAGCAGGACACCCCCGCTGCCGGCATACACGTCTTGCATCCGCATCGGGATGTGATTGATTTTGAGCCCGTGTCGCTCGGCCAGCTGCACGAAGCGAACACCTCCCAGATAGGCCCAGTCCGACAACAACCATACGTAATAGTCGATAGCCTGCCCTTGCTGTTCAATCATCGCGTTGCCTTTCTATTGATACTTCGGTGCGTTTCTCGGGGAGATGCGCTACCGTGATAGCCTTGATATCGAGAAATCCTGAGGCAACGCATGTTACCTGACGACACGCACTTCATCACCGATGAGGTGAGCCTTCGGGCGCCGTATCCTCAGCCGATGCTCCGGGCTACCGGCAAGGTGCTTCGCGCACTCGACAAGTACTGCCGCCGCATCATCGCGCTTTCGCCATTTTGCGTCGTCGCTACTCAGGGTCCCAACGGCGCCGACGTCTCGCCCCGCGGTGATTCCCCCGGTTTCGTGCGCGTGCTTGACGATCTCGCGCTGCTGCTGCCCGACCGGGTCGGCAACAACCGGCTCGACACAATGACCAACCTACTCGTCAACCCGCAAATCGGCCTGCTGTTTTTGGTGCCAGGCATGAACGAAACACTGCGCATCAACGGTACCGCTCGCATCACCGATGATGAGCGGCTGCTGGCACCGAGCACGGTCAACAATCGCACGCCGAAGGTTGGCATGGTCATAGCGGTGGAGGAAGCGCTCCTTCACTGCGCTAAGGCCTTGGTGCGATCAGCACTTTGGGATGGGAGCCGACATATCGATCGGTCAATCCTGCCAACCTACGCTCAGATGCTGCTTGAGCATGTTCAAGGGCTCACCCGCGAGGAGAACGAGCGACAGTCGCAGATAATGGCCGAGCGCGGGCTTTACTGACGCGCCGTCACTCGGCGCGCAGCGGAAGGTGCATTGAAGGAAGGCCTCGCGGGGAAGAGATATGATTGAGCTGTATCACTTTTGGAGTTCTGTCTGCTCGGTCCGCTGTCGAATGGCGCTTGAGGAAAAAGGCGTCGCATGGACCAGCCGCTACGTTGACCTTTTCAAATTCGACCAGCTACAGCCAGAATATCTAACGATCAATCCCGATGGGGTTGTCCCGACGTTGGTTCACGACGGAGTGCCGATCCGCGAGTCCACCATCATCAACGAGTACATCGATACCGCCTTCGAGGGTACGAAATTGGTCCCTTCAGAGCCCATTCTGCAGGCACGCATGCGCGAGTTTGTCCGCAAATGCGAAGATGACTTTGACGCCATCGTCAAGCTAACCATGGTCAAATACATCTTCCCGAAACTGAAGAACCGCTGGGGTATCGAGGAGCTGACGAAACAGGCTGCGCGCCGGCCGAAAAAATACTACCAGGACATCCACTCCCGCGCCGTGCGAGGCGAGATCACGGAGCAGGAGCTGGTGGAATCGCGGACCACCATCGAGGGGCTGCTTGATAACCTTGAGCAGACCCTTGATCCAGGTCCATGGATCGTCGCACAGCATTTTACGCTCGCCGATATCGCGATCGCTCCTTACATGTTTCGCCTCTCGGCATTGGGAGCAGACCAGTTCTGGTCACACAATCGACGTCCACGGGTCAACGAATGGTATTCGAGGCTTTCCGCTCGCCCGGCATTTCGAACCGCAGTATCGTGGCCGGACGAAAGCGGCGGTGGATATGAGGAAGTTGGATTAAAGCCACCTTTACCGAGTTAGTACGGGTCACCGCTGGTCGGGCAACACCGAGATAATCCGACGGCCGGCACCGCCGCTTGCTGCGCGTGTACCGCCAACGGACGCCAGCGGCAGTTCCGCCGAGAGCGTGATGAAGTCCCGTCGCCTCATGGGCCGCTTGGCGCGTAGGCTTGCAAGGAGCTCTGCGATCTCGCTTTGAGGCCTTCAGCCTCACATCGTACATAGCACTCGGCGAGCCGACCTTTGAGATGGCTCGCCAAGCGGCCGAGCCATCCATCAAAGCGCAGATCGAGTGTGACTTCGCAGCCTCCTTCGCAGGCCTTGAGGACATGGCTGCCTACGACGGTGACGCCGGGACCCGCCGCCTCCCAGACAAAGCGGCTTTCCGGCTCCCACGCAGTGACGACCCAGACCGCTGGGTGCAGTTTCGGCTGGTGAATGCGGACCCGCGACCCCAACCCGAGCGGGCGCGAGTTCAGCTCTTCGATTCGGGTCACCGAAGCATTCCACTCCGGCCATCGTTCGAGATCCACGAGGATCGCCCAAACACGATGGATCGAAGCCGCAATCCGTTCCTCGCGCTGGAACTGGCGCATAACTTACAAATCCGTTGTCCAAGAACTCTACAGGCCGCGCTCGCTCCAGATGATTATTGTGGGGGGTGTGCCAACATTCGATCGACCGGCTTGCCGAGTTGCTCGACCATAAAATTCGGTGCGACGCAGCTCATGATCTTGAGGATGTTGGCCAAGCCGGGGCGGATTTCGAGGCGGTCGTGTTTGATCCCATCGAGCGCGTGCTGCACGAGTGCCGTCACCTTCATCGGTTTGACGCTGACATCGCTGCGGCTCATGTCACCCTGAAATAGGGACGTTTCGGTAATCGGTGGCGCCAGCTCAAATACGGTGACCTTTGTCTGCTTTAATTGAAGCCGCAATGACTGCGTGAAGGAGTGGATCGCCGCCTTCGCGGCACAATAGACGGGTAAAATCGCCAACGGCACGAATGCAAGTCCGGACGAGACATTAACGACAGCAGCAGTCTTCTGCGCCTTGAGTTGTGGCAGAAATTTCACCGTCATGCGGATCGGGCCGTCGAGATTGATCGCGATTTCGCGTGTTAGATCCCCAAGATCCGATCCGGACGTGTGCAGATTGATCTTGCGCATGATCCCGGCATTGTTGATGAGCACATTTAGACTTGGGAAGGCGCTGACGACGTCGCTGTAAAGAGTGCTGATTGCCACCGGGTCACTCACGTCGCTTTGGATCGCAACGACCTTTGGGAGTTTGCTTTTAGCAGTATCCAGCTTGAACTGGCTCCGCCCCGTGACGATTACCGTGTTGTCGAGCGCCACAAGCTGCGTTGCCAGCTCAAGTCCGATGCCGGATGTCCCGCCAGTAATGAGAATCGTGTTGCCAGAGAGCTTCATTGCCGTGGTCGGTCACGCCGCTTTCGCGAGGTCTGATGGGTGCACTGAGCGCATCCCGATAGACAGCCGATTCCACGCATTTATCATGGCAATCGCGATCGACAGATCCGCCAGTTCCTTTTCGGAAAACTGGCCAAGCGCCTCTTCATAAACATCGTCAGGTGCGTGTGTGGCCGCGATTTTGGTCAACGATTCTGCCCACGCCAGGGCTGCGCGCTCTCGCGGAGAATAGAGGCTCGATTCGTGCCAGGCATCGAGCAGATAAAGTCGTATCTCAGATTCGCCTAGCTTGCGAGCGTCCTCGGTGTGCATATGCAGGCAATAGGCGCAACCATTGATTTGCGAAACCCGTATCTTCACCAGCAAGATCAGCCTGGGCGCCAGTCCGCAGGTGTGAACGTATTTTTCGACGGCCACTAACGCAGCGAAACCGTCGGGCGCGACAGCCAAAGCGTTCATTCGTGGTGTCATATATCTTCCTCCATTGTTTTCAGGTCTGCATCGGTGGCTCAGTGGGAGCCGTTCAACAGCACATTATCGCGCGTCGAGTTCCGCCAATGTCCTGGCCACGGCGGCACGTACGGGCGGCAAGTGGCCAGTAAACGCCACCGCGATATTGCGCAGCGTTTGACCCGTCGGTGATTTCATGGTCGCCACGCGGGTCATTCTGTCGGTGAGCGTCACCACATCGCTCGCCACCTTGTGGCGTTGGGCCGCCCAAGTGTCGAGCCGCGCCTCGTCACCGTCGTGAAGCGTGCTCGTTAACGCCTCAGCGAGCGATATGCTGTCCTGAATGCCGGTATTCATGCCCTGCCCTCCGGCAGGACTGTGAACGTGTGCGGCGTCTCCGCACAGTAGAACTCGACCTTTGCGGGGAGTTTGCGCAAGGTGGTGATGGATATGAAATCGCGAACTCCATGCCACGTCATGTAACCGTCCCGGATCGGTCGTCGGGCCGCGTGTATCAAGTATCGCCTGCATGAATTCCAGTGACGGAACATCCGGCGCTTCGTCCACGGTGGCGACGATACGGAAGCGTTGGTTGGGGAGCGGTGCGACTACGACCAGCCCCTTTGACGAATAGAACAGCGTTACTTCTTCACGACTTAAGGGCCAGTCCATGCTTACGTCGGCGAGAACGAAGCTTGCCTGGTATTCCCCGCCGGAGAAGGCGATACCGGACCCTTCGCGCACCGTGCTGTGCATTCCGTCGCAAGCGATCAGCCAATGCGCCGTGATCGATTGCGGGGTACCGTTGGCCTGAACCTGTGCTTCCACCGACGACGGCGATGCCGCGTAATGTATTAGCTTACACGGCCGGACAACGCTGCTGCCCAGGTCTTCGAGATGCTGCAGGAGGATCTGTTCGACCCTGCTCTGTGGAATCATCAACGTAAACCGGTAGAAACTCGGAATATTCGAAAAATCGATGGTGACAAGGAGTCGATCACGATCGCGAATGCGAAAGATTGGAACCTTTACGCCCTCCGTCAGTAAGTCGCGCGTCACGCCGAGCGGTTCCAACACCTCCATAGTTCGAGCATGAACCACGCAAGCGCGTGAAGTGTTCGCTCCTGCTGGCTGTTGATCGATGATCACGGCGTCAACGCCGCGCCGTTTTAATTCTCCGGCCAACGCAAGGCCGGACGGCCCCGCGCCGACTATGAGAATTTGGCTTTCGGCTGCGACATCTATCATGAGGCGACCTCGTCTTGTTTTCGTCTGTACTCGCAGGAGCGCGCGATCTATCGCGATTTGTTAGTGCTATACACCGTGGCGACGGCGGCGACGGCCATGGCCAATGACCGATCGGTTGCGCTATTACACAAATGAAACCAGGCCGAGGACAGTTCTCTGCTCGCGCAACAGAGAGCTGCGGCATGTGGCCGCCGCAATAATTGCAAACCTGTCATGCTTTCAGCGCCACTCTTCGTCAGCAGGGTCCAGCGTCTTGCGATTCGTTGACTTTTCCTGCTCGCCGGTGCTCGCGAAGAAATGAAGTCTCCGAATTCGAAGAGCACGTCACAATTGTGACGTGCGTCCAGACAGCAAATTTCTCATAATCGCGGCATGAATGAAAACATGGATAAGACGCTCGCGCCGGCGGGACGGGCGAAATGGGGTTCTAGAGGTCGCGTTGCGCGGCAACAATCCCGAACCGCACATGTCGCCTTCGGGTCACTAGCGAACGATTTCGCGTGTTCGCCCCATGTCCGCTGTGCCCCCAATAGCGACAAAACCGCTGCGATGCGCTAACCGTTGCTGAGGGCCAGGAGCGGACTCGTGCACCGCAGCAAGCCGCACAGTTACTCGATCACCTCATCGGCAGCGACGAGCAGGGATTGAGGCACGGAAAGGCCGACGGCTTTGGCAGTCTTGAGATTGAGGACGAACTCAAACTGCGTTGGCTGCATGACGGGCATTTCCGCAGGGTTGGCTCCCTTGAGGATTTGACCGACGTATTCACCAGCTTGCCGATACATCCAGTTTATGCTCGGTCCGTAACTCAGCAACCCGCCTACAACAGCGAATTGGCGGACGAAATATACCGCCGGCATCGCCTGGCGCGCAGCAAACGACACGATCTGTTCGCGGCGATCCAAGAGGATTGGGTCAGTTGCCGTGAAAAAGGCATCTGCCTTTGCCCGAACAAGTTCCTGAAACGCGGCGTCAATCTCACGTTCATTGCGGGCAGTGAGTACAATAGACTCGAGACCCAACTTCCGTGCGCCAGCCACAGCATCCGCCTGCTCGGCGTCCGCATTAGGGTTATTCGGATTCATCAGCAACGCTATGCGAGAGACCTTGGGCGCGAGTTCGTGCAATAGCTCGACACGCTTAGCTCCAAGCATAGACGAGAGAAGGCTCACCCCTGTTACATGACCGCCCGGCCTATTGAGGCTCGTCACGAGCCCGAAGCGAACAGGATCGGCGCCTATCGTGAAGACGACGGGGACGGTGTCGCTCGCAGCTTGAGCCGCACGAGCCGAGGCTACGTCTCCGGTCGCCGCAATTGCCACTACGCCCATCGCGACAAGTTCGGCCGCGAGCTTGGGTAGCGCCTGATAGTCTCCTCGCGCCCAACGTTCTTCAATGCGAACATTATTGCCTTCGACGAAACCGGCCTTTGCCAAGCCCTCCCGAAACGAGTCAGCATTAAAGCGATAAGTCTCGGGCGAGGCACCATTCAAGAAGCCCACCAACGGCGCATTCTGCTGCCCCCGCGCAGCAAGCGGCCACGCAACCGCCGCACCGCCCAAAAGCGTGATGAACTCGCGTCGCTCCATGCCCGCCCCAAGTTTGCGATACGGCATCGTACCGGCTCAAACGGGCGCTCTGGAAGGGGCTCGGAAGGTGCTTTTGCAATTGCTCAGTCGGGACTGCTCAATGTCCGCTCCGGGCCAGGAGCGACATTTTGCACTGCAGAAAAGGCCAGGACGGTCTACGGCAAGCACCGCTACCAAGCCGATTGCCGCCGCGAGGACGAAACCCACGAGTACCCACATCTTCGGTCACCTCTGCGGAGGATTGCCGCAGCGCATGGCTAATTTATCCTCTCACACCGAGAGGGGTGTCTCAAGAACGCCAGCGTCCATTGCACGGCCGAGCTTGATGCAAGTTTGCGGCGCGATGAACTCGCGCCGTTTCGTGAATGCCTCCTATTGAACTCGCCGCCTCCGCCCTATTAGGTATCACGTCCCGGCATGAGGGTCTGGATCATGATTATGGAAACCGATCAGTCGCCCCCAACATCAAGGCGAATGAACCTTTCGCACTGCGTCAATTGACGTTGGCGAAATGACGCTATGGGTCAGGACCGACCGATTTTCAGTTTCCCTGCAATGTCCGCTTCTCCCCCAGGAGCGGTCATTTTACTGCCCCGCACTTAGTGAGGCTTGACCGACTGGCCGGTTGTAGAGCCGAATGGCTTCCCCGATTAGCGCTTGGAGGCTCAATTTCACTTTGCGGGATTGTGGACTAAGCTGCCGAGCGTAACCACGCGGTCCAGATCGCCATAAGCTTTTTGGCACCGGAGCCGAAGGGGGCAGACCATGGCGCAGCAAATCAAAACCATCGCGACGTTTTTCGTGGCACTCATCTTCTTCGGCGCCGGATTGATCGGCTTCACCCACGCCCAAGAATGTCCGCGCGGCGATCTCGACAAGGCCTATTGTGATCGCGACGGCGATCTCGTCGCCGATGCTCCGACCGATCCCAAGCTTTGGGTCAACCCGTCGACTTTGATCTTCGCCTATACCCCGGTCGAAGACCCGGCAGTTTACGCCAAGGTATGGGACGGCTTCATCGACTACCTGGCAAAGACGACCGGGAAAAAGGTCGTGTTCTTCCCGGTCCAATCCAACGCCGCCGAGATCGAAGCGATGCGCTCCGGCCGGCTGCATGTCGCGGGATTCAACACCGGCTCCAATCCGATTGCGGTTAACTGTGCGGGATTCGTGCCGTTCGCAATCATGGGTACGAACTCCGGCCAGTTCGGCTACGAAATGGAAATCATCGTGCCGGCCGACAGCCCGATCAAGACGCCGGCCGACCTCAAGGGCAAAAGGGTGGCGTTCACCGAGCCGACATCGAACTCCGGATACAAGGCGCCGCTGGCGATCTTGAAGTCGGAATTCAACCTCGAGCCCGACCGCGATTTCACGGCCGTGTTCTCCGGCAAACACGACAACTCAGTGATCGGCATCGCCAACAAGGATTATGACGCGGCCGCAATCGCCAACGAGGTGATGTTCCGCATGTTCGCCCGCAACGTCGTCGATCGCGCCAAGATCAGATCGATCTACAAGTCCGACACCTTCCCGACCACCGGCTACGGCTATGCCTATAATCTCGATCCGGCGCTGGTCGAAAAAATCAAGCAGGCGTTCTTCACCTTCCCTTGGGAGGGCTCAGCGCTGAAGGCGGAATTCAAGGAACAGGACCGCTTTGTCCCGATCACCTATAAGAAGGACTGGAGCGTCATCCGCAAGATCGATGCGGCGAACGGCGTCACCTACACCTGCAAGTAATCGATCGGCAGACGGTCGGGGGTGCCGCGCATGCTTCGGATCAAGGGGCTGACGAAGCGTTACCGGACCGGCGACCTCGCGCTCAAGTGCCTCGACCTAGACGTACCCGACGGCGAGGTGATGGCGCTGATCGGTCCGTCGGGCGCCGGCAAATCGACCGTCATCCGCTGCATCAACCGCCTGGTCGAGCCGACCGCCGGCGCGGTCATGCTCAATGACATCGAGATCACGACGCTCGGCAGCCGCGAATTGCGCCGCGCGCGCCGGCGCATGGGCATGATCTTTCAGGAATACGCGCTGGTCGAGCGTCTGACCGTGATGGAGAACGTGCTCAGCGGACGGCTGGGCTATGTCGCCTTCTGGCAAAGTTTCATGCGAAAATTTCCGCAGGCCGACATCGACGAGGCCTTCCGGCTGCTCGCGCGCGTTGGCCTCGATCACATGGCCGACAAGCGCGCCGACGAGCTGTCCGGCGGACAACGGCAGCGGGTCGGCATCTGCCGGGCGCTGATCCAGAACCCCGATTTGCTATTGGTGGACGAGCCGACGGCCTCGCTCGATCCGAAGACGTCGCGTCAGATCATGCGGCTGATCAAGGAACTATGCGCGGAGCGCAAGCTCTCGGCCATTATCAACATCCACGACGTCATGCTGGCGCAGATGTTTGCCGAGCGGATTGTCGGCTTGCAACTCGGCGAGATCGTTTATGACGGGCCGCCGACCGGCCTCACCGCCGAGGTGCTGACGAAAATCTACGGCGAGGAAGACTGGTCAGCCACCATTCGCAAAATCGATGACGACACAGACGAGGTGGCCAAGCCTCCGGACAATGTCATTGCGCTCGACACCCGACTGCCGCATCGCGACCGTATGGCGGGGCTGACGTAGCCGGCCATGAGCACTGTCTCGATCGTACCTCGCCTTTGGGAAAAACCGCCGCTGATCAAGCCCGCCTGGGTGCGCTGGGCGCTCGGTATAGGCGCCGTCGTCTATCTGGCGCTGGCCTTGGGCACGACCGATGTGAACTGGCCCCGAGTTTGGGAGGGCCTGCCGCGCGGCGCGCGGTTCTTCGCGGCGTTCTTTCCGCCGGATTTCACCGGCCACCGGGACGACATCGTCAACGGCATCCTCGAGAGCCTCTGGATGACCGTGGTCTCGACCGTGATCGGGATTGCGATTTCGATCCCGGTGGGCATCGGTGCGGCAAAAAATACCGCGCCGCGGCCGGTCTATTATTTCTGCCGCGGCATCCTCGCCGTATCGCGCAGCTTCCAGGAGATCATCCTGGCGATCTTCTTCGTCAAGCTGTTCGGCTTCGGCCCGTTCGCCGGCGTCGTCACATTGTCGTTCGCTACCATCGGCTTCTACGGCAAGCTTCTCGCCGAAGACATCGAGGACATGGATTTCTCGCAAGCCGAAGCCGTGCGCTCAACCGGCGCCGGCTGGCTGCAATGGATCAACTACGGCATCCAGCCTCAGGTGATGCCGCGCATGATCGGCCTCGGCCTGTACCGTTTCGACATCAACTTCCGCGAATCCGCGGTGATCGGCATCGTCGGCGCCGGTGGCATCGGCGCGACGCTGGATACCGCGTTCGCTCGCTACGAATTCCCATCCGCTGCCGCCATTCTGCTGGTCATCGTCGGCATCGTGATGGCACTGGAATATTCGTCCGGCTACATTCGCCGCTGGGTGCAGTGATGGCGGTCGCGCTCAGGTACGGAAGGAAGGTGTGGCACCGCCGCGAGCGCGGCGCGCAGTTCGCGATTTGGCTGGCCTGGCTCGCAGCGGCGGCGATCTTCATCTACTGCTGGCAACTGATCTCCGACAAAACGATCTGGGCCTTCGTCACCGATGCGCCGACGCAAGCAGCCGATCTCGCCGTGCGCATGATACCGCCGGATTGGGGCTTCATCGCTAAGCTGGGGCGGCCGCTCTGGGACACCATCAATATCGCGACGCTCGGCACCGCAATCGGCATCGCGGTGGCGGTGCCGGTGGCCTACTGCGCCGCGCGCAACACCACGCCGAGCGTGGCGCTGGTGCGGCCGGTGGCGCTGTTCATCATCGTGTCATCGCGGTCGATCAATTCGCTGATCTGGGCATTGATGCTGGTCACGATTCTGGGGCCCGGCGTGTTCGCCGGCATCCTGGCGATTGGGCTGCGCTCGATTGGCTTCTGCGCCAAGCTGCTCTACGAGGCGATCGAAGAGATCGATGAGAGTCAGGTTGAGGCGGTGCGCGCCACCGGCGCGAGTGGCGCGCAGGTCGCGGCATACGGGATTGTGCCGCAGGTGTTGCCGGCGTTCGCCGGCATTTCAGTATTCCGTTGGGACATTAACATCCGCGAGTCGACAGTGCTGGGCCTCGTTGGCGCCGGCGGCATCGGCCTGCCGCTCAACTCAGCGATTACCACTCTCGCCTGGACCAAGGTGTCGCTCATTCTCCTGATCATCATCGCAACCGTCGTCGTCAGCGAATGGGTTTCGGCCAAAGTGCGCCACACGATTATCTGATGCATTCTCGTCGACGTCAAGCGTACTCACACATGCTGCACCGCACAGAAGTGTCGCCTTAAACGGTCGCTCTGGGTCAGGAACGACCAATTTGCGATGTCCGCGCCGTGTCCGCTCTACCCCCGAAAGCGACCACAAAAGCGACATCTGCACCTGAGCGCCGCGCACCTTCGCCGCCGCTTGATCGCTGCCGGGCTGAGTCAGCGAGCCGCGCGGCAGCGTTGCGTCACGCCGATTTCTTTGCCCAGTCAGGTACAGCGCCGACGAGCGCCTCGCAGTATTCGGCGAGCAAATGCTCCTCGCTGACCTGCGGGTCGAAATCCGCCGGTCTGCCGAGGCGCTGCAAGAGCGTCGCGCGAGGCAAGCCCCTGTACGATTCGACAAAAAACTCGAAAAGCTCGTATTGATTCTCGGCCTTTTTCCCGACCGGCAGAATCTTCCCGAAATAAGCATCGGGGTGCGCTTTGTAATCACTGAACTCGGCATCCGTCATCGGCTGCGTGATGATGCGTGACGTTCCATCCGTGAATGTCACCGAAATGGCGGCCTTCTTTTCGCTGTCCCAAACCGTGGCGTAAGTCACGGTGCCGACCATGTCCATGCCGCCAACGTTCTGAAACAGATAAGACTCGCCGATCTTTACGCGCGAAGAGGCTGCACCAAATGCTTCGGACGCTAGGCTTCCATCAAAAGTCGTCGGGAACTTGGTGTAAGTCAGGAAAGATTCACTGATGTGATGGGCATCGACGTGCTTTCGTTTTTGGCGGTAGATTTCAGAAAGCCTCATGTATCCGGGCCTATTGAAGTCGGGAATCCCGAGGCCGAACGGTAGCATTGCCTGGACAGGCGTGCCGTCGAGATTTCGATGAAAGCCGATATTGGTCACGAAAAGGTACGCCGAAGCGCCTTTCGGTAGCTCGATCGCTTCGTAACGCTCGATCCGCTTCACGGTGGCATCGCCCCAAGTCGGTTTGTTGTCGCGGCCGAACTTCGGATCGACATTTAGATCAATGAAGATAAGCCGTTCGTCCGCAGCAGGCTTGGCAAGGGCGCTATTGAGATTTGGGATCAGCCGTCCGAGAGCCTTTCGGCCACTGCCACCGTCCAGATGCGTCTTTCCCAGAACGCCTGCGGCGGAGCCCATTTTCGCTTCGACCCAGTATTTCTTGCCAGTTTCGCGCGATACAGCCGCGAACTCGCAATGCTTCGACTTGCCATCGCTTTCGTCCTCCAACGTGAGTTGGAAGCCGGCCCGGATCAGGACGTTTGCGACAAATAGCTCGTAGAACGCACCTTGAAAGTTTGCGGGGTCTTTGAGGCGGCCGATTAGCCGCTCCTGAATTTCGACATTGTGGTCGAGCAGATAAAGGCTGTAAGCCAAACCAAGGTAACAGGCGACGATGCCGGTGACATTGGCGTTGCAGACCTCGCCGGGAGCCGTGATCGTCGCTTGCTGGTATTTGCAGTAGGCATCGTACCACTGCATGACTGGGTGCCGTTCGGCGAACGGCTTGGCGATTTCGGCGTTGCCCCAGTCGCTTCCCAATTTCTGCTTCATGTAGTCGCCGAGGAAGTCGGGAAACGTTTTCCACTTGTCAGAAAAATAGACTTTGTTTCCGACGGCCACGATCTGCCGGTCCCCGGACTTGAGGCCGACAATCGGCCGACCGAGTCCTTGCTGTGTCTGTCGGATGCGCTCGCTCGCGCGCATCTGTTCAAGAACGTGTTGGAGATTGGGCACAGCAGAAGCCTTCCCGGCGGGCGGTCCCCCGGAGCTGGCATGGCATTTCTTGTACTTCAAGCCGCTGCCGCAGGGACAGGGCTCGTTCCGACCGATCTTCGCCATATTTCGTATAGCCCGCCGGTCAATACGCAGTATTCGCGCACCGGGGCCCGACCGTTTGTTTAGCAGAGTATTGACGGGCCTCAAGCACCAATAAGTGCCTGCTGCCGACCTCGCCTTCAGGGTCACTTGCAGACAGGTGTGCGGGTCCCAGCGAAATTACGTCGAGGTCGACGGATAGCGCACCAGCGTGAAGCTGCTGGACACGCTGGCCGACGATGTCGACACCGCCATCGTCACATTGGGCAGCGGCGGACCTGGCATCTGGCCGGGCTCGTCGTGCGGCATGTCCATCGGCGGCAAGGTGCACCACACTGGCGCGACGATCTTCGAAGGCTGATCGCAGCCGACCGCGTCGGACTTCGCGGTGATGTAGGTGCCGACAACAGCGATACACGTGCAGAGAGCGAGAGAGCAAAGACATTTTGTGCAACGCATTGCATTCTATCCTTTCTGAAAAGGGGCACTACCCGACAACCGGGCACGAATCACGTTCCAATGTTCCCATTATACCACGGCGCCCAGAGCACCACGAGCCGCAACGGCTCGCCTTAGCCGCCGCGTCCTCGCTCGTTGCAGCCATCACGCTTCGCCTTCCTCATCCACGTCCGCGCGTTGGCGCGATGGGTGTCTTCGCTGTCGCTTGGGGGGCTGCAGCGGCTCTCTCTTGTCTGCGGAAGCCCGCCACATTGCGCAAAAGGTGAGGGGCTGCCCTTTTGCCACCCGCCGCAGATTAGACGACCAGGGCGGCCTCTGCGGGCGGCAGCGACATATCACCGTGCCTTACGACGAGGCTTCTCTTCTTGGAAAAAATGTTGGAGCTTCACCCCTAGAGCCTCGGCGACGTGCCAAAGGCTCAAGATCGTTGGGTTTCGCTGTCCAAGTTCCAGTCCGCTAACGTAAGCGCGATCAACGCCCATACGCTCGGCAAGCGCGGCCTGGGATAGCCCGGCCTTGACCCGCAGCCGCTGCACATTCCGCCCGACCATTCGCCGCACGTCTTCCGACATGGGCCCAGTTCGGCAGGGTGTGCAATTAATTGCGACGCATTATAATGCACGTGTGGGGCGCGCTCCTACCCAGGATACCATTGATGGTTACTCTCGGCTTGATCGTCCGCGTCATTCGGGCCGCCGTAGGTTTCCCGTCGTTCCACTCTGTCGTGGTAACTCTCGTTGTGATTGGCGGCGGTTTAATGCTGGCGGTCGCAAAGACCGCAGCGGATTCAGAGACCAACCAGTACCTCTGCGTTGTCGAGCAAGCCGCCGGCTTGCACTACGACAATCAAGTCGGTGCCTGGCGACCGCAGGCGTTTGGAACGAGCCGCAAATATATCCTGCGTAAACTGAATGAAGATGATCGAGATCATCAGAAGGGGAAGTGGTGGTCCCTATTTGAGGGTAGACCAAAAGCCACCTGGGCGTTCTTTGAGTTTGGCCGCGACGGCGTCCCAAAGGCGACGTGCGTCGAATTATTTGACTGCCAACCGCTGGTTAGCTCCGCTTCATTCGATAAGGACACCCACAGATTCGAAATGATTTATCATGGCGGTTATATTGACCAAGGTCGCTGGGAACGGCTGCGCCAAGAGAATCCGAAGACGCACTTGCCAGTTGATCCTGCCAATCCGGATGACCTCTTCATCGAAATTGGCAAGTGCAGCCCAAACGTCGCAGCGGCAGCGCCGATACTGCCTAATCAGACCAAGTGAGGGCCAGCAGCGGCTGAGAATGCGACGGATGTTTGCGCGACCCGTTGTTTGCAACTCGGCGGACTAGGTGCTCCCTCTGGTGGAGGGTTCATATCCCGTTTGGCGCCTTCTGCCGAAGCATGTTTAAGGGCATTTGGCGGGGAGATTTTGCGTACGGGTCGGTAACGGCACTAACAACCACACGATAGGCGGCAACCGATGTACTCAGCCGCTTAGCATGATCACATCTAGTCCGGCCGCGGCTTTCAGTCCGGCTGAGGCCTCGAGTGGACAAAGCTCACCTCAATGCGGCTCACACCTTCCGGCTTCTCAGGATCGGTGAAGGGCTTCGGCTCCACCGAACTGAGCTTCGGATGTAGATAGGGCGCGGCTGCCATCGCCATCGCGTCGCGGCGCTTGGCATCGACCTTGGGATCGCGCATCACTGTCAGCATATAGTCGAGCGGCATTTCTCCCCCAGCTTCGGTCGCCTCAAGGACGGCGCGCGTTCGTCTGTTGCGTGCGCCCTTTGGTCGGCCTCGGGCATTGCCGCTGACGCCGGGCTGAAACGGTCGGCCTCGCTGTTTGCTGGATTTGTTTACAGCGTCCATCGTTTAAACCAATCTCAATCCAGTCGCTCAATCTTTCCAATTGCGCAAAAAATCCGCCGCCTTGGTCGCCGACGGCCAGTAGGGTTTTTCGTATTCCCGCACCCAAAGCTGCCCGTCCTGCACCACATAGGCCGCGGTCGAAACATCGACGACGCGCGGGGGCGTATTGGGGCGATCTAGGAAGTGATGGTGGGCCGCATCAGAGAGATCGTTCATCATCTGCAATTCCGGGCACTGCGATAGCAACGTTGCGCGGAACTCTTTCGTATCTTTCGCGCCATTGAGGCGGGAAGCACCAACAGCCTTGTAATATTGAAAATTCCAATCGACGTGATGGTCAATCGCTCTGGCAAGATTGTTGGCGAGCCGCTCCGAAAGGCGGTCGCGATCATAATCCGCGAGAGCAGGTTCGACCTCTTGACGAAAGCGTTCTGACGGCGTGGTCAATCCCTGGATCATGTAGCACCATCTTAGTCAGTAAGTCTGCTGATCTCCGTAAGCGCGGTGACGATTTCGGTCATATCATGCCAGACAAGTAGAACATGGAGCGCAAGGATGAAAGATGACCTGGCCCAAGCATCTGAACTCGCCGCAAAGTTAAAAGAACTGTCGCAGACCATTAGGACACCATATGCGAACAATATACCGCGTAGCGGTGACGATGTCGCCGTCGAACAGATGGCCGTGTTTGGACAGTTGCTCGTAGTCCTTGCCCGCTACATGGATAGAGCGCAGCGCACGATAAAAAATCTCACGTGGGCGATTTTCGTGCTGACGGCGATACTAGCGTTCGATGAGCTCCCCCGCCTCTCGCCACACATCGATGCACTATTGCAGTTGTTCAATTCTCACTGATGGTGATGGCGGATGGTGAGGGTTTGAGCGGGCATACTTCGCCCTAGCGGGCGACGCTGCCTACATGGCGGACGGAGCCTGGCCATCGCAGACACAACGGATCGGCAAGCTCCCGCATTGCGACGGGGTGCGCCTGGGTCAGCCGGTCGGCGCTCTTGCTACTTCATCTGACGGCGAGGACGGCGCAGCCGATCCGTTGGCCGCGCGTCCTGTGCAGGTGCCTTCTGGCCCTGCGTCCTGTTTATCTTGCCGGTGCCCTCCGGCATTTGCCCCTGCGGTCATGATCCCACAGGTTCGGCCCTTGTACTCCGGGCTGGCTACACAAGCGACGAAAATGGCATACGACACGCTCTCCTCGATGATGGAACGGCAAAGGTCGACGAAACAGACGCGCTCTTCATGATTGGCGCGTGCGCGGCCTTCGTGTCGTACTTGCTCAGCAAGGCCCATGCCGCGGGACTTATTCCGCGAGCCTGAGATCAGCGAGGTCGCTTGTACTCACCAGCGAGGAGGCGTCGTGCCAATCTCGCGGCGACTGAGCGCGAAGAAACCCGATAGGCCCAGCCATGCATTACTTTTTGCTCGGTCCCTCCGGCGTCGGCAAGACGACGTTTGGCGATTGGCTTCAAGACAATTGCCAATATCTCCACATACCGGTCGACCGTGGTGATCGAGATAACGGATTAGTCACGGAGGGGCTCATTGAATTGTGGAACAAGTTGTTGGAGGGAGCTTCAACAGCGAGCTAGAAGAGCGCGCCAGAACTAAAGGCGAGAATGGCTGTGTTCTCACATTTTACGGTGTCGATTTTTTAACTCCCCCATGCGATTGACCGTCTTGCCAAGCACAACATTGCCGTCTGGTATCTCTACGGCCCCAAGGAATCGTGCATCGAGAGTTATGTTCGTCGCGAAAATCGCCCTGATAGGGATCGGGCCTTTTGGTGTCAAAACAATAGGCTTTATGAAAAGATGGACGCTCCCGAGTTGGCCCCGCATCGCGCCGACATTATCAACTCGTCAGGGGAGCGGCTTACTGGAAGTGAGATCGCGGAGCTTTTGAAGATCATTTGACCGGAGCACATAATCCGACATCCCGCCGCTTCCCGCCGCCCTGGTCGATCGATACTGGAGGGTATTTAGGTCAGGCGTCTGCCCGGTCGTACAGCAGCCAGTCGCCGTCATCTTGCGACATAAACTCCTGATCGCATTCCTCGCATACAGGGATGATGCCTGGGGAGGTTGGGCGTCGAGTGACCGCATATTTGGCGTGACAGAGCGGGCAGCCGAAGTCCGCAATTGGTGACGAGGTTTTATCATTCGTGTGACGTTGGAGCATTTGTTGGATAACTCCCCTGGTTTGGTCGGTCAATCTGCTGCTGCTGCGCATTTCGACTAAATCGTGGGATAGCGACGGCGAAGCTCAGCAATGTATTCTCGGTATTCGCGATGACAATTATTGAGTGTCTGAACATTAAAACGCATTAGATTTCGTCGGGTATTGGGATCAGGTGCCCCTACCCCCGCATCCAATTCAAACTGCTTTTCGATAAGCGCCGAAAATGAGTTTGTATTGCCAGCTATAGCGAGCAATAGCTCGTCATCTGTCAGGTGTGAACGCACGGCTACCCTACACACTACGTCATCCCACGGGCCATTCTGGCAGTGCCAAGGCTAAGATCAGCTTAATAACTTATCGGCGGTGCGGTCGGTCACTCGCTAACCCACCTATTGCCGCTGCGCTCCGCATAATAGTCCTCGGCAACGCTCGACTTCGATAGGCAAACCAATTCGGCGAACGGCGCATTTGGTCGGCACGATCGGCACGAGAGCGCGGGGGTAAGGGCCGTCACCGCCGCGCCGCGGTGCCAATCGAGCGTCCGCAGGTCGACGTCGCCGGTGGTGCGGCAGGCCGGGCAGCGCGCCCGTAGGAACCAATAGTCTCCACACCGTGGATGGTTAACGCTCGATTTACTATGGTGCGTCAAACTGCCAATGGAACGTGCAACCGTATGTCGAATCCGGCGCAACACGCTCTGCCAAATCCAGGTTTTATCCAGCGTGAGACGGGAGAGTCTAATGGAGTCCGCGGAATCAAAATCACCGGCCCCCGACACTGTAACGAAGACAATCGAAGGGGATATTCGCGCGCTCGTGCACGGCAATAGGCCAGCAGATGCGCCGGGGTCCAGTGATGACGCCATCTCTGCCGGTGCGACGTCCATCGCGGACATAGAGAAGCTCATGGCCGAGCTACTAGTCGCTCGCGACTATTTGCAATCTGAAGGTGACCGCGTCCGCCGGATAAACGCCAACTATCGCCACTTGGCGGAGACCGCGTCCGCCTCGGTCAAGATAATTGCCGAAACCATTGGCAAGTGGCGTATCTCGGACGAGCCGGCAAACCAGGCCGCCAAGGTCATCGGACATTTGAGGCCTCAGGCCCAACGAGGTTGAGAGGCAGCGCCGTGTCGACTGTAACTCCGAAAGGTCCGCCGTTGCCGTTTCGAGCGCGCTCCTACATGGCGTTTGTCCTGGCCCCTCGGCAACCAATCCCGGATTGGCTGGCGGACCTTGACGCCAGCATTGAATGTTCCAAGGGCCTTTATTCGCATCATCCCGTGGCACTTGACATGTCCGCGGTAAATCTGACTCCAGAGGAGATCGCCCATCTGATCGCGAATCTTAGCGAGCGCAGTATTCGTGTCCTCGGCATCGAAGGAATCACACCCGACGGTGCAGAAGGGGCGCTGCCACCAATTCTCCGTTCCGGCCGTGTCGAACAGCCGTTCCAGCTTCCAGATCAGACCGTCGTGGTGGATAGTGTGGCTGAAAACCAAAAGTTGGCGTCGCTGCTAGTCGAGGGACGCGTTCGCTCCGGGCAGTCGGTGGTACACATCGACGGCGACATCACGGTGCTTGGTTCTGTCGGATCAGGGGCCGAAATAATCGCCGGCGGTTCAATCCACATCTACGGAACATTGCGTGGGCGTGCATTGGCGGGCATCGCCGGTTACAAGCGCGCGCGCATCTTTTGCCATCGCGCCGAAGCAGAGCTTCTTGCAATCGATTCGCACTACAAAATGGCCGCCGACTTGGCACCCGACCTTCAGAGCCAACCGATCCAAGCTTGGCTAGAGGGGGAAACGCTGAAAATTTCAGCAATAAACTGACGAAAGCTGCATGGCAAAGGTCCTGGTCGTGCCATCCGGCAAAGGTGGCGTGCCGCGCTCGGCGCTGCTTTCGCCCGTGACGGACAGAACGTGGTGGTCGTCGATTTCGATATTGGACTGCGCAACCCCGACTTGATAATGGGCGCCGAACGACGCGCGTCGTCCTCGATCTGATCAATGTCATCAACGGCGTGGCGAAGCTGCCCCAGGCGCGTCTGCTGATCACGCGTTTCGGTCGTACATACTTCATGAGGGGTTCGTGAAGCCGACCAGCCTTTGGGCTAATGCAATTCTTTATCCAGTGGGGCCAATTCGGCGCGGATTGGTTCGCGCCCGCGGCGCGATGTTGTCGATCGACGCGGCACGCGACGAGTGGTAGGCCGCGAAAAAGCTTAACGGAGCAACGAGCCGTTAATCGTCCGTTAACCGAATATGCCCAGTTTGTTAACCAATCGGAACCCCAGAGAATCGGACGGGCGCACTGTCGAGTGTCATGTCCAAGATGGCAGATGACATCAAATACACCCTACGCCGCGGACCGATTCAGGCTTGGCTTAAGCGCAGCACGCTGAATACCTCGGCGGTGTATTGGACTACGAAAGGCAGATAAAATGGGCGGGGTAACAGATGAATTGGGACGAGTGTTGGTCGTAACATCAGGGAAAGGCGGCGTTGGCAAGACTACGTCCACGGCCGCATTGGGTGCCGCTCTTGCCCATGACGGCCAGAAAGTGGTGGTCGTCGATTTCGATGTTGGACTGCGCAACCTCGACCTGGTGATGGGCGCCGAGCGACGCGTCGTTTTCGATCTGATCAACATCATAAACGGCGTTGCAAAACTGTCCCAAGCGCTCATTCGCGACAAACGTTTAGAGAATCTCTACCTGCTTCCCGCGTCGCAGACGCGCGACAAGGACGCGCTGACCGAGAACGGAGTCGCTAAGGTCATCGAGGAGCTGCGGACGAAATTCGACTGGGTCATCTGCGACAGCCCGGCCGGGATCGAGCGCGGCGCAACGCTGGCCATGCGATATGCTGATGCCGCCGTCATCGTCACCAATCCAGAAGTATCATCGGTGCGGGATGCCGACCGCATCATCGGACTGCTCGATTCCAAGACGGTAAAGGCAGAGCGTGGCGAGCACATCGACAAGCACCTGCTGATCACACGCTACGATTCGTCGCGCGCCGCCCGCGGCGGGATGTTGTCGATCGATGATGTGCTCGAAATTCTATCGTGCCCCCTCCTCGGTATCATTCCCGAAAGCAAAGAAGTGCTGCTCGCTTCCAACGTCGGGTCTCCGGTGACACTTAACAACGCGATGAGCGCGCCCGCCCGCGCCTACTTCGATGCCGCGCACAGGCTCAAAGGTAAGGACATTCCGATAGTTGTCCCCACCGGAAGCAGAGGTTTTCTCAAGACCTTATTCGGGCGGAAGGCAGCATGAGTCTATTCCATTTCTTTCGACGCGGCTCAGCGCCTATAGCGCGTGAGCGCTTGAAAATTCTGCTTGCGCACGATCGCATGGAGTACAGCCATCCCGATTTGCTGGGCGTGCTGCGTGAGGAGATCCTTGCAGTAATCGGCCGGCATGTCTCGTTCGAACCCGACAATGTGCGGATTAGGCTGGGGCGCTGCAAATCCACGTCAACACTCGCCGTCGACATCGAGATTCCGAACGGCTGCCGGCAGTCGGACGTGATCGCCCGACCCAACCGGCTGACTTTCGACGGACTCGTAAACTATATGTCAACAAAGAACCAATGGGTGATTTGATGCGCACCATTGCATTTCTCACGCAAAAAGGCGGAGCGGGAAAAACTACCCTCGCGGCATCTCTCGCTGTTGCTGCCGCAGGCGCGGGCGAAAGGGTCATCGCACTCGACCTTGATCCACAGGCATCGTTGGCCCGCTGGGGCAAGCGCCGAGAGGCCGCGAATGTGCCGAACAAGGTCATGATCGATCAGCTCGAAGGCGAACGTCTCCCGCGGCTCCGCGCATTTCTCGAGGGGCTCAACGACAGTGGGTTCACGCTCGCTATTCTCGACACCGCCGGCGCCGACAGCGTGGCCGCTCGCCTTGTGACGGAGACTGCAGATCTTTGCCTTCTGCCAGCGCGCCCAACGGGCTTGGATGTAGAGGCGACGGCAGCGACTTTTCGGGCTTGCTACTTGGCGAAGCGGAAGGCCGCATTCGTCCTCAATCAGTGCCCGCCGACCTACCGCAGTTCGCGAGCGAGCGACGCGGCAAAAGACCTAACGCGCCTTGGAGTTCTAGCCGAGCCTTTGTTGTCTGCGCGCATCGATTTTCAGGATGCGATTGCCGTGGGCCTCGGTGTTACAGAATACGCCCGCGGGAGCAGAGCGGCGCAGGAAATCGAGGCGTTCTGGATTTGGGTTCGCGCTCAGTTGGACGAGTCCAGAAGTGAAAGCCGTTGCCGGGCGGCGGCATAGGTACGCCGCGAGCAGAGGGCAAGTTCGCGGCAAGTGCGTGTTGGGTAAAACCGCCGCACACCGAGGTGCAATGCCGTTTCACCTCCGCGCGAGGGTCTACATCAGAACCTTTCCCAATCCAAACCAGAATATCGCGGCGATACACGCCACTAAAATCCCCAGAAGAAATAGCGCCGCGCGACGAGGCGTTCCTTCTCGCGGTGAACATTGCCAAGCTGCCGAGCGTGCCGCGGCAGATATTGAAGGACATCCCGCGGCCGCCGAATTCAGCCAGCCGGAATGATTGAGCTGGCGCTAACCGTTCCGTAATCGGGCCGCCTGCATAGTCGAATGCCGGCTGCATCGCCACTGGCCGGCGACGGCGGACGGGGAGGTGTCAGTGCCCCGCTCGGCGCAAGTCACCTCCTCGGACGCCTTGTGTCTCGCGGGGAGGAGCGACCAAAATGGCTCAGTTTATTATGGCAAAGTTGCACAGCGGCCCGCAGGTGTGGATCAACGTCGACCAGGTCCGGTTCGTTTCTTCTCAAGATGACCACGTCACAACGGTTCACTTCGACGAAGAGGATAGCATTGCCGTCGAAGGGCCTCCTGCGGTCGTGGTGCGCGCAGCGCGCGAATAACGACTACTCCTCGGCCTCCCTGCCATTGCGTTCAGAGTTCCGCCAGCTAAGATTTAGGTGCCGGGCGCCGAAGGCCACCGACTCCGCCGTTTAACCGCACGGCGATACCAGGCGGGCTTGGCGAACAGGGAGGCCCCGATCCGCTCGACCCCTCCTCCAAGGGACTTGGGTCGGGGTCTCTTTTTCTCAACGACGAAGCTTGCCAATCAAGGAGCTCTAGATCTGTTCGGCCGAAAATGCTTTCCAAGTATCGATCTGGGCAAACATTGGAGAGATAACGCCTCCCACTGGACGCTGCTCGCGCTTATTGCCAGCGCGGCAGTCGTAATCGGCGTGATCCTCTGCCGGCATGCGTTCAGCCTCTAGCCGGCCATGTTCGATGTCGGCTACTTCCCGCCGAACACGCCACCGGCGGGCCAGGACGGCCAAAGCGAAGATGTGTGACGGCGGTCACTTCGCGCTATCAGCCCCCGCAGTATTGCTCAATCAAGATGTGGATCGAGGAGGTCGCAATGACTGCAGCTGTGAAGAGGACCGGCAC